>Ga0209499_1000012_pt1 | contig 164747 bp, 141 predicted proteins | sample C_130208_EF_Meta_FD_187306 | JGI IMG/M metagenome (GOLD analysis project Ga0209499, IMG submission 187306) | Freshwater microbial communities from Lake Croche, Canada to study carbon cycling - C_130208_EF_MetaG (SPAdes) (version 2) | ecosystem: Environmental > Aquatic > Freshwater > Lake...
AGCGGGTACCGCGGGCGCTACAGGTGCTACCGGCGTCGGTTCGACGGGTGCTACGGGTAATACGGGCGCCACGGGCGCCACGGGCGCTACTGGCCTTACGGGCAACACGGGTGCTACGGGCGCAACTGGCCTTACGGGCAACACTGGTGCTACCGGCGCAACTGGCCTTACGGGCAACACGGGTGCTACGGGCGCTACGGGCGCTACTGGCCTTACGGGCAACACTGGTGCTACCGGCAACACGGGCTTGACGGGCGCTACCGGCGCTACCGGCAACACCGGCTTGACGGGTGCTACCGGCGCGACTGGCACAGCGGGTATTGCAGGCGCCGCTGGTTCTAAGGGGGCTACCGGTGCTACCGGTGCTACCGGTGCTACCGGTGCCACGGGTGCCGGATTAAGCGTCTTTGGAACTGGCAACTTAATCGCCGGCACAAGCGGAATGTCCACAACCGCAACCGGCACGAACAACGTTGCGATCGGTGTAAGCGCGCTTGCCGCGAACACGACTGGTTCACAAAACGTAGCGGTCGGGTACCAGGCCGGCAAATTACTAACCACCGGGAGTCAAAATATCGACATCGGCTCAACGGGTGTAGCCGATGACGCCAATGTCATCCGTATCGGGCAACCCGGCGTCCATGTCGCAACGTATATACCTTCAATTAACAATACCGACCTCACCGCATCGGTGACTGCATACCCCGTATTTGTGGATGCTGATGGCCACCTCGGCTACTCCACAGGTTTCGGCGGCGGCACACCAAATAACCCCATGGTTCCCACCGGCACGGTGACCACGAACGGCCCCTGTGCGGTATCAGACCTTCAGGGCATCTGGACGGTCTATATCAATGCACAGTCATCTGCTCGGATCGGAGCGTTCAACCCATCGCCAGTGTTCCTCTCCGACGTATGCACCATTGGGTTCAATGCGGATGGCTCGGTCTACAACTTCCAGTGCACGAACCTGTCCTTCAACAATAATCAACACGGAAGCGGCGCGCCGATCGCATCGGTCGCACCCAACTCGTGCGACTTCACGTGGCTGCAACAAGAGTCAATCGCAGGCGCCCCATCGGGCAACCCACGCTCGATGTACTTCTCGCTCGACGCTTCACGAAATGTAATGGTTGGAGTCGTGACCAACCAGTTGGCAGTTCAAGTAGCGGCACCTGACTTCTCCGGCGCCTTGCACGGAATACGCAAACCTTAAGTGCTATCAGCTAACTGGGCCCTAGAGCAAAAACTCTTGGGCCCAGGGCACCACAGGGAGCTTGGCTTCAAGGACATCACCCGGCGCAACGCCGGGTTTTTCTACCCCGTTACCGCGGATCAAATGGAAACGCTGGTCTTTTTTTGCGCGACGCTCGCGCGGGTCTATATCTGCAACAGGCCGTTCAATTACCACAAATAGCAACCAATGAACCCCGCCGAATCACTTGACGCGACTAGCCCCGTTGAGCTAATTCAGCCTGATGAACGGATGACTAAGGTCCGCCGGCGCGGTCGGCGACTGGAACAGATCAGTACCATTAGTAGAAAGTCCGTAGGAACAGCAAATGCCGCTGCCCACCACCGTACAGAAAAAGCTCTGCAGAGAGCAATCGTCTATGGACTGATTATCCGGCAGTGATCCCTGGTTTTTTTGCCCGCCCGTCGCGCAGCGAAAGTCCCTTACCATTCATCACAAAAAACTCAACCGCGCAGCAGCAATTCCGCAGCGCGCAAACGACCGATCTCATCACGCACCCTTGCTGCCTGCTCAAACTCTAGATTCTTGGCGAGCTTCATCATCTCCGCCTCTAGCTTCTTAATCTTTTTCTGAATCTCCGCAGGCTTCATCGCACCCAGCGGCAATTCCAAACCACCCCGTTCTTCAGCCGAACGCGCCCCTTCCATGACGTCTTGCACTGCTTTCTTAATCGACCGCGGCGTGATGCCGTGCAGCGTGTTGTAGGTGACCTGCTTCTCGCGACGCCTAGAGGTTTCGTCCATGGCGCGGCGCATAGAACCGGTAATGACGTCTGCATAAAGAATGGATCGGCCATTCAAATTTCGCGCAGCCCGGCCGATGGTCTGAATCAGCGAACCTTCTGAGCGAAGGAACCCCTCCTTGTCCGCATCGAGAATAGCCACCAGCGACACTTCTGGCAGATCCAAGCCCTCGCGCAGCAAGTTAATCCCAACCAACACATCGAACTTACCTAGACGCAAGTCGCGCAAGATTTCCACTCGCTCGACCGTCTCGATATCCGAATGCAGGTAGCGAACCTTGACGCCGTGTTCTTGCAAGTAATCCGTCAGATCTTCCGCCATGCGCTTGGTCAGCGTGGTGACGAGCACCCGTTCCTGCTGCGCGACCGTTGCTCGAATCTCCGACAGCACATCATCCACCTGCGTGCGCGCGGGTCGCACCTCGACGGCAGGATCAATCAAACCGGTGGGTCGAACCACCTGCTCGACGATCGCCCCGACGGAATGACCGAGTTCGTACTTGGCTGGCGTCGCCGAGACGAAGATCATCTGCGGCGCGTGCTGCTCCCACTCCTCAAACTTTAGGGGACGATTATCCAGTGCCGATGGCAGCCGAAATCCATACTCCACCAGCGTTTCCTTACGGGAACGGTCGCCTTTGTACATGGCCCCGAGCTGCGAAATCGTAACGTGACTCTCATCAACCACAAGCAACGCGTTCTCGGGCAGATAATCGAACAGACATGGCGGCGGCTCGCCTGCAGAGCGACCTGACAAGTATCGCGAGTAGTTCTCGATACCGGAGCAGTAGCCGACCTCATTCATCATCTCTAGGTCATATAAGGTCCGCTGCTCGAGTCGCTGCGCCTCGAGCAGTTTTGACTGCTCGCGAAGGACCACCAGTCGGGTGCGCAACTCATCTTTAATGTCTTCGAGCACCGCCGTCAGGCGCGCCTTCGGCGTCACGTAATGACTGGAGGGGAAAATTGTCGTCCGCGGCACCTTGCGCAGCGTTTCACCCGTGAGCGGATCAAACCAGGCGAGCGTTTCGATCTCGACATCAAATAACTGGATACGTAGCGCTTCCTTCTCACTTTCAGCCGGAAAAACGTCTATCACATCGCCACGCACCCGATACGTACCTTGGGTCAGATCGATATCGTTGCGGGTGTATTGCATCTCCGTCAAACGATGCAAAATTCGGCGCTGATCCATCCGCTCACCGCGCGACAGATGCAGCACCATCGACAGATACGCCTCCGGATCGCCGAGTCCGTAGATCGACGACACCGTCGCCACAATGATCACATCGGGCCGCTCGAGCAGCGCCTTGGTAGCCGACAAGCGCATCTGCTCAATATGGTCATTGATCGAGGCATCTTTTTCGATAAACGTGTCAGAAGACGGCACGTACGCTTCCGGCTGGTAGTAGTCGTAGTAGGAAACAAAATACTCGACGGCATTGTCCGGAAAGAACTCACGGAACTCCCCGTATAACTGCGCTGCTAAGGTCTTGTTGTGCGCCATCACAATGGTCGGCCGCTGCAAGCGGTTGATCACGTTCGCGATCGTGTAGGTCTTGCCCGAGCCGGTGACCCCCAACAGCGTCTGATAACGCAGACCCGAGGCAATGTTCTCGCACAGTGCATCAATCGCCGCCGGCTGATCGCCTGCCGGCACATATTCGGCCTCTAGACGGAAGCGGCGTTCCTGAAAGTCGGGGTTCTGGGTACGGCGGCGGGCCATCGGTTAAAGATCCTGATTGCGACAAAAACGTATTTGCGTGAAAATTAAGTCGTTTTCAACGCGCTACGGAACAGAAGTGACCATCCGACTCGCCTCGCGCATGCAGCGCATCAAGCCCTCCCCCACCCTCGCCGTCACCGCGCGCGCAGCGCAGCTGAAGGCGGAAGGCAAAGACATTATCGGGCTCGGCGCCGGAGAACCGGATTTTGACACCCCAGCGCACATCGCGGAGGCCGGCATCGCCGCCATCCGCGCCGGCTTCACCCGCTACACGAACGTCGACGGCACGCCGGAGCTCAAGGACGCCATTATCGCGAAATTCCAGCGCGACAATGCACTGACCTACGAGCGTAGCCAGATTTTGGTGTCCGCCGGCGCCAAACACACGATTTTCAACCTCATGCAGGCTTTGCTGGACGAGGGCGATGAGGTAGTGATCCCCGCCCCCTATTGGGTCTCTTACCCCGACATGGCTCTGTTAGCCGGTGGCGTGCCGGTGATTGTGACCGCAGGACCTGAGCAAGGGTACAAGATCACGCCGGCGCAGTTGGCCGCGGCGATCACGCCCAAAACCAAGCTCTTTATCCTCAATAGCCCCTCCAACCCGACCGGCGCGGCGTACACCCGCGCAGAATTGGCGGCTTTGGGCGAGGTGCTATTGCTGCATCCAACCGTCGTAATTGGTACGGACGACATGTACGAGCATATTTGGTGGGGGCCCGAGCCTTTCTGCAGTCTAGTCACCGCCTGTCCGGCCCTCTACGACCGGACCGTGACCATCAATGGCGTCTCGAAGAGTTATGCGATGACGGGCTGGCGAATCGGCTATTGCGGTGGCCCGGCCAATGTCATCAAAGCCATGGCCACCATCCAAGGCCAATCCACCTCCAATCCCACCTCAATCAGCCAAAAGGCCGCCGCGGTCGCCCTCAACGGAGACCAAACCTGCGTGCAGGCGATGAATGCGCATTTCAAAGCGCGCCACGACTGGCTGGTCGATGCCCTCAACTCGCTACCGGGCGTGTCCTGCCTGCCTGGGTTTGGTACGTTTTACGCCTTCGCCAATGTGCAGGGCGCGATGGCAAAGCTCGGTTGCGCGGACGACAACGCTTTTGCCGAAAAACTGATCACCGAGACCCTCGTGGCCGTCGTTCCAGGCTCCGGGTTCGGCGCGCCGGGTCATATGCGGATCTCGTTCGCCTGTTCCATGGAAACGCTGGAAAAGGCGATCGCACGACTGCGCGCGGTACTGGCCTGAACGCGTGCGCCCGAGGTTGTGCCCGGGTTGGCAATATTCGTCGCAGATCCTTGACTTAGCAGTGGGGTCTCGCGAGAATGCGCCGCCCTCCTTGTGGGGGATTTGAGAAGTCTACCGTTCCCCTGTAGCTCAGTCGGTAGAGCAAGCGACTGTTAATCGCTAGGTCGTTGGTTCGAGTCCAACCGGGGGAGCCAAATCTCTATTTTGGCCCAAAGTGCTGAGGCGGCCGCCTTCTCGGTCGCGGCAACTGGCGTAGATTCTTCGAAAAATCAATGCATTGGTAGCCTGTCGCACGGCAGTGAACCGCCTAGCAAGGGCCGTTCCACCGCAAGTTGCGCCGCCACCCACGCAGCGGGGTGCTCGCGACCGCGCACCCCAATGCCGTTCAACGACCGCATAGCGGTACGATCTCGGCGGTATCACGGTACACAGGAGGAGTCTTCTCATGCCGAATCAAACCACCACTGAAGCCGCCGCCCAGTCGTTCAGCCGCGTCTTCGATGCGCCACGCGCGCTCGTCTGGAAGGCCTGGACTACCCCTGAGTACGTGATGCAATGGTGGGGCCCAAAAGGCTTCACCTGTCCGCTCTGCCGCATCGATCTGCGCATCGGCGGCCGTTTCACTTACGCGATGGCCACCCCCGACGGCCACATCGGCTATAACGGCGGCGAATTTAGGGACATCGTCCTGCTGGAAAGAATCGTGTGGCTCTGGCACTTCGCCGACGCCGACGGCAATCGCGTGAGCCCCGCCAACTACGGCTTACCCCACGAAGACCGTGCAGGAAATATCGACGAAATTCGATTCGAGCAGGACAGCAACGGCCAGACCAAGCTGACGTACACGCGCAACGATCCCACCGCAAGCCAGGAAGAGAAGGACGGCGTTGCGGCAGCCTTCGAGCAGATCTTCGATAAGCTCGCCACGGTCATCGCCGAGCTCGCCCACACCGCCTGAACCGATCAACACGACCGTTGCCATCACGGACACCGCCCGGCAACTGCGACCGACCGCGCCACTGCAGGGGAAGCACGCAGGGCACCGGTCGTGTCCGCCGCGACGAACACCCCGAGCCCCTCGCAGCCACTCTCCTGCCGGGGCACCTCCCACTCCCATAAACGCGAAGCGGGCCAATGGCGCAGCGGACTGCAAGCTTTCCGCTCGGACCGATACCTAGGATTGGCCTCGCAACTGCGGATCCGGACCGTTCCCCAAGAGGACGCGCGAGCCGGCACCGTTGGGCAGCAGCGCACACGATGGCTCCATGCATAGACCGGACCACAGTCCGCGGCCACGGTAGTGCCACCACCCAGCCGCAACGACCACCCCAATAATGACCCCGCCGCGTGGCGGTGGCGAATCCTCTGCAGCGCGTGCACTGCACCACCGCGCTTGGCCGCACCCTCTGCGCACCGGCGACGGCTGCAAGCCTTCGAACGAACGAAGACTCCGGTCTCGTACTGCCAGAAGCGCCGCGCGTGCGCCCCTTTAAACCGGCCCGCTTTGTTGGCGCTTAGAAGTCCGCATCCTCATCGTCCGGCGTCGCACGCAGAAGCGACAATAAGCTGCCAACGTTCGGCGTGCCCCAACCGGTCGCCAGATCGAAGCCAGCCATCGCCGGATAACCCGGCACCCGTCCGTAACTGTTATCGCCCAAAGTCACGTCATGCAGCAGCGAACTCAGCTGCCCTCGCCCACCTAGCGCGTACAACTTGGTGTTTAGAAATCCAATAGGGCGCGCCAGCAGGGCATCGATATCCGCCACGATCCCAGCCCATTCCGGCGCGCCGGCACTGGTACCACCGAAGACATAAAACGTGCCAGACCGATACGCGGACCAGGCCACAATCAACCCGCCAACGACCCCCGCATTCATCCCAACATCAGGCACGCCACGGAAGCCTTTCAGTTGCTGCTGAATCGTCCGCGGCAGTGACTTTTGAAAATCCGGTTCTGGGGTCAACCGACTGACGCCACCACCGCTAGCGCCAAATCCATCATTCCAAACTTGCTCAGACACGTAGCTGCCGTTGGGATCGGCTAGCCCATTCGTGCCGAAGAACAAATTCGTCCCACCCACCGAGGTCACCAGCGCCGAGCCCGCCGGCCAGCCGACATTCGGCACGCCGATCCCAGCTGTATCCACACCACGATCCATCGAGGCGGCGAACAACGTCACGCGTTGCCGTCGCGCTTTGGCAAAGGCTGCATTCTAGGCCTTAATCGACTCCCGTCCCGCCGGGCTCAAAAACGCAACCTCTGCAGCGCCAAAACTCAGTGAGATCGCATTGGGACTCAGATGATCGAGGGCATAGTTTAGCGCCGCGATCAGATCCGTTTCGTCATTGCTCTTGGCCGCCACGAGGACAATGCTTGCCGCTGGGGCCATCGCATGGGCCCACTCGACATCCAGTGCAATCTCGGCCGTCCAGCCCACCATAGTCCGGTTGGATGCGCTATAGGCCGGCGTATCTGGCATGTAGATCTGCTGGAAATTCGCAGCAGGCAGTCCAAATGTTGTGTTGTAGATCTGCAGATCTGCATCGACAAAGGGACTACCGAACGCATCAACAATGACAATCGTCTGCCCATGCCCATCTGCACCTGCGGCGATTAACGCATCGACGCCATATGCTGCACGTATCGCTGCCGGGCCATAACAGTACAGCCCTTTTGACAAGTCCAATGGCTTGTTCTCGCAGTCGAAGTGCCCGCCTCCCAGCAATCTGATTTGCGTTTCCTCGGCGGGGATGGCCGCGTAATCCATCAGCACACCGGCACTCGTCACGCTCCCGCACAACGCAGCTATTAGCGTCACTGTAAGCGCTACTACTGTTTTCAAACTCACCCCCTGAAACACGGTCTCTCTTTTTATTTCGATCGTTGGGCCACACTGCTGCGCACCCGCTTATGACAACCGTGCAAGGGTTATGACAACTTTGCTGTACTTGTGTCAACGAGGATGAGACATAATGCAAAAGTACCGATGGCAACGTCGCAGCTTACGCAGCAACCAGATGCCACAGCCAAGCGCGAGCAGGTCCACCGGCACGCCATAGACTCCTGCACTGCACTGCTCGGTGCGCGCGCGAGCGTCATCGCTATTTGATCAATGGTATCAAACGCATGCGCCACGTCTGCGCAGGGCCAGACGCGCGGCCTCGACCGCCACCGCATGGGCTCAACTCGGTTCGCACACCGTGGCACCGGCCCATTTGCATCCCGAGATGTAACTCGTGCGATCGTCGTGCGACACCGTCGCTACGCGCGGCAATTGCCTAAATACACATGCATTTTACGGGAGAAAAAAAATCCGACGAAAATCACAAAAAAATGCCATCCACGTGCGCTTGCCGTACTGCTGAACGGCCCTTAGCGCCTACACCGCGAGGCGACAGGAACGCCGAACCGAGGGAATGGCCGTTCGAGCGGGCACTCGCCGCGCGTCTACGCCCCAGACACGCGATCTGGCAACCCCGTCGTCCACGCCCCTCGCGCATAACACCTTCCCATGGGACGCCGCCCAGCAACCGGGTGCGGCCGCCCATTGACGCACCGCCAGTCGTCGGCCATAAATGCGCTCCCATTACTGAATAAGAACAACGAGCCCATGGCCGAGCCTCTGCATGTCAGCGCGCGTGACCGACAGCTGGCGCCCTTGTCAATGGGCATCGGCTTGCTGTTTTGGGTAACTGCGTTATACGCGGCTGCACACCTTTCCGGCGTCCTGCTGGTGAGTCTGTGCGCCGGGGCATTACTCGTTATTGGTATTGTATTTCTGTCTTACTTATTTGCCCATTCTGCGTTCATCGCCCACTTACGCGGTCAGGGAATCGAGGTCAACGAGACCCAATTGCCGGCACTGCAGCAGCAACTGATCCACTGCTGCGCCACCCTGCACGTGGACCCCATACCGCACCTGTACATTTTGAACGGCAACGGCGTGCTCAATGCGTTTGCGACCTGGTTTTTGGCACGCCGTTTTGTGATCCTCAATTCCGATCTCGTGGACGCGATGGAAGACCATCCGGCCGGCATCTGTTTTTACATCGGTCATGAACTCGGTCACATCCGGCGGCACGACAACCCGTTCTATGCCTGCTTACGTTGGCCAGCCCTGCGCTTGCCTTTGCTAGGTGCTGCATTTGCGCGCGCTCGTGAAACCACCTGCGATCTGCACGGGCTTGCTTGCTGCCCGAGTCGTGAGTCCGCCGCTCGCTCACTGGCCGCCCTGTCCGCCGGCAAACGCCAATGGGCCGCCCTCTCACTAGCGGGCATGCGACTACAGGTCGAAGCCGGTACCGGTTTTTGGATGTCTTTCCATGAACTCATCGCCAGTTACCCGTGGACGGCCAAGCGCACGGTACGGGTACTCGATGAGAGCCCATCGCTGCCCTCACGCAATCCCTTTGCGTACCTCTTGGCAGCGTTCATTCCATATGCCGGCAGCATGGGTGCCGGCGTCGGCTTGCTGATCTACGTGTATGTCATCGGCATTGCCGCCGCAATCAGTATTCCGCGTTATCACAACGCCCAAGTCCTGCAGCAACTGACCCGAGCAGACACCGCATCGGCGCCAGCGCGAGAGAAGTTGGTCAACTTTTATCAGCACAACCACCGCGTCCCCACCACCCTCGGCGAAGCGGGCATCGACGGCGCCGAGTACGCGCCGATGCCGCAAGGCGCACCTCTTTACCTCATCTACGCACTGGATCGTGGCAACATGAGTCTCAGCGTGCGTATCGAAAAGACGGGACTCCTGTACGTGCCAACCCTGAACAAAGACGGCAGCATCCAGTGGACCTGCAGTGGACTTACCGGGGTCTTGCAGGAACAATTGCCACCGACCTGTAACGTCAGCGGCCGGTAGCGCCCGCAGGCGCCCCACCGACGCAGCAACAAGGAGCGGTGGTTCGACGCCCTCTTTTATGCTGAATAAGAGGGCACTGGTGTATCGTCATCCTTGGCGCGCGCACCGAAACGCGTGCGCGAAAACCCTGACCCGGTTGCCCACCCCGCCCACCGCGCTCACGGTCCTGCGTGGCAAAACGGGCACGGGCACGCGGACAGAGTCGGTGACCGGCGGCTACGCGGCGAAAGTGCACCTGAGCGCTACCGTACAACCCTCCGCCGTGACAGTGAGACGGTCCCCGTCGTCACTGACGGGAGCGGGTACCGCCACCGTGCGCGTCAAGGCCGCAACGACCGCCGCCACGGGCACCTACGCGATCACCCGGAAAGGGACCGGCGGCACCGTCAGCCACACCGCCACCTGTACCGTCACGGTGCAATACGCCCTCGGTGCCTACACCTAGGGAGGAACGGATGCGGCGGTGCTCGGTCACAGGTAGGAGGGCACAGGCCGCCCGCAGCCAACCCCGACCGGTGGTGTCAGGCGGCGGCGCCCGCAACGAGTGCAAGAGACTCTGGCACACTGGTCGGTGCGTACCGACCCCTCGACGACGACCACGGAGCACGCTACCGTTTTGAATCCGCAGCGCCCCTCTCCCCGCAAGCAGGCCATCGTCAGCCTGCTACTCTACGTACTCGGTGCCGTTGCAACGGCTGCTGCCGCGGTGGAGCAAACACCATTCGATCTGATGGGCCCACAGATCACCCTGCACGTCCAACGCGGCGCGGACAAATTACCGATCGCCGAAGTGCCTGCCCTCGCGCCGCACGACCGCATCACCATCACCACCCGGATCCCCGATGCAAAGGCCACACATTATTTGATGGTAGCCGCTTTCTTGCGCGGACCGACCGATCCGCCACCGGAAAGCTGGTTTTTTCGCTGCGACACTTGGAAGGCGCCCTGTGGACAGTCGGGTCTCTCCGTCGAGGTGCCCGAAGGCGCCGAACAGATGCTGCTGTTCTTTGCGCCGCAGACCGGCGGGGACTACCGCACGCTCGTGAACGCGGTGCGCGGCAAGCCCGGCGCTTTTGTACGCTCGGCCCAGCAACTGCGCCAGGCCGGTCTGGATCGCGCCCGACTGGATCGCTATCTGGCGCTGCTGCAAGACTTGGCGGCGCACGATCCGGGCAAGGTCAAGGCGGCCGCCCCGATGCTCGCCCGCAGCCTCGCCATCAAAATCGACGAGAAATGTCTCGATCGCATCCCCGCTTTACAAGCGCCTTGCCTCACCCAAGGATCGGATGCGTTGATTTTAAGTGATGGCCACGGTGAATCACTGGTCTCCATGGTCACAACCGGCGTCGGTCGTGACCTGGCGATCCACGCCGGCGGCACCGCCTTGCTCGGCTCGGGCAACTACAGTTCCGTGATCGGCTCGATACTCGATGTCGGTCGCTTGATGGACTCGCTGCATACGGCGCAATACCAGTATATCCCGGCGTTACCGTCACCACAGGACGACCACGTCGTCCTCATGCTCAATACGCCGCCCTCCTTCCATAACCCACTGTCCGTTTTGGTCGCGGCTCTGCCGGCAGTGGAACGCGCCACCCCGCCCGCCTTACGCACACCGGAACCTGCGAACGTGACCTGTACGGCCGGCGAGACGCTCACGCTACCGGTCACTGGTGACGCGCTGGTCTACTCGACACGTTATGCACACGACGTCATGCTGCAGATTCCTCGCACCGATGGCGGCATAGAGTCCTTGCCTGCGCACGCGGATGCCCTGCGCGGCGGCTATGTCGTGGTTGGCGCCGAGCACCTCTCGATCGATGAGTCACAAGCGGCGCATCTGATCGGCCGTTGGGGTTTTGATGCGTTCGAGGGCCCCTCATTTCGACTGGCAAGCCCGCGCACGCGAGAATGGCGTACGGATGCCGCGACTCGCGCCCACGTAGTTGCCGGCCGCGAAGCGGTACTCACCGCACAAGGCGAAGGCGCTTGCCTGGCCGCCGTGCACCTGCTCGATGCCACCGACCATATGCGGGATGTGCCGTACAGTCGCAGTGCACCCGGCGAGATGGAACTGCATTTGCCCCTCGACGGCATACGACCCGACACGGTCCGCGTGGTCTTTACCGACAGTGGCGGCGTCCGCTCCGTACCGCTCGAACTCACGGTGTTTCAAGAGCCCAGTCGCATCGACCAGGCGCATCTGCACGTGGGCGACAGCGCCCTCACGATCGAGGGGCAAGGCCTTGCGCAGATTGCCCACATCGAAGTTGGCTCGCTGACATTTACAGCCGAAGGGGATATTGCCAGTGAAAGCCCAGAGGCACGTCTGATCACGCGCAGCGAAGTGCCCTCTTCGTGGAGTGCCGGCCTGACGCTCAAAGCCACCGCACAACTACACGATGGCCGCACGCTGCCGCTATCGGTTAGCGTACTACCGCCACGTCCGCAACTACATCGACTCGCCTTGAGCGCCCATGTAGACACGGACACCGACACCTTACCTATCCACCTCGGCAATAGCGCCGATCTGCCCGCACAAGCCACCGTCACGTTCTCGGTCCAAGCCGATCTACCCGCACGCTTTTTGCCTAGCGTACACCTCGAGGCACAGGCCCCTGCCGCCGATGCGCAGACACATCTGGATCTCAAGAACGGCGGGCTTGCGCTGATCGATGCGCGCACGCTCGTGGCCACTGTCGACCTCTCCAAGGTCTTCGGCCCCTCCGCATTCGGTCCGCTGCGCTATCGCATTGGTAGCGGCGAGGACCTCTCGGACTGGCAACTGCTCGGCCAACTCGTGCGCCTCCCCGCACTCCATGCGCCCATTTGCCCACCCGAACCCACTCTGCCATGTGTGTTGCCAGGCAAAAAACTCTATCTACTGGAGTCGGTCGCTAGCTCCCCCGAGGGCACCGATGCACTGCGCCTCGAAGCGGGATTCCCCGGTGATACCGTACTGGTACCGAGACCGCGCGACGGCCGTCTGTACCTGCGACTGCGGGATGATCCGACACATCTGGCCACGATCGAAATCCCCACGCCACACTGACGCTGCGTCGGAAAACCGAGATGGGTGGGGACCGGCCCGCAAACTAGACTACATCGAGCATTATTCTGGCGGAGGCCGCATGCGCATCTTCATCTTGCTCGGATTCGCTTTGTCCCTGCTGCTAGGCGGCTGCGCCACTGTGCTCGACGACCACACCGGCGTTAAACAAAATGGCAGTGTGGTCGACTACCTCTACCCCAACTCGAAGGAATCGCCCAGTCTGCGGCCGGGGTTAACCACACTACATCCGCCGGTACGTGTGGGCATTGCCTTCGTACCGGTCAATGCTGGCACCGCGGCGCTGTCAGAAAACGACCGCACGCAACTGCTGGAACGCGTCAAAGCATCCTTCACCGGTTACGCCTACATCGATAGCATCCAAATTGTTCCCTCCCAATACCTACGGGAAAAGGGTGGCTTCGAGAACCTCGAACAAGCGGCGCGTTTGTTCAACGTCGATTTGATGGCTCTGGTCTCGTATGACCAAGTGCAGTTCAACGATACCAGTCGACTGTCGCTGCTGTATTGGAGCATCGTCGGCGCCTACGTGATCAAGGGCAACCGATACGATGTGCACACCATGGTCGACTGCGCCGTCTTCGACGTGCACAGTCACCAACTGTTATTCCGCGCACCCGGCACCAGCCAGGTCAAGGGATCGGCCACACTGGTGGGGTTCGGTGAGGAAGCCCGGAACGGCCGTCGCGCCGGCTTCGATCAGGCCGTCGCTGACCTGCTGCCCCGCTTGCACACCGAACTCGACACCTTTCGCGAGCGCGTGCGCACGGATGCGCACTACCAGATCGAGCCGCAGGCGGGACGCGGGGGTGGCGCCTTCGACCTGTGGGAACTGCTGCTAGCGCTCGGACTCGTGGCCGTGACGAAACGCACGCGCGCACGCTGACCGGCATGCGACTGACAGCGACAGTTGCACTGTTATGCGCAGTACTTTGGGCTGTACCCGGCGCGAGCGCGGCGCTCGCGCTGCTGCGCACCGAGATTCTGTCCGCGCCGTGGCAACTGCTCACCGCGCATTTCGTGCACTACTCCACTGTGCACGCGCTGATCGATAGCGCAGTACTCGTGCTGTGCACGGCACTGGCCGAGCGCGCCTTCGGCTGGGGCCCGACAACGGTCTTGATACTCCTCGGCGGTGTACTGCTGTCCTTGGGCGCACTTTGGTTACTGCCCTTCATGCAGGAATATCGCGGCGCCTCGGCACTGGCCACACTGCTCGGTGTGACGGTAGCTCTGCGCACTGCGCAGCAGGCGCCGTCCCGCCGGCCATGCATTGCATTACTGGGACTGCTGCTGTTGGCTACGCTCTTACGGGATGCGTGGCCGCAGGCACATCGGCCCTCCAGCCTCCCCGACGGCGTGTTCGTGGCGTGGCCTGTGTACGCGCTCGCCATCGCCCTCGGCATGGCCGCCACGCGCTTTCTGCCGACAAGGAAAATAGACATTACGCGTTAGATTGCGCGCAACTTATGGAGACAAGGACCCTAACGGCCGACGACGCGCACACTACGGATGTTGAACCGGTACGGTGTACTGCGCACACGGCTCCAGGACGCAATAACCACCCGGTCCGCAATCCTTCAGGAGACTAGCCGAGCGCCACCCTGCAAAACGAGCGTAGTGGCGCTCCGGAGTGCGGAAGGTACCGCCATGCTCGATCGCCAGTGTAGCTTTGCACGCGTCAGGAACTGGTTTTCAATGCGTCGGGGTGTCAACCCATCGTGGACGAACAATTGTCTGATGCCGCGTTCCCGCTTCGATCGATCGGGCAAGTGGATGTCGCTGTAACGCATCGCAAAAATGGGCAGCGGATTCGATCAGCGCCGGCTCTTTAAACAGCTGTTGATGCGTGACGATCCGAATGCAGGAGCAGGAAATCGTCGAGGCCGCGGCGAAAGGGCGTTGCTCGCCGGCTGCAACATCCGCCACGCGCGCACCGCGTGCTGCCGCAGACCCTGCACACGGAGCGTTTCTACGCCTACGTTGAGGTCAGCCAACGGCACGAGAGACGCTCTTCGGCAAGCGCTTCGGGCAACGGCGCACGGGCAGAAGGCGGCAACAACACGCATTCCAGACCCCGCGCAATCCGGGCAGTCAGCGGGATTCGCGGCGCACTCGCACGGTGCTTGGCGCGCGCGAATAGGGTATCCGGCAGGCGACGGGTGGTGCGCATCGCCAAAAGCTATCCACCAGACGCTCATATGTCCCGGTCACGTCTCTGCTATTTCCCGCGCCGCCGGGTACTATCCGCGGGCACTTCCTGCTGAGCTACCGTATGCGCCGACTACCACTCGCCTTCATGACCCTGCTGACCGTGGCTGCTATGGCCAGCCCCAGCGGCCCCGCTTCCGTCGCGGTATCGGCCAAAGACCCGGCCCGCGATCTCCCGGAGGTATCGATCGCCACCTTGCATCGGTATTACCGCGAACACCGCTACAGCGCGACCGAGGTCGTCCACTGGTATCTGGATCGGATCCATCGCTACAACAGCATCTATCGCGCGATCGAAACCGTTTTTGATCAAGACGCCCTCGCCGCCGCGGCCGCGGTCGATGCGGCGCTCGCGCAAGGCCAGACACCGACAGGCGCCTTATGGGGCGTGCCGATGGTGATCAAAGCGAACACGTCGATCGCCGGTACCGTCACCAGCGCGGGTTGGTCTGGGTACACCTTGCCGGCGCATGCGCTAATCGCCCCGCAAGACGCTCCGATCGTGCGGCGGCTCAAAGCAGCGGGCGCCATACTGCTCGGCCATACCAATATGCCGGACCTTGCCAACTCCGATACCAACCGTTCCAGCGCCTTCGGCCGCACCGGCAACGCCTATGACCCACGCTACTCACCGGGCGGCTCCTCTGGCGGCACCGTAACGTCCGTGAGCGGCAACCTCGCCCTGCTCGGCAATGGCACCGATACGGGCAACTCGATCCGGATGCCCGCCGCCACCAGTGCACTGATCGGTGTGTTTCCCACGCGCGGGCTAGTCAGCATCGCCGGCATTGCGCCGCTCGATTGGCTGCTCGATAACACCGGACCCATCGCCCGCTCGGTCGAAGATGCCGCCATAGCGCTCAGCGTGATGGCCGGCGAGGACGCCGAAGATCCCGTCACACTGGGTTCGGCAAGCCAAGCCCAGCCCGGTCCCTACACGCGCTACCTCGATCCCAACGCGTTGCGTGGCAAGCGCTTTGGCGTACCGGCCTTCGTTCTGCAAGGCATCGGGATCCCCTTCCACGGCGTACCCGCGTACATTCCAGAAGCCACCGCCGTAGCGCGGCAAGTGGCCGCCGCGCTCCCCTTGCAAACGGCCACGCGCCGTGTGTTTGAGCAGTCGCTGAACGAGTTGCGCGCGCAAGGCGCGACGATCGTTTCCGTCGACGCGCTCGATGCATCCTTTGCACGCACCGCAAGTCGTATCGCCACTTACCCGTACGTACGGGAAGGCACGGATCGCTTCCTCGCTGCCTATGGTCCGACGGCCTATCACTCGGTCGCTGCGTACGAGCAGGTCACCGGTCAGCGCGGCTTCGAAGCCGTCACAGGTGAAGAAAGCGCCAATCGCGATTTCGACGCGATCCACCTCACCCAAGCGCAGATCGCAAGCGATCCGGCCTTTGACGCCAATGTGCGCCTACCGCGCGCCCACACTTTAAAACTGTATAACGAGGCCTTGGATCGTCTGCACTTGGATGGCCTGGTCTATCCGGCGATTCAGATGCCGCCGATGGATGAGTCGCTACCACAAGACGGTCGCCTCTCCGAAGGCCCGCACTCCGCCACCGGCTGGGTCAACATGATCGGCGTACCGGCGGTCGTGGTAGTCGGCGTTCCGTACGCGAACGGCCTGCCCTTCGGCTTGGAGTTCTCAGCGCGCCGCTGGCATGACGGCGACCTGCTCGGTTGGGCTTATGCCTATGAGCAGGCCACGCATCACCGCCATGCCCCGACCCTAGTGACCGAGGGCCTGATTTCTGGCGCACCTTAGCGGCACTTAACCGCCGCGCCTGGCTTGATAACGCAAATGATTGCGGCGGTCTAAAGGCACGCCGCATTGACAGGACCGATGCCAGAGCCGACTATCAGTCCCAGTCTTACCGCCGATGCGGGAGAGATCGACGCCTCCACCGCGATGCTTGCATCCCGAGAGGCGTCGGCGCCGAAGGTGTATCGCCCAGAAACTCTCAGGCAAAAGGACCGCATCGGTACAGGCTCTCTGGAGAGTAGACCATCGCCTCGCAGCGAGGGTCTCGCCGAAGGTTAATCTCTCAGGCAAACGGACAGAGAGGGCGCAGCGGACGGGGTGGGTGTGATGCCCAACTCGTTCAATGTGATGTGCGCGCAGCCCTGCTGCACGCCCCCTCTGTTTGCCTTGGGAGTTCATCTTGACTAGCCCTACCGATCTAAAATTCACCCACAGCCACGAGTGGGTCCGCGATAACGGCGACGGCACTTTCACCATTGGCATCAGCGATCACGCACAGGAAGCCCTCGGCGAGTTGGTCTATGTCGAACTGCCGGCGATCGGTCGGCACTTGGTCGCCGGCGAGGTCTTCGCGGTCGTCGAGTCCACTAAAGCTGCCTCTGATGTCTATGCGCCACTCGAGGGCGACGTGCTCGAAATCAATCAAGCACTGGCGAACGAACCCCAACTACTGAACAGCGAACCCTATGCGACCGGTTGGCTTATGCGCCTGCGACCGACCGACCCTAGCGCCCTGGCGACGCTACTGAGCGGGACCGACTACGACAACGGGCCTGGCGCCTGAGGGATTCAAAATGATCCCAAACCACAGCGACCAGACCACACTGATCAATCGGCTCGACGCCCTACGCGGTGCCGATGAATTCCACTCTCGCCATATCGGGCCACAGGCCGCACAGCAGCAGCAAATGCTGGCGACCCTCGGTTACGCAGACGCGGGAGCGTTGATTGCCGATACCGTCCCGGCCGCTATTCTGCGCAAAGACCCCCTGGCATTGCTCGCACCGACCACCGAGGCGGCTGCCTTAGCCGAACTCGCCGCACTGGCCGAGCACAATCAGGTCTGGCGCAGCTATATCGGCGCGGGTTATCACGGCACCCTCACGCCCGAACCGATCCGCCGCAATCTGCTCGAAAACCCGGGTTGGTATACCGCCTACACGCCCTATCAGGCTGAGGTCTCGCAAGGACGCCTCGAGTCGCTGATGAACTTCCAGCAGATGGTGATCGACCTGACGGGTCTGCCAGTGGCCAACGCCTCGTTGCTCGATGAAGCAACCGCTGCAGCGGAAGCAATGGGCGTACTGCGCCGCGCCTCCCGCCATGCCAGCCACCGCTTCTTGGTCGATGCGGCAGTCCATCCACAGGTCATCGCGGTGATCCGTACCCGCGCCCACTGGATGGGCATCGACGTCGTCGTCGCCGACGCGGATACGTTTGACGTCAGCGCCGTATTCGGCGCGCATGTGCAGTGCCCAGACACCTTCGGTCGCCTACGCGACGCAGGCCCACTCGCCGATGCGCTGCATGCCGCTGGCGGCAAACTCTCCATCGGCGTGGATCCACTGGCCGCACTGCTAGTGCGCTCGGCCGGCGCCATGGGCGCCGATATCGCCATTGGTTCGGCGCAGCGTTTCGGCGTGCCCTTGGGTAATGGGGGGCCGCATGCAGCCTTCATGGCCGTACGTCAGGAATTGGTGCGGATGATGCCCGGTCGGATCATCGGCGTCGCCAAAGACGCCGCCGGCAACACCGCCTACCGGATGGCCTTGCAGACCCGCGAGCAACACATCCGCCGCGACAAGGCCACCAGCAATATCTGCACCGCGCAGGCCTTGCTGGCCAACATGGCCGCGTTCTACGCGATCTACCATGGCCCCGAGGGCTTGCGTCGCATTGCCGAACGCGTCCATGTGCTGGCCCGCCTGCTACTGCAGGTTACCGGCCTCACCCCGGTGCACGCGGCGTTCTTTGACACGGTCTTGATCGACCCACTCGCCAACGGCCTGGATGGGGCGCAAATCGCGCGACGCGCCACCGCCCTGCGGATCAATCTGCGTATCTTTGCCGATGGATTAGTCGGCATTGCCTTGGACGAAACCGTGCAGTTGCAGGATGTGCAAGATCTCGCCTACGCACTCACCGGCAAACGCCCGGCGCTGACCGCGACGGCGGGCGGCAACCCGACATCCGCCACACAGCCGCCCGAGGACGACGCAATCCCGCCCGCGCTGCGACGCGAAAGTGCCGTGCTGACCCATCCCGTCTTTCATCGCTTTCACAGCGAGACCGAATTCATGCGCTACCTCAAGCGCCTGGAGAACCGGGACATCTCGCTGGTGCATTCAATGATTCCGCTCGGCTCCTGCACCATGAAACTGAACGCAGCGGCCGAATTAGCGCCGCTCAGTTGGCCGCAGTTCGCCGCGATTCATCCCTATGCACCGGCCGAGCAACGGCAAGGCTATACGGCGATGTTGCAGCAGCTCGGGCAGTGGCTGGCCGAGATTACTGGCTTTGCCGCGGTGTCCTTCCAACCCAACTCGGGCGCACAAGGCGAATACGCCGGCCTGCTCGCCATTCGCCAATGGCAAGCTGCACGCGGCCAGGGACATCGCGACGTCTGCCTGATTCCCGCGTCCGCGCACGGCACCAACCCGGCGACTGCGCAGATGATGGGCCTCAAAATTGTCGTCATCGCCTGCGATGCGCAAGGCAATATTGATTTAGTGGACTTGCGTGCGCGCCTCACGGCGCACCAGGACCACATTGCGGCCTTGATGGTGACCTACCCCTCCACCCACGGCGTATTCGAAGCCTCCATCAGCGCGATTTGCGCCCAAGTGCATGCCGCCGGCGGTCAGATTTACATGGATGGGGCCAATCTCAATGCGCAGGCGGGACTCACGCGCCCAGGCGATATTGGCGCCGACGTCTGCCACCTGAATCTGCACAAGACCTTCTGCATCCCCCACGGTGGTGGCGGTCCTGGCATGGGTCCGATCGCTGTCGCAGCGCATTTAGCGCCCTTCCTCGCCAGCGATCCGTATCAGTCTGCCGAGCAGGGCAACAGCGTCAGTGCAGCGCCCAACGGCAGCGCCCTGATCGCAACGATTTCGTGGATGTACCTGCGCCTGATGGGGGCCAGTGGCGTGCGCATGGCCACCGTCACTGCGATCCTGAATGCCAACTATATTGCCGCCCGGCTGCAAGCGCACTATCCGGTGCTGTACAGCGGCGCGAATGGTCGCGTCGCGCACGAGTGCATTCTGGACGTGCGCCACCTCAAGGCGGAGTGCGGGATCACCGCGGAAGACATCGCCAAACGGTTGATGGACTATGGCTTTCATGCGCCGACGTTGTCGTTCCCGGTGGCCGACACGCTGATGGTGGAGCCCACGGAGAGTGAGTCGAAGGCCGAGATCGACCGTTTCTGCGACGCCATGATCGCTATCGCCGGCGAAGTCACAAAGGTGAAATCAGGCGTCTTCGACCCGCTCGACAATCCGCTCAAAAACGCACCGCATACCGCGTGGGAACTGGCATCGGACTGGGCCCATCCATACACCCGCGAGCAAGCGGTCTATCCGCTACCGTGGCTGCGGGAGGCTAAGTTCTGGCCGCACGTCAAACGCATCGACAATGCCGCCGGTGATCGACAGCTGGTCTGTAGCTGTCCGCCAATGGCCGATTACGCATGAGGCCCGCAGCCCCAGCGCGCACGACCCACCGTTTACCGAGGAGCATCTGATGGAACCCAGCGTCAAAGCCATTCCGCTGGCGAGCCTGCACCGCGAACTGGGTGCCAAGTTCGGCCCCTTTGCCGGCTACGAGATGCCTATCCAGTATCCGGCGGGGCTCAAGGCCGAACATCTGCACACCCGCGCGCAAGCAGGCCTCTTCGACGTCTCGCACATGGGGCAGTTGCGGGTCCGCGCACACGATGGCACGAGCGCGTCGCTGCAGCGGGCGCTACAGGCCGCGCTACCGATTGACTTCAACGGCTGGCCGCTGCAATTGCAAAAATACTCGTACTTACTCAATGACGCGGGCGGGATCGAGGATGACCTGATGCTGGTCAACTGTGGGAGCGAAGTCCGTATCGTCGTGAATGCAGGCAACCGCGACGCGGATCGCGCGCGCTTAGAGCAGCTGTGTCCGGCGCTTTCTTTTGACTGGATCGATGCAGCACTCATCGCCCTGCAGGGCCCCGCAGCAGAGGCGGTGCTAGCGACGCTCGACCCCACCGCCGCGCCGTTACGGTTCATGCACGCGGCGCAATTACGACTCGAAGGCGCGTTGTGTTTCACAACCCGCTCGGGCTATACCGGTGAGGACGGCTACGAAATCTCACTGCCGCTGGATGCAGCCGAGCGGATCGTGCGCCGACTCCTGTCCGACCCGCGCGTCGCGCCCATCGGCCTCGGCGCTCGCGATACGCTGCGCCTAGAGGCCGGCCTGCCCCTGCATGGTCACGACATCACCGCAACCACCTCACCGGTAGAAGCGGGTCTGGCGTTTGCGATTCCCGCGTCACGCCGTGCGGGCGGCGCATTGGCCGGCGGTTTCCCAGGGGCTGCCATCGTCTTGGACCAACTCGCCAAGGGCCCGACCCGTCGACGGCTGGGGCTGATCTCCACAGAGACAGTGCCAATTCGCGCGCCGTCGAGCTTACTTGATGCGACCGGCGCAGCAGTCGGGCAAGTCACCAGCGGCACAATATCCCCATCGCTAGGCCAGCCCATCCTGATGGCCTATGTGCAGACCGACGCCCATCCTGTGCAGGCCGTGGTACGAGATCGTCGACCGGCCGTACAGGCCGTAGCACTGCCCTTTGTGCCCAAACGATACCAACGCTGACCAGCAACGCGGGAAGCGGAGTCCGCCTGCGCTGTCACTCCAAGCCCTCCATCGACGCCGTAAGACCAATCGGGCCATGGGATTGGCATTCTGCTTGGCTAAGACGCGCCGGCTTGTGGCGCGAGCGCATGACGTACACACCTGTGTTTGCATCTTTTTCTGCGCGGGCCAGGATGTACGCATACATCCCTCAAGGACGTCGCAGGACCAAGACGAAACTTTTCAAAAACGGCAACTCGCAAGCCGTTCGCATTCCTACCGAACTCGCCTACAGCACAGGGGACGTCGAGTTGGTCATTGAGCGCCATGAGGACGAGCTGCGCATCCGCCCGGCACAACGGCGTCTGGGCCATGTGCTGGCCACGCTAGCGAAGTTCTCAGCCGACTGCATGGCACACGGACGCGGCGAGAACATCGAGGGCGAGCGCGCGCGTCTATGCAACCAAAGTACATGTTGGACACAAATTTCTGTATTTACCTCATGAAGCATCAGCCAGCTGAAGTACGCGCCCGCTTTGCTACCTGCTTTGTGGGCGACGTAGTGATTTCATCGATCACCCTAGCCGAACTTGAATTCGGCATCGCCTGTTCAGGCCTTGCAGTGCAGGCCAACAACCGGTCGGCACTCGCGAGCTTGCGCGAAGATACCCTGATCGCACCCTTCGACGAGCAAGCTGCCGCGGCCTATGGGCCGATTCGCGCAGCTTACAGCGAACGTAACCGCGATGCGCTAGACAAACTGATCGCGTCGCACGCCGTGGCATTAGGGGTGACTCTGGTCACCAACAACGAAGCAGACTTTTCGAAATACTCTGGATTGACCGTCGAGAACGGGGTCAACAGCCATTGACATCAGCTAAGAGAAAAAGTGCTTCCGAAGTTAATCCGCCTGCGGACATTTGCACGATTCGACACACTGCGTTGCGCCGGGTACGGTCAGCCTTTCGATCGTGACGGGCTCACGATTGGGCGGACATTCACAACCTTGACTGTAACCGCGAGGAAACAGTCCCACTCAACTACGGCGTGGTGTCAGTCGAATCCGCCGCCACACCGGATCCGAGGCCAGCTTGAGATAGCCTTCTAGATCTGGCAACGCCTCGATCTCGGCCGGCAGGAGTGCCAACTCGAGCGCCACCTGGCGGGCATGGGAGACGCGCGCACGCCCATCCCGCTCGTCCCGGCTGCGCGTCTCCTGCACCCGCTCCACTTCGCGCTGCCCGATCAGTTGCGAGGCAAATCGCGCCGTCCCGCCACCCTCTGAGGCGGACGTGCGCAGAATCAGCGTGGTTGCACAGTTCTCCACGATCGTGCGCGCGTCAGCCTCGCCATAGGTACCACTCACCTGCGCAATGGACTGGAAGCCCAGCACGCAACGCCCGCCAAACTTCCGCAAGCGCGCCAGTGCATCTTTGAGTCCGTCGATCGCGCCCAGTGCATCGAGTTCGTCGACCACGAACCAGAGCCGACGATCTCCTTCTCCAAGCGCCATCGTCTCGAAGATCGCGAGCCGCATCCACGCCGACACCAAGTGACGCAGGGTGGCAATCTGGTTCGCTTTGTAGGGCAGATAGAGCACGCCAGAGCCGTCCCGAACCCACTGACGCACGGAGCAATGCACCCCACTTTGCCGCTGAATGACCGGCAAGGCCGCCAAACGACTCATCGCAATCGAACGCACGGAGCCAAACATCCGCTCGTTGCCAGACTCGACCAAGGGCGCCGCCGAGGTGCCCTGCAAAATCACCCGCAACTCAGTCAATGGTGCGGTGGCAAGTGCTCGATACAGTTCGTCCACCGATGGCTGTGGCAAGAGTTTCAGCCGCTCGAGCAGTGCCGCCAGAAAGGTTTCCGCATAACCATGCCAGGCGGCCGCCTCCCCACTCGCTGAACCAATCAAAGCCCGCGCCAGTTCACGCGCATCGTGCGGCTCGTGCAGTTCCTGAAATGGCTGCCAGACGCCGCTGCGCGCATCGAACGGATTCAATATCAGATCGCCACGCTGCGGCTCATAGGTCCGTGCCAAGTAGCCGCCATCGGGGTCGGCAATGACGGCTCGATCGCCGCGCGCCAACGCTTTCTCCAACAAGGCCTGAATCGCCGTGCTCTTGCCCGTACCAGTCGTACCGATGAATTTAAAATGCTTGGGCTCATCGGCTTCTGGAATGGCGATGCCGCCGATGGATAGACCCGGCACCTCCGGGGGGGCGACGCGCGCAGCCTCCCCACGCGTCACCCGCCATAACCGCGCAATCCAATGCAGCGCCGACACGGAAGCGCGGTCCGCTGTGCCGGCCACCTGCGCTCCCCGGCGCAGTACGGAACCGCCCGACTCCCCCACCGCCGCTAATCCGGCGGCATAAACCCCCGCCAGCGCAGCGGCCAGCGCACAAACGAAGGACGCTCCCCCAGAAAGCCCCAAGACCTTTAGCATCGCCTCGGCAAGCGCAATGCCCAACGCGGCAAGGGCGCTGAGCAGCACCCCCCGCCACGGCAACGCCAGCAGACACGCGCGCGGGGCCCCTGCCGCACGCAGGCCCATACCATGTACGGCCGTCACCAATGCGTAGAGCAGCAGCAATTGCATCAAGGCAGACATACGAGCGCTCCCAATAGGACAGCCACCCATGCTCGCTGAGCGCACCGCCACGACGTACACCGACTAATTGCCGTGTTGATGCACAAATGCAGACATTAGCGCGCCACACGTGGGCTCTTCAGTGGCCTGCCGTGTCCTGCCCACACCCGCCCCGCGCCGTCCACGACACGCGCTGGACGGGTACACTGCACACCGTCAGCCCACCGGATTTCCGTGATGCACCGCCCGCCTGCTCTCCCCCTGGCCCACCGCGTCGACCCTGTGGCGGCGACATGCTACTAACGCTCGAGGTGGTTGATTTCATTCGTCGCGCGAACTGGAAAGAACGGACCGAAGTCCGGGTCTCATTGGACCTCGGTCGTACCCTGACCACCGTTTCACCGACCAATGAAGGCTTTCAATTGGGTGCGCAGGACATTCACTTCCCGGAGCGGGTGCGCGATCGCACCATCTATCAACAGGTCGAGGGTGGCTGGGAACCCGTATCGCGCTACGGCACGGCGCTGGTCAAGCTGGTACCGACCGCATGGGGACCGCCAACCTTCGAGATCGATGGCATCAAAATGTTGGTGTCAAAGCAGGTCTCGCCACTCGAAGATGCGCGGACCAAGGTTAAGCTCGCGAAGGTCGCCGGCGTCGACGTGCTCGACACCTGCGGCGGTTTAGGCTACTTCGCGATCGCGGCGCTCGAGCAAGGCGCCCGACAGATCCGCTCGTTCGAAAAGAGCGACGAGGTGCACTGGTTGCGTACGGTAAACCCGTGGTCACCACCAGCGGATCCGCGCCTCGAACTGATCGCCGGCAGTGTCTTGGACTACCTGCCCCATCTCCCTGATCGCACCTTCGGCGCCATCCTCCATGATCCACCGCGCTTCGGTATCGCCGGGGAGCTGTACTCGGCCGAGTTGTACCGAACGTTCGCGCGCTTACTGGCGCCGCGCGGTCACCTATTGCATTACGTCGGGACACCGAACCTACTCACCAGCGGCCGGGATGTGCCGAACGAAATCAGCAAACGGTTGACGGCGGCTGGTTTTCGGCAGGTGCGGCGCGAAGGGGACAGCCTCGTCGCACAGTGGCGCTGAGGCGGCCGCTAGGTCATTTCTCGACCATGGACACGAGCGCAAGCGCAATTGATGGAGCAGTCCGGAGAAACGACGGTCGGCACTCGACACGAAAAAGCACTCGTGTTGCATTGGTAAATAGGCAATATCGATCACCGGCGCAGGTCTATTTAGAATTCATGCGCAATCAAATTTTCGATCCCCATTACCGGTGTCGTGGGCGTCCCGCCAAGGACCCCCAGAATTCCATTGCTCGAGCGTCTTGTCCTCGCCTTGCCGACAGATGACTAGTTCTAGGAATTTAGCCACGACAGTAAGGACCTTGGAAAAAATTACCCGCCAGTTCCGCTTCCGCAATTCGTCGTGTGAACGCGGTCCACTGCTGAATATGTGCCGGATCCGCATGAAACGCGGCGGTCAGTCCGGGTGGCGTTTCCGTGGGCAGGCGTGTCCCGCGCCTGCCAAACGTCGCTTGAACCGCGTTTCTCAGTGGCGTGCTCGTGAATGCGCAATTTCTAGATAGCGTCCAGAGGTCGTAAAAATCCTTCATCCGACTGAGCAAAGATCCCGAACAACCATGCCATGAAACTTCTCGGCGATGACCGCTTCGACGTTCGTACAGCCCGTCGGGGTAGCGCTCGCGAAGTTGCTCAGCTTCGACCTCGATGGGTACGCGTACGCCGATACCTCCCGCGGATCTCAATGCGTTGACGGATGATTTTTGGGACAAAATGTTGCTGATCAATCTGCTCAGCGTATTCTGAATGACCAAGGCACTCGCGAATGCATTAACCAGTGCAAGAGGTGCCGTGGTCAATACCGTGTCGGTGGCCGCCTTCGGTGGCGGCGGCAGCAGCACCGCCTAGGCGACAGCCAAGGCAGGCCTTGCGGGCTTGACGCGCGAGCTCGCTCGAGGGCTCGCGCCAGCAGTCCGGGTCAATGGCATTGCCCCCGGTTACGTGAATTCGAACTGGGAGTGCTCGTTTCGCGACGCACAAGCAGCGGCGAAGGCTACGGTACCGTTGGCGCGCGTCGGGCAAACCGAGTACTATGCAGCAAGGATTGTATACCTCTGTGCCGGCGCTTCGGATAGCATGGGCGAGGTCGTTCCCGTCACTGGTGGCATACGAATTTAGCCGCGGCATTGAGGGAGTCCGCATGATCATGACGCGCGCTTTGACGCGATGCTGTCTACTCGCCACGGCGATGCTGGTGCCAATCTGGGTCGCCGCAGCGACGGCGTCCTCCGGCTGCGGAAAGACGCTCGCCAGCGGCACATATCAACTTGGCGACCAGGGTGTCACCCGAACCTACCGCGTATTCGTGCCCTCACACTACAAGCCCGGCACTGCGCACCCGGTGGTTATGGTGTTTCATGGTTGGGGCGGTGACGAGAACGAGTTTTTAGGCGACAAAAAAGTCACCAAGCTTGCGGACGAACGAAATTATATTGTTGTCGCGCCGCGAGGACTCGGATCCGCGGGTCCGGATTCAAATCGCAACTCATGGTCATTCCGGGGATCGACGACAGGAATTGCTGGACCGGGTGAGGGCGGCGTCCCGAATACACCAAGAACTACTGCCAGTGCTATCTGTGATCCTGCGCGCACGCCGGATTTCACGTACCCGTCGTGCAAAACCATCGCTCGCAACACATGCTCATGGACCCAGTGCCAGGCCGATGATGTCGCGTTCGCAATCAACCTGGTGGCTGACATCGAAACCAAGCTATGCGTCGATACCACCAGAGTCTTCGCATCGGGAGGGTCGAACGGCGGCATGTTTACCTGGGAGTTGGGCCAGGGCGCGCACAGCGCGCCGATCTTCCGGGCAATCGCACCGATCATCGGCTTGCCGCATCGCGGTTACCTTGATATGCCAGGAAGGTCAGGCGGATTGCCGGTCTTGGTAATCACCGGAATGCAGGATACGACAGTGCCACCGGGCGCATGGGAAGACGCCAATCCGACTACGACCAGCGACGGTGACAGGTATTACTACACCGGCGCGTCCGCCATTACTCGGCGTTGGGGAAGCATGAATAGCTGTCCCTACGCCAGTACGCCTGCCGTACCTTTTAATGCGGGGACTTCTCACGCGGACTGCCGCACTTATTGCGCCAGCAACGCGACCGGTTGGTCCAGACACTCGGCCGGCGCCGGCTGGCCAAATGTCCTCGATTGTCGTGCTTCGATGGGACACACCTATGACTTCGGTTGGTCATGGAAGCTGGTCCTGGATTTCTTCGACGCACACGGCAAATGAGTGCGTTAAATCTCCATGCGGCAATGATCGACCGCGGGCGTTTGGCCGCGCTGCGCGTTGCCGAGGACCGGCAGTTCGAGCGGCGCACAATGCGCCCCCGGTCGCTGCAGGCCAAGCGTCCGCCCATCCCACCTCCTGATGGCGGGTTGATCAGTGCGTCGTCGGCCGGCTGAGCTTCCAGGCTCCCGGCAGCAGTTCATCGATGCGGCTGTTCGGTGTTAACGGCAGGCGCTCGAGCACATCACGCAGGTAGGCATACGGATCGAGGCCATGCAGCTTTGCGGTCTAGATCAGGCTCATGACGACAACCACTCTGCGACCGGCACGGTCGGAGCCGGCGAACAGCCAGTTGGAACGCCAAAGGGCTATAGGACGTATCCGGTTCTCGAGCCAGTTGTTGTCGATCGGGAGCTCGCCATCGCCGAGGTAACGCGTCAGCGGGACCCACCGACCGAGGCTGTACTTGATCGCCTTCTCGGTCGCCGAGCGGGGCGCCACCTCGGCAAGTCTCCTCGTGAGCCAGGCCTGCAGCTTCGTCGCGGCGGGAGCAGCCTCGGCCTGTCTCAGCGCCTTCCTGCCGTCGGCGTCGAGGCCGAGGTCCTTGGCTTTACGCTCAACCTCGTACAGCACGCCGAAGTACTCCAGAGCCTCGCCGGCGATCGCGCTGCCATGGTTCGCGTGCAGGTCGTGGAACTTCCGACGGGCATGCGCCATGCAGCCGATCTCGACGACGGCATCGCCTTTGTACAGGGCTTTGTAGCGACTAAAGTCGTCGCAGACGAGCTTGCCGCGCCAGTCCCCAAGGAACGCACGGGCGTGCTCGCCGGAGCGACCGGCGGCGAAGTCGTAGACGACGATCGGGTCCGGGTCATACGAGGTCATTCCGTAAGCCCAGAGGTAACTTCGGTGCGTCTTCCCAAGCCCCGGCCTCAACGTCGGCATCGGGGTTTCATCCGCATGCAGGACCGCTCGTTTCAGGAGAGGTTTCGCAGATCGTCGCCGAGAGGTTGGCGCTTTACGCCGCAAGCGCCTACCCACTCGGACATCGTCGATCTAGCGATCGGGACCCCGGTGCGGCGGTAGATCTCTTCCTGACAGTACAGCCGCAGATGATCAGCGTATTTCGCGATCAGCACTTGGGCCAGCAGGCCCGCCGTCGGGATGCCCTTGTCGATCACATGCGGCGCGACCGGCTTCTGCACGATCGTCTCGCAGGTCTTGCAGACCCACTTGCCACGCATATGGTGTTCGACCCGGAACGTGCCGGGGACGTAGTCGAGCTTCTCGGACTCGCCCTCACCGATCCGCTCCATCTGACAACCGCAGCCACAGACCGTATTGTCGGGCTCGTGGGGGACGTCGATCCGCGGCAAGTTCGGCGGTAGCGGGTTGCGTGAAGACGCCTTCTTCCGGGCGTCCTGCGACGGTAGGCGCAGCAGATCCAGTTCGGTCTCGATCGCCGCGAAGTCCTCGTCGATCGACTCCTCGAACAGTTCCCGCTGCACGCCGTGGAAGGCCTCCGAGGACTGACCAAAGCGCCAGCGCTTCAGGATCGCCATCTCGTGGGTCAGCTGGGAGATCGTGACATCCTTGTGCTGGATCTCGCTGTCCTTCTTCTGGAGCAGGGTGGCCTGTCTCCTTCAGCGTCGCGGTATTCATGTTCAGGTTCGCCGCTACATCCGCAATCCCTTGATCGCCGGGGCGACCGAACGCCTTCGCCAACGCCTGCTCCCTAAACTCGCTCGTATGCCGTTTTTTCTTCATGAATAACATTGTCCTCGGTCTCCATCATCCAAGATGGAAAACTTGAAACGACCGATAGCTTGACGCCGGGGGATCTGTAGAACGAAATCTGCAAACGTTGACGACGGGCGGTTTGCGGCAGATGGGCCGCGTAGCGCACAGTCGGAGCGCAAAGTGCCCCCACCTGCCAAATTCTTCACGGTCACTACGGATGGAACCGCACTCGAAAATTGTTACGATGCGTCCTGAGGTGACCTGATGATCCGTAGACGCTGGTTTCTCCTACTCCCCATCAGCTACCTCTTGGCCGGCTGCGCTCGGCCCCATGAGCTGTCATGGCAGGGCTATGCGGAAGGTGAGTACCTGGCGCTTGCCGCCCCCACAGCCGGCTACCTCGCCACCCTCGATGCGCCGCGCGGCTTGAAGGTCACGGCGGGCACTCTTGCCTTCACACTGACCACCGATCCGGACCTGCAAGCCGCGGCCGGTGCCGACGCTCGGGTGGCCTCTGCCCAAGCGCATGTACAAAACCTCGCCCAGCCGCGCCGACGCACCGAGATTGCGGCACTGGAAGCCGCACTGCACGCGGCCAGCGCCAGCGCAGAGTTGGCTCGCGCCGAGTACACGCGCAGCGTAGCCCTCGCCGAAAGACACCTGATTGCATTGCAAGCACTGGACGAAGCACGCAGTCGACGTGACACTGCTGAGGCCAACGTCAGCGCGGCACGAGAGACACTGGCCACGGCCCAAGATGCCCTCGGTCGCCTCGCCGAGGTGGCCGGCGCGCGCTCAGACCTCGACGCCGCACGCGCCGATGCCGCGCAAAAGCACTGGGCGGTCGCCCGCAAGCAAGTACTGGTGCCGGCGACCGGCGAGATCACTGACACCTACTATCGCCCGGGGGAGTGGGTGCCGAGCGGCGCACCCGTGGCCAGCCTGCTGCCGGAAGACCGCCGCCGCATCCGCTTCTATGTGCCGGAAACAGAGCTCGCCCGGGTAGCCCTGGGAGCCGCGATCATCGTGCACTGCGATGCCTGTACCACCCCCATCCGCGGCACCATCGATTACATTGCCGCACAGGCGGAGTACACCCCACCCGTCATCTACAGCCGCGAAACGCGCGCACGTCTTGTTTTTCGCGTAGAGGCAGCGCCCGTTGCGCGCGATGCCCTGCAGTTACGACCGGGTCTGCCGCTCGACGTGACGCTTGCGCCGTGATGGACCGCACGTCCGCCATCTCGGTCCGCGGACTCACCAAACGATTCTCTGGCAAAGCGGTCGTTAATGCAGTCGACCTGACCGTACAGACAGGGGAAATCTATGGCTTCCTCGGTCCCAACGGCAGCGGCAAAACCACCTTCATCCGCATGCTGTGTGGATTATTGACACCCGACGCCGGTGGCGGGACCTGCCTTGGACATGACCTCGTGTGGGAAGCCCGCGCGATCAAGCGCAAGGTCGGTTATATGACCCAGCGTTTCTCGTTGTGGGAGGACCTCTCCGTACGCGAGAATCTAGACTTCATCGGCCGCATGTATGCGGTCGAAAACCGGCGTGCCGCCGTGAATGACACGCTCGTCACCTACGGCCTGCGTGATCGTGCTGATCAATTAGCCGGATCCCTCTCCGGTGGTTGGAAGCAGCGCCTCGCGTTGGCCAGTTGCCTGCTGCATCGCCCGCAGTTACTGCTGCTAGATGAGCCCACCGCCGGGGTTGATCCGGCGGCACGTCGGGAGTTTTGGGAGGAACTGCACCATCTCTCAGCGGCCGGCGTCACCGTGCTCGTCTCCACGCACTACATGGACGAGGCAGAGCGCTGTCACCGCTTAGCCTATCTGGCCTATGGCGAACTGATCGCGCACGGCAGTGCGAACGAGATCATCGCTGCCGCCGGCATCACCACGTGGATCATCCCGGGGGCTGACGCGTCGAGCCGAGCCGCCTTCGCACAAACCCCAGGGGTCACCGGTCTGGCAAACTTTGGCACTACGCTACACGTGACCGGCCGTGATGCCGCACTACTCGCCGCGCAAGTACCCGCCACCGCAGCGCGCTGCGGACTGCTGGCGCATCCAGTCGATGCCTCGCTGGAGGACGCGTTCATCCATCTGATGCAGCACACAGCGCAGCGAGACGGCGCATGAGTTTCTCATTCGGCCGCTTCCTCGGCGTTGCCCACAAAGAGTTGATTCAACTGCGTCGAGACCGACTCACCTTCGGCATGATCCTTGGCATTCCCCTGGCCGAACTGTTGTTGTTTGGCTTTGCCATCAATTCAGAGCCCAAACACTTGCCCACCGTCGTCGTAATGGCTGACCCGGGACCGGCCGCCCGGGCATTTGTCGAGGCAATGCGTGCCTCCAGCTACTTCGATGTCGAGGGCACGGTGAGCGCACGCGAAGCGGAGCGTTTGCTGAACGGCGGCGAGGTGCAATTCGTAGTCACCTTTCCCACCGACTTTCATCGCGACCTCGTGCGCGGCCGCCGACCCACGGTGCTGATCGAAGCCGACGCCACCGACCCCATGGCGGTCGGTAGTGCATTGTCGGTTTTAGGGGGCCTGTCCAGCGCAGAAATTCTACGCGACTTGCCACGCGCAACACCGAATGCGAGCGCAGCACCGATCGACCTGCGTGTCCTGCGGCGCTTCAATCCCGAAGTCGTCTCGGCCTACAATATCGTGCCGGGTTTGCTGGGCGTGATCCTCACACTCACCATGGCGCTCATGACGGGTCTGGCCATGACGCGCGAACGCGAACGCGGCACCTTCGAGAACTTGCTCTCCACGCCGGCCACACCACTCGAAGTCATGATCGGCAAGATCACCCCCTACATCGGTATTGGTCTACTGCAGGTCACGCTGATCCTCATCGCCGCGTACTTTGTATTCGCCGTCCCGATGGTGGGTAGCCTGACGCTGCTCTATGGGGTCGTCTTGCTATTCATTGCGGCGACGCTGACGCTCGGCATGACCTTTAGTTCCGTCGCCCGCAACCAACTGCAGGCGATGCAAATGACCATCTTCTACTTCCTGCCCTCGATCTTGCTATCGGGCTTCATGTTTCCCTTTCGTGGGATGCCCGTCTGGGCGCAGTGGATCGGGAATATCCTGCCGCTCACCCACTTCCTGGTCCTGGTGCGCGGGATCCTCTTAAAAGGTCTTGGCATGGACTCGCTGTGGCCACACGTCTGGCCTATTTTGGCCTTCACGGCCGTCGTCCTGGCGCTAGGCCTCAAGACCTACCGCCGCACCTTGGACTGAGTGCACGCCGGCAATGTCGCAAACTGCGATGCGCACAAAACTAAACATTTGCTGTACAGGTTTCGGCTTGTAGCGGTTTTCCGATCCTTTTTAAGTAAAAATACTGCTTTTTTGACCCTAGGATGGGCATAGGTACTGTACGAAAGTTGTATTTTTCGCGCCAGTGCGATTCAATAGGTTCACAGGGGCGTCGCAGGATGTCGGCTTGGAACTCTCCCCCCCCTGTTTCCGAGGACCGCCTGCTGGGTCTACCGACGCGACGCCCCTGTTTTTACCCTCCCTCGTCCCCCCGCGTTGCGTTTGGCGCGCTATCCTCACGTTCTTTGGGCCATCCTGACCGAGGTACCCCCGCATGCATTTCTCCAAGAATTGGGCTGTGTTGGCCGCCGCCGTGAGCGTCGCGGCTACGGCGGCGCCGATGCCGGTGCCGTCGGAATTGCCGCACACGATACGCCCCAGCGCCTATACCCTCGACATCACGCCGGACCCGGCAGCGTTGCGCTTTCGCGGCCACGTACGCATCGACCTCGACGTACTGCAGTCGACCCGCTCGATCACCCTGCAAGCCAATGGCCTTGCGTTTCAGTCGGCCCACCTGGAGGGCATCGGTGCCGCCGCAAGTCTGACCACTACCGTGGATGCCGAGCACGAGTCCGTCACTTTCACCGCGACACGCGCACTCAGCAAAGGCCCGCACCAACTGGACATCGATTACACCGGACCGATCGGCACGCAAGCCGCCGGCTTCTTTGCGCTGGACTACACCAGTGCCGGCGGTAGCAGTGAGCGAGCGCTGTACACCCAATTTGAAAGCCACGACGCACGCCGCTTCCTACCGTGCTTTGACGAACCGGCCTTCCGCGCCCCCTTCACCCTCGATGTGCTCGTCCCCAAAGGTCGGATCGCGGTCTCCAACCTACCGGTCGCCAGCACGCACGAACAAGCCGATGGCCTCGTGCGCTGGCACTTCCCTGCGACTCCGCCGATGTCGAGCTACCTCTTGTTCCTCGGCGTGGGCGACTTTGAACGGGCGAGCAGTGCGGTCAGCGCCGGACGCTTGGAAGCCGGCGTCGTGACACGCCGCGGCGCAATCGCGGAGGCCCAGTTTGCCCTCGACGCCACGCGTGAGGTACTGATCGATTATGAGCGCTGGTTCGACAAGCCATTCCCCTTGCCCAAGCTCGACAACATCGCCGCACCCGGCCAGAGCCAGTTTTTCGGCGCCATGGAAAACTGGGGCGCAATCTTTACCTTCGAGCACGCCCTGTTGGTGGATCCCAAACTCGCCACTCAAGGTGACCGTGAGCGGATCTTCGAAGTAGACGCGCACGAGATTGCACACCAATGGTTTGGTGACCTCGTCACCATGCGCTGGTGGGATGATCTATGGCTGAACGAGGGGTTTGCCTCGTGGATGGAAGGCCGCGCCACCGAACGCCTGCACCCGGAGTGGGAGACCGCTACCAATGCAATACACGGGCGCGAGGCGGCCATGGCGGTCGATGCCGTATCCACCACGCACCCCATCGTGCAGCACCTGCACTCGGCACGCGACGTCGACGAGGCTTTTGACTCCATCACCTATCAGAAAGGCAATGCGGTTCTGCGCATGCTCGAGACGTACGTCGGCGCCGACACCTGGCAGGCCGGCGTGCGCCGATACATCGCCGCCCATGCCTACGGCAACACCACCTCCGACGACCTTTGGACCGCGGTCGATGCCGTGTCCAGTCACCCGATCAGTGACATCGCACGCGCTTTCGTGAACGCGCCAGGCATACCGCTGGTGCACGTTGCAACCACCTGCACGCAGAACACCACCACGCTGCACTTCACGGCGGATGAGTATCGCTCGGGCCCTAATAGCCGAAAGAAAGGGCACTGGCCAATCCCACTGACCTACGCCACGGTAGGTGGCCCCACCCAGCGTCTGCTCTTGCACGGCCCGACTGCCACGGCCACGTTGCCCGGCTGTGGCCCCGCGCTGATCAATGTCGGTGCCGATGGCTATTACCGCGTCGACTACGATGCCGCGAGTTTCACGGCGCTGTTGGCACACAGTGACGCCCTGTCGGTCAACGACCGCCTCGCCCTCACCTTCGACCGTCTGGCGCTAGCACTCACCGGCCAAGCGCCCGTAACCGACGTGATGCGCCTGGTGGCCGCGACCCCGGTTGAGGCCCCAGCCCCTTTGTGGCGCGGCATGATCTCGGCGCTGCAGCAGTTAGATCAACTCTACGATGAAAGCGACGCAGGCATCGGCGCCTTCCGGGCCCGGGAACACGCGCTCGTGGCCCCGCTGGCTGCCCGCATCGGTTGGACACCACAACCGCAGGAAACGATGCAGCAGGCAGGCCTACGTCAGGATGTACTCGCCCTCTTGGCCCATATCGACGACCCGGCCACGCTGACCGAAGCGCGCCGCCGTTATCAAGGCGCGGCCACGGATCCGACGCTGGTGCCAACGGAATTGCATCGCCTGCTCGACTACATGGTGGCACTCGGCGCCGACGCCGCCCTGTTTGAATCTCTGCACCAGGCTGCCCGAGTGGAACAAGATCCCGCCATGCGCGCCCACCTGTACACCGTGCTCGGTGCGGTACACAACCAGGCACTCGCACAGCAAGCGCTCGACATCGCCCTGTCCGATGAACCACCAAAGACCACCGCACCGCAGATCATTCGCCAAGTCGCTGCCCACTACCCGAATCAGACGATGGCTTTTGCGCTCTCGCATCTGGCGGCAGTGCGGACTCTCGTCGATGGACCCGCGTGGAGTCGCTATATCCCTAGCCTGCCGACCCGCTCGGTAGACCCCACCATGCCGGCACAGATCCGTGCCTTCGCTGCCACTGAACTCAAAGGTAGCGAACATCGCGATGCCGATCGGGCCGCACTCGGAATCGAGATCCGGCTCGAGCAGCGCGCGCGACTGCTACCGATACTGGATGCGTGGATCCACACGCATCCTTGAGCAACTGCAGGCGGTAGTCCGGATAAGCGGCTACCGCCCCGTTTGCAAAGGCCTCGCTAAAGGCGCGTCCCCCAGCATCCACAAGCAGGTTCCCCGAAGCCGACGCGCCCGATGTATCGCCTCTAGCAGGAGTCGCCACACCGCGCAGCGCGCCGGACGATCACACGCCTACCAATCCGTCGATGACGCCCCACTGAATAAGGCGCAATAACAACGCGGTCGGATCAGCCGCTGCGTCTACCGCCTCTAATGCGACGATACAGTTCGCCAAGCTCGCCGCAGCGACCAACGCGCCCACAAACGCCGCTGCGCCGGGATCGAGCCGGCGCACGTGCACCTCGTCACCGACGCGATGTAGGAGCAGACACTCCCCCCCGTCGTCGAGCGTCGCACCGGTGTCCCGTCCCGCCACCCGATTCGCCATCCAGATGGCTTGCGTCGGATAGGCCGATTGCACACACCGAACCGAGGGCGCGAGCGCAAAGACCAGCGCATCGTGTTGATCGGCAGCCACGGCACTAAAGGCCGCAACATCAAACACGCGTGCGTCGGCGGCAACCAACGCCTCCTGGTAGGCCCACTCCAAGCGGGCTACATCTGCCATAAAAGCATAGGGGCTGTCCTGCAACTGTCCTGCGAGGAAGGCGGGAAATGCAGCGCCAACCCTCTGCAGGTCGCCACTGCGTGAGGGGTGCGCCACCCGGTAGGCGTGTGCCAGCCCCACAAAATAGTCCTCCCCGCCCAGACGCGCGACCGCAGGAAATGCCGCACGCAAATAATTCGCCAGCAGCGCATCCACGTTGTGCTGATAGATCGCCAGTCGTTTGACGGCCGCTACACCCCCACTGCACACCCAGGACTCGGCACCAGCCGTATCGCCACTTAAGGCGCGCGCAAAGGAGTCCTGCAGTTCAGCGAGCGTGGACATCGAGTGTCTCGCGCACACGGTCAATGCGGTGCGCTTCGGCGACCAGAGTCTCCAGGAGGGGCACGTCCGTATCCCACTCAAACAAGGTCGGCGCACCCGCAAAGCGCTGCACTGCCTGCACATACAACGCCAGAACCGCAGGACACGGCGCGCCGATATGCGTATCGATGAGGATTTCGTGTCCCTCGTGCACATTGACACTGTGCCCGGCCAGATGAATCTCACCGACCAAGCCGACCGGCATCGATGCAATATAGGCTTGCGCATCCAAACCGTGATTGCGGGCATTCACATAAATATTGTTCACGTCGAGCAACACGCCACAACCCGCGCGCCTGGCTACCGCCGTGATGAACTCCACCTCGGTCATCTCATCGGCGCGATACCGCAGATAACACGACGCATTTTCCACCAGTATCGGTCGCTGCAAGCGATCCTGCACCTGACCGATCCGCGCCACCAAATGATCGACGCACTCGCGCGTATAGGGCAGCGGCAACAGATCGTTGTAATGCACACCCGCCACCGCACCGAAGGCGAGGTGCTCCGATACCAAGACCGGCTCGAAGCGCTCGACGACGCGGGCGAGTTGCGTCAAATGATGTAATGAGAGTGGGTCGACTGACCCCAACGACAGTCCCACCCCGTGCAAAGCGATGGGGTAGTGGGCGCGCAAGCGCTCCAACGCGGCCGGTTGCGAGCCGCCCTCGGCGAAGTAATTTTCGCTATGCGCTTCGAGCCAGCCCACGGCCGGCCTAGACTCGAGTAAAGACTCGTGGTGCAACGCGCGCAAGCCGATACCGGTCTGCACCGGCAGGGCTTGCGCTCCCCATCCTTGCGCGGCAGATCCGCGCAAGATCTTACTTTGCGGCGGTCAGGCTACCGCCGACCAGACGCTCACAAGTACCCACAGGCACCTTGAGCCATTCTTTGCCCGACGCCGTCGACGACTGCCCGGCGCAGGCATGGCCGGCCCCTGCACAGTCATTCTTGCCGGCCTTGGCCACGCCGTAGCACTTCTCGGTCGGCGCCTCTGCAGCCTGCACTACCGGGGCCAATGCGATGCCGGCAGCCAGCAGGCTTGAAAGAGCAATCACAGTCCGCGTGGTCTTTTGCATGCGTATCTCCTAATGAAAAACGAACCGGATCATAGTCCGGACAACAACGGCGCATCCACACCGGCGTACACCGGCCAGCGGCGCCTTCCCGTTAACGATCGCGCAAGCGATCCACTATCAAACGAGCCAACAACTGCCCGAATGGCTCGCCCAACTGCGGGTGCTTGAGGCCGTACTCAACCGTTGCCTCAAGGTAACCGAGCTTGCTACCGCAATCATAGCGTTTGCCCTCAAAAGCATAAGCGTAGACCGCCTCATCCGCGAGCAGCGCAGCAATACCATCCGTCAACTGGATTTCCCCACCGGCACCACGACCGATGTGCTGGAGCTTATCGAAGATGCGGGGCGTCAGCAGATAGCGACCGACGACCGCCAGATTGGACGGCGCATTTTCCGGCTTGGGCTTCTCAACGATCGAAGTGATCTTGGAGAGGCGATCAGTCATCGGCTCGGAGGCCACAATGCCGTACTTGTCGGTCTCCTTGGCATCCACCGTTTGCACGCCGAGCACACTACCACCCAGCTCATCGTAGATATTGGCCATCTGCCGCAAGCAAGGCACCTCGGCATCGATTAAATCATCCGCCAGATGCACGAAAAACGGCTCGTCACCGACCACCGATCGGGCGCAAAGGACGGCATGACCGAGGCCTAGCGGTGCCGACTGGCGGATGTAAATACAGGTAGCGTTTGCCGGCACAATGCCACGCAACGCATCCAGCAGTTCGGTCTTGCCCTGCGCTGCCAGTGCCGCTTCCAATTCGGGGGCGGAATCGAAATGATCCTCAATCGCACGCTTAGCACTACCGGTAACGAAGACCAGTTGGGTCGCACCGGCCTGTAACGCCTCTTCCGCCGCATATTGGATCAGCGGCTTGTCGACGATCGGTAGCATCTCCTTCGGGCTGGCCTTGGTCGCCGGCAGAAAGCGCGTGCCACGACCCGCGACGGGAAAGACGGCGAAACGAACGGGCTTGCGTGCGGACATGGCGGCTCCACCGAAGATAAAGCGTCATGATAGCGCAGCCGTATGCCGCGCGCGCGGCGCAGAACCGCGTGGTCATCCCGGGCCGCGAACTGCGCAGCCCACACCCTGGCCGCCTAGCCTTTGCGCCACCCCAGCCGCCCTAGCCGACGCAGCAGCGCGCCAAGGCCCCGCACCCGCAACGCCTGCGCAACCAAGTGCCTTATGCTGTTGATTTGGTGATTCCAGATCGACACTTCGTCGGCCCATTCCCGGCGTAAGCGCCGACTTTCGGCGACCAACGCCACCTGGCGCTTACGACTGTGCGCCATTCTCATGGTCCCTCGCCCCCTAACGACGCCAGATCTGCCCGTAGTTCTTCACTGGTGCAATGCAACCAACGGCCCCGTTGGCGACGCTGCCGACGAATACCGACCACACTGGCCAACGCGCCCAAGGCATACAGGAGAATGACCGCACCGATCGCCCACGGTCGATGGGGCTCGGTGACTGCGACGACGGCCCAGAGCCCGACAAAGGCCAACGACAAGAAAGCCAGCAGCACCGCGAGGATCCCCAGCAGCAGTTCGTGCACGATACCGCGCACGAACACCTCCGTCTCTACCGCTACCAAATCCAAGCGCGTGCGGGCAATCGACAAAGAAATCTCAGCGATATGCCGCAGCCGACTCTGGTAACCGCTAGCAAGTGGGTTCATGGCTCGTTGCGCCGGATGAGCAAACCGAGCACCACACCGATCGCTGTACCCAGACCAATAGCCGTCCACGGGTGTTCGTGGACGTAACGGTCCGCCCCTTGGGCAGCCGCTTTGGTCTTTTGCACCGCAGCCGCTTCCCAGTCGGCAATCTGTGACTTCGCCACCTCAATGGTGCGCGTGGCGCGTTCGCGCGCACCCACCACGTGCTGCGACGCATCCGCCGTTGTCGCCTGCAACAACTCTTCCGCAGTACTGACCAAGGCTTTGACCTCGTCCAGCAGATTCGCCACTGTGTCGTTTGGCATGAGCCTCTCCTACGCCGCCGCAGGCTTAAGCATGCGCCGCGCAATACCGGGGGCTATCCGCACAAACCACGCCGAACTGCGCATTTATGTAGCAAAAAACGGGGGCGTGGAAAGGTCTTACCAGAGGCGGCGATGGACGGAAGGCCTGCGTATACCGGCGCCTTAGCTGCGCAGCGACCCGCCCTGCTCACCGGGGCCTAATGGCTTCATCGTGTCCCAGCTCTTACAACCCGGGCACTGCCAGAAAAATGTACTCGCCGAGAAGCCGCAGTCGCCACAGCGATAGCGCGCAACCTGCAACGCCTGCCGCCGCAACGCGCGCGCCAGCGCCCGCACAGCGGCATCATCCGGCGTCCGATCCGCTGACAGAGCCTGCACCAACTCGGCAACCGACGGGTCACGCGCGTAATACCCACGCAGCACGTGCAGCAGCGCCGGTGATTCCGCGTTACCGGTCAAAATCGCCGCATGGGCGATGGCATCCGCGACCTCGGAACCCTCGCCGGCAAACTCGGCGAGAACCGCCGGCAGACGCTCTTCCTGGCCTTGCAGTTGGAGCGCACGCACCAGCCGCGGCAGCACCTCGCAAGCCAGCTGCGGACTTTCGACGGGCACGCGTCGCAATAGCGACAGCGCCAACGTCGCATCGGCTTCGTCCAATGCAATATCGGCGCGGACAAGCACCGAGCGCGGGAACTGTCGTGGGCCGGCGCTGGCGAGTTTCACTTGCGCCTTGGCCGCGGCAAAATCCTGCGCGCGACGGGCCAGATCCGCCAACTCACAGCGGTAGTGCGCCAAAGCGATCGCTTGATCGGGCTTGCCGCTGCGCGCCAAGATCTCATGCATCTCGATCGCCTTGGCCCAGTCACGCTCTAACTCATAGATCAGCACCAGATCTTTCAACGCCGGCAAGCGGTAGGGTCCGCCTTCGGCCAAGCCGACGAGCAACTTCTCAGCCCGGTCGTACAAGCCCGCCTTGAGATAGTCCTGCGCGAGCGCATAAGTGGCCTGTTCCCGGAATGCGGGCAGCAAATCCACTCGCTCGACGAGATTTTGGTGCATCCGGATCGCGCGATCGACCTCACCACGCCGCCGAAACAGCGCGCCTAAGGCAAACTGGGTCTCGATGGTGTCCGGCTCGAGGGCAACCGCGCGCAAAAAAGCTTCCACCGCTCGGTCGGGTTGCTCATTGACCAAAAAGTTCAGGCCCGTCAGGTAGTCGCTCGAGGGCCCCTTCTGCGGCGCACCCAAGTCTATCCGTGCGCGTCGTGTGGCGTACCAGCCGACCAGCGCTCCCGAGAGAATCAGGGCCGCTTCGCCCCACTTCATCGGCAGTCGCCCATACGGCGGTGACGGTTCGTCGCGGTCATCGGATTCCTGCGCTCGGGGTTCAGACAGGTGCGCAATCTACCATGCTCCGCCCCTGAAGCCGACGCCACACGCGCGCTCTACCCGCGAGGGCCGGTCGCGGCCGCCTTCGTCCTGCCAAACCGTCCAGCGTGGCCATGTATGGGGTATGTATATAAAAACACGCAGTGCGTGCCATACGCCCGTACGCCGTGGCGCCGCAAGCACCCCTCGAGCCCGCACTGCGCTCGACGGATGCAGCCGGCCGCCTGATAATTCGGATCGAAGCCGGCGGCTGATCCCCTGCTCGACGCGTTTGCGCGCGCCCCTCTGCGGCCCATAAAGGACCACACGCATGCCACTACGACGTGGGCCGGCTTTTTTAAGCCTCCTGCTACTGCTCTCAGGCCTTGGGCTTGCGCGCGCCGACGACCTCGACCTGCAACGCAAGGCCGCGGTGGCGGCGGCCGAACAAGCGCTCGTCAAAGGACCTGCCGATATTGCGCTCGCGGCGGTGGCGACCCTGCACCTGCCCGCGCAGATGGGCTTTATTCCCAAAAAAGAAGCTGCCGAAATCTCACGCCTGTACGGCAATCCCCCGGGGGACCACTTTCTCGGCTGGGTCGTGCCCTTAGACGAAGGACAGGGGGAATGGCGCGGCTGGCTACAGTACGACGACTCCGGTCACGTGGCCGAGGACGATGCCCAACATTGGAAGGCGGATGCACTCTTAAAGGGTCTCCAAGAAGGCACCGCAGCGGGTAACGCCGAACGCACCAAAATGGGCCAACCCGCCATCGAGGTCACGCGGTGGATCGAAGCCCCGCAGTACGACGCCGCCATGCACCGCCTGGTCTGGTCGGCCGAAGTGGTACGCAAGCTACGCACACCCGATGTCGGCGCCAGCGCCAACTACAACACCTATGTGCTCGGTCGCGGTGGCTACATTGCGCTCGATTTCGTAGCGGATGAGGCCGGCATTGAAGCCAAGAAACCCATTGCGCGCGCACTGCTTGCGCGCATTGATTTCAACGAAGGGCACCGCTATGGTCAATTCAATGCGTCTACGGACAAAGTGGCCACCTTCGGCCTTGCGGCCCTGATCGCCGGCGTTGCCGCCAAAAAGTTAGGTCTGCTCGCCTTACTCACCGGATTCTTAATCAAGTTCGCAAAAATCGGCGTCATCGCGGTCGGCATCTATTGGAAGCGCATCAAAGCGTTGTTCGGCCGTCTCTTCGGTAAGACGCCAGCGGCGCAAACACCGCTCACGATCGGCACGGTCGCAACGCGCGCGCCGGCAGCGCCGGAGCATTCCGCTGTGAGTCCCCCTTCCGACCCCAGCGGCAAGCCCGGAGCCTGACCCATGTTTTGGATTTTCAGCGCCCTCAAATTTGGCAAGATTTTGCTATCCGTCGGCTCTATGTTGCTGATGGTCGGTGTGTACGGCTATGCCTTCGGTTGGCCCTTTGGCATCGGCTTTGTCTTGCTACTGACCGTGCACGAGGCCGGCCACTACCTGGCCGCGCGCCAGCGCGGGCTCAACGTCGGACTACCGACGTTCATTCCCTTTGTTGGCGCCTGGATCCAACTCAAGGACTTGCCGCATGACGTGGAGACCGAAGCCTACGTCGGGCTTGCCGGCCCTGTGACCGGCTCGCTCGGGGCGTTAGCCTGCTACTACTATGGCCGCTATAGCGGCGATGCCATGGCGCTCACACTCGCTTACACCGGGTTCTTCTTGAATCTATTCAACTTGATTCCACTGACCCCTTTTGACGGCGGGCGCATCACGGCGGCGGTGAGCCCGAAACTCTGGCTAGTGGGCGTACCCATCCTGATCGGCGCGTTTATCTATCAGCCCAGCCCGATCCTCATTCTGATCGGTGTCCTGGCCCTGCCCCATGTATTGGCCGTTGTGCGCGGTCAAATTGCCAGCAACGCGCCGTACTACCGCATCGCGCTGGAGAAACGCGTCGAATACGGTCTCGCCTACATCGGGCTCGTGGTCTTCTTAGCCTCCATGGTGCACACCCTAGGTCTTGAACTCGGACTGCACTGACGCGAAGAGGCCGTCACGAACCACGACGGGTCAGACGGCGCAACCCCCGATAGAAAAAATAAAGGGCCCACCGGGCCCTTTATTCAATAGTCGTTGTGGTCTACCCGTTTACTCACCGCGGATCGGCAGATGCTGGCCGTCATTGACCCGCTCGCGCAGCTCTTTGCCTGGCTTGAAATGGGGCACGTGCTTGCCCTGCAAGGACACCGCTTCGCCGGTCTTTGGATTGCGGCCTTGCCGGGCAGGACGAAAGTGCAGCGCAAAGCTGCCAAAGCCACGAATCTCGATCCGCTCGCCGGTCGCCAATGCATCGCCCATGATCTCGAGCATCTGCTTGACGGCCAGTTCCACGTCTTTAGCAGGCAGGTTCTTTTGCTTGAAAGTAATGATCTCAATCAGTTCAGACTTAGTCACGCCGTCTTCCCCCGTGAGCTGATTGATCCACATCTTACGGCCAGACAAGGGCGCTTGCCAATCCCACCTTCAGGGCCCCAGCAATTCGCATTGTCAGCCGGCGGTCGGGGCCGCAACAGGCACATGCGGGCACCACCACGGAATCCACAGTACCTAGCGCCTCGCCACGGACCCCACAGGATCGCGGCGCACGGTAAGCGAGGTAGCTGCGGTCCGCCGGATAACTAAAAAAACCGTCTACACAATGGTGCATGACGGGCGCCTAGCCCGCATCAGACCAAGGCGTTCGGTACGCGTCCTGCGATCTGCAGTCGACGATCTATGTTCATTTAAACGCACATGATTTTTTTAAACAATTAACTGCATTGTCGTTATTACATTTACACAAGAGCGGTGCATGTCGACATCCCTATCCGCGGATTACCGCACGCTGCAGGATTATCGCGCAGGCCCAACCCAACGCCGCTCCACGCGGACTTACAGACGCAGCGGACCGCACGGATGCCGGCAACGTGATCTGCCGGAATCAAAAGGCGCAGGGGTTTGATCGACCACCCCAACGCCCCCGTCTGCCACCTGTTTAGTAAGGCGCGTCTAGCTTGAGATCGCGGTGCACCAGGCGCCAGGCGCCTGCGATCTTCTCGAACCGGTCCGTGTATAACCCAGTGGAGGTCAGCTTCATCACGCCGCCCTCATTGACGAACAACGTCAAATACGAATTGGCGGTCACAGCCGTATCGGTCTCCGCGGTGAAGAACAGATTGCTCACCACGTGCCGACGCTGTTGATTGCCCTGCGCTTCCTTGGCGCCACGGTAGAGTCCCATGATCGTGGCCAGTCCGTTGAAGTCCCCGACCTGTCCTTGACCGGCAATGCTCATGGAGAAGCGGCCGTTCTCGGCAAACACTTCCTCGAAATAGTCGAGATGATTCTCGTCATAGGCCCAACCTAATTTTCCCAAAATCTCCGTCACCGCTTGTTTATCTGCCATGTTCTGCTCCTCAGAATGCGTGACCCACGGCCACGCGTGTTAATCGATTGCCCCGGCGTGACGGCCGCGTCACGCCCCTCCTCACTCTGTGCACCGACCACTGTGCGTCACGCGTACCAACCGATTCAAGTCGCTGCACGCGCCGCCGCCATACTGGCATTGATCTCACGCGTGGATGGATTGCGGCGCAGCGTCAGGCCACCATTCACTTGCAGGACCTCCCCGGTCACAAAGCACTCGTCCGAAGCCAACCACAGTGCCGCATTGGCCACGTCATCCACCGTTCCGAGCCGACCCATCGGATACTCTTTCACGAACGCGTCGGCCAGCCCAGGCATCCGCGCCACCGCTTCGGTCATCGGCGTTTCGGTGAAGCCTGCCGCGATGGCATTGACGCGCACTCCCTTCACACCAAATTCATTGGCAAAGCAGCGCATCACCGCATCGGTGCCGGATTTCGTCCCGATATAGGCGGCGTGATGCCACAGCAAGGCCTTGGTCGAGGCCGAGGTCATGGTGATCACGGATCCACCACCAGACTGGGCCATACGCCCGACAAAGGCTTGGAAGAAAAAATAGGGGCCTTTGAACTGTAAGGCCGTAATGCGATCTAACTCTTCTTCCGTAGTGTCGAGAAGTTTGGCGATAAGACCCCAGCCCGCACAGTTGACCGCAATGTCGATGCGGCCATAGGTGGCTACTGCCAAATTCGCCAAGGCTTCCACTTGCGCTTTTGCGGTGATATCACACAACGCCGCTGTGCCACCGATTTCTGCAGCCAACTTGTTCAGCGCAGACGAATGACGCCCGGCCACCAGCACACGGGCGCCTTCAGCGGCGAAGCGGCGGGCCATGGCCTGCCCCATATTGCCGGGCGACGCGGCGCCCAGCACCACCGCCACCTTACCGTTCAGTCTGCCCATCGCGTTCTCCCTTAACTGAAACGCCGTAATGGCGCAGCGCCATCCCAGTCGATTGATTTTTTTCGGATGTAACCGTAGAAGCGGCGCAATGCAGGCGACGGCTCGTACAGTTCCAAGTAGTGACCCAACATGGGCATCTGCACCATCACAAAGCGTACGCCATCGGCAGTACACGCATCCATCACCACGACGCCGCCTTCGCGCACGCAGTGCGCCAACGCAGCAGAAAGATCAGGCACAAAGTGCGCGACGTGATGCAGGCCAGAGGCCTCCCGCGCGTAGGCCTCCCGCACAACCGACGGCGCGTCGTCATGCTGCGTGATTAACTCCACCATTAGATCGCCGGCCTGACCGTAGGCCGAACTGTGATCAAACGGTGCCTCACGACCCCGGTAAAGGCAGCTGGAGAGGGGCACATGCTCGAGCAAATAGAAGGGCCCCCAACCGTAACGCCGCGCGCACTCTGCTGCGGCAAGTACCGGATCCGGGACATAGTAGGCAATCTGCACGGCCCGAAGCGGCAGGCTTAGGGCCGTGCGATCCATGCGTTCAGCGTCCGTCCACCGAGAACGCCAACAACACGTTGCCCGGCAGATGAAAGTACGCCCCATAACCGGACACGGCGTACAGCTTCCCGCCATACACCACCGGGCCGGCGCCGCCGATCGTGCCGCCGTGCGCAACGACGCCCGAAAGCGTAGTGACGTCGGCGCGCGTGTCGTACTCCCACAGGGCCGCACCGGTCTGCGATGCATAGGCGCGTAGTGAGCCATCCATATGCCCGGCAAATACGGCACCAGGGATTGCGGTAATGGCCGCGATGATGCCTGGATCGCAGAACTTATCGCCGTGGCAACGATCCGGCGCCGGGTGGGACCAGACCAAATCGCCGTTCATCGGATCGACCGCATAAATACCCGGGTGCGGCTCACCGGGATAATTGGGATCCACAACTGGACCGAGGTCCGCGATGGGCGCGTAGACATGCAGGCCGTCGTACGCCATCCCGAACTGAATACCGCCCTGCGTACTACCGCGACCTAACCGACGCCTCCACAGCACGCGGTCATGCGTCTGCGGATCGACAGCCAGCACCTCACCGCTCTTGAGCCCCGCGTACAGTCGCTCCTTGCCTGCACTGGTCTTCACCAGCATCGTACCGGCACCGATGTCGAAGTCCGGACCTGCATGCTCCGGGCAGTTCGCATTTTTCAGCATGCAGCCCACATTCCAGACATCGTCCGTGAAACCCTGCAGCGACCAACGCATCTTGCCCGTCGCCAGATCGAAAGCGAGGATCGCATCGGACCGGGTAGTGGCATGGGCGGAGTAGTTGTCGCCTGTGCCGACGTAAACCAGTTGGCGTTTCGGATCAATGGTCGGTGAGTTCCAGATCGCCGCGCCGGAAGGGCCGAAGATCGGCGTGCCCACGGTCGTCTGACCCACTGCACGGGGCTTCTCAGCGATGGTGTAGGTTTTCCAAATCACCCGACCGGTCGTTGCGGCCAGCGCAACCAGCGATCCGCGGAAAGTACAGCACGGGTACTTCGGATCCGCCATGGCCTCTTCCAACGAGGACACCGGAAAATATACCCGTCCGCCATAGAAGGTCGGCGCACCCGTGAGGGTCGTGCTGGGGTGATCCTCCAGCTTCTGCGACCACAAGAGTTGACCGGTACGTGCATCCAGCGAGTACGCGCGCCCCACCAGATCGCCAAAGAACACCTGCGGTTTGGCGGCCCGATCACCCGCCTTCCAGGTACTCACCGCAATGGCGGTGCGCACTTCGGCACCGGCCTTGAACGTCCAGCGTACACAGCCGGACGCCGCGTCCAACGCGTACACGGTCCCGTTCTGGCTACCAACAAACAGTGAACCGCCCGCAAAGGAGGGCTGCGAGCGCGCCCGAATTGCGCCCGGGAACGCGAACGCCCACTTCAATTTCAACTTCGGCACATCCGCCACAGCAAGCCCTGCAGCTGCTGCCGGCACAAAGTGCGAGTTACCCAAATCCGCGCCCCAGTTACGCACATCCGGCGGTTGCGACAAATCAAAATTCGCGGCAGCCCCGCTGCAACTCGGCGCCGCGGGCGCTGGCCCCGTACTGCTCAGATTGGCGTCACCCAAATATCCGGCAACCGCCTGTTTGTCCTGCGCAGACAACGCTGCAGCCTGACTTTGCATGACGCCAGTCGTCAGCGCCGCGTAAATCGCCTCTGGCTCCATCATGCCAAGGAATACCTGCGTCGGCGCCTTGGGCACCTGACCCAGATGACATTGCGCACACGCGGCCTTGAACACCGTTTCGCCAGGGCCTGCTGTCACAGGCATCCGCGGATCTGCCGGCGCGGCGGCCTGTGCCGTAGAGCCGCCCAGCATCGCCACGACCAATAGCTTTAGTACCGTCAACCTCATCATCGCCCCCCTCGATGTCACGCCGTTAGCGCGACCATCGGTCTATTTTTTAATCCCGAGTACACGATCTAGTTCGCGATGAAAGTGGCGCACGCGCACCTCTTGCTCGCTCCATAGCGGGCCCTTGAAGCCACTCGACTTGGAGGCGCGCTGCACCGCCGACACCAGCTCGACGTCCTGATTCAGGACCGGGCCCAAATCCGCACGTTGCGTGATGTCATAACTTTCAATAGCCGGTCGCGTCGCACCGGTGATGTCCGTGTCCTTGGGCAAGCCCATCCAACCGGGCACGAAGTAGTCCTTGTCATCCACGTGCCGGAACATGGTGATGTTGTCGTAGTAGAAGCGCTCCGGCTCCGTCGGGTGCGGCAGGAAGCGCATGATAAACACGCCCTCCGGGTGCATGCCGATCTGTACGTTCGGGAACAACCCGGTCGCCCAACTATCGGTCAACTGGCCATCCTGAAACTTCGCGTAATGCGCCAGCCCTAAGCGCTCGGCGCGGGCACGCTTGGCCTGCTGTACAGCAACGCGCACACCTTTCGCGCTGCCCTGATAGGCTGCAGGATCCATGCCCGCTTCCTGCATCATGTACATCAGGTCTGGCGATACGGTGTCCTGATCCTCGATCCGATGCGACTTGGTGCAAATCGGCACGATCATGCGCGAGAAGCCATTCGGGTACAGATCATACTGCGAGTAATCCTCCATCACGCCCTGGGTCTGCGGGTGGATGTGCGGCAGATGATAGGTTTCGTAGAAGGCATCCACGCCTACCTTCCAGTTACCGTGCCATTCGGTGCGCACATGCCGCACGACGTTCATCTGGTCGACTTGATAATTCTCAAGGTAACCGGTCGGCAGTCCGATCCATTCCTTCAGCGGCGGTGCATTGCCGTCGAGATTGATGAAGATCAGACCACCAATCGAATCACACCGCACTTCAGAAAGACCCGGCCGATGCGCGATCAGCGCCGGATGAAAACTCTCCTCGTCGGTGATGCATTCGAGCTTGCCATCCAGACAAAACTGCCAAGCATGGAACGCGCAGGTAAACCGCGCAACGCTGCCAGAGTCATTGAGTGCGATCTTGTTGCCACGATGCGGGCAGACGTTGTGGAAGGCTCGGATATCACCCGCTTTCTGACGCACCAGCACGACGGACTCGTGCCCCACGTCAAACACCGTGTAGTCACCCTCTTCCTTAATATCAGAGGTCACGCCGGCCAGCAGCCACACGGTCGGCCAAAGCTTGCGCCATTCGAGCTTCATGAACTCCGGCGAGTAGTAGCGTTCCGGATGCGGACTATCCAGCCCGTTATCCATAAGCGGTCGCTTCGCCTCGAGCGAATCGTGGCCGGCCTCGGGATTCACAACAAAGGGCTTATCGTAGGCGTACATGCGTGCTTCCTATGGAAAGTGACGAATTACATCAAGTACCAGTAGCGGTCGCCGCCGGCGTGAACGGGCAATAATCTTCGCGCTCCACCAGATCGAGCACGAACGAAAGTTTGGCCATCCCCGAGATGACCGCCATCACCGTGCCCAGTTCACACAGATCGGCGTCACTGAAGTGGGCCCTTAGACGCGCATACAACGCGGGCGTCATGCGTCCTTCAATATTGGTCAGGGCCACTTCATCGGCGTAGGCAAGCACAGCTTTCTCTGCCTCGGTGAAGGGTCCGTCCTCGTAATCCATCAGCGCGGCCACCTGCGCTTCGGTGATACCGGCCGCCAGTGCCCCTGGTACATTCTGCTTGTTGCAAGTCAGGCAGCCATGCCGGGTCGACAGACGCAGCCGGACCAATTGCTTATAACGCTGATCCACATTGCCGCCGAAAAAAATTGGTCCATAGAACTTGTACATCACAAAATCGAGCATCTCGGGCGCTTGCGCAAACACTTCGACGAAAGTCGCATCACCGGTCAAGGACTGCAGCGTGTCCCAGGCCCGATGGAACGGCTGTGGCAAGTCACTACGGGGAATGCGGGTCATCAGGGTATCTGGCATGGGGTCCTCCGATGGGCGATCGAGTGGGTTTGGATTACGCGGGGTTCTTTACACGTCGAAGTAGGCGGGCTTGCCGCCGGGCCATACATCGCCCCATTGACTGTTACCACCATCCACGACAAGCACTTCACCGGTCACAAATTTTCCGGATGGCGCACCGAGATAGGCAACCGCCTGGCCGATGTCATAGACATCGCCGAGCGTACGCATGGGATTGGTATCCACAAAGGCTGCGGCTGCCGCTGGATCGTAGACGTTCAAGCCTTCCGAGCGAATGGAACCGGGGGACACACAGTTGACGCGGATCTTCAGCGGCGCCCACTCCGTGGCGAGCGTCTTGGCCAGATAAATCACCCCCGCACGGGCCGCGCAGGTGTGCGCCACCTGCGGCATGCCCCGCCAGACATTCGCCACAATATTCACAATACTGCCCGGCGCACCCGCATCACGCCACGCGCGCGCTGCCGCTTGCATCATGTAGAACGTGCCAGTCAGGTTCGTCTCAATCACCGCATGCCAACCCTTTGGGCTGAAGTCGATCGCGGCCTGCGGATACTGACCGCCGGCATTGTTGACCAACAAATCAAGGCCCCCGTGCTGCGCAAAAGTCTCTGCGATCAGGGCTTGGCAGGCGTCTGGGTCGCGAATCGTCATCGCGCGCGTCGTCACGACCGCACGACCCAACAGACGTTCAACGCCTGCGCGTGTCTCTTCCAGCTTCTCGGCCTTGCGCCCGGCGATGACGACGTGCGCGCCCAAGCGCGCAAACAGGAAGGTCATGGCCCGACCGAAGCCACTGCCACCCCCGGTCACAAGCACGGTCTTGCCAGCATACAAATCATCGCGAAAGACCATCGGCGCCGTGGCGAGCTCTTCTAGGGTATAGCCCCACTGCGGGTCCCCGGCTTCCGTCACGACGTGCAATTTCTCAACAATCATTAGGCTTACTCAAGGTTCGAATTTAAATTTTAAAATTGGTTCAAGCCGAAAATGGCGACGCTGGCCACGTTGCGGTTCGGGATGCCACCCAGATTGTGACTCAGGCCCCAGGATGGCGCACCGACCTGTCGCGCACCGGCGCGACCCAGCAACTGCGTGTAAATCTCATAGGCCATACGCAGACCCGAGGCGCCCACTGGATGGCCGAAGCACTTCAGACCCCCATCGGTCTGACAGGGAATCGCGCCGTCCCGATCGTAGCGACCGTTGAGAATGTCCGCCGGCGCGCGCCCGGGCGCGGAGAGACCTAGATCTTCCATGACCACCAGTTCGGTCACAGAGAAGCAGTCATGCACTTCGATCAGCCCCAGCTGGGTTGCCGGATCGGTGAGCCCGGCTTCACGGTAGGCGCGGCTCGCGGCGAGTCGCGTCGTCGGCGTATAGCTGCCATCCCAACTGGCGTGCCCCATTTCGGCGCCGTTTGACGGGGCCAACTGCAAGGCCTTGACGGTGACATGATCGCGCTTGCCGAGTGTGGCGGCGATCTCCGGCGTCGTCACAATCGCGCAGGCCGCGCCATCGCTGACGCCGCAACAATCGTAAACACCCAACGGGAAAGCCACCATCGGCGCATGCAGTACCTGTTCGATCGTGATCGGCGCGCGCAGGTGGGCCTTGGGATTATCGACGGCGTTGGCGTGACTCTTCATCGACACGTGCGCCATCGCGCGACGTAACGCATCGATCGATAGGCCATGGCGCGCCGCATAGGCAGCGCCCAGTTGCGCAAAAGCCCCTGGTGGCGTGAAGCCCGGCTGCCACTGGTCCTCGAAGGTCCCCTTGGCGCGCTCTGGCAAGCCGCCAAAGCCGGTGTCTTTCAATTTTTCTACGCCCATCGCCAACGCGATATCCACCGCGCCGGAGGCGACCGCATAGACCGCGCCGCGCAGCGCTTCAGTGCCCGTGGCGCACAAATTCTCCACCCGCGTCACCGGCACGTTGGGCAACCGCAGCGCCATCGACAAGGGCAGACCCGACTTCGAAGTGCTCTGTTCTTGGTAGAACACACCGAGCCAAGCCGCTTCGATACGATCACGCTCGATGCCAGCATCTGCCACCGCTTCGGTAAAGGCCTCGACCATGAGGTCGTCCGGACCCATATCCCAGCGCTCACCAAAACGCGAGCACCCCATGCCAACGATCGCCACCTTGTCGCGGATCCCGCTGGCCATGATCAGGTTCTCCTCAACGTGGCTTTCCAGAAGTAACGATGGAAGCCGCGCGCATGATCGACATCCTTGATCCGGAACACGAACACCAATGCAGCCCCTACCGCGACCTCACCCGGATCGACGTCGGCAAATTCCATGAAGGCATTGCCGCCGCCCTCGAACGCGACGTTGCCATACACCAAGGGCGGCGCGGGCGTAAACGCCAACCAGTCTTCGGTATACGTTTTCACCGTTGCCGGCACATCCGTCAGACGTACCGGGGTCTGCGGCGCAAACGCGCGACAGTCCGGGTTGACGCAAGCCGGCGCCGGTGGGAACTGAACCGTACCGCAGGCAGTGCAACGACCACCGGTAAACCCATTCAGAGCGGCGCGTTTACGATAGTGCACCGAATGCGCGGTGCGCGCATCGCGCTCGGCCCGCATCCCCCAATCCAGCGTCAATGCGCCGCCGTGCGACAAAAAGCGCACATAGGCCTGATCGGTGAGACCGGCCGCCAGCGCACCGGCAAGGCCACGACCGGCCCGATGCGCGGTAGCGCGCTCACGCACGCGCAGCAACAGCGCATCGATGCCCTGGCCAAAGCCAATGACCAGAATGAGTTCACCCGGCGCTGCAATTTCCAAGGCGCCGGCAAGCATCAACAGCGGGTGTGCCACCCCCGTATCACCGACGCGGTCATGCAAGCCATCGACGAGCGTTGCATTGGTCAAGCCCAGTGCGCGCAAAAGCGGTTCTGCGGTGGCGCGCGGCGCCGGCAGCACAACGCGGGTGATGGCTACTGCCGGCACCTGCGTCTGCGCCAACAAGGCCGCCACCGCGCGACGCACAAATGGCCCCCACGCCTCGGTACGGATCCAACGTTCCTCGAGCGCATAGTCATGCATCTCGCCCGCTTGCCGGTAGTGATCAACAAAGTCGATGTTCTCGGAGTAACCACCCAGATACTCGGCCAGATCGGCCTGTTCACCCACTACCAAAGCGGCCGCACCGTCCCCGTAATGCAATTCCTGCACACTGCCCGGACGCGTCGCGCGCCGATCAGCGGCCACCAGTAGCGTTGCCGGCGCGTGCCCCTCGAGCAATGCGCGCAGCGCGCTGGTGCCCGCACGCTGTGAACCGGCGGTATCTTGTGTGCTCACGCGCGCTGGCAGACCGAGCGCCTCGGCCACCAAGCCGGCATTGCTGCGATCCAGAAACGGGTGCGTCGTCGAGGCAAACGTCACACCCGCGACCGTCTGCTGCGCACCGAGCGCATCGCGCCCCGCCTCCACCGCCATGGTGAGTGCATCCTCATCCCAGTTGCCGTAAGCGCGCTCACCGCGTCCGCCCACCGTTTGCGAACGCCAGGCCAACGCCTCCGCGATCGCATGCCGCGCCAAGCGGCGCCGCGGCAGATAGACACCAACAGAGGTGATGCCGCGGGTCATGCTCAGACGCCGTGCGCGCGCACAAAGGGCGCCAGCATCGGCGTGACGCGCAAGGCCTCGGGCACGCGCTCGATGCCAATGCGCCGATCGAGTTCTTCGTGCCAGTGGTACAAACGCCGCTCTTGGTAGTTCAGCGTAATACCCGCATAGGCGGGCGACTCCACCGACTCTTGGATGTGGACCGCGAACTGCGTGTCCTCGTAGAGAATGCGTTCGAAATTGGCGATCCGTGCCGGCCACAAGGGATGCATTTCGCCACCGCCCCAATCCGGCGCAAACCAGACCACCTCAATTTCCATCTCGCGGGGACCCAGCGGCCAGAACAAGAGGAACGGCAAACCACTATCAGCGATCGGCGTGACCAAATTCGGCCAAATGTTGTAGGACGGGTTGTGCTTGGCCGTGATCTCCGAAGCGGTTGGCACCTTGAACATGCCTTTGACGCCGGGGTCCTCCCAATCAGGTCGCCGATTCGGCGTCACCATCAACGAGTGACCATGCGGCCATAGCGTGATGGTCGTACCCCGGTAATCGAGGAAGCGGTCAACCGTGTGCTGATGGATCGACTTTAAGTGGTACACCTCAAGGAATGCGTCGAGCAGCACCTTGACATTGCACTGCACGCGATAGGACTTCTTGTGCACAAAACGTAGCGCATCGAGCCCGACATCCGCCATGTGCGAGGGGATCTCGCCGAGCGTTTCGGCAAACAGCGCCGCCTGCACATCCCCATTGACGAAGATCCAATTGCCATAGCGCGCACAGGCAATTGCCTTGAGCGGATGACAGGACGGATCAAAGTCACGGAAATCGCGCTTATCCCGCAGATTGATCAGGCGACCATCCAGCGCGTAGGTCCAGCCGTGATACGGGCAGGTAAACCCGTCCACCTTGCCGCTAGGTTCCTGCACCAAGGGCGCACCGCGGTGACTGCACGTGTTGTAAAACGCACGCACCACGCCATCTTTACCGTGGATGATAATGACCGGCGCGCCCAATCGTTTGTAGAGCACGAAGTGCCCGGGCGCGGGGATCTCATCGATATGACAGCCATACAGCCACGAGCGCTTCCAGACGTACGCATCCTCCAGCGCAAGAAACGCCGGATCGGTGTAACGGCCACCGGGAATCCGCGGCAAGGCAGGAAAGCCCTCGGGCGGTGCGGTTCGCTCAAACTCAAACTGCATGCCGGCTTTGATCGGCGCGACGGCTGCTGGATTGACCACCTGCATTCTCCCTCGAGTACGCGCGTCGGACCGCCGACACCCACCCCGATGATGACCCGAGTATAGGCGCGCGGATACCCCAAAGAAACAAGCATGACTGTTTTTTTGAGTCTCCGCGGCTATAGTGTGGCCCTCACCCACCCGCTGCACGCAGGCCCTTGTATGTCCGACCTCATCCTGCACCATTTCGACCTGTCCCCATTTGCCGAGAAAGTGCGTCTGATGTTGGGCTTAAAGCAGTTGTCCTGGCGGTCGGTTGAAATCCCGATGGTGATGCCCAAACCCGATCTGGTCGCCCTGACCGGCGGCTATCGCAAAACCCCCGTGCTGCAAATCGGTGCCGACGTGTACTGCGATACACGCCTCATCGCGCGCGAACTGGAACGTCGCTATCCCAGCCCTAGCCTGTTCCCACACGGCGGCGGGGCCTTGGTGGAAGCATTATCGGCGTGGAGCGACCGGGTGTTTTTCGATCCAGGCGCCGGCCTTGCGATGGGCACCAATCAGGCTTTTATTCCGGCCCCCGTGCTCGAGGACCGCAAAGCCTTCTTCAACTTCATGGACTTCGAGACCTTAGAAGCGAATCTGCCGCATCTGTACACACAGGTCGCCGTCGGCTTAGAGCTGGTGGACCGGCAGCTCGAAGACGGGCGCCATTATCTGGGTGGCAACGCGCCCGGCCTGATCGATATTCAGGCCTACTTCCCCCTGTGGATGCTGCGCGGCAACGTCGCGCGCACCCCGCAGTTGGTGGCAGGATACCCGCGGCTACAGGCCTGGGAACAGCGGCTACAGCAGCTCGGTCACGGTGACCGTCGCCCGTGCACCAGCGCCGAAGCGCTCGCTATCGCCCGCAGCGCCAGCAGCAGCGTCGTCCCGACCGTCGATCCGAACGACCCGCTGGGTCTGGCAGCCGGCGACCTGGTCACCGTCACGCCGGATGACTATGGTCGCGTACCGGTACAAGGCACGCTGTATTGCTTGCACACGCAAGAGGTAGCCATCCGCCGCGAAGATGACCGCGCCGGCACCGTGGTGGTGCATTTCCCGCGCGGCGGCTATCGCATCGATCGTGTCGCCGGCTAAACAAGCCTTGCGCGCCCGCTCACACCACCGCGCGCGCGCGCAGATCCGCGATCGCGGCGGCGTCATAGCCCAGTTCGGTGAGAATTTCGGTCGTGTGCTCACCGATCGTCGGGGGCCGCTGACGGATACCGCCCGGGGTGCGGGTCAACCGGACCGGCAAATCCACGACCTGCGCCGGCCGCGGCAAGCCGGGGTAATCGACGCGCGTATACAGACCGAGTGCTGCCGCCTGCGGATCGTCCAGCGCCTCTTGCGGGCTGTGCACCGCACCCGCCGCCAAACCGGCCGCCTCCAAGGCCACGAGTGCTTCGGCCGTCGTGCGCTGGGCACACCAGTCGCGCATACGCGCCAGAATCGGCCCACTGTGATCCGCGCGCGACTGATCGGTCTGATAGAGCGGATCGCCGACCCAGCGTGCTTCCTCGCCCATGAGTTTGGCCCAGCGCCGGAACAAACCATTGCCGACGCAATGCACCAACAGGTGCCCATCGCGCGTGACAAACAAATCAGACGGCGCCGAGGTCTGGACTTGATTGCCCGTACCCTGGCGGTGGATACCGGTCACGCTTTGCTCGATCAGATGGGAATTGAACACCGCCAGCGCCGAACCGAGCAAGGTCGCATCCACCCGCTGGCCCTGTCCCGAACGGTCTCGCTCCCACAGCGCGGCCAGTGCGCCGAACGCCGACAGCACCGCGGTCGTGAAATCCACATAGGGTGCCGCGGCCTTAGCCGGGTGCCCGGGCGTGCCGGTGATGACCATCGCACCCGACAGCGCCTGACCCACGCCATCGAAGCCGCCGCGGCGCGTGTAAGGCCCCACATCACCGAAAGCCGATTGCGTGACCAGCACCGTACGCGGGTTCAGCGCCAGCACACTGGCCTCGTCCAAACCCATCGCTGCCAAGGCCACCGGCGGCAGATTAGCGACCACCACATCGGCGGTCTGGACCAACTGAGCGATAATTTTACGCCCCTCGGGCGTGCCGGGATTGAGGGTCAGCGAGCGCTTGTTGCAGCCCGTTTGCAGGAATACGGCGCCCTCGCCGCTCGCACTGACCGGCGCGATAAAGCGATCCTCACCGCCCTCGCGCCGCTCGATGCGGATCACATCCGCGCCCAGATACCCCAGCAGCGTCGCGCAGTATGGCCCGGCCACATAACGACCAAAGTCCAGCACTCGGATACCCGACAACACCGCAGTGGTCACGTTATATTACTCCTCGAACCGTGTTCGCCGCATGGGCGGCCGATGATGTCACAAGCCTGCGCGCAGGGCGAACCGCATCGTCGCGGCGTGCGATGGCCCCGTTGGTTACCGTGATGCCGAACACGAGTTGCATACGAGCCGCACAAAAAATAGTAGTGTCCCGTCCCGTTTAGGAAATACAGATCATGGATTTTCAGCTCACCGAAGAACAATTAGCACTCCAGCAGGCCGCCCGGCGCTACGCGCAAGAGCGACTGCCCGCGATCGCAGAGCACATCGAAGCCACCGGTGAACCACCCTCGCATGCGCTCGTACACGAATATGCCGAGATGGGCTTCTTAGGCGTCAACGTCCCTGAGTCGCTCGGCGGTCTGGGCCTTGGCAACCTCGAGGCCTTATTGGTGGTGGAAGAATTCGCCAAAATCTCCTCCGCCGTCGCCTTCCCCGTATTCGAATCCTGTGTCGGACCGGTGCGTGCGATCGAACGCTTTGGCAGCAGCGCGCTGGCTGCACGCGTCGTGCCCGCGGTGTGCCGTGGCGAGACGGTGGTCGCCATCGCCATGAGTGAGCCGCAAGCGGGATCGGCACTGACGGACCTCACCACCCGTGGTGTCGTGGACGCGACCGGCGTGACCCTGAACGGCACCAAGCGCTGGTGCTCCGGCGGTGGCCACGCTAGCGGCTACGTCGTCTACTGTCGGCTGTCGGAGGATCCGGGCGCCAAAGGGATCGGTGCGGTCTATGTCGAAGCGGGCATGCCGGGCCTGTCGTTTGGCACCCCGGAGGCGCTGATGGGCTTTCGCGGCATCCCCTCCGCCGATCTGTACTTTGAAAATGTACGCGTCCCGCTCGACCACATCGTGGTACCCGCCGGGGGCTTTAAAAAACTGATGGAAGCGTTTGATCTGGAGCGTTGCGGCAATGCCACCATGGCGCTCGCGCAAGCCGCCGGCTCGCTGGAGGACGTGTTGCGCTATGTGCAGGAACGGCAGCAATTCGGCCGCCCCCTCGTGGACTTCCAGGCCGTGCAGGTCAAATTGGCGGAAATGCAGATGCGCGTGGACGCCTCCCGCCTGCTGATCCACCGCGCCGCCTGCAACGCCGAGCAAGGCATGCCCAGCATTATCGACTCGTCGATTGCCAAGTGTTTCGCCAACGAAATGTCGCGCGAAGTGTGCGGCAATGCGATGCAACTCATGGGCGCCTATGGTTACTCCAAGGCCTACCCGATGGAGCGCCGCCTGCGCGACGCCTGGGGCTGGGGTATTGCCGGCGGTGCCATCGATATCCAAAAGGTCAACATCACCGCGGCCATGGTCGGCCGGCGCTTCGATCAACGCCGGTGAGTCGCTACTACGGCCCCACCTTGCAAAACGGCTACGTCGTGCGTGACTGGCGCGCGACTGCCGAACACTGGGCCGCCGTGCATGGCGTCGGCCCTTTTTTCGTCATGGAGCACATTGAGTTCGCTGCCTGTCGCTATCGGGGCGTACCCGTAGTCATCGACATGAGTGTGGCCATCGCTTATTCCGGCGAGTTGCAAATCGAACTGGTGCAGCAACACAACGACAGTCCCTCCATCTACCAGGATCATTTGGCCCGTTACGGCGAGGGGCTGCAGCATGTGGGGGCGCTCGTCGACGATCTCGATGCGGTTCTTGATGCCCAACACTGGCGCAGCAAAATCATTCAGGACGGGGCCACGACGGTCGGACAGCGCTTTGCCTACCTCGATATCGGCACCCATGCCGGCGCCATGCTGGAACTGATTGAGGCCACCCCAGCGGCGCGGGCAGCCTTCGAGTACATGCGCACCGCCGCCCGTGACTGGACGGGCGAACGCGCGATTCGACTGCCCAAGCGCCCCTAGCGCGCCGCAGACCGCCTAGGGCGCGAGCGCCACCTCGATCCAGCCGTCCACCAGACGCGTGGCATAGGCGCGTTGCGGGTCGCGCGCTGGCAACGCCAGCACCGCACCCGAACGACAATCAAACGACGCCCCATGCAGCGGACAGATCACCCGCACGCCGCGCAGTCGCCCCTCAGACAAACGCGCCGCACCGTGGGTGCATTGGTTATCGAGCGCGTACAGGCCCTCCTTGGTGCGCACGAGCAGCAAGTCGTGACCCTCGAGCGCAAGACCGCGCATCTGTCCTTCAACAAGGTCCGCCTCTGGCAAGACGCGGTGAAAAGTGGGCATCCGTCCTTCCTCTGCGGCAGCGGGCACTGTGGGCCCGCGGGCAGCGCATGGTACGCGCGCAAATAAGAAACAGTCACGCCTGTTTATTTTAAATCCGCCGGTCGATAGTATCGACAGCATCGCGAGCGGCCAATTCGGCCCGTCGACGTAGAGGGGAATTGGGCATGGCCACCAGCAAGACAGTGCAGAAGTCCGTCCAGAAGGGTGCCCGCGCACCCCACGGCAAACCCGCCAAAGCTCCCCGCTGGCGCCCGGAAAAGGAAGATCTCGCCGCGATCCGTATCGCGGTGACCACCATCGGCGACCTACTGCTCACCGCCGCCGACCGCCACCCGAACGATGATGCCATCGTCTTCCCCGATCAAAAAATCAGTTATGGCGAACTGGCGGCGCGGGCGATCGAGCGCGCCCGCGGTCTGCAGGCAATAGGCGTCACGCCACGCAGCCACGTCGGCCTGCTCTTGCCGACGTGCCTGGAATTTGTCGAATACTTCTTCGCCATTGCTCTCTGCGGCGCTGTCGCAGTCCCCGTCAATGCCCGTTACCGGGCGCATGAACTGCGCTACGTGGTGGAGAACGGCGACCTGGTCACTCTCATCACGACCAGCGAAGTACCCGAGCAAGTCAATTTCATCGAACGACTGATCACCGCCATGCCCTCGCTGGCCGGCCAGTCCGACCCGCTGCAACTGCACGTGCCCGAGGCGCCTAAACTGCGCAACATCGTGGTGCTGGGCAAAGCCGGTCCCGCCTCGTTCCTCACCGCCAAGGCCTTTCTCAAACTGGCCAAGAGCGTCAAGCCCGATGCGGTCCACCGCGCGCGACTGGGCGTGCGCGTGCGCGACGTCGGCCTGATGCTCTACACCTCGGGCACCACCGCCAATCCCAAGGGCTGTTTGATCTCGCACGAAGCGATGGTCCGCAACTCGATCGCACTGGGCCGTCACCGCTACCAGTTACGCTACGGAGATCGCTTCTGGTCGCCGCTGCCGCTGTTCCATATCGCCGGCATCCTGCCGATGCTCGCCACCTTCGACGTCGGCGCCGCTTATCTCACCATGGCCTTCTTCGAGGCCGGCAAAGCGCTGCGCATGCTGGCCGATGAACGGGTCAGCGCCACGTATCCGTGTTTTGTGACCATCATGTCGGATCTGATCTATCACCCGGATTTCCAGAAGACGGACCTCTCCCGCATCCGCCTGATGAATTCCAACTTTGCGGTCCAGCCTGCGGGCATCCGCGACGCGATGCTCAAAGCCATGCCCAACGCCATCCAAGTGGGCACCTTCGGGATGACCGAAACCGCCGGCACCGTGACCACCAGCATGCTGACCGACCCGCTCGGGCAACGCACCGGGCGCCTCGGCAAGCCCCTGCCGGGTATTGAGGTGCGCATCGTCGACCATGACACCGGTCTGAACGTACCCCCGGGTGCGCGCGGCGAAGTACTGGTGCGCGGCTACAGCACGCTCGAGGGCTATTACAAGGATCCGGAAAAGACCGCTGCGGCCATCGATGCAGAGGGCTGGTACCACACCGGTGACGTCGGCTCGATCGATCCGGCCGGCACCATGATGTTCCACGGGCGCACCAAGGACATGCTGAAGGTGGGCGGTGAGAACGTCGCAGCCGCCGAGATTGAGGCCAGCCTACAGCGCCATGATGCGGTCAAACTGGCCCAGGTCGTCGGTATTCCAGACGCCCGTTACGCCGAGGTCCCCGCTGCGTTCATTGAATTGAAGCCCGGCGAAGTGGCGACCGCGCAAGCATTGATCGCCCACTGCAAAGCGGAAATCGCCGCTTTCAAAATACCGCGTCACATCCGTTTCGTGACCGAGTGGCCGATGTCGACCAGCAAGATCCAGAAGTTCCGTCTGCGGGATCAACTGCTCAAGGAACTGGATCTGGGCTGAGCGACACCCGCCGCCTGGGCGCGGTCGCGCGGTCGCGCGGGACCGCGCGGCTCAGAGCGTCGCGGGCTGACTGAGTCGTTGCGCCAGCGTATCGAGGAAAGCCGCGCCCGCGGCGCCATCGATGACCCGATGGTCTGCTGCGAGGGTCAGCGTGCACACCGTACCGGCCACGACCGCGCCATCCCGCACTACAGGGGCTGCGCGCACCGCGCCGACGGCAAGGATCGCCACCTGCGGCGGGTTGATGATCGCATCGAACCGATCGAGTCCGTACATCCCCAGATTCGACACCGTAAACGTACCGCCCTCAATCTCCGTCCGCAGCAGTTTGCCGGCGCGTGCCCGCAGCGCCAGGTCGCGGGAAGCGGCCCCAATCGCGGCCACGGATTGGGTCTCCACCGCACGCAAGACCGGCGTCAGCAAACCCGCAGGCGTGGCCACTGCAATGGCCACATCCGCCGCAGCGTAGCGCACCACTTCATCACCGACCAAATGGGCGTTCAGCATCGGATGCGCAACGAGACTGAGCCCCACTGCGCGCACGATCAGATCGTTGACCGACGCCTTGGCGCCGCCTGCGGCATGCACAGCCGCGCGATGTGCCAGTAGGGCCGACATCTCCACCGTGCGCTCCAGCCGGTAGTGCGGAATGCCCTGCTTAGACTCGACCAAGCGCCGCGCGATCGTCTGGCGCATGGGCGTCAGGCGTTCACGGATCGCGGCATTGACGTGCACGGGCGTCGTGCCCGCGATCGCTGCCGCCACCTGCTCCACGTCCTCCTTGGAGATGCGCCCATTCGGGCCGGTGCCCTTGATCGATGCCAAATCAATACCGAGTTTTAGTGCGAGCCGTCGCGCCATCGGACTGACCCGCCCTTCACCCTCCGCGCTCTCGGGCATGGCGGCAGCCATGGGCGCGACCGGCGCTGCCACGGCAACCGCAGGGGCTTCGGCACCGCCTGGCTCAAAACTGGTGGCGGCCGGCTTGAAAGCGGCGATGAACGCATCGATCTGGGCCTCACTGACCGACGCATCCGCATAGACCGCGAGCAACGCGCCCACTGCATAGGCGGAGCCGGCTTGCGCCAAAATGCGCCGCAGCGTACCGGCGAAGGGCGACTCCACGGCATTGACGATCTTGTCGGTCTCGACATCGAGCAACGGCTCCCCGATGGCCAAGGTATCGCCCACCTGCGCGGTCCAACCCGTGATCAAGCCTTCCTGCATTTCGATGCCCCACTTGGGCATCGTGATGGCGCGCACGTTCGACATCGTCTTTACTCCTGCATGACTTTGCGGATCGCCGCTTCGATGCGCTGTGGACTTGGCACATAAGCGCGCTCGAGTTCGCGCGCAAAGGGCACCGGCGTATGCGGTGCCGTCACGAGGCCAATCGGCGCCTTGAGGAAGCGGAAACCCTGCGAGGCGACCTGCGCGGCAATATCGGCCGCCACACTGCAGCGCGGCGGCGACTCATCCACGATCACCAATCGACCCGTGTTCTCTACACTTTCCAAAATCGTATCTAGGTCCAACGGAGACGTTGTACGCGGATCGATCAAATCACAGGTGATGCCATCCTTGTGCACTGCATCGATAGCTTTTTCGGCGAACACCACCATGCGCGCGATCGCCACGACCGTCACGTGCTCGCCTTCACGCACCAGCGCGGCTTCACCAAAGGGAATCGTGTAATCCCCGTCTGGCACCTCGCCCTTACGGGGATAGAGTGCTTTGTGTTCGAAGAACATGACCGGATCATCGCCACGCAGCGCCGTCAGCATGAGTCCCTTCGCATCGTAGGCATTGGAAGGAATGACGACCTTGAGGCCCGGCACCGAGGTCAATAACGGATAGATCGTCTGGGAGTGCTGCGCGCCCATGTTCATGCCCGCGCCCATCGCCAAGCGGACCACGGCAGGACAGGTCGTACGGCCACCAAACATGTAGCGAAACTTCGCCATCTGATTAAACAGTTGATCGAGACTGACGCCGACGAAATCGGCGAACATTAGTTCCGCCACCGGGCGCAGCCCGGCGAGCGCAGCCCCGGCCGCCGCGCCGATGATCGCGGACTCGGAGATCGGCGTATCAATCACCCGATGCTCACCAAACTTGGGCAACAAGCCTTTGGTGACACCGAAGATGCCACCGGAGGCTTCGCGCTGGCCGGAGGTGCCACCGGCACCGCCGGACACGTCCTCGCCGAGCACGATGATATTGGGGTTACGCGCCATCTCCAGATGCAAAGCATCGTTGATGGCATCCCGCATGGTTTTCTGGGTCATGATGGCCTCAGTACGCGACGTAGACGTCGGTGGTCAATTCAGACTCCGCCGGCGGCGGTGCCTGGCGGGCCTCAGTCACGGATCGCTCGATCAGGTCCAACACCTCGGCGTCGATCGCATCCAGGGCCGCGTCGCTGAGTCCGTGCGCAGCCGCTGTGCGCCGGAAGATCGATAAGCAATCCATGCTTTCGCGCTGGCGCTTGACCTCGTCCTTGGCCCGATACAACTGTGGATCGCCTTCAAAGTGGCCATAAAACCGCGTCGCCACGGCTTCAATGGCAAAGGGGCCGTGTCCGGCCCGGGCGTGCACCAGGGCCCGACCCATCGCCGCATAGACGGCGTGGAAATCCGTGCCATCGACCTTCTCGACCGGCATGCCGAACGCGGCTGCGCGGCCAGCGATGTCTTTTGAGCCGACCGCGTAGTCCACGCCGGTGTGCTCGCTATAGCCGTTGTTCTCATAGATGAAAATGGTGGGCACCTTGAGCACCACCGCCAGATTCATCGCCTCGAATACGGTGCCCTGATTACAACTGCCGTCACCGGCAAAGGCCACTGCAACGGTGCCATCACCGCGATGGCGACAGGCAATGGCCGCGCCGACCGCGATCGGTGGGCCGCCGCCAACGATCGCGTTGGCGCCCAGCATGCCCTTGCTAAAGTCCGCAATGTGCATCGAGCCACCCTTGCCTTTGCACAAGCCGGCGGCGCGGCCGTAGATCTCGTGCATCATCGCCGGCACATCGCAGCCCTTGGCGATGCAATGGCCGTGACCGCGGTGGGTGCTGACAATATAGTCCGTCACCCCGAGGTGTGCACACACACCCACGGCAATCGCCTCTTGGCCGGAGTACAAATGCGTGAAACCGGGAATTTCGCCGGTCTGGATCTCGACATGCAGACGTTCCTCGAATTCGCGGATGGTGCGCATCTTGCGATACGCCGCCAACAGTTGATCCGAAGACAGTGACGAGGCGACGGTCTCAGTGCTCAAAGCGCGCTCCCCAGAGAAAATAGTCGACGGCAGCGAGGCGCAAGGGCCCCGGCGTGGCGCTACTCTAAGCGCGCCACGTAAAACATTCAATTCTGACGGTAACAAACAGGCCTGATTTTTTTAAGTCGCGCACGCACCGCGCCACACGGACGCAAAGGGTTGACTCAGGTCCGCGATTCATTGCGGCAAAGCGCAATTGCCCGGTGCGGCGACGCCAATCCATTTCTCGACCCCACGGCCTAGTTCGATGTCCCCGCACTGCCTCGTGCCAGCTCGGCAAGAAAGGTCGCGAACGGCCTTATATCACCCTCCACACTGGCGCGTTCCAGCGCGGCCATGTAATCGGCGCGACGTTCGAGCGGCACGATAGTCCACGGATATCCGCCCGAGGCGAGCATGAGATTCATCATGAACCGTCCTATACGCCCATTACCGTCCATGTAGGGATGGATGTAGACGAACATGAAGTGACCGAGAACGACGCGAACGGAGGCCTCCGCTTCCTGCTCCAACAGTGCAAAGAGCGCGGGCATGAGTTCCCGCACCGCCTCGATGCTCGGCGGCGTGTGCATCGAACGCCGGATGTAGACCGGGGCGTTACGGTATCCGGCAAGATCGGCGGGGCGCAGAATGCCCGCCGTTACGCTCGGGCCGAACAATTCGCGATACCAAGTGGAGTGGTCGCGGTCCGCGACACTTCCGGCGTTCTCGCCGCCCAACACCTTCTTGATGCTCTGCTCGACCGACTGAAACGCCTGCCAGTAGCCGCGCGCCGCGAGCGCGTTGCGGTCGTCCTGATCGGCCTTGTTAGAGTCGGGATTCCAGTTTCCGCTGCGGACCTTCTCGATAAGGGCCGCGCCAACCTTGTAACCTTCAATGGACAGAGAATTATAGGCATCGTCGACGTAAATTTCTTCCACCTGTTTCAGGTACGCAGCCGCGCTTGCGGGACGGCCCGGAGCTGCCGGAAAGATGCTGAGGACCTCTTCCCGCATCCGCACCCAGTCCATGCGCATGCGGTGCACGTAAGGCGAGGTTTCGCGAGCCCCGAATGTGACAAGAGAGTGATCCTCAAACGGGTCGCTTTCGCTGATTGTGTAACCAGCAGCCTGCATCGTTTCGGTAATGTTATCGGCGATCCGAGGCCGCCCGATGTTTCTAAAGGCAGCGGCCAGCCGTCCGGCGATGGTGCTGTGGCCGCCCTCTAGTAATCGGCTGAGAAGATCAGAGGCATCTTGGACCATGGCCAGTGCCGCACGCATTTCGGTGGGACGGGCAGCGAAATGCGCCTGCGAGCAACCGAGCAGGGCGGCTCCCAGTTTATAAACCCGGACACCGTCTTTGACCTCGCAGTCGCCAGCGGGCGGCAAATCCAGCCGAATGTCGAATATCGACGTGTCGTGAATAAGCCCAGTCGGTTTGTTATTCCCGCGCGGAGCGCGCACGAGCAGCTGGCGCGGCACGGTCCAATTGCCGGTGTGCAGGCTGATGGATTGCTGGGGGCTAACGCACCAATCATCCGCAAATCGGGATTCAAGATAGGACGAGCAAAAGGCCCAGAATGAGGCATACCAGGATGTACTCTCCCCAGCCGGTTCGTCTGGCCGCGAAGGGATGTACCAGCCCTTCATCACCTCCTTGAGGAATCCTGCTTTAACCAGTCGCTCGCGGTGCGTGCGGGTCATGTCGCTAGCGCGGAGCGCAACGCGGCCAGCGTCCTGAAGGTCTTTCAAGACGGCCAAGGATTCAGCCAGTTTGTCGGCGGGCGTCGCCATTTTCGATGGTCCTAATTCTAGGTTTTCGCGTCGTGCGATTTCTAGGCTTTTAAGTTATACAGTTTCTAGGTTTTAGCGTCAAGTTATTTCTAGGTTATTGCGTAAACGCGCATCCAACCCGCGCAGGGTTGGTCGAGGGTGCGCGGGGCGCGAAAGCCCCTGCTCGTGGGGTCCGGGGCGGCGCGAAAGCCCGCATCAAGCCAAACGCGGGCGAGTCATCTTCAGACAGAGTTGATTGCCCTTGAGAAGCAGATCGAGCAGTTTCTTGATCGGCTCGTCGATGCCGACGGGGATTCCGTAATCAAGGCTTACGAGCGCCGCATCAAGAAATTGGAAAATCAGAAAATCGTTTTGAAAGAAAAAATCGAGTCGAGCGGTCGCCCGTTGACGACCTTTGACGATTCACTTAGAACCGCAATTGAATTTCTCGCAAACCCTTGGAAACTCTGGGAATCCGGAGAGTTGGAGCATCGCAGAATGGTCCTAAAGCCCGCTTTTGGTCAACCGCTCGCCTATGTACGAAATGAGGGGTTTAGAACCGCCAATTTTGCTTGGCCTTTCAGAGCCTTTTCTCAGTTCGCACAAGACGAATTCAGTATGGTGGTGGAGTTTAACACCCCGCCATACGCTCATCCCACGGAAAACGACCTGACCAGCGCACCTGGAAGTGCTCGGTCGTACCCACTCACCCCTTCTGCAAGTTTGCTCTATTCCTCACATTTCCCGACAGCAGTCCGACGATGCCCGCGGACTTGGCTAGTCGCGGAAATTCGACCTGAATGCAGGCTCCCTTCACAACCAGGAGCACTGTCATGCAGAAGATCGCCATCAACGAATTCGAACTCGCCCAACGCTGGGGAATCAGTCCCAAGACCCTACAGCGATGGCGTACCGAGGGTCGAGGCCCCCGGTACTTCAAGCTTTCGAAGCGGGTCTGCTACCCCATAGACCAGATCTTGGCTTTTGAGAACGGGGCGCTTTACGAGTCGACCTCGGAACGGTGCACTCCCCGCGATTCTCTCGATGCGAAACTGGTGTCGGCAAGAGAGGCTGCGGCGGCCATCAACGTGCCGATGTACCTGCTCACGCATCCCAAGGTTCGTCAGTCTATGGGAGTGCCCTTCGTATATGTCGGGAAGTTGGTGCGCTTCAACCTCGAGGAGGTGATGGAGTGGGCGCGCCGCTGCGCCAGCGAAGAGGATGATCGAGGGCTCGACGCCCTGCAGAACTTCGAGACAGACAGCGGGACGCAGGTTCAGACCATCGCCAAGTTGCTGGCATAGGTTTGGCACCGGCGCTGGGCCGCGATGGTCTGCGGTTCGATTCCCAAACGCGGAATCGAACTGGCACGTCGGCTTGACGTCAAGCCGCATCCCATCCCGCGCCCGCGCGCCACTGGCGGTCGAAACCTTCGCCTGCCGCGAGAGCGACCAGCACGGGCAGCACGAATTCGCGCAGTGCCTCGATCACCGTCGTCAGCGGCATGGGCTCCAAGGTGTTCTTGCGCAGGAACGCCTGCCACTGCTTTGTCTTCTGCTCGTCCAGGCCGAACTCATCGGTGAGACCCAGCGGCGCGCCGGGCGGGATGGCCGTACCCCTACGCTCGAACGTGGCGCGAATGGCCGTGGCCACCACCGCGCCGTCGAAGTCGGAATGTCCGGCGAGAACCCAGAGGTCGAAGTAGTCCTTCATCCGACTGTTGAGGATGCCGAGCTTGACCATCGCTTCGAGCTTTTCGGCGACCACGGTGTAGCGGGGATAGACCCGCAGTTGCGGCTGCGGCATGGCGTCGAGGATGACCGGGTACTGCACGTTGTCCGGGCCGGGCGTCACGGCGTCGCCGAAGCCGATGTCGATCTGCACCGAACAGCGCGCGCCATCGAGCAGGCCGATCATCGTCACGCGGACGCCCGCGTAGTTGGCTTCCTTGCGGATTTCGGCGGCCTTCACGCTGTCGGCCTGAAACACGATGCCGTCATCGCAGGCGATCTGGCTGATCTGGCGGAACAGGTTTTCCAGATGCGGGATTTCGGTGGAGCCGAAGCCCAGCAGGTCGGCATCGTGCGTCGGGCGATGCGGTACGTCGAACCAGATGTCGAACAGCAACGCACCTTTGAGCAAGAATTGATCGTGCTGCTCCGAAACGCTCAGGCGGTACAGGACGCGCTCCAGCGCGTAGCGGGTCAGCAGCAGGTTGAAGTCGAGTTTATCGGCGCGGGCCTTGTTGAGCAGCCGGGCGCGAACCGACGCGGCGACATTGCGCCTGGTCTTGTCGGGTTCGTTCATGCCAGGCTCTCCAGATAGGGGCGCATCACGTTGGCGACGCGGTCGATCTTGGCGTAGTGCCAGATCTCGTCGCTGGTCATGCGCTTGGCGTTCCACGCCTCGCGCAGCGATTCCAGCGCCACGTCGATGCCGATCTTGTTGCGGTACTTGAAGCAGTCGGCCACGGTCTTGGCGACGCTGGTCACGTGGACGGTCACACCATCGACGACGTGTTCCTCGACGCCCTCGCTCAGCGCTGCGCCGGAGAAGCGCACGAGGCGTAGCGGCGGGTAGTCCAGCTTCGGGGCAGCGGCCTTGTTGTCGATGGCGAGCCAAACCTGGAACGGGGCCTGGGTCGTCAGGTCGTGGACGCGCAGCGCCGACAGCAGGCAGACCACGCCCTTGGGCACGCGGCGCGCGACTTCGGCCAGCGTGCCGTGGGCTGACACCGGACGCGCCACGAGGCCGTACAGGCCGCGCCCGACGCGCTCCAGTTGCCCGCGCCGAACGGCCCGCGTCAGGGCCACCCGTGGGATGCCCAGTGGGGCCAGATCGCGCGGGCGCAGCAGTCCCTGCGTGCGCACCAGCTCCAGCAGCTTGTCGGCGGTCGTGTCCATGATCCGGCATATTGTTCCATAAAATTGGCAAATATCAATAACAACCGATGGATAGGAACCGCGCCACTGGGCGCACTGTCGCCGGAGATGATCTATCGATCAGGCACGCGTATCCGGCCGGGCGCGACCCCGGAACTAGCGGTCGCAGCAGATCCCTGGACGCCCGTGCACGGGCCGTTCTCGGCCGACTTCGGATGGGTGACGTTGGATGCTGGACCCATGGACCGATCCGGTGCACGGACGGTCAGGCGGCCGTCTTCCGCGCCCTGTGGTCGTTCAAGGGCGCCGAGGTGGATGGCGAGCGGATCATGACCCGCGCTGGCCAGACGAGCGACAAGCCGATCGACCTGTTCAAGGTAAAGACTGCGAACAAGGGGAAGCCGGAGTACGAGGGTCCTCTGCACGCCTACCGAGCACTCGTGATGTCCAACCGGCGGCAAGGTGTGTACTGGATGCCTTGCGCAGCCCCGAACTTCGTTTCGGCCTGACGGTTTGCCCATCCAAGCCGGTCGGCGAACTCAAGAAACCGACACAAGCAGAAGTCGTTGTCACGCAAGGCGATGTGCGTGCGCTACGGCGAAAAAGTTGGCGGAGATTTCCAGAGAACAGAGGGCAGAAAAGGGTCGAACCAGCCACCACGGGCACCGGTTCTGACCACCCCCTGGCACACGCAGAATGCGCGTGAACCCCGCGTACCGTGTGGGGTCTGGAAGTGAAAACTCCCAACCGAGAACGGTTGGGCGTCAATTGGTGGTGGCCCGGGGCGGAATCGAACCACCGACACAAGGATTTTCAATCCGCTGATCTACCAATAACTATTGGTCTTAAGCGGCGCGCCTCTTCGTTGCAACCGCGAGATCGTAGGTCGACTGTAAATTCATCCAAATCCGAGCGGACGTGCCAAGTGCGCCTGCCAAATCGAGCGCCGCGTCGGCAGTGACGCCGCGCTTCCCTTTAATTAATTCATTCAACCGCGCACGAGTCCAGCCCAGTCGTTGCGCAAAGGCAGTCTGCGTCATAAGCCCCGGAAGCAGAAACTCCTCCAGCAGAATCTCGCCAGGATGGAATGGGTTGGTAGGCTGCCCTTTCATTGATGTCGCCATGGCTTGCTCCTAGTGAGAGTCGATTACGGCAACTTCAAATGCTGTGCCGCGCTCGAATTTAAAAACGACTCGCCACTGGTCGTTGATACGAATCGAGTAAAACCCTTTCCAGCGTCCTTTCAACAGCTCCAGACTATTGCCCGGAGGCACCCGAAGGTCGGCAAGTTCCGACGCATCGTGAAGGTAAAGAACCTTTCGGCGCGCCGTCCGCAACAAATCAGGCGGGAATGATCGAGTCGCGCGTGTATGACGGTCGAAAAACAGATCTTCCGTCAATGCGTTACCAAACGATTCGATCATATTACGATGTTATCGAAACTCGATAACATTACTCAATCGCAGACTACGACACCCCGGAGGAATCGCCCAAAAACTGTGCAAAAGGTGTGCTACGGCATACCGCCACACATCTGAATTAATAACGTGTTGCATTAATTAGAATAAATGGTGGCCAGGGAGGGAATTGAACCCCCGACACGCGGATTTTCAGTCCGTGGGCTTGGCGCCGCCCGCGAGGTAGTCATCCAGAACCTTGTGAAAGTGCCGGATCCTCAGTTCCTGCTGGCCGAGCCACAGCCCATCAAACCCGGCCGAATGCATACCCGCCTGCACGCCCGGCAGATTGTGGGCATCCTGATCGAGCACCAAACCGATCGATTTGTCCCCGTGCTGTACACGCTGATGCCGCGGCCGCTCCGGCCACGGCGCGCCATCAGCGATCAGTTCGAAGGTCCAGATGTCGTAATACATCCGGCTCGGATCGGATTCATGCGGTCGCTGACGGAACAACATCAGATCGTCTGCATGGGTGTTCAGCGTGACGTTCGGGAAAATCAAGTAATGATAGTCATCCGTCAGCTGATCATCGTTCAGGCCCGAGTAATCCTTGCCCTGCGCCGCGCCGTGCTTGCGTTTCCACTTCTGTACATCGCGACGGATGTTCTCGATCGGCTCATCGTAATCGGCCGGATCCATACCCGCCGCTTTCATGATCACCTTGATCGGATCGGGAATCGTGTTGGGCTTGCGCACGCGCGGCGACAGCATCCCGAACGGAATCAGATACCGATTGTGGCGCTCATAGGTATCGATCTGCAGGTCCAGATCATGCAAATACCACATCAATTGCGGGTGTATGCCCTGTACGTGGTAGCTCTCATTAAACGCATCGACGGACGCCTTCCAGTTGCAATGCCACTCCACCGTGACGTCGCGCGTCAGCGCCATCTTGGAAAAATTATACGGCGCCAAGTGTTTATCAACCGGGTCGAGGTAATCGGTGAGCGGGCCGGCATCGGGGTTCAGGCTAAACCAGACCAACCCACCCCATGCCTCGCACGGCAAGGCACGGATGCCTTTGCACGGCGGTGGGCCTTGCACAAAGGTATCCAAATCCGGGATGCGCAAGAACGAGCCATCCAGATCGTATTCCCAATGGTGGTACTGACACCGGAAGGAATCGCCACTGCCGGTGCCTTCGGGCCGCAGCCGATTGCCGCGGTGCAAACAGACGTTGTAAAAGGCTTTCAACGAGCCATCGCGCTGGCGCACGATCAGTACCGACTCTTTGCCGATGTGCGTGGCGACGTAATCACCCGGCTCCGCCAAATCACGTTCCCAGGCACCGAGCAGCCACACCTTGCTCCACATGCGCTCCCATTCGAGCTGCATGAAGTCCGGCGAGGTATACCGTTCTTTGGCGATCGGGCCATACCCCAGTTCCGGATCCGGGGTCTTGTCGACCGGCGTCACCGGACTCTCCGCGGGTGTCACCCGCCGCACCTTTTTATACTGGGGCGTCAGGGACGCCGCGTACAGAGCGTCCTTCGAAGGATCGGTCGACATCGCTCGTCTCCCACGCCGGTCAGGCGCGCTCTGCCATCCAAGCAAGGCCCCGACGCAACAGCGTCTGGAAGGCCGGTGTCTGCCAACTGCCACGCTCTTCGTGCGGATACTCTGCCATCAGCGGTTGCATGTCATAGCGACTGCGGGCGTGACCGAGCGTGCAGTACAGCACACTGCCCGCCTCGATCGGCTTCAGATACAGCACCGGACGTATCTCATCGCCCGACCAGTCTGCTGCAACGAAACCCGGCGCCGTCCCTGCAAACCGCGTATGCAGTAGCACTTCGATCGGTGGGTGCAACTCGGACAGATACAACTCATCGTCCGCACTGAACGGCGCGATACCCGCCACCAGCGGATGATCCGGTGCCGTCACCTCGACGGTATACGGCGCAATGGGTGGATGCGCGAGGAACTGACTACCCAGCGTCTGCATGTACAGCGGCGCCGCGCGCGGCGCATCCCAGCCCTTGCCCTTCACATACTGGAGCACCGAGTTGGTCCCGTGCAAGGCGAACCAGCGCCGCCCACTCGCCACAAAATCGCGCAAGCGCGCCGCGCCGGCGTCATCCGGCACCAGGTCCACCGTGTAAGTCAGCACACAGTCCGCCGCCGTGATCTCGTCAATCGCCGTGTAGTCCGCATACACCTTGGTGCGCAGGTGCGGCGTCTCGAGCAAGGCCTGCAAAATCTGCGCCCGTGCATAGTCTATGTCGTGGTACTTGCCACCACAGACGAAGGCGACATTGACGCGCCCGGTGGCCATACCTTTAGTACCGCACACCCTTGGTAAAGCCATTATCGGCCACAATATTCGCACCCGTGATCAGGCTCGAAGCGGGGCTGGCGAGGAATGCAACCACGCGCGCCACTTCGTCCGGCACGCCAAAGCGTCCCGAAGGAATCGCGCGCAGCGTGCTGTCGTAGAACTTCTGATTGGTGCCTTTGATCATTTCCCAGGCGCCGCCCTCGAAGTAGATCGGACCCGGCGAGACGGCGTTGACCCGCACGTTTTGCTTGCCGACGAACTGCGATAATTGCTTGGCGTAGGTGATCAGCGAGGCTTTCATGGCGTTGTAGGCCATCGGGGCCGCAAAGGTCTCGATCGCATTGGTCGAACTGATGATCACCACCGAGCCCTGACCGGACGCCTTGAGCGCATCCATCAGCGTCTCGCAACCGCGCACCGTGTGCAGCACGTCAATCTCAAAGTTCTTCCACCAGTTCTTCTCAGAATCCATGCCGCCGCCGGCACTGACGTTGGGGACGAACACATCGCAACCGCCGAGGGTCGCTGCAGTCTCGCTCAGCCAAGCCTTGTAGGCATCGCCGTCGCGGACATTGACGGCACCGCCCACTACATGGACGCCCTTCGCTTGCAGGGCACGGGTCGTTTCTTCGACCTCGTCCTCGCTACGGGCACAAAATCCGATGTCTGCGCCTTCCGACGCGAGCAACTCCACGATCGCCCGACCGATGCCTTTGGTGGCTCCCGTCACAATCGCCTTCTTGCCTCTGAGCTGCAAATCCATATCGAACTCCCGTACTGACCGCAGACGCCGCGGGCGCTACGCACGCCCAGATGGGGCCCAGTATAGGCGTCCCCCGGACTGCATATAAACAGTCAGTACTGATTTTTTTCTAAATTGAATGCCCCCGCATCGCCCCGGCCCGCGCGGCCGGGGCGCGCGTCCTCACTGAATCGTCAGCGCATTGTCGATCAGCAACTCGGTGCCGTTGATAAAGCGCGACTCTTCCGAGGCCAGGAACAACACCAGGTTGGCGATGTCCTCGGGCTTACCCAGACCCTGCGGGCTCTGGTGATACATGTCCATCGTCATACCCAGTTCTTGGGTGGCATTGACCACCATCGCCGTTTCCATGGCGCCGGCATGGATCGAGTTGCAGCGGATATTGTACTTTTGCATCTGACACCACACCGCCACCGACTTGGTCATCGATCGGACCGCGCCCTTGGCCGCGCCATAGGCGTGGAATACCGGGTAGCCCAAGTGCGAGGCGGTCGACGACATATTAATGATCGAGCCGCCGCCGCTGTCCTTCATCAGGCCCAGCGCATGCTTGCAGGCGAGGAACACACTCTCGGACAATACCGCTTGATGGCGCCTAAAGTCCTCGAGCGAAGCGGATTCCGGGGTGCCAATCTTCACCATGCCGGCGTTATTGACCAGGATGTGGAGTCCGCCGAAGTGCGCTTTGACCGCTGCGAGCGTGTCGATCCAGCCCTGCTCCTCGCAGACGTCCTGACGCAGAAACAGCACGGCCCCCGGCGTCGTCGCATTGAGTTCTGCCGCGAGCGCTTCGCCCGCCGCCACATTGATATCGGTGATGCACACCTTTGCGCCCTCGCCCACCAGCGCGATCGCATCGGCCCGACCCAGTCCCGTCGCTCCGCCCGTGATGAGCGCTACTTTGCCGCTAACCCGACCCATATTTATTCCCCTCGAAGCTGTGTGCCGCCTTGGTAAACCGACCGCTAGCCATCGCCGCGGTCCAGACGGACGCTAACAGTCACTTCGGACGGTTTCAATCACCTTTGACTTTTTCCGACAGGCCTTACATTCTTGACCGACGCGCCGCGCCGCACCCAGCGGCCCCGCGCCCGAGGCAGCCCATGGATGATGCAGTGGAATTGGTAGTGGATCCGTCGGGGTGGCAAGCGCAAAAAAGCGCCGCCACCCGCCGCCTGATCCTCGACAGCGCGATCCGCTGTTTCGTCGAACTCGGCTATGCCGGCACGACCACGACCGCGATCGCCCAAAAAGCCGGCTTGTCCCGTGGCGCGATGCTGCACCACTTCCCCTCGAAGATCGCCGTGGTCAAAGGGGCCATCGAATATCTGCACGGCAAGCGCCTCAAAGCGTTCCGCCGCGCGATGGGCCGCCCCATCGATGCGTCCGCAGATCGCGTCATGATCGCCGTGCGCGCGTTCTGGGACCACGTCCGTCATCCGATGTTTGTGGCTTTTTTTGAGTTATCCGTCGCCGCGCGCACCGACCCGGAATTGGCGGCGATCCTGCGCCCCTCGCAGGAGTCATTTGAGCGCGAGTGGTACGCGACCGCCCGCGACGTGTTTCCGGAGTGGCAAGGCGCCGGCCGCCAGTTCGACCTCGCACTGGACCTGTCGCGCTTCGTCCTCGAGGGCATGGCGGTTAGTTTTATGACGCAAGCCAATGCGGCCCGTGGGGAGCGCTTGCTCGAGTACCTGGCGGACAAGTTGCGCGAACTGCGCAGCAGCAGCCCCTGAGGGGCGCAAAAGCTGAGGTTGCGAATAGAAACAAGACCTTAAACCGGGCCCAGATCGCTTTTGTTGCAAATTAGCAACGCCTGCGGCGCCCCCGCAGTACGTCCTGCGGTCCGGCCGAACGCCGCCCGCGGACTGCCAAGAACGAACACCACGTCAGGCAGTTAGCGACAGAAACGAAACAGTCATGCTTGTTTTTTTTCTGAGACTGCCTAAACTTGGCGTGCGTATAACAACACGGGCTCGCTCGTGCGCGCGGCTTCAGTATTTACTTTCTTGGGGGTACGGATGGACATTCTTCGCTTCACCTCGGTCTCATTGCGTGGCGCGATCGCGCTCGCACTTGCGGCCGCTTCGGCCACAGCCGGCGCGCAGAGCGCGCCTTCGGCGCCTGCCACGGGCGCACTCGAAGAGGTCATGGTGACCGCCACCCGGCGCGAATCCAACCTCCAGTCGACGCCAATCGCGGTTAGCGCGATCGATCAGCACCTGATCCAGCAGATCTCACCGGAGACGATCAGCGACCTGGCCGCCTATGTGCCGAACTTCTCGGCCACCAAGGTCAACGGCTTTAATGCCGCCTCCTTCGCCATGCGCGGCGTCGGCCAGACCGACATCATCGTGTACAACGAAGCCCCCGTAGGCGTCATCGTCGATGACTTCGTCATGCCCAACGTGCAGACGCAGATCCTCGACGCCTTCGACGTGGACACCATCGAAGTGCTGCGCGGCCCACAGGGCACGCTGTTTGGTAAGAACACCACCGGCGGCGCCGTCGTCGTGCATACCAAGCAAGCCGTACTGAACGAGTGGAGCGCAGAAGGCCGCATTGAAGCCGGCACACCGGGCTTCCAGATGCGCAACTTGCAAGGCTCGATCAACATCCCGTTGATCACCGACAAACTGGCGTTGCGCGTCGTCGCCTCCCAGGAAACGGTTGAAGGCTGGATGCGCAATGGCGCCTCCTCCACCTTCGCCACCGGCTATGCGGCGAACGGCGGCACGGAAGTCGCGCCGGGCGTCTACGTCGGCAGTTACAAGGGTGACGGTCGCCCGGTGGGCGGTACCGATGGCTTCTCCGGTCGCGCCAAGCTGACCTGGCAGGTCGCCGACAACCTCGTGGCGCACCTGCAATACGAGCGCGTCAACGACCGTTCGCAGACACCGGCTGCGGTGAACACCTCGCCCAATGGCAGCGTGTTTTCGCTACTGGGTCTGACCGCCAACTGCACCGGCGACGTCTACAACTGCGCCGGTATCGATCACCGTAACGGTTACCTGATCGATATGGACAAGGGCCACCACGTCGACACCGAGGGCACGTTCCTCAATGTCGACTGGAAGCTCGCGCCGGGCACCGTGACCTTGGTCTCGGGCTACCGTTCGCAGATCTCCAGCTTGCCGTCGGACTACACCGGCGTCGTCGGTCCGGTCTCGGTGTTCGATGCCAATCGCTCCGACAACCGCAAGACGAGCCAGACCGAATTGCGTTTTGCCAGCAAGGACATCGGCCCGGTCAACTACGTGGTCGGTGCGTTCTACCAGCATGACGACACGAAGTTCTGTGTCTCGCAGGTACTGGGTCTGTACGACCTGTTCTTCAACCAGTACACCAACTTCCTGGGCCTGACGCCGGGCGGTTGGAACAACAACCCGCAGGTCATGTGCAATGCACAGAAGTCGACCTCGCAGGCCGCCTACGGCGAGTTGAACTGGAAGGCCACCGACAAGTGGACCGTCACCCTCGGCGCCCGCTACACGCAAGACAAGAAAGACTTCATTGCGCGTCGCCAGGTGTTCGTGCAGCAACTGAGCGCCGATGGCTCGATCGATCCGTCGTTCACTTGGGACAAGTTGCCGGGCGGCCTGATGGGCGCTGCGGACTTCAACAAGTACTCGTACGGCGTCGTACGCGATTCGCGCAACTGGTCCTCACCGACCTACCGCGCGATGGCCTCCTACCAGATCAATCCGGAGACCTTCGCGTACGCCAGCTTCAGCCATGGCTACAAGGCCGGCGGTTATAACGACCAGATCGGCACCAGCGGCAACGCGATCACGCCAGACGAACTGCGCCCGACCAATCCGGAGAAGGCGGACTCCTTTGAAGTCGGCATCAAGGCCGAGTTGATGGACCGTCGCATCCGCGTCAACGAAGCGCTCTTCAGCGTCAAGTACAAGGACGCAATCCGTCAGGTCGTCGTACCGGTCACGAATCTGGCCGGCGACCCGGGCGAAGAAACCTTGTTCCGTAACGCAGCGAGCATGAGCGTGTACGGCATCGAGAGTGAAGTCACCGCCAAGATCAGCGACCATCTCACGCTGCGCTTGCCGGCGAGCTACCAGCACTGCAAGTACGATGAGTTCAAGAGCGACATCGCTGCCTTTGATCTGACCACGATCCCGGTCTCGCGTTGCCCTGAGTACACGGCCACTGTGGCCTTGGCTTGGAGCCACTCGGCGGGTGACGGCAGCATCACGATCGAGGGCTCGTCGAACTACCAGAGCCGCAACCTCGACACGTTCTCAATCGCCAACACGGCGCCTTGGGCACAGACCTACATCGACTCGCGCACGCTGACCGATGCGTCAGTGACGTATCACAGCGAGGGTGATCGTTGGTTCGTGAAGCTGGTCGGCCGCAACCTGGCAGACAAGCGTTACGTGGCCTCGTCGCAGAACGTCGATCCGCTGTGGATCTGGACGCTCTACGGCGAACCGCGCTACGTTGGTGTGCAACTCGGCCTGAAGCTCGGCGGCAAATAAGTCGTCGCGTCCTTAGGACGAGAAAAGGGCCGGCTTTGCCGGCCCTTTTTTTTGGTGTCTGCCCCCGTTGGGGCGGGAGTGTCCGGACACTCGGCTGGCGGCGCGCGGCGGCTAGGACCGCACGGCCGAGAAAGAGCAAGACAAACGCAGCGTAGGCACTGGGTAGTGCAGGCAGGCGGCTAGACTGCGGTGCTATTGCAGCGGACGCGGCGCCTACTGCGCCTCGACGAACGCACCGCGCCCATCGAGACGTTTAGCCTTCGGGCGTTCACGACAGGCCCACTGCTGCACCAATGGAGGCGGCTCAGGTCGCAAAAAGCCGCCCTCAGGGCGCAACGCAGGGCCCGTGCAAGCCGATCTCGGGGGGCAAGCAAGACCGGCACCTCTACCGCCTGCTGCAAGCGCCTCAGCGCCTCGGGTTCGCACGGACCGCGTGGCCCGCGTACCGTTCTGCAAGGCCCCGTTAATCCCGCGCTCGCGCAGGTACGCCGGGCGCGGCGACGGGACTGCATTGCATACCGGCGCATGTCTTCGTCTTGTTGTAACGGCTGCACCGACGGTGCTCGCTATGGGCGGCCTGAGCGCCGCGCCTGCCAGTGGGGTACACGTGCCACAGACCGTCCGTACCGCCGAGAACCGCCGCCTTGTGCGCACGCGGGCGCCGGTCGGCGTAACCGGCTGTCACCCCCCCATTGCGGGCGCCCGGCCCGCATAAAAAAAGGCACGGGCCACCCGCAGACGCCCCGTGCCTTTCATCCGCAGTGTGCTCAGAGCCCGCCGAGATACCGCTCAAACCACGCGATCGTGCGCTGCATGGCATCAATCTGGTTTTCACGCTTCATAAAGCCGTGGCCCTCTTCCGCATAGTAGTGGCCTTCGACCGTGCGACCATGCGCCTTGAGAAAGGCGACAATCTGTTCGCTTTCCTCGCGCGGCACGCGAATGTCGGTATCCCCCTGCAGAACGAGTAGTGGCGCCTTGGCGTTACCGAGATACGTGAGCGGACTGGTCTTCGTGTACACGTCCTTATCACGCTCGGGAGTACCGATAAGGGCTGCCTGATAGAGCCGCAACTGGGGCGAACCATGCGCATACATGGAGACCCAATTGACGATGCCATACTCATCCACAGCGGCCGACCACACCTCTGGGGTCTTACCGATGGCCATGAGCGTCATATAACCGCCGTACGAGCCGCCCGTGATGCCAATACGGTGGGCGTCCACATAACCGGTGTCGGTCAGAAACTTGGCTGCTGCCACCTCGTCTTCCAGGTCACCGCCGCCCAGATCCCGTTTATTGGCCTCCATGAACGCCCGACCGTACCCGGTCGAACCACGCGGATTAGGCGCAATCACAAAAAATCCACGGTCCGCCAGCGCCAGCGGCGTGCGATCAAAACCATCGCGCGTCTGCCCGGTCGGACCACCATGCGGGTAGACCACGCCCCGTGCATGGCCGTTACGCGCGACGCCGTTCGGAATCCACAGCACGGCGCTGATGATCGTGCCATCCGCGCTCGGGTAATGGACGATCCGGGTACGGGGCAAGGTCTTCGTCTCCAGACTCGACAGACGCGTGATGGGGCGCCCCGGACCACTTTTCAGATCCTGCACCCAGTATTCGAGCGGTTCGCTACCCGATTCATGCGGGAACACGAGGCGCGCGCCATCCGGCGTGAACGCAGGCAGCAGGCCAAACCAGTCGGAACTCAGTCCCGGCGGCAGCGGCACTTCCCGCGCCTCGCCACCGGCGATGGCCGCCAGATACACCACATCCCGCCCGTCCACGTTGCTGCGCACCAGCACGTCCTGACCATCCGGCGAGAACCGTACAGCCGCCTGCTCCCACGGATCGGGCTTCAGCCAGCGCATCTTGCCGGACGCCAGTTCCACCAGTGCCGCGTTGGATTCGCCGGCTGCCGTTTCCACGTTTGCCGCCAGCCATTTGCCATCCGGCGAAAGATCCGCCGCCGATACCTTACCCTTCGCGCCTTGCACCAAGACCTTGCTGGTCTTGCCCGTGGCCAGATCGACGCGATAAATCTCGCCTTGGCTTCGGGTCACATCCTGATTGTTGGCAATCAGCGTCTTGCTATCAGAGGAAAAAGCGACCGCCGACCACATGCGCGTCGGATCTTTCTCCTGTGTCAGGACACGCGCTTTGTGCGTCACCAGATCAAGCACCGCCAGATTGGTGGCAGGCGCCTTCTCGAGACGGCTGGAGAACGCCACAGTACGGTTGTCGGCGGCCACGACGGCCGCCGTGTCGGATGCGCCCGGTGTCTGCGTGAGGTTGACCGGTTTCCCACCCGCAGGGGACACCGCGTACAGGTCATACATCTCCCGTCCGCCGACATCGGACTGGAACAGCACCCAGCGGCCGTCCCGCGTCGCCGCTGTGACGAACTGCCGATCCTCCGCATGGGTGATCTGCACCGCAGCGCCCGCGCCCTCCAGCGGCGCACGCCATAAATTCAAGCGCCCGCTTTCGTCACTGGAGTAGATCAAGGAGCGGCCATCGCCGCTCAACACCGCGGTCCAGCTCGCCGCACTCTTGAAAAAATCCGCTAGCGGCCGTGCCGCCGGCCCACTGCCGGCCGGCGACACGATGCTCTTTGGATCCGTGAGCGCCCGCGCCGGCGGCCCGTGGAGGACGGCCGTCGCCGCTAGCACTCCCGCCGGCAGTGCGAACAGCAGCGGCGCCACCACCCTAGCTACACAGAATAAACGTACGCAGCGCACGCTCAGAACTCCGTCCGCAGGGTCAGACCCACCGTCCGCGGCCGCACATAGTACGCGTACTGCCCATTGAACGTGATCGGCCCGAGCGACTGGGCATCCAGCGCGCTCTGCTTGCCCTTCACATCCGTGAGGTTACTCACGAAGGCGATGAACTCCGTCGTGCCGACATGCACACCGAGACGCAAATCGGCCTCGGTGTAATCGCCAAATCGACTGCCAGCACCGGCAAAGCCGGTAAACGCTTCCCCAACGTAGTGCGCGCCTAGGCGTGCGTACGCATCATGCCCACCGAAGGCTTGGAAATTGCCCTGCAGGAAAGCGCTTAGCTGACGCTGCGGTGCGGCCGGCAGACGGTCACCGGCCTTGACGTCGATGACACCGATCGCGGTAATCAACCCGTCGACACCTTCCTTGATCTTATTGCGGGCCCAGGACCCGGATACACCGACATCAAGCCAACGGGTAGCGTGCGCATCCAACTGACCTTCCACACCGGTCAAGTGTGCGCGCCCGGCATTACCGGTGTAGTTGCCGAAATTATTGGAGAGGGAAACCTGGATCGACTTCCAGTCGATATCGTAGACACTCAAAGCATAAGCCATGCGCCCACCGAGGCCGTGGCCCTTCACGCCGACTTCATAATTCCAGAGGTTATCCGGACCGTAGGTCTTGGGGCTTTCCCGACCACCGACACCCGAGGTGATGTTGACGCCACCGATACGAAAACCCCGCGAGGCTGACGCGTACATCGTCGTATCCGGATTCATGTGGTAACTGATCGAATAATGCGGGGTCAGCGGCTTGTCGTTCTCGTGGAAGTCCTCCAAGTGATACGGCCCGCCAAACACCGCAAGGAATCCGCCGGTGACCGCGTGATAATCCAGCGTCGTGTGCGAGGCACGCAGACCCGCCGTGAGTTCAAGCTTGCCTAAGGTATAGCTCGCCTCACCGAAGGCTGCCAATTCCTTCTGTTTGGTAGACGAGACGAGATCGACCATAGTGCCAGTGCCGATATACGGGATGACTAGATCTGAGGAATTCTCCTGCGACAGATCTCCCGTGGCGTTTAGGTAGAATCCTCCCACCGTCCAGCGCAGCGGGCCGGTGCCTTTCGACGCCAAACGCAGTTCTTCCGTGACGTAATCACCGTTGACAAAAAACGTAGCCTGCCCTGCTCCTTGCTCGAACGAGGTGAAACCCGAGGCAAGGAAGGAGATCAACGGCACAAACGCATATTCATTGCCATCGTTACGACCCGTTCGCCGGTGATAGGTCGAGTTCGAAACCAACGACGCGTGGTCAAACTGGTAATCCAGATTGAGCGAGAAGATCCGGTTGCTGCTCCGATAGACCGTTTCGCTGATCCCGTCGGTCTGGAAGTGACTGCCACCCGCCGGTGTAGGATCCAGCGCTGATGCACTGGAATTGTCGACGGATTCTTGCGCCATCAGCGTGAAATCTGCGGTGAGACGGTCATTGGGCCGCCAGCGTGCCGCAATACGCGCGCCTTCCGTCTGGGTCGAGTTGATATTGCCCCGATTAGTGCGCGGATCGTTGATGAACCCGCCATCGTTGTAGTAGTACGCTACCGAACGCACGGCAAGTTTGCCGTCGATCAGGGGTGTATTGAGCACGAGGTTGCCGTTATACGAGCCAGCACCCTGCTCCGTTGTCGCCGCCGTGATTTCCGCGCGCGCCATCGAGGCCATGAGATCAGGCTTTGCCGTCACGTAGCGGATCGCACCCGACAAAGAGCCGGAACCAAACAGCGTACCTTGAGGGCCGCGCAGCACTTCCACATGATCGATGTCGACCACCCGCAGATTGGTCGTGCCCGCACCATCCGCACCGGGGTCGACGGGCGTGTCGTCGTACAGCAGCGCGACCGTCGACTGCTGCAGCCCATTGAATGTGCCCGTGGTCACACCGCGGATCGTAATTTTCGCCTGCTGCGCAGGTCCGGGCGCCGAATTGTACAGGCCTGGCGTATTGTCGATGATGTCCTGCAACTGCGTGGCGCCGCGGTGCGACAGCTCAATGCCGGTCTCGGCAACGAGACTCGCCGGCACATCCATCAGACGCTCTTCACGCTTGGTCGCGGTCACGACGATATCTTCAAGACTCGCAACCGTCGACTTGCTATCCGCCGCAATGGCGGGAATCGCTGCACCGAAACCGACGGACAACATCGCCAAACGCAAAATTCGTGAACTCATGGAAGCCCCCTAGGTGTATTTAAATATTGCCGATGTCTCGCAAAGACATCGATTTTTAGTCCCACAACTTAATACAAATTAACAGACCAAACCACTCAAAATTTCTACCTTCAATTTTCAATTTGATGCAGATTCAATATGTCTCTGAATCCGTAGCGTTGCAATTGCCCTGGACGCTTTGTCGGACCGGTCCTGACCAAACGGTCAACTGCGATTCGCGCAGATCCCCGTCGGCGTCGCCACCGTGTCTTAATCACCTGTTCCATTAAGGCGTCGATCCGCTTGCGTCGCCTGCCCGCACCACCCCAACCACTTGCTGCACCGCCGCGATGACACGATCCGGGCGCTGCAACTGGATGTAATGTTGCGAGTCGGCAATGCTTTCGTGGCGGCTGTGCCGGGACCAGGACGCCTCATCGAGGCCAAGTTTTTCCCACTCGCGCTGCATCGCGTCGCCATCCGCGACGGACAGGCCGATAGAGGCCAGCAGCGGTGCCGGATACGGCTGCATGGCCGTTAACACCACGAGGGGTCGGTCACCCAAATCACGCAACTCGCCGGCTTGTTTGAGCGTGGCCCGAATGGCGACCATTTCTTTCAAGGTACCCCCCATGGTTTCGCCGAGGTACGCCCGCCCGATGGTCGCCACACGTTCCGGCATCTGTGTGGGCACCTCGGCGGGGAGCAGGCGTGCGATTCCTGTAAATGCCAACGCGTTCACAACGCGCAGCGCCAGCGGCGGCGCATCAGGCGCCGGAAACTTGTTCAAACGCTCCATCTGGTCCGCATGCGAACAGTCAACAAACACAAGCCCTCGGACGTTAGCGCCATAACGGCGCGTGTAGTCCATAACGTACGGACCACCGAGCGAGTGGCACACCAGTACCAGTGGACCGGTGAGTCCTGCTGCGATCAACAGAGCGTGCAAATCATCGGCCACCGCATCCGCATCCTGCGGCGTCGGTTTCGGATCACTCCACATGACCCCAGCGCGATCGTAGGCACACGTGCGCGTCAGTTGCGACAGCGGATCGTGGACACGATCCCAGGACAGGGAGCCATTGGTATCAAGCCCCGACTCCAGCAGCACCGTGGGCGAACCCACCCCCCGACAATCGAGGTGCATGCGCCGACCACCACCGATGTCGATCATCGTTCCATGCGGCGGATAGAGTGCATGCGCGCGGCGGCGCGCGAAAAACTCGTAGGCACTCCCGAGCACCACCGCAACGAGCAACAGCGCGAGCAACCCACTGCCGACCCACCGCAAGACACGCCACAACCGACTCGCGTTCATAGATTCCCCTAGCCCCCATAACCATCCCCACACCGCACCCCGGAGGGCGCTCTACGTCGGCTCAGGCCCAAGTACGCATGCCGATCACGCCAAAATATGCCAGATACAGCATGCCGATCAAAAGACCAGCCGCCGCAAGGCGCGCATAGCGACGCACCCAAGGACGCGCCCGCGCACCGGCCGCACCAAACACCGTCCATGCCGCCACGAGGGTGGCGAGCGCGTGGATCAGCGTGAGCAGGCAAAACGCGACGGACCACGCCGTTGCAGCACCAAACCGCATCAGCAGATCATCTATCCCCACCATCAGGACAACGACGGCAGCGACCAGGCTACCAACCGCTGCGAGCAACCAGCGTCGTTGCACGGCATCCATCGGGCGCCGGCGTCCCAAGAGCGCCGCACCGAGCCAGCACACGGCATAGAGGAGCGTTGCCACGACCGCAAGGCACCACAAGGCCAAGCCACCCAGTTCGGCCCACACCTGCCAGCCCGGGACCTGTTTGAACGTGCCGCCCTCTCCCAAACCGATGAAACGCCCCTCGGCATTGGGCGTGATCAGCGCAAGGCTTGCGACCGGTTCATCGGCATCCGTGTCGTGCAGGCGCAGCGTACGCCCCTGTACGGCAACGTAACGATGCGCAGGTCCCATCAGGCCCTGCAGTGTCAGCGCATCGGCCGTCACCTGCACTCGGGTCAGTCCCATCAAGCGCTCGACGAAATACATATTCTGTGCGCGCGGCGAGTCGGGTTGGTACCAGCCGGCATACGCCGTGGCAAACGACGGCATTGGCGCAGCGGCGGGCACGGCAGGCTTGACCAGATCGTGCGTAATGTATCCGCGTATAGCGTCGGCGATTTTCTTGAAGGCAACCGCATTGCCGGCGTTGATGCTAAAGAAATAGCCGACGCCCGCGTCTTTCAGATACGCCATCTGCGTCACGCCGCCCATGACCCCCCCATCATGGCCGTGATAGACGAAGCCATGATCGATGACCGCATAGTTACTCAATCCATAGCCCAGTTGCAGCCCGTCACGGGCGGCGAAGGTGCGTGTCGGCACTTCCATCCGATCGATGGCGGCGGATGACACCAGCGGCGTCGCCCCGATCGAGCCTCGGTGTAGATACAAGGCCACATAAGCCGCCATATCGCGCGCCGAGGCATTGATCGCACCCGCGGGTCGCACCGTGATGTGCGAGTAGGGGAAGGGCGTCTTGCCATCGTCGTGATAGAGCGTCGTCGCAGGATGGCCCTCAGGCGCGAAATACGTCGCGGTAGTCATGCCGATCGGCGTGAACAAATGCTGCTGCACGTAATCCTCAAAGCGCTGGCCGGTCACCTTTTCAATGACTAGCGCCGCTACAGCCAGCGCTGAGTTGCAGTACGCCATACGCGTACCTGGCCGCCAGCGCGCCACACGCGAGCTGGGGTCATAGTCGAGGCCGTCCGCTAGCGTCATCCCCGGCGCCTGCTTGGCGAAATCACGCAAGTGCATATCGTCCCAGCCCGTGGTGTGCTCGAGCAGATCGACGATCAGCGTCGGATGTGCGGCTTCCCATGGGTTCTGGAACCACTGAGTCCCGATGTACTGGGTCACCGGGTCCTCGAGCCGTACCTTGCCGGCTTCGACCAACTGCAAGATCGATAGCGAGACGAACGCCTTGGAAGTCGAGCCGATACGGAACAGAGTGTCTGCGGTGGCCGGTTGGCCGCTGGCGACGTCAGCGACACCAATCGCGCCGATCCATTCGGGACCATCGGCGCGCACAATGGCAACTGAGACGCCCGGCAGGTGGGTTTCCTTGAGAATAGCCGCCAGCCGTGACTGCAGCTGCGATAGCGTCGTGGGGGCGGCAGGCTCTGTTGGTGCCGGCTCGGCGAAGACACTGCTCGCCCAGAGTAGAACCGCGCTGGCGACGAGTGTCCGAAGCATTACACGCAGCATGAATCTATCCCCGTAAAAAAAACCGAGGCGCCGAATCGGCGCCTGCATCGAACCGCAGCCCCGCTCAGCCCCAGACGGCGGGCTCTGGCGGATCCACAAATCCATGGTCATAGCGCAGACCGGGCAACCGATCCCGTCGCAGCAAGAGCGGGCCATCGATATCAACCAGATCAACGAGGCACCCGAGCACAAAGGCCGGCGCGATCGACAGCGACGTGCCACCCATGCAGCCGACCATGAGACCCAGCCCGTACGCGCGCGCAGCCTGCGCAAGCGCAAGCGCATGCGTGAGACCGCCCGTCTTATCGAGCTTAATGTTGATCATCTGATAGCGAGCGGCCGCGGCTTCCAGTTCACCGAGGTGCAGACAGGACTCATCAGCGCCCAGGGGTACCGGTGAGCGATACCCGGCCAAGCATGCATCGGCACCGCGCGCGAGCGGCTGCTCGATCATCTCGACCCCCAGTTCGCCCATCCCTGGTGCCACGACCTGCAATTGCTCAAAACTCCAGGCCTGATTGGCGTCGACCACGAGTCGCGCGTCCGGGCGCGCACGCCGAATCGCTGCGATGCGCTCTAAGGGTCGATCAGCACCCAGCTTGATCTTGAGTAGCCCATGAGCAGACGCGCTCGCTGCCTGTGCCGCCATCGCGTCGGGCTCCGGATCCAGGCTGATCGTGTAGACCGTTTCCAAACGCTTGGGCGTGACGCCCGTCAGCGACCAAATACTACGCCCGCTTGATTTTGCCTCGAGGTCCCACAAGGCGAGGTCCAGCACATTACGTGCCCCACCCGGCGGCAGCACGGTTTGCAGTTGCTCCCGATCAATGCCGGCTTCGATCAACGGCGCTGCGATTTCGATCGCGGCCACCATCTGCGCGACATCGTCCCCGAGATAAAAGACCCCAAGTCCTTCGCCCCGCCCGATAACGCCATCCTGCGCAAGCTCCACCACCACCGAATCGAACGTGAGCCACTCGCGCCCGGCAATGCGAAATGGACGCGCCGTTGGCCAGCTCTCGATATGCACCGACAATTTCATGACGGAAACGCAGTGCGCAGTCGCGCGACAATCGGCGCCATGCCATCGAGAATCGGATCCACACACGGCAGACCGGTCGCCGCCGCATAGCGTGCCATGAGCGCCGCACGCGACCCCGCCGGCACCGCCGAGGTATTCAGGGCGAGACCGACGCAGCGGATCGCTGGATTGGACTGGTATCCCAGTAGCATTGTCCGTTCAATCAGCTCCTCGACCGTAGGCAACGCATAGGAAGGCCAGCCGGCGATCTGCGTGCGCATGGGGTCGTGACAGACCACAAACGCATCCGGCTGAGAACCGACCAGCAAACCGAGCGTGACTGGTGCATAACCGGGATGAAACAAACCACCCTGCCCTTCGATTACATCCCAATGATCAGGCGCATTGTCGGGAGATAGCATCTCGGCCGCGCCGGTCAGAAAGTCAGCAACAACGGCGTCCATCGGCATGCCGGTACCGGCAATCATGATGCCCGTTTGACCCGTCGCTCTAAAATCCGCTGCAAAGCCAGCGGCTTGGAGATCACGGGCCAACGCCAGCGCCGCGTACTTCTTACCCACCGCGCAATCGGTACCCACCATAAGCACCCGGCGCCCTGCCCGTTTGCGTCCGGTACCGACTGGAATACGGGCAGGCGGCACCCGCACGTCGACGAGTCGAACGCCGCCGACTCGGGCCGCTTGCGCCAACCCCGGCAAGGACGCTAGAGAAATGTGCAGGCCTGCCACGATATCCAATCCGGCAAGCGCCGCCTCACACAAGGAGGCCACCCAATGATCGGGCAACCCACCACCGACGGCGGCTGAGCCGACAATGAGCGTGCGTGCGCCGCGCGCCTTCGCCGTCGCCGCATCCACATCCGGCACGCCGGTATCGACGCCACACCCCGGCAGCCGCACCTGACCGATACAGTCGGTCGAGCGCCACTGCACCAAGCCCAGACCCGTCTTTCCGTACACTCGATCACCGATATCGCCCATAAAGACGACAAACGGCGAGGCAAACGACGCTGCACTCAATGACATGAACTGTTCTCTCTGTCCGTACGCGAACTCGGGAGCCGTCACGCCTGAGCAACGCCAAACTCCCCCGCCTGACTGTACACTCAGGCTAATTTCCTGCACAAGAAATTTTTTCTGAAACAGAAAATAATATAAAGCGGCTGTTGTTACCCACCGCGCTTCGGCTTAGAGTCTGGGGGTTAGAGGAGATCGGTATGTCGAATCAATCCCCCGCCCGCCCAGGCGCTGTACTGCGTGCCGTGCGTACGCGCCGCGACTGGACGCTTGCTGAGGTGAGTCGACGCACGGGGTTCCCGGTCTCGACCCTGTCGAAAATGGAAAACGATCGGGTTTCGCTCACGTACGACAAACTGACCCGCCTGAGCGAGGGGCTCGGCGTCGATATCTCTCTGTTTTTCAGTGGACTCGCCGACGCCAGTGAACCCACCAGCACACCGGGACGGCGCAGCATCACCCGCGCTGGTGATGGTCGTTCGATTGAATCGAAGACCTACTCGCACATCTATCCGGCCGCCGACCTGCTCAGCAAGAAGATGATTCCCATTTTGGTCGACTTGCGCGCCAAGACGCTCGCAGAGTTTGGCGAACTGGTCCGCCATACGGGTGAAGAATTCATTCTCGTATTGGAAGGCACCATCGAAGTACACACGAGCCTCTACGCCCCGGTCCGCCTTGCAACGGGCGACTCGGTTTATCTGGACAGTTCCATGGGCCACGCCTACGTCGCGGTCGGCACGGGCCCGTGTCGGATCTTGGCCATGTGTTCCGCCAGCGAAAGTCAACTGATCGCGGCAGTCGGCGGCATCCCCACGGACCTGGAGTCGCAAAAAACAAAGCGTTCACCAGCGAAACGCGCACGCAAGATGGCCAAGACACGCCGTTAAGCACGCGATTGGACCAGCGCTAACGTGTTTCGGTGGTGAAAAAAAAGTTTCTATAATGTAAAGTTTTGAACGCGAGTGGTTATAGGGGGGCACTCGCGTTTTGCATCCGGTCTGACCGGGGTCGCTCACCTTCTCGCCCCCGCCAACGGAGTCCCGCATGCATTTCGTCAGTCGGATCCTCACTGTGGTCAGCAGCCTGTGTCTGTTCGGCCTCGTTCAAGCCACCCCATTGACCCCATTGACCCCGACGGCAACGACGGCCTCGGCTGTGCCTGCCGCCGCGCCCACTGCAAGCGCACCGGCGCTGACTCGCGCTGATTTAGAAGCGTGGCTGGATGGCTTTGTCCCCAATGCGCTGGCCAGCAGTGACGTGGCCGGCGCGGTCGTCGTGGTCGTCAAAGATAGCCAGATCCTGCTCGCCAAGGGCTTTGGTTACGCAGACGTTGCCACGAAGAAGCCCGTGGATCCAAAGACCACGCTGTTCCGACCTGGCTCGGTCTCCAAGCTCTTCACTTGGACGGCCGTCATGCAGTTGGTCGAAGCGGGCAAGCTCGATCTCGACACGGACGTCAACACCTACTTGGACTTCAAGCTCCCAGCCCGCGCCGACGGTCCGATCACCTTGCGGCACATCATGACCCATACCGCTGGCTTCGAAGAGCAGATCAAAGAACTGATCGTCAGCGATCCGAAATACCTGGTCACCTTGCAACACTATGCGCAGAACGCGACACCGCAGCGCATCTACAAGGCCGGCTCCACGCCCGCTTATTCCAACTACGCGACGGCGCTCGCCGGCTATATCGTCGAACGCGTCTCCGGCGAGCACTTCGACGACTACATCGAGCAGCACATCTTTTCGGTGTTGGGGATGCAGCACGCTAGCTTCCGCCAGCCACTGCCCGCCGCGCTCGCGCCGGACATGGCAAGCGGTTACGCCGTGTCCTCAGCGCCTGCGAAGCCCTATGAAATCGTCGTCGCGGCGCCGGCCGGCAGCCTCGCTGCCAGTGGCGAGGACATGGCCCTGTTCATGATGGCGCACCTCGCGGACGGCGCACTCGGCGGCCAGCGCATCCTGAAAGCCGAGACGGCGCAGATGATGCATGCAACGCCGACCGACATGATCCCACCGCTCAACCGCATGGATCTTGGCTTTTATGAGCAGGATTACAACGGTCATCGCATCGTCAGTCACGGTGGGGACACGCAGTTTTTCCACAGCTACCTGCATCTGCTGCTAGACGATCACGTCGGCTTCTTCGTCTCCGTCAACAGCGCCGGGCACCCCGGCGAAGGGCTCCGCGGCCCCCTGTTCGACGGCTTCCTCAATCGCTACTTCCCGGCGCCGCACGACCTCAAGGCCATCGATGCAGCAACGGCCAAGGCCCACGCCGCCCAGATCGCGGGGCCCTATGAGAGCTCGCGGCGCCCGGAAACAAATTTCTTCAGCTTCCTCGGCCTGATGGGACCGGTGAAGGTAGTGGACAACGGCGACGGCACCATTTCTTTACCGATGCTCAAAGGCCAAAACCAGGCGGACCGCCGCTACGTCGAAGTGGCGCCCTATGTCTGGCGTGACCCGGTCACCTGGAATCGTCTGGCGGCCAAGGTTGAAAACGGCCGTATCGTGCGTTTTAGCGCCGACGAACTCTCGCCGTTCATGGTGTTCGAGCCCGCTCCCGCCTACCGCTCGATGCGCTGGCTGATGCCGGCCGCGCTTGCGGCCGCTGCCGTGATCTTCGGTACCGCACTGCTGTGGCCGATTGCGGCCTTGTCGCGTCGTCGACATGGGGTCTCCCTGCAAGTAACGGGTGCGGCGCTTCGGGCGCACCTGCTGTCCCGTATCGCCGCCGCGGCCATTGCCCTGGTCAGTGCATGCTGGTTCGGCGTGGTCGCTCTGGGCGCATCCAGCCTCGGCTTCACCGCGGCGCTGGACTGGCTGCTGATCCTCCTGTTCAGCCTGTCGGCGCTCGTCTATTGGGGTGGCGCCATCGCACTGGTCTGGTCGGCGCGCGCGGCGTTCGTGCAGGGCCGTCCGCTACTGGCCAAAGCGTGGTCCGTGGCCTTGGCGGGCGCAGGTCTGGTGTTCCTGTGGTTGGCCTACACCTACCACCTGATGCACTTCACGACCCATTACTGATCGCACCCCGGGGGCCGCCGCTACACGGCGGTGGCCCCCACTCTATTTGCCATTGGAGCGTTCCATGCATCGCATTCGTTCCGTTCGCCCCGTATCGACTCTCCTCTGCGCGCTCGCCTGCGCCCCCGCCATCGCCGACACCGCGGCGCCCCAATACGACACGGTCCTGCGTCAGGGCACCATTTACGACGGCTCGGGTACTCCGGCCTACGTCGGTGACCTCGCCATCACAGGGGATCGCATTGTCTACATAGGTCCGCACGCCCCCGGTAGGGGTCGCAGCGAATTCGATGCGCACGGCAAAGCCGTGGCTCCAGGGTTCATCAATATGCTGGCGCATCCAGAAGAGTCGCTGCTCATCGACGGCCGCGCGCTCAGCGATCTGCGCCAAGGCGTGACCCTCGAGGTGATGGGTGAGATGTCGATGGGACCGCTCAATGCGGCCATGAAAGCGGACATGCAGCGTCAGGCGGACGTGCCCTTGGACGTGGACTGGACGACGCTGGGTCAGTATCTGGTCAAACTGGAGCAAAAAGGCATTACGCCCAACATCGCCTCGTTCGTGGGCGCGGGTACGATTCGTGAGTACGTACTCGGCGCCAACAACGTGGAGCCGACGGCCACGCAGTTGACCGCGATGCGCGCATTGGTCCATCAGGCCATGGAAGAAGGCGCTATGGGCCTGACCACCGCCCTCATCTACAACCCGAACACCTACGCCAAGACGCCCGAACTGATTGCGCTGGCGCAGGAATCGGCGCAGTGCGGCGGCATGTATATCGCCCACATGCGCAGCGAGGGCGACCGTCTGGTGGAGGCCGTGGATGAAACCATTCGCATCGCCCGCGAGTCGGGCGCCCCGGCCGAGATCTACCACCTCAAGGTCGCTGGACGTCCCAACTGGGACAAACTCGACACGGTGATCGCCCATGTCGAGGCCTCGCGTAAAGCGGGGGTACGGATCACCGCCGACATGTATCTGTACACAGCCGGCGCCACCGGACTCGATGCCAGCATGCCACCCTGGGTGCAGGAAGGCGGCTATGACCAGTGGGCCGAGCGTCTGCGGGATCCGGCCATTCGCGCCCGCGTCGCGGCAGACATGCAGGATCCGAACCCTACTTGGGAAAACCTGATGCAGCGCGCCGGCCCCGATGGGCTGCTATTTCTAGCCTTCCACAATCCGGCGCTGCGCGGCTACATCGGCAAGACACTCACGGAAGTGGCGCAGGATCGCCATACGACAATCGAAGAAGCGGCCATGCAACTGGTCGTCGAAGATGGCAGCCGCGTGGGCGTCGCCTACTTCCTAATGTCCGAGGACAATATCCGCCGCCAGGTCGCCCTGCCTTGGGTCAGCTTTGGCTCCGACGCGGGTGCCCCGGCGCCCGAAGGCGTGTTTCTCGAGTCGGCCGAGCATCCCCGCGCCTATGGCAATTTTGTGCGCGTGCTCGGCAAATATGCGCGCGATGCACACGTGATCACGCTCGAAGATGCCGTGCGCAAACTCAGTGCACTGCCCGCCGCCACACTCTCAATCCCGGCGCGCGGTCAGCTGCAAAAGGGCTATTTTGCCGACGTCGTGGTGTTCGATCCCGCGACCGTGTCCGATCATGCGACGTACGAAAAGCCCCACCAGTTGTCGACGGGTGTCACGGATGTGTGGATTAACGGCGTACGGGCGCTCAAGGACAGTGAAGCCACCCGCGCCCCCAGCGGCCGCTTCGTCCGCGGCCGCGCCGCGCGCACCGAATCCGGCGGCGGCTGCCGCGCGCAGTCGACCGACTGGTCCTGGTCACCCTGACGCCATCGACCGGCGGCGCTACGGCGCCGCCGGCACCCTGACACGGTGAAAATCCAGATCCTGAAAATCAAAACTGAAGTCGGTGCGCACCGACACCGCTTGCATGGTGAAGGCATCCGGCTGACCGGCATAGTCACGACGGAACCGCACATAGGCATCCGCGTGCAACGATCGGTCATCCCACTGCACAATGAACAAATCCGGTCCCGCCGGGTCCATGCGCCCTTGCAGACTGTGCGTGCGGCTGAAGACCAGCCGCAAGCTGCCATCGGACTCGCTGACTGTTGCCGCACCCCGCCAAGGATCGGCGTAGTGGCCGACAAAGGGCGCGCGCTGGGCCATGTCCAAAGCCGGCGCAGTGCTCTTCGGTGCGCGGGCCGCATCCGTTGCGAGGGCATCGCTCTGGGCGCGATCCAGCAGCGTTTTCGCACTGCCCACCCAATCGTGCCGCTCGCTCGAGACGTAGGATTCCAGAATCGCGTCGGCAATACTCAGCAACGGACCCGGATCTTCCTGGTTCGTCAACACCACCACACCCAGATGCAGTTCGGGCATCAGCGACACCTGCGTGACCATGCCGAGCACCCCCCCATTATGCGAGATGCGTTGGTAACCATCGAAATCCGTGATACCCCAACCGAGCGCATAGGTCTGAAAATGGGTATGGCTCAGCGCAGCAAGCGCGCCACCGACGGGCAGCAAGGTCTGCGGTGTCCACATGTCCTGCTGGCGTTCGGCCGTGAAGAGTCGACCTCCGCCCGGTATCGCACCACCCGCCAGCTGCGTCTGCATCCAGCGTGCCATGCCCGTCACGTTGCAGTGAATGGCGCCTGCAGCGGCGGCCAGTTGCAGATCCATAGGCGCGATCGGCGTGACCTGATCGGCCACCACGCTGTGCGGCGTAGCGAGTACGGCCCCCTTGGGCAGCGCGGCAAGCCCCGAAGCGCAACCGGCCATACCCAGTGGCCGGAGAATGCGCGAGTCGACAAATTGGTCCCACGGCATGCCCGTGACCGCGGGAATCAGTTCGCCGGCCACGATGTACAGCAGATTGTCGTAGGCGAACTGCGAGCGAAAACTCGACGCCGGTTTGAGAAACCGCAGTCCGTACAGGACTTCTTCGCGACTAAAGTCGGTTTGCGGCACGAACATCAGGTCGCCGGCACCGAGCCCCAGTCCGCTACGATGGGTCAACAGGTCACGTACCGTGAACTCCCGCGTTACCCAAGGATCCTGCAGCTGGAATCGGGGCAACCAATCAATCACCTTGTCTTCCCAGTGCAGTTTGCCCTCGTCCACCAGCAACGACAGCGCAGCGGTCGTAAAGGCCTTGGTGTTGGAACCGATCGCAAAGACCGTATCGGCATCGACCGCTTCGTGGGTGCCGACCGTGCGGGTACCGTATCCGCGCGCGTAGACCAATTGACCGTCTTTGACGATCCCCACCGCAATGCCCGGCACCCGAAAAGCCGCCATGGCGCGCTGCACCAGCGCATCCATCTGCACCGGGGTCAGGGGTGTCGGCGCAGTGGATGCCGCCCACGTACGGACACCACCCAGCGCACACCAGGCACTCACGACCACCCCGGTGATTGCTCGACGCAGCATTTTTCTCATCGCTCCCACTCCCCCAACGGCGCAGTGACCCTGCGCCACTGTGTGCGTCGGCCGGTTGACCTGTCAATGCACGCCGGCGCGCCCCGTTCCTGAACCGCTCTCCCTGCCGTCCTCTGTCCGGAGTTTTCCATGTCCCGCAATCCCCTGTGGCTACTGAGTTTCCTGCTGTCCGCTGCAGTCACTGCGCAAGCGGTGACGCCCTATGATCTCGTCATCCAGGGCGGCCGTGTCATGGACCCGGAAACCGGGCTCGATGCCGTGCGCAATGTCGGCATCACCGCAGGTCGCATCCTGCGCATCAGCGCACAGCCGCTGACCGGCACGCGCACGCTGGATGCGCAGGGACTGGTCGTCGCGCCGGGCTTTATCGATCTGCATCAGCACGCGCAGGACGACGCCAGCAGCCGGCTCAAGGCACTCGATGGCGTGACCAGTGGCATCGAAATGGAAATTGGCGTCCCCGATATCGGCGCCTTCCTGCAGCGTAAATCGGGGCATTCCTTAATCCACTACGGCACCAGCGCGAGCCACCCGGCCGCGCGCGCGCGTGCATTTGGCACGCCGATCGATGAGCCCTTCCTCGTCCCACCCGCAGGACCTTGCACCAACGATCCGGCCACCCCAGCACAATTACAGACGCTGACGGCGCGACTCGAAGCGGAAATTGCGCGCGGCGCCTTGGGGATCGGCATGGGCGTGCAGTACACACCCGGCGCGACGCGCGCCGAAGTGATCGACATTTTCCGCCTGGCCGCGGCCCACCAGTTGCCGGTGTTCACGCACGTGCGCAGCTTTGGAAAAATTGAACCGGGTTCCAGCATCGAAGCGGTGAGCGAAGTCATTGGTGCGGCTGCGATCACCGGCGCTTCCCTGCAGATCGTACACATCAATTCCAGTTGCGTGGCCGATGCGCCGGCCTGCATGGATCTGATTGCCGGCGCCCGGGCCCGCGGACTGGACGTCACCACGGAGGCATACCCCTATCTGGCCGGCATGACGACCATCAATTCCGCCCTCTTCAATCCCGGCTGGCGCGAGAAACTCGGCGTCAACTACGACGCACTGCAGTTGCCGGACACGGGGGAGATTCTCACGAAGGAGCGTTTCGAAGCCCTGCATGCCGCGCCGGCAGCACAACCGGTGCTGCTCTTTGCCAACACGCAGGCGACGGTCGATGCGGTGATCGCCTCTGCGCTCGTCTCGATTGCGAGCGATGGCGAGGACGGTCATCCGCGCAATGCCGGCACGTTCAGCCATGTCCTCGCGCGTTACGTACGCGATTTGCGCACCGTGACCCTGATGGATGCGCTGCGCAAAATGAGCCTCATGCCCGCGCAGCGACTGGAGAAGGCCACCACCGCCGCGCGACGCAAGGGCCGCCTGCAGGAAGGCGCCGATGCGGACATCGTCGTCTTTGATCCTCTCACCGTAACCGACCATGCCACCTACGCCGCACCGCGCGCACCGAGTACCGGCATGCACTATGTCTTGGTAGCCGGCACGGTACTGATCGATCACGGCCGCGTCATGGACGGCGCCTATCCCGGCCGGGCCATACTCGCAGACCAGCGGTCGCCCTGATGGACCCAGCCCAACCATGCGCGACCGCAACCCGCCCAGACGGACAAAGCCTCCCCTGCAGCGCCCGCGTCACCGACAGGGTGGCGGCGCCCCGCGTAGCGAACCCAGCCACGCCGACGGTGCGCACGCGTGCGGTACGGGTTCAGCGGATGCCGGACGATGCATCCGGCGCAGCGCCCTGGCGACTAGGCCAGACACGCCGCGCGCGATATGATCTTTGCACTGCGGCACTGCGGTGCGCGCGCTCCTGTTTACTGCGGAAAGCGCATTACATTGGGCCCTACAGGCCAGCAAACGAGGGAAATTCATGTCGAAGTTCATGCTGCGGGCCCTGTGTGTCGTCACTCTGGCCGTCTCGAATGGCGCGCTCAGTGGCCCGATCACCATTGTCCATGCCGGTCATCTGATCACCGAGCCGGGCAAGCCGATCCTCGAACAGCAGTCTCTAATTATCGAGAACGGCAGGATCAAGTCCATTGAAGAGGGCTACGCTGCGGGGGACCAAGTGGTCGACCTCTCCACGGCCTGGGTCATGCCGGGCCTGATTGACATGCATGCGCATATCTCGACCTCGATGGATCTGACGTCGGACAACCCCACATCGGACTTTATGCCAGCCTTTATCGGCCGACCCTCACAGCGCCTCGTGCAGGCACTAGTGCGCGGGCGCGAAGCGCTCAATCAGGGTTTCACAACAGTGCGCAATCTCGGCGACCCGGCCAGCATCACGTACGACCTACGCAATGCCATCAATGCCGGCACGCTCGACGGACCCCGCATTTTCGCGGTGGAACCACAGTTCGGTGTGCCGGGTGGCGACTATGAATGGTTCACCTTCGGCGCACGCGATGAATTCGAGGCACCGTTCCGTAGTCGTGGCACCTGCTCCGGAGCCACCGACTGCGAGCGCGCTGTGCGCTCGGAGATCCGTCGTGGCGCGGACGTCATCAAAGCCCGCCTCGCCTATTATGGTCTGGACGATCCCGCTGCCGGCCCCATGGAAACGCAGGCCGAGTTCAATGCGATCGTCGCCACCGCCCATCGCTTGCACCGCAAAGTCGCCACCCACTCTGCCGGCCAGAGCGCCGCCAATCAGATCGCGATCGAAGCGGGTACTGACTCGATTGAGCACGGCCCCTTGAGCGACGCGAACATCGCGGCAATGGTCAAACACGGCACCGCCTACACACCGACGCTGATCACGACGAAGACCGCAATGGACAGTGGCAAACTGCCACTACCACCGGACACCTATGAAAAGACGCTGACCAGCGCCAAGAAGGCCCATGCCGCTGGGGTGATGATCCTATTCGGTTCCGATCTGCCCGTAGTCCCACTGAAGGCGATCCCGCGGGAGTTCCTACTCCTGCAGGATGCGGGACTCACGCCCGCCGAGTCCCTGCGTACCGCGACGGTGAACGCCGCAAAAGCGCTCGATCGCACCGACACGTTAGGTACGCTAGAGCCTGGCAAGTATGCAGATCTGATCGCCCTGTCGGCCAATCCGCTTGACGATTTAAGCCGCATGGCGCAGGTCGGCTTTGTCATGAAGGAAGGCAAAGTCGTACGAAACGATTTTAGTGCGCCAGCAAAGTAGGCAATCAAATCACCAGCACGGCCACTTTTAACGCCCGTAGTGCACGATGCGGCAACGCTGGATGGGCGTATAGGCTTTAGACGACTGATTCGGCATTGGGCGATCGTGGCGTCATTGCGCAGGGGCCACCGCCTGCTCCTGTGTGTCGCTCGCGGCATTCGGCGTCGGTGCACGTAACCGGGACGGCAAACCCGCACTGCGTACGGGTCTTTGTGTGGCATGGGGGGTCCAAAACCCCAAGGCGCTAGACACGGATTACAGCGCCGCAAACCGCCTCCCTGGCGGCACCGCCGTTGTTCCAACAAGGTCTAGACACGTTGCGCGAGCCGTCAAGGAATCGCGAGGCCTTTTAGACTGCAGATGCCATTGTCTAAGCACAAAAACGCAAGTCAGGTTCGCGACTCCGAGCGGTGCCTGCGCACACGCAACGGGTCAAGATATGGCCTATTCGGGGAATAGGCGATATTCTCACCACCGTCCAAGAGTACCTGCGCTAAAAAATACAGGACGCTAAAAATTGCAGAACGGCACATCGGGGAAGTCTCGGCCACGCTTTGGCGGCGAGCGACAATCCCCGTTACATCGCGCAGTCCAGTTGCAAAAAAATTGCATCCGCGCGGCGTTGCTGGTGCCAATAGCGCTTGCTCCGGCAATAGTTTTAGGTGATACGAACGCAGGTGCATCACTGAGTCGCAGTTTGCAGGTTTCAGCCTACGTATTGCCCAATGCCGCCATGAAGACGCTGTATCAAAAAAAAGAAATAACGATCACTTCGCAAGATGTAGCGGCCGGACAAATTACCGAAGAATCAGCGACTATTTTTTCCGTTGCGACAACGCGCGACACCCGCTACTTAGTTATGTTCTCGCCACGGGGTCCGTTGTTCAGTGCCCTCCGAATCACGGGTCTGCGCAATGCAGTGACGTTTAATTCTGAGGGTGGTTCCGTTGCGCAAGTGGGGGCAGGGCTGCAAGGATCCACAACCACCCTCAGTTATGTCTTCGAGATTAATCCGGACACGGTCCCTGGCGTCTATGAATGGCCGGTGCAAATCAACGTGCACGCCTATTAGCCCGGCCGGTCGGTCGCGTCGAATCGATGGAGAAGCGTTCGGGATGTGATCGTTCTTGTCACGGAATAAGGTGACCGCCAGGGGTAGGCGGTAGAGTCAAAAAAAGCTGCCGATGGATAGGCGGCAAGCGAACTGTGCCTTGCCACGCGCCGAGTAACTAAAAATAAAAGCCGCCACTCCCGAGACCTAGGCCGTAGGGGTCAGTGCAAACACCGATGGCGTCATCGTCGGCTAGAGCGCGGCGCACGCGACCAACCATGTCCCCAATGAGGACACGCACGACAATGAGGCGGGGTCGATGTCCTTGGCCGCAGGGGTCCACGCCAATGCCGTGCTGGACAAGGCTAGCGCGGCACAAAGCACGTTCCGGAAAGCACCGCCGTTGCGCCAGGCGACTCTGAACACACGGACCGTGACCCGGGGCGAAGCATCGGGCGTTCTTGCCCGCTACACAGGCCATCGGCCCGTGCTGCTGCCTGTGCGCGGTTCGTGCGGACGATCGGTGTTTGCGTCAGGCAGGCACCGGTCCCAATGCCCCGGTGTCGCAGCGTCTGATCGCCCGACCCGCCACACCGCGCTCCCAAGGCGGCGGCACAGTGGGACCACCGCGACATCCGATGCACACCCCCGCGGATACCATTTACCAAACCGGCACACGCTCCGCCGGCGCCAGGTACAGCGTCTCTCCGGCCTTCACAGCAAATGCTGCATACCACGCATCGATATTGCGAACCGTGCTGGCCCGGTATTCGGACGGCGCATGACCATTCGTGAGCACTTGATTGCGCAGGCTCTGCTCGCGGAACTTGCCCCGCCAATTATTGGCGAAGCCCAAAAAGAACCGTTGATCGCCGTTGAAGCCGGCCACGATATCCCCGCTGTGCTGCAGCACTTCGGCATGGTACGCCGCAAGGCTCGCGGCGATACCACCCACATCGGCGATATTTTCACTCAAGGTTTGGCGACCATTCACCGCCAAATCGGGGAAGGGACGATAGGCACTAAACTGCGCCGCCAAACGATCCCCCGCGGCCTTGAAGTGCGCCAGATCGTCCGCCGTCCACCAGTTGCGCAACTGGCCGTTCTGGTCGAATTTCGCCCCTTCATCATCAAAGCTATGCGAGATCTCATGCCCGATGATGGTGCCGATGGCGCCATAGTTCTGCGCCGGATCGCCGTTGGGATCAAAAAATGGGGGTTGCAAGGCGGCGGCGGGGAAGTTCAACGCATTCATCGCCGGCAAATTGACGGCATTGACCGTCTGCGGTTCCATCACCCACTCCGAGCGATCCACCGGTTTGCCTAGCTTCGCCAGTTGATGTCGATATTCAAACAAACTGGCGCGCTGCAGGTTCCCAAAGGCGTCATCGGGCGAAATTTTGAGACGCGCATAATCGCGCCACGCGTCGGGGTAACCCACGCCCACCCGAATCACGGCAAGTTTCGCTTTGGCGCTGGCCTTGGTGGCCGCTGACATCCACTCGAGCGCGTCGATCCGCTGTTTAAAAGCGTCGCGAATATGCTCGACCATAGCGACGACCCGCGCCTTGGCCTCTGCTGAAAAGTACTGCTGTGCGTATAACTTGCCGGCGGCATCGCCGAGCGCCTGATCGGTGCTGCCGATGGCGCGCTTCCAACGGGGCCGCTGCTCGGGTGTGCCGTTCAGCGCCTTACCATAAAACGAAAAATGCGCGTCCCCGACCGACTGTGGCAACACCGCACTGCTGCGCTCTAGGGCATGCACCAGCAGGCAATCTTTCCACGTCTCGATCGATTGCTGCGCCACCAGCGCGGCAATGCCGCGCACCGCCTTTGGTTGCCAGACAATGAAGTCCTGCTGCGTGTTTGGCAAGTGGGCTGCTTGCCACAACACGGCCCAGTCGATACCGGGCGCCTGCCGACTAAAGTCCTGACGGCGCCAACGATTATTGCCCTTCTGCACATCCTGCGTGTCTTCTAAGGTCGAGTGCACTACAGCGATCTGCCGCTCCAGGGCGATGAGCTGTGTTGCCCGATTGCTGGCGTCCGGCACCCCTAAGAGGTGCAGCATCTGCTCGATGTGCGCCGCGTAGGCTGCACGAATCTCAACCATCTTAGCGGAGTCATCCAGGTAGTAGCCTCGATCGGGCATGCCCAGACCGCCCTGCAGAACGAAAGGCACATACCGGTCTGGATGCTCCAGATCCTGTGCGATCCAAAGGCCCAGCACATTACTCGTGTAGATCTGTGTGGAATTGAGCACATCGACATCGGCTCGCAGCGTGCTGCCCAAGTACTGACTGAGCGTGCGTCGATCGTGGATCGCCGCAATCTCCTGTCGCGTGGCGTCTAAGGGCGTGAGCCCCAGCGCCTCGATCCGCCCGGCATCCATGAAAGCGCGGTAGTAATCCCCCAACAGACGCGCCTCCGTGCCCGCCGGCGCCTCGTGGGTGGCCGCCCTTTGAATGAGATCTGCGAGTCGCTGCTCCGTACGATCGAACAGGGAAGCCCACGTACCCGTGGAACTACGGTCGGCAGGGATCTGTGCTTGGGCAATCCAACCCCCATTGGTATAGAGAAAGAAATTATCCCCAGGGGCCACGGTCGGATCCATGCCGGCCACATCGAGACCTGCGGGCAAGTCCGGGGGCGTGGTGGCGGAACCCGCCGCAGGCACTTGCACAGGCAGCAGAAACAGCAGACCCAAGGCGACAGAAAGAAGGCGTGGCATGGCAGGATCCTGGCGATGCGTGGTGATAAACACCGGTCGCGCAATGTGGCTGAACGCGGGGAATCATAACCCCTGTTCGCGCCGTACGACAGGCACGGACGACCAGAGCGGCACCCACAAAGTTGCCAACGCAGCCGTAGACGCACGGTACGCCCGCGCTCTACTCAACAGTCAGTTTTAGGCTGCGCGCACCGGCGCACACCACGCGCATTCGCTGCGCGCCATCGCGGGTCGCCGTTAAGTGGCTTATTCGCCGCGGATCGGTAGGTGCTGGCCGTCATTGACCCGCTCACGCAGATCTTTGCCGGGTTTAAAGTGCGGCACATACTTGCCCTGCAAGGACACCGCTTCACCCGTCTTGGGATTACGGCCCTGTCGTGCAGGCCGAAAGTGCAGCGCAAAGCTGCCAAAACCGCGGATCTCAATCCGCTCTCCCGTCGCCAAGGAGTCGCCCATGATGTCGAGCATCTGTTTGACCGCGAGTTCCACATCCTTCGCCGGCAGGCTCTTCTGCTTGAAGGTGATGATTTCGATCAATTCCGACTTCGTCATGGGTAATCCCAGGGTCGTAGGTTGCTACCGGTCAACCCGAGGGTGCGGCTTGCAGCCGCACCCTCGGACCGAACTGTCTCAGTCGTCGTTATCGCTGTCGCCGTCGGTATCACTGCCGCCGCCGATCTGCTGCTTGAGCAGGTCGCCGAGGCTGGTGCCGGTCATCGAATCAGTGCGATAGGCCTGCATGGCTTCCTGCTCCTCATGGATGTCCTTGGCCTTGATCGACAGCGCAATCGCGCGCGACTTGCGGTCGACGCCAGTGAACTTCGCCTCGACCGAATCGCCTTCCTTGAGCACGGTACGCGCGTCTTCGACGCGGTCACGCGCCAATTCGGACGCACGCAAGTAGCCCTCGACGCCGCCTGGCAGGTCGATGATGGCGCCCTTGGCATCCACTTCGCGGACGGTACCGACCACGATGCTGCCCTTCGGGTGCTGCGCGATGAACGCCGAGAACGGGTCCTTCGCCATTTGCTTGATGCCGAGCGAAATGCGCTCACGCTCTGGATCGATCGACAGCACCACCGCTTCGAGCGTCTGGCCCTTCTGGTAGCTGCGCACGGCTTCTTCGCCGGCGATGTCCCAGGAGATGTCGGACAGATGCACGAGACCGTCGATGCCGCCCGACAGACCAATGAAGATACCGAAATCGGTGATCGACTTGATCTGACCCGAGACGCGATCGTCGCGGTTGAAGTTCTCCGAGAACTCCTTCCAAGGGTTCGGCTTGCACTGCTTGAGGCCCAGCGAAATACGACGACGCTCCTCGTCGATGTCGATGACCATGACCTCGATCTCCTGACCGACGTGCACGACCTTGGCCGGGTTGACGTTCTTGTTGGTCCAATCCATTTCCGAGACGTGGACGAGGCCTTCGACGCCCTCTTCGATCTCGACGAAGCAGCCGTAATCGGCAATGTTCGTGACCTTGCCCCAGATACGGGTGTTCGCCGGGTAGCGGCGCGCAATGTTCTGCCAAGGATCTGCGCCCAACTGCTTGATGCCGAGCGACACGCGCTGCCGTTCGCGATCGAACTTCAGAATGCGCACATCAATTTCATCGCCGACCTTGACGACTTCAGACGGATGCTTGACGCGCTTCCAGGCCATGTCGGTGATGTGCAGCAAGCCATCGATACCGCCGAGGTCCACGAACGCACCGTAGTCGGTGAGGTTCTTGACGGTACCCTTGACGACCGAACCTTCCTGCAGGTTGTCGAGCAACTGCGAACGTTCTGCGCTGTATTCCTGTTCGACGACCGCACGACGCGAGACGACCACGTTGTTGCGCTTCTGATCGAGCTTGATGACCTTGAACTCGAGCACCTTACCTTCGAGGTAGGACGGATCACGCACGGGACGGACGTCAACGAGCGAACCGGGAAGGAACGCGCGGACATTCTCGATCTCGACGGTGAAGCCACCCTTGACGCGACCATTGATGATGCCGGTGATGATTTCTTGATCGTTGAACGCCTGTTCCAGACGTGTCCACGTGCGGGCCCGCTTGGCCTTCTCACGCGACAGACGGGTTTCACCCGAGCCGTCTTCTACCGAGTCGAGCGCGACTTCGACTTCGTCACCAACCTTGCACTCGAGCTCGCCGCGTTCATTCTTGAACTGGTCAATCGAGATGACCGCCTCGGACTTCAAGCCCGCATTGACGATCACATAATCCTGGCCAACCTCGACAACGAGGGCCATAAGGATCTGGCCTGGGCGAAACTGTTTGTTCGCCAAGCTCTCTTCGAACATTTGCGCAAAAGATTCGGTCATTTTGTTAGTTCTCTTCCGGTACGCCCACGGAGGCGCCCTCTTTCAGTAACCCCGGCCGGCTCGAGGGCGCGTGCGCGGGGGTTAGGCCATTAAACGGAACGGACACGGGGCCCGTTCCACCGGGTGCTGCCATCCGCGGTTGTGGTGCGAGCGCGAGCACAGCCCGCGCACCACACAGCCACCGACGACAACGCAATCCATCCCGAACAGAAAGCGCAGCGACTGGACGCATCAGCACGCCTTGCGGCTTGCAGTGCATCAGGCGGGTGCCTCGATCTCCCGGAAAGGACCACTAAGAATAACAGCCATTTCCTTACCCTTCAACTGGTTATGCGACCCGCAGACGGCGCCTCGCCGGCGACCGTGGCGCGCCTCGGCCACCCTAGCGGCATCCCAATGCGGGCTAAGGGCGCGCTGCGTGCAAATCGACCGCCGTTGCCGCTCAACGCTCCAGAATCCGGCACAGACGGCCGTACCGTGCGGTCATGCAATCACAAAGCCGGCGTGACGTCAGTCTGGGAGAAATCGTGACCTTTGAACAATAAAGCTTCCCCGGTCGCCTGCGCCAGCGCATAGGCAAAGCAATCGCCGAAGTTCAGCCCGGCCGGATGCCGGCCTTTGCCGAAATCCAAATACGCCTGCCGCGCAATCTGCGCCTGTTGCGCCGTAACCGGTTCGATCGAGATGCCGGCTCGTCGCAGTAACGCATCGAGTTGGCGACCGCCGCCACCCCCTTTCGAATGCACTTCAATCACTACAGCGGCCTCGACAAAAGTGGCTGCCGACAACCGACAGGGGCCCGCTTTCGCCAGGGCCGCGGCATACTGTTGCGCGTCGCCCTCATCCAGAAGAATCGCCATTAGGGCAGATGTATCGACGATCATGCAGGCACGCCGTGTTCGTCATACAGGAGCGTCGCGTGATCCACTGGCACGCGGTCTAGAGACGCGGCACAACGCCGACCAATGAGCAGCAGTGCACGCACTTTGACGGCAGGATCCTCAGCCTGGCTGAGTTTATCGAGCCGTTCCTGCAGCGCCACCGTCACGGCCTGGGTCAGACTTTCGCCGGTCTGCACGGCCAAGCGGCGCGCCAGTGCGTGCGCTGCAGGACTCTTGATATTCAAAGACATATTTCTACCTCGATAGAAAAAATTCTACCACGGTAGATTTCTGAGTAAAAGCCCGCGGCTATTACCGCTCGCGCTGGTTACCGTGCCGCGTCGCCGGCACCTTCGACCGCCCGCACTCAGGCACCCAGCAGTTCCTGCCAACTTTTCAAGGTTCAGGACGATCGTTCCTGACCCGCATCGCCACCGTAAATCAGCACTGGCTTCCCGTGCGGCGTCTCGCCGACAACGGCTCGCCACTGATGCCTGCCGACCGTCCAGCCGGATGCGAGAGTCACTGGCAAACAGCCTCCCTGCTTCATTTGCGCCAACGACACGGGCAGCAACGCCACACGCCCCTGCAGACAAGACAGCAAGACAGGGCAGCGCTGCACTGCATCGAGAATGGCACCCGCTGGGAATTGGCCCAGAAACCGCTTAGGGTCCTGCAGCGCCGCTCGTCACCCGCGCGCACACCCCGCCAACCGCTCCCGGGCAAGCGCTAACACCTGGGCGACCACCACCGCAGGCGCCAGCGCAGTCGAATCCAGCACCACCGCATCCGCAGCCGGTACCAGCGGTGACGCGGCCCGTTCGGCATCGCGCCGGTCGCGTTCTTCGATCTCGCGCGAGAGGCTCGGCAGGTCCACCGTCTGCCCGGCCTCCTGCAATTGCCGAAAGCGTCGCCGCGCGCGCTCTTGGGCACTGGCGGTCAGGAAAATCTTCAGCACCGCTGCCGGGAACACCACCGTGCCCATATCGCGGCCATCGGCCACCAACCCCGGCGCGGTCGCAAAGCCTTGTTGGCGCTCCAAGAGCGCCCGGCGCACTGCCGGGTGGGCCGCCACCGCCGAGGCACGGGCCCCGCCCGCCTCCGTGCGGATCGCCCGCGCAATGTCCACGCCGTGGAGGCGAATCGATTCGCTACCGTCCGCGCTGACGCCAAACACCAAGTCCAAGTGCGCGGCGATGGCCGCATGCCCGACCGCATCGGCCGGATCGAGTCCGGCCAACCAACCGGCATGCCCGGTCACCCGGTACAGCGCACCCGAATCCAATAGATGAAAGCCCAAGGTCTCGGCGAGCCGCCGGGCGACGGTGCCCTTGCCAGAGCCGGACGGGCCATCGATCGTGATAACCGGAACGCTCACCGGGTCTCTTGCACGGACAGACCCGCGCCGCGCGCCAGATCCGCAAAACCGGGGAACGACGTGGCGACGTTGGCCACATCGCCGATCGCAATATCACCGCTCGAGCGCAAGGCGGCGATCGCAAAGGCCATCGCAATACGATGGTCGCCATGACTGGTGACCTGACCCCCATGCAGGGTGCCGCCGTGGATGATCATGCCATCCGGCGTCGCGGTCGCATCCGCACCCAACTGCAACAATCCCTCGGCCATCACCGCAATGCGATCGCTTTCCTTGACCCGCAACTCCTCGGCCCCCGTGACCCGGGTCGTGCCCTTGGCCAATGCCGCCGCCACGAACAGGATCGGAAACTCATCGATCGCCAAGGGCACGAGGTGCTCCGGCACATCGATGCCGCGCAACGCGCTGCGATGCACCTCGAGATCCGCCACCGGTTCATCCCCGGCCAATCGCCGGTTCAAAATACGGATATCCGCACCCATGAGCGCCAGGATATCGAGGATGCCGGTGCGGGTCGGGTTGATACCGACGTTCCGGATCAGGAACGGCCCGTCCGCAGCCAACAAGCCGGCCACTATAAAAAAGGCCGACGAGGAAATATCCCCCGGTACGGTCAGTTGGGTGCTCTTGAGCGGTTGGCCACCCGACAGCGCGATACGACCGCCCGCCGACGCCACCGGCACGCCGAAGGCCCGCAGCATGCGCTCGGTGTGATCGCGCGTCACCGCCGGTTCGTGCACGATGGTCGTGCCCGTCGCATACAGACCGGCAATCAAGATTGCAGATTTGACCTGCGCACTGGCCACCTCGAGGGTGTACTCGATACCCTGCAGCGCCTGCCCCCCACGAATCGTCACAGGTGGCCGGCCGGCGCTGGTGGCAATGACCGCGCCCATCTGCCGCAAGGGCGTCGCCGCCCGCTCCATCGGCCGACGCGTCAACGACGGATCACCGACCAAAGTCGCATCGAAGGCCTGACCGGCCAGCAGACCCATCGACAAGCGCATCGCGGTGCCGGCATTGCCCATATCCAAGGCGTGCGTCGGCGCGCGCAACCCGTGTAGACCCACGCCTTCGACCACGACCCGACCCGCGCTCGGCCGCGCGATCCGCACCCCCATGGCGCGCATCGCGCCCAAGGTCGCGAGGCAGTCCTCACTCTCCAAGAAGTTGTCTACCTCGGTGATGCCCTCGGCGATCCCGCCAAACAGCACCGAGCGATGCGAGACCGACTTGTCTCCCGGCATCGTCACCGCGCCACGCACAGCGCCACCGTGCGTTACATAAAACGTTGCTGCGTTCGTCATGCTCTACTCATCAAAGAATCGCGCGCGGATAAGAACCCAACACTTTCAGCAGCGACGCCACCTGCTTGACCTGCGCAAGCGCGGTGGACAAGGGCGGCACGTCGGCATGGCCCTCGACGTCGGCGAAGAACACGTAATCCCATTTCTTGCGCCGACTCGGGCGCGACTCCAAGCGCGACAGGCTCACCCCATGCTGGGAGAAGGGCTCGAGCAGTCGCACCAGCGCACCAGCGCCGAGCGTATCGCGCGCCGAAAACAGCAATGTCGTGCGATCCACGCCGGAGGGCGCGAGCAACTTGCGGCCGACGACGAAGAAGCGCGTGGTGTTGTCCTCGCGATCCTCGATCTCGGGCACCAGAATATCCAGACCGTACACCTCCGCGGCCACCGCGCCGCCGACCGCGGCCGTGCCCTCCTCATCGCGCGCCCGTCGGGCGGCTTCTGCGTTCGAGGACACCGCGATCCGCTCCACGTGTGGCAAATGTTCCGCCAACCAACTGCGCGTCTGCGCCAAGGACTGGCTGTGACTGACAATGCGTTGGATATCCGCCAAGTGCCGCATCCGCCCCATCAAATTTTGACTGATGCGCAATTCCACCTCACCGCAGATCTTCAGCGGCGAGAGCAGGAACATGTCCGCGGTATGACTGACCGTGCCTTCGGTGGAATTCTCGATCGGCACCACGCCAAAATCAGCCGCCCCACTTTCCACTTCCCGGAACACTTCATCAATAGCGGCCAGCGGAATCGCACGCACCGAGTGCCCGAAATGCTTGAGCACCGCCTGCTGCGTAAAGGTGCCCTCCGGCCCCAAGAAGGCGATCTTCAGCGGCGCCTGTTGGGCCAGACACGCCGACATGATCTCGCGAAACAGCCGCACCATTTCCTCATCCGAGAGCGGGCCTGCGTTGTCCGTGACGATCCGCCGCAGCACCTCCGCTTCCCGTTCCGGCCGATAGAACTCCGCCGTGCCGGCCGCGCGCTTGGCAGCACCCACCGTCTGCGCCACCCGCGCCCGCGCGCTGATCAAGGCGGCCAGTCGATCATCGATCGCATCGATCTCGGCACGAATCCCGTCGAGCGCACTGGAGGTGGATTGCACACGCGGCTTGGGCTTGGCCTTTGCTGGCGCCTTGGCCTTTGCTGGCGCCTTGGACTTAGATGCCTGGCGTCGCGTCGCCTGCGCGCCCAAGGACGTCGTTTTCGATCCGGTCTTACGAGTAGCCATGCTTGCGTTCCCCCTCAACCGTGCCGACGTTGGAAGTCTTGCAGGAAGTCGACCAGAGCGACCACCCCCGCCAGCGGCATCGCGTTATAAAGACTCGCGCGCATGCCGCCGCCCGCGAGTCGGTGCCCTTCGAGATTGACCAGCTGCGCTTGCCGGGCCTCGGCAAAGAAATGCCGCTCCAAGGTCGGGTCCCGGAGCAGAAAGGGCACATTCATCCGCGAACGGGCGCCCAGCGCCACTTCGTTGCGATAAAAGCCGCCGGAGCCGTCGATTGCCTCGTACAGCAACGCGGCCTTGCGCGCATTGCGCTCGGCCATGGCGGCCAGGCCGCCTTGGGCTTTCAGCCATTGGAACACCAGACCTGCCAGATACCAAGCAAAGGTCGGCGGCGTGTTCAGCATCGAGCCTTCGCGCGCCTCGATCCAATAGTCCATCAGCGGCGACGTGCCCGCACGCGCGCCCTGCAACAGGTCGTCACGCACAATCACGACGCACAACCCGGCCGGCCCGATATTCTTCTGTGCCCCCGCGTACAGCAGGCCATGGGCGGCCACATCAAACGGTCGCGACAGAATGCTCGAGGACAGATCGGCCACCAACGGCACGTCCACCGTCGGCGTGGCGTGAAACTCCACGCCACCAATCGTTTCGTTCGGGGTGTAATGCACATAACGAGCGCCGGGGGTGGAGCGGATCGATGCCAGTGCCGGCACGTCGCGGTAACCGCTCGCCGCACTTGTGGCCACCACATTCACATGACAGTGCCGCCGCGCTTCGGCGATGGCCTTGCCAGACCAGATCCCGCTGTCTACGTAATCGACCGTATCCCCTGCACCGGCCAAATTGAGCGGCACCGCGGCGAACTGCAAGGTCGCGCCGCCGTGCAAGAACAGCACCCGATAATGGTCTGGAATCGCCAACAGGTCGCGCAGGTCCTGCTCCGCTTGCGCCACGCAGGCCTGAAAGGCCGCGCCCCGATGGCTGACTTCCATGACCGAGAGTCCAGACCCCTGCCAGTCCGTCAACTCCGCGCGCACCGTCTCAAGCACTGCAGGCGGGAGCATCGCTGGCCCCGCGCAGAAGTTGTAAACCGTCACCGACTTAGGCCTCGTCGGCCGGCGGTGTGTCCGGCGCCGGCGCGTCGCCCAGCGCCTCCCCAGTCCGGTCCGTCGCGGCGCTGCCGTCCGCGGCGCCCGCCGGCGTTTCGCTCACCGCCTCTTCCTCTGGCATCGCCTCGAGTGCCGCGAGACTCACCACCACATCGCCTTCACCCACACTCATCAGCGTCACGCCCTGCGTGTTACGCGACAACGTCGAAATCTGGGCGATCTTAGTGCGCACCAGCGAGCCCCCGCGACTGATCAGCATCAGGTCGTCGCTGGTGTTGACCTGCAGCGCACCGACCATCCCGCCGTTGCGATCGGACAGTTGCAGCGCGATCACGCCCTGGCCACCGCGACCATGGACCGGGAACTCTTCGGCCAGCGTCAACTTACCGTAGCCATTCTCCGACACGGTCAGAATGGGCCCCTCGCGCAGTACGATCAGCGAGTTGACTTCGGCCCCATCGGCCAAGGACACGCCGCGCACACCGGTCGCTTCGCGACCCATCGGGCGGACATCGTCCTCGGCAAAGCGAATGGCCTTGCCCGCGGTCGTCGTCAGGATCACATCATTGGTGCCGTCGGTGATGTCGACGCCGACCAAGCGATCGCCCTCATCAAGGCCGACCGCGATGATGCCAGCCGAACGCGGCCGCGAGTACGCCTCCAAGGACGTCTTCTTGACCGTGCCTTGGCTGGTGGCCATGAACACAAATTTGTCTTCCGGGTAGTCCCGAATCGGCAGCAGCGCGGTGATCTTCTCGCCCTCTTCGAGCGGCACGAGATTGACGATCGGTTTGCCGCGGCCACCGCGCCCCTGCGCCAGCGGTAACTGATAGACCTTGAGCCAATAAACCCGGCCGCGCGTCGAGAAACACAGCAGGGTGTCGTGCGTCATGGCGACCAAGAGACGATCAATGAGGTCCTCGTCCTTCATATCGGTCGCGGACTTGCCGCCACCGCCGCGGTTCTGTGCCCGATATTCGCTGACCGGCACGGTCTTGACGTAGCCATCCCGCGTCATGGTGACGACGACCGGTTGGTCCTCGATCAGGTCTTCCATCGACAGATGCGAGTAATCGAGGTTGATCTCGGTGCGCCGCTCATCGGCGTATTGCGCGCGGATCTCGACCAGCTCGTTGCGGATCACTGACAGCAGTCGCTCCGGTCGGGCCAAGATATCCGACAGGTCGCGGATACGGGCCAACACATCGGCGTACTCCGCCACGATCTTGTCGCGCTCCAGGCCCGTCAAGCGATGCAGGCGCAAATCGAGAATAGCTTGCGCCTGGACCTCAGAGAGTCGGTAGTTACCGCTGTGCAAACCCAAATCCACCGAAATGGTGTCCGGCCGCACGCGCACGCCATCCGCCCGCGAGAGCATCTCCGGCACCGCGCCACCTGGCCATTCGCGCGCGACCAAGGCGATCTTCGCCTCCGCCGGGTTCGAAGCGGCCTTGATCAGCGCGATCACGGCGTCGATGTTCGCCAGCGCCACCGCCTGGCCTTCCAAGATGTGTCCGCGTTCGCGCGCCTTGCGCAGGTCATACACCGTGCGGCGCGTGACCACTTCGCGGCGATGCCGCAAGAAGGCATCGAGCAGGTCACGCAAGCCCAACAGGCGCGGCTGGCCGTCGACCAAGCCGACCATATTGATGCCAAAGACGGTTTCCAGCGGCGTGTGCTTGTAGAGGTTATTGAGCACCACATCGGGCACTTCGCCACGCTTCAATTCAATGACAACGCGCAGACCGTCCTTGTCCGACTCGTCGCGTAGGCCGTCCGAGGAGATGCCCTCGATGATCTTCTCGCGCACCAGTTCGGCAATGCGTTCGAGCAAACGCGCCTTGTTGACCTGATACGGCAGTTCCGTGAGCACGATCTGCTGACGGCCCCGCTCCAATTCTTCGATGTGACTGCGGCCGCGAATATAGACCCGGCCGCGACCGGTCTTGTAGGCGGAGACAATCTCCGCGGCGCCGTTGATGATGCCGCGCGTCGGGAAATCCGGTCCCGGCACGATCTTCATGAGCTCCGGCAGCGTGATCTCCGGTCGGTCGATCACCGCGATGCACGCATCGACCACTTCGCCGAGGTTGTGCGGCGGAATGTTGGTCGCCATACCCACCGCGATCCCGGCTGCGCCGTTGATCAACAGATTCGGCACCCGGGTCGGCATCACCGACGGTTCGCGCTCGCTCTCATCGTAGTTCGGTACGAAATCGACTGTTTCTTTTTCGATGTCGGCCAGCAACTCATGCGCGAGGCGGGACATACGCACTTCGGTGTAACGCATGGCGGCCGGAAAATCGCCGTCGATCGAGCCGAAGTTGCCCTGCCCGTCGACCAGCATGTAGCGCATCGAGAACGGCTGTGCCATACGGACCATGGCGTCGTACACCGCCGTATCACCGTGCGGGTGGTACTTGCCGATGACGTCGCCCACGACACGCGCCGACTTCTTATAGGGTTTGTTCCACTCCACGCCCAACTCGTGCATCGCGTACAGCACGCGGCGGTGCACCGGCTTCAAGCCGTCGCGGACGTCCGGCAGGGCGCGCCCCACAATGACACTCATTGCGTAGTCGAGATACGACTTGCGCATCTCGTCTTCTAGGTTGACGTAGAGGATTTCTCGTGCGATCTCGGCCATGTAGGAAACGCTCGGAAAAGGCTCAGGATTAATCCCGGAATACTAGCATAGAAGCGTCTCGTTCCGTAGGTTTTTCAGTCATTTGGACGTGTTCGTCGTATACTTCGTTCGCGCCCCGCTCACACCCGCAAAAGTGCCACCCATGTCCGTCCCGCACCACAACGCTGACCCGGCTGAGATCGCTAAATTTGATGCACTCGCGGGCCGTTTTTGGGACCCCAAGGGCGAGTGGTGGCCGCTCCATGCACTCAACCCGGTCCGACTGGCCTACGTGGCCCGCGGCAGCACCTTGGCCGGCGCGCGCGCACTCGATGTGGGCTGTGGCGGGGGTCTGCTCACCGAAGCGTTGGCCACGGCGGGCGCCCGCACGACCGGGATCGACCTGTCGCCGGCGCTGCTGCAAACCGCGACCTTGCATGCGCTGGAGACCGGCGTCGAGGTCGAGTACCAACAATCCAGTGCGGAGGATTTTGCGCTGCGCCACGCCGGTCAGTTTGATGTGGTGACGTGCATGGAGATGCTCGAACACGTGCCGGATCCGGCCAGCGTGTTGCAGGCGCTGGCGACCTTGGTCCGCCCCGGCGGCGCGGTCTACCTATCGACTCTGAACCGGACGCCACAGGCCTTCTTCACCGCCATTGTCGGCGCCGAGTACGTGGCGCGCCTGCTGCCGCGCGGCACGCACGAGTACAGCCGCTTCCTCAAGCCCTCCGAAATCGGCAAAGGTGCGCGCGCGGCCGGACTGCGCGTCGACGGGGTGACGGGCCTGCACATGCACTGGCTCACGCGCACGTTCGCGCTCTCGGACGATGTCTCCGTCAACTACCTGATGCGGCTGACCCGTCCGCTGTGATGGTTGTGTCGCGCGTTACCTTACTCGTCGATCTCGACGGCACCTTGCTCGACACCGCGCCCGACATGGGCGCGGCGCTGAACGTGGTGCGGGCCGAAGAAGGCCTCGCGGCCTTGTCGCTGGCGCACTTGCGCCCACAGGTCAGTCACGGCGCTGCCGGCCTGATCCGGCTCGCCTTTCCGGGCGCACCCGAAGCCGCGCAAGCCGCGCTACGCTGGCGCTTTGTGCAGCACTACAGCCGCGCGCTGACCGAACACGGCACCGCGCTCTTTGCCGGCTTCGCGCCACTGCTGGCGCAACTGGCGGCTGCCGGGCGACCCTGGGGCATTGTGACCAACAAACCGGCGTGGCTGACCGATCCCCTGTTAGAGCGCCTCGCGTTACCACACCCGCCTGCGGTGGTCGTCTCCGGCGACACCACGACGCAGCGCAAACCGCACCCCTTACCGCTACAACACGCCTGCAGCCAACTGCAGGTCGACCCGAGCACCTGCCTCTATCTAGGGGATGCCGAGCGCGACATCCAAGCGGCACGCAGCGCTGGCATGCCCAGCGCCATCGCCCTGTGGGGGTATCTGGATACCGATGCGGCGCACCTGCGCTGGGGCGCCGATCACCACGTGACCCACCCAGCGGACCTTGGCGCCCTACTCGCGCTGCACCCATGAACACCCCCCTGCCGCTAGAGCTACGTCTGGCGCTGGTGTTCACGCCCGCGGACCGGCGCGCAGCGGTACAAGCGCTGGATGCGTTGCTCGAGGAAATTGGCACCAGTCTGGCCGCGGATCTCGATCACACGGTAGCGCACACGCGTCTGGTCTGGTGGCGTGGCGAACTGGCCCGCCTCGACAGCGGCGCACCACTGCATCCGATCACGCAGACACTCTATCGGTTGGCACCGGGCGCGCAGTATGCGCGCCTCGAGGCCTTGATCACGGCCGCCGAGTTGCAGTTGGCCGGTCACCAACCGGCAAACGCCAGCGAGCGCAGCGCCTTGTTCGCAAGCATTTACGGTGCCGGCGAGATGGTGCGTGCCCAGATCGTGCACGGCAGTGCCGATGCGCGCCTCGCGTCTTTTGGGCGGGCACTGGGCGAGGTGTACGGTTACGCGGCGTGCCTCGACGCCGCGCTGCTCGATGACCGGCGCCAGTACGCGCAGGCGCTGCGCGAGGCGCTGCTGCAACTGACGCCGACCGCCGCACTCGCGCCCGCCCAGCGGCATGGACTCATCCGCGCTGCGCTGATCGCGCACCGACTCACTGCGGGGGCACTCAAGCCGCCGCCACACCACCTGACGGCCCTATTTATTGCCTGGCGTACTGCACGCCGACATCGCTTGGAGCTCCGATGACCCCTGCCGATATTGCTGCATTCAACCCGCCCACCGACCATCTGGCTGGCCGCATCATTCTTGTGACCGGGGCGACCAAGGGCATCGGCCGCGCCCTCGCGCTGCGCTTGGCCGCGCACGGCGCCACCGTGATTCTCTCGGGTCGATCGGTCAAGAAACTCGAGCAGGTCTACGACGAACTGATTGCGGCCGGGGCACCCACACCGGCGATGCTGCCACTGGATTTGGAGAACGCGCTGGCCACGCACTACGACGCCGTGGCCGAAGCGATCGGCGCAACATTTGGTCGCCTCGATGGCCTCGTACACAACGCCAGCCTATTACTCACGCGCACCCCGATCAGTCACTACGATGTGCCGACCTGGTGCCGACTGCTGCAAGTCAATCTGACCGCCACCTTTGCACTCACGCAGGTGTGCCTGCCGCTACTGGAACAAAGCGCCGATGCCTCGGTGATCATGACCTCCAGTGGCGTCGGCCGCCAAGGGCGCGCCTACTGGGGTGCCTATGCCGTCTCCAAGGCCGGCATCGAGAATCTCTCCGAGGTCCTCGCCAATGAATACGAGCACAACCCCGCCATTCGCTTTAATACGCTCAATCCTGGCGCGACCCGTACCGACATGCGCGCACTCGCGTATCCGGCTGAAGACACGACGCTACTAAAGACTCCCACCGAGATCCTGGGCGCTTACCTGTGGCTACTGGGCCCCAACTCCCGCGGGCATTCCGGCGGCCGTTACAACGCTCAGGTCTAAGCGGCGGGTGGCAAGCGGGGACCCCTGCACGTCGCGCCCGGGGCGTGCATCCGGCCGGTCAACGCGCAGATTCAGCTGGCCCGTCGCGGTCCGGTGCGCGGTCCGGTGCGTGCTCCGGTGCGTACGCCACGCGGCGTCGTGCCGGGCTTCACGCGACTCTCGGCGCGCTCGGGTCGACTCGCGGTGCGCTGCGCGCGCACTGCGTCGCGCGCCAAATCCCCAGGTGCCGGCAGTCCCAGCGCGCGATAAATCGCATCGCGCGCTTCCCCCTTCAGCTCCAAGGAGCGACCGCGGGCCACGCCGCGCTCGAGAATGACCGGACCGAACTTGATGCGCAGTACACGACTGACCTCAAAACCGGCCGCCAGCACCAGGTTACGCAGATCGCGACCATGCGCACGCTTGACGTCCAATTCGATCCAACGGTTACGACCTTCGCCACCGGCCAAACTGGCGCTGAGAATCTCAAACGGACGTTCGCTCTGCGCCGCGGCCATTGCCGGCAGTGCTGCGACCCACTCCTCGGACGGTTCGCCGGCGATGCGCACCGAATACACCGAGCGAATCTCGGCGTGCTGACGGCCCGCGGCCTCGCGCAACTTGCCGTCGGTGGTGAAAATTTCCAAGCCCCCATCGGTCGGCGCCAGCGGCGACAGCGGCAACCAACGACGCCCACGAATGGGCGGCAGGCGCTCATAGGCGGCGTTGGCGGTTTCACCCGGTGCCGCGGTCTGTGCCTTGAGCGGTTGTCCGGTCGGACGGTGATAGATCAGGACCAAGTCCTCGGGCACCGAGCGTTCCAGTCGCAACTTGCGACCATCGATCGCAATCTTGTCGTCGGCGTCGACACGCGTGCCCAACTCCGCCACACGGCCGTTCACCGTCACCCGTCCCGCACGAATCCAGCTCTCGGATTCACGGCGCGAAGCCACGCCGGCCCCAGCCAGCACCTTCTGCAACCGTTCGCCGGGCATCAGCCGGCCTCAGCAGCGGGCGCGTCCGGCGTCAGCGCGGGGTCTTCGTCCTCGAGATCCCCGGCGGCGACGAGTTCTGCCTGGACCTCCGCCGCTTCCGGGAGTTTGGCATCGAACTCCAGTTGCACACCCAGCGATTCGAAGTCCTTCAATTGCGCCAGCGTCGGCATATCTTCCAGCGTGCGCAGGCTAAAGTAATCGAGGAACGCGCGTGTCGTGGCCAGCAATTCGGGGCGACCGGGCACCTCACGATGACCGATCACACGCACCCAATCGCGTTCAATCAGCGTACGGATGATGTTGGGATTGACCGCCACGCCACGAATATCTTCGATCTCGCCACGCGTGATCGGTTGCCGGTAAGCGACCAAGGCCAACGTCTCGAGCAGCGCGCGCGAGTATTTCGCCGGGCGCTCTGCCCACAAACGCGATACCGGTCCGGCGTATTGCTCGCGCACTTGGATGCGCCAACCACTCGCCACTTCCTGCAGTTCAACGCCGCGGCCGTCATAGGACGCCGCCAGCGCCGCAACGGCCGCCTGGACCGCATCAGGCCCTGGCCGGTCGAACTCATCGAACAACTCACGCAGTTCGCCCAGCGGCAGCGGGCGACCCGCAGCCAGCAGCGCCGCTTCGATCACATTCCGGATATCGGCTTCAGTCATACGTCCTCACTCTCAGTGGCGACGAGCGCGGGGCCCGTCGTACCGGTCAGCGTGCTGGCGGCGTCATTCGCCGCCTCCAAGGGGGGGCGTCCCTGTGCGGGACGGACGTGCAACGGCGCGATACCGTCGCCATCCGCTTGCACCAATTCAAGCAATCCTTCGCGCATCAGTTCGAGGACAGCGAGGAACGTCACGGTGACGCCCATACGACCTTCCTCGACAGCAAAGAGCGCCGAGAAACCGGTGAACTCACCGCTGTGCAGGCGCGCCAAAATCTCACTCATGCGTTGGCGCACCGAGAGACGCTCACGCGTTACGGTGTGATGGGCAAACATCGCCGCGCGTTGGATGACATCTTTGAACGCGAGCAGCATTTCCTTGAGCGTGACGTCCGGCAAGGTTTGGGTCAGCTTGCGCTCGATGATCTCGGCAGAGGCCAGATACACATCCCGATCAACGCGCTTGAGCGTATCGATGTCCTCAGCCGCCTTCTTGTAGCGCTCATATTCTTGCAAGCGCCGCACCAATTCCGCACGCGGATCATCCTCTTCGGTCTCACTCGCGCCCGGCCGCGGCAACAGCAAGCGCGACTTGATCTCCGCGAGCATCGCGGCCATGAGCAGATACTCACCCGCCAGTTCCAACTCCAGCACCTGCATCAGATCGATGTACTCGAGGTACTGCCGCGTGATTTCGGCGATCGGAATATCGAGAATATCGAGGTTCTGCCGACGGATCAGGTACAGCAACAAGTCCAGCGGCCCTTCGAAGGCTTCCAGAAAAACCTTCAACGCGTGCGGCGGGATGTAAAGATCCTTCGGCATCTCGGTCAGCGGTTCGCCATCGACAATGGCAAACGGCATCTCGCCTTGCTGCAGCGTGGGCAGGGCTATCTGCTCATGGAGTACCGGGGGGTTAGCCAAGGCGGCTGCCGCGGCGGCAGCCGCCTCTTCAGCCACCAAGATTGCCAACAATTCGGCGCCTTCGCGCGTCTGCTGGGCCTCGGCCGACTCGATCGGCGCCATCTCCGGGTGATCCTGCGCTTTCATCAACGGTACTCGAGGCCCACGGCAGCGCGGACCTCATCCATGGTGTCGCGCGCCGCTTCGCGGGCCTTTTCGCAGCCGGCTTGGATGATGGAGCGCACCGCCTCGGGGTTCTCTTCGTATTCACGCGCCCGGTTGCGAATCGTTTCGATCTCCACCACCACCGCATCAATCAGCGGTTTCTTACACTCCAGGCAACCGATGCCGGCCGAGCGACATCCGCCGCTCGCCCATTGCAGCGTGGCATCGGTCGAGTAGATTTTATGCAAGTCAAACACCGGACAGACGTCCGGGTTACCCACGTCGGTACGGCGCATGCGCGCCGGATCCGTCTTCATGGCTTTGAGTTTTTTGGTCACCGCATCGGTGTCTTCACGCAAGCCGATCGTATTAGCGTAGGACTTCGACATCTTGCGGCCATCCAAGCCCGGCACCTTTGGCGTCGCGGTGAGCAGCACTTCGGGTTCGGGCAAAATCATGCGGCCCGTACCCTCGAGATAGCCTTTTAAACGCTCCTGATCGGCGATGGTCAGATGGGCATTGCCATCGAGCAATACCGCGGCTTTATCCAATGCGCCCTGATCCCCAGACTCTTGATACGCGCGGCGCAGTTCACGGTACAGCTCGGCGGTCTTATTACCCAAGCGCTTCAGCGCTTTTTCGGCCTTCTCCTCGAAGCCCTTTTCACGCCCATAGATGTGATTGAAGCGGCGAGCCACTTCACGCGTGATCTCGACATGCGCGGCCTGATCTTCGCCCACCGGCACATACTTGGGCCGATAGATCAGGATGTCCGCGCTCTGCAACAACGGATAACCCAAAAAGCCATAGGTCGCCAGATCGCGATCCTTCAACTGTTCCTGCTGATCCTTGAAGGTGGGCACGCGCTCCAGCCAGCCCAGTGGCGTGATCATCGATAGCAGCAGATGCAGCTCCGCGTGCTCAGGCACCTTGGACTGGATGAACAGCGTGGCCGCCGACGGGTTCAGACCGGCCCCCAGCCAGTCGACCACCATCTGCCAGGTGTGCTCCTCGATCTGCGCGGTGTCCTCATAACCGGTCGTCAACGCATGCCAGTCCGCGACGAAGAAAAAGCACTCGTGTTGGTACTGCAGGTCGACCCAGTTCTTCAGTGCACCATGATAGTTGCCGAGGTGCAGGGCACCGGTCGGGCGCATACCAGAGAGGACACGGGTGTTTTGCGAGGTATTGGCCAAGGAAGCAGACTCCGACGTAAACAGTGCGATTCTACGGAATGAGCGCCAGCACGGTGCCCTGAATCCAGACAACAAAGGGGGTTAGCACGGCGATGATCCCGGCGCCCTCGAGCAGCAGAATCCCGATAACGACCCACTGGCCGTACGGTTCGATCCGCGCCAGCACGCGGGCGGCCGGCAGCGGCAGCACCCCCATGAGGATCCGGCCCCCCGCGAGCGGCGGTACCGGCAGCAGGTTGATCGCGGCAAAGAAGGCGTTGATCTGCAAGCCGGCCTTGGCCATCTCCACCACCCAGTACGCCAACACGCCGTGACCTAGGTAGCCGCGCACGGCCAGCGAACCGCCCAGCAGCCCCCATAACCACGCCATCAGCAAGCCGGCAATCGGCACGGCCGCCGAGACAATCGCCAGATCCACCCGTGGGTGGGCAAAGTTGCGCGGATCGATACGGGAGGGCTTGGACCATCCGAACAGGAAGGGCAATTTGGACACGATCATCAGCACCGGCAAAACCACGGTGCCCAGCGGATCGGCATAGTCGAGCGGGTTCAGTGAGACTTTGCCGCGCACCGCCGGCGTCGGATCGCCCAAGGCCACCGCCACGCGCGCGCGCACGATCGAGGGCACAGTAACGGCCAAGAGCCAGGGCAGCACGATGACAGAAATCGCGCGAAGTATTTGACCTAAGTCCATGAAAAAATTCTATTTCCTTTATTCTCGAAGCCGCCGATAGCCACGGCAACGAGCCCCGCACCCAGAGCCTGGGCTGATTATACGGGAGGGGCGCAGGCTACGCTTCGATGCCGAGGCGATGCGGGTCACCTTTGCCCAAGCGCACCACGGAGACCCCACCGACCAAGTCGATGACGGTGGTCGGCTCCAGGCCGCAAGGACCGTTGTCGAGGACCAGATCGATCTGGCCATCCAGGCGATCGGCAATCTCGGTTGGATCATTAATCGGGTACTCGTCCCCGGGCAGCATCAAGGTCGAACTCATCATCGGCTCGCCCAAGATCTCCAGCAGCAGCGTGGTCACCGGATGATCCGGTACGCGAATACCAATCGTGCGGCGCTTCTCATGCATGAGTCGCCGCGGGACTTCCTTGGTCGCTTCCAAAATGAAGGTAAACGGGCCGGGGGTACCGAGTTTGAGCAAGCGGTATTGCCAGTTATCGACCCGCGCGTATTTGGCGATTTCCGCCAGGTTCCGACACACCAAGGTGTAGTGGTGATGTTTGTCGACCCCGCGCAGGCGCGCAACCCGCTCCATCGAAACCTTATCTTCCAGACACCAGCCGAAGGCGTAGCAACTGTCGGTCGGGTACGCGATCACCGCGCCTTTTTGCATCGCTGCAACCGCTTGGCGCACAAAGCGCGCCTGCGGGTTCTCTGGGTGCAAGTACAAAACGTCAGTCATGTCGCGCAAACGCCTAAGGGAATATGGCTATCATACGCCCCCAGTCACCGTGACCGGCTCCCGGCAAATACCTCATGTCTGCTTTGTACGATCTGCTCCCTGTCCTGGCCTTCTTCCTGACCTACAAATTCGCCGGCATCTATCCGGCGACGGTCGTGCTGATGGTTGGCACCGCACTACAGGTCGGCTACACCTGGTACACCAAGCGCACCGTCCCGAAAATGACGCTCTGGTCGGGTGTACTCATGCTCGGCTTCGGCAGTGCCACGCTCTACTTCCACTCTCCGGCGGCGCTGATGTGGATGCCTTCCGTGCTGTACGGCACCCTCGCCGCCCTGTTCCTCGCCTCGCATTTCACCCCCGCCACCGTGCTCGAGCGGGTACTGGGCGCCCAAATGCAGGTACCTAAGCCGATTTGGGCCTACGCCAACAGCATGTGGGTGGCGTTCTTCATCGCCCTCGGCGTAGTGAACTACTGGGTCCTCAGCCACTACGGGCTCGACGCTTGGGTGCGCTTCAAACTGCTGAAGGTCGGGGTGGTGTTCGTGTTCGCGATCGCGCAAGCCCTATGGCTATCGCGCTATGCCCAGCCGCAGCCCGACCCGGCCAGCAAAACCGCCGGAGAACCGTAATGCTGTACGTGATCATCGGCAGAGACGTTCCGCACTCCTTGGAAAAGCGCCGCGCTGCCCGACCCGCGCACGTGGACCGCCTAAAAGCCCTGTTAGCCGAGGGCCGCGTTGCTATCTCGGGCCCCATGCCGGCCATCGACTCGCCGGACCCGGGACCGGCCGGCTACAGCGGCAGCGTGATCATCGCCGAATTTCCCTCGCTCGCGGCCGCGCGCGCCTGGGCGGACACCGACCCCTACCTGTTGGCGGGCGTGTACGCCTCGGTCGAAGTCAGCCCTTACGTGCAAGTGCTACCATGACCCCTCGGCTGGTTCGCATACGCCACTTGCTCGAGGCGGCGTTCGCCCCGACCGAACTGGAGGTCTTCGACGACTCCCACCACCACGCCGGCCATGCCGGAGCGGCGGGCGGAGCTGGGCACTTTCGCGTATGGCTGCGGTCAGAGTCCTTACGGGGCCTGACGGCACTCGCCCGCCACCGGCGGGTGTACGACGTGCTCGCACCGATGATGCCTGACCAGATCCACGCACTCTCGATCGACGCGCAAGCGCCGGCCGGAACGGCGGATAAAGACTGACCGACCCTTAGTACTCACGAGGAACTTAAGAAATGATGATTCGGAAACTCATGCCAGTGCTGCTGGCCACTTCGGCCCTGGTCATTGTCGGCTGCAAGCCACAGACCAAGGATGGCGCTGCGAAGCAAGCCCCGCCCGTAGCCACCGTCAATGGTAAGCCGATCTCCGCTGCCGCCTTCCAGGTCTGGGTCACCGCCCAGACCAACAAGAAGGTCGAAGATCTCAATGCGGAAGAGAAGAAAGGCTTGCTGCAAGGCCTCGAAGGCCTCTACGTCAGCAGCCAGGAAGCCGACAAGCAGAAAGTTGGCGACGACCCGCAAGTTGCGGCCCGCATCGAACTGGATCGCCTGAACGTGCTCGCCACGACGCTATTCCAGAACTACGCGAAGTCCAAGACGCCAACCGAAGCCGACCTTAAGGCCGAGTACGACCGTCAGATCGCTGCCATGCCCAAGGGCGAGTTCCACGCGTCCCACATCCTGTTGAAGGATGAGGCGGAAGCGAAGGACGTACTTGCACAGTTGGCCAAGGGCGCCAAGTTCGAAGATCTCGCCAAGAAGCTCTCGACCGATGCCGGTTCGAAGGCGCAGAACGGCGATCTGGGCTGGTTCACGGCCGACAAGATGGTGCCGGAGTTCTCAGCGGCCGTAGCACTGATGAAGAAGGGCGAGGTCTCCAAGGAGCCCGTGAAGAGCCAATTTGGCTATCACATCATCAAGCTCGTCGACACGCGCGAACTGACGCCACCGGCGTTTGAGCAGGTTAAGGACCGCTTGGGCCCGATGATCCAGCAGCATCAGGTGCGCGACTACATCGACTCGCTCAAGAAGAGCGCGAAGATCGAAGAGAAGCTGTAAGCCTCAGCCGATCCCGTAAGGGAACCAAGGGGGCCGGTCCGAAAGGACCGGCCCCCTTTTTTTGGTCGACCCAAGCCTCATCTATAGGAACTTAGTCCACGCCTAAATTTTTCAGTCTTTATTTAACATAAGACAATTTGACTGGTGAATTTCTACATAAATACGTTAATTATTGAACGCACGCTTGCGCTCGATCATGCGCAATGATTGAAACCGCTATCCGTCGGGCTTGTTATTAGTCATGAAGTACCGCGACAGCAGCACAAATCGCCAAAGAAGTTAGATAAAGGAGCGCTTGATGAAGTACAGAATTTTTCTCACCAGCGTAATACTTTGCGCCACTCTTTCGAATGCCAGCTGTCTTGCTAGCGGCTTTGCGCCTATTTTACGATCCGAGGGTCCGTTAGCAGCGTCGACTGACACAGACACCATCAACGTTCTGGGAACGGATTTCACTGTCGCAAACGACGTCAATGTCATCATTGACGGCGAGTCAATTGGCTACGGCGTCGGTGCGCTCTCTATGATCCCTCATGACGCGAGCATTTCGATTCAAACATTTAGCGCCGAATTTAATGGCCCCGTTACATCCGTTCGAATGAATTCACGCGATGCATATGTCCCCGGCTCATCGATCGTCATGATCACGGCTATCGTAAAGTGGGTTCGCCCTTCGCTCGCGCTAATGCAGGTCGGAAAAACGTCGGTAGACTTTTCAAGAGTCCTTTCTGCCCACCCAGAACTATCCCCCCAGCCAGGGGACGTAATGCAAGTTATCGGAACGAAACCATCCTCAAATTCACCGGTTCTCGCGATTGACGCAACTGTTACAACTGCAATTAAAGCTAGCACACGCCAAAGCTCGCAACTCGGCATCGCAGGCTCCGCCGTAATCTCCACTGGCATTTCCGGCTCAGGTGTCGTTTCTACTGGCATCTCAGGCTCAGGCGCAAAGGCAACCAATAGACCAGCCACCTCCCTCGGTATCTCCGGATCAGGAGTGATCTCCACCGGCATTTCCGGATCAGGGGTCATCTCCACTGGCATCTCAGGCTCAGGCGCAAAGGCAACCAATAGACCAGCCACCTCCATCGGCATTTCTGGCTCTGGCGTAAAACCTGAAGGCCAATAACCTATAACCGCCCAGACATCCAACCAAGGCCTGCAGAGAATTCGGCCTGATCTATCAATTTGCGCTTACAGTTTGACGAATATTCGATGCACTTAACGCGGCATCTAACTGGATAATGTGATTCCACGAACATGCGGAAACGAGACACACGTGGATTCTGACAATAAGACGCCCGCTAAAAAAGTTGCCCTTGGGATTGCGCAACGTTTCGCTACCCTAGCTCTACCACTGGGCTTTAGCGTCGGAGAATTCATCGCCCTCTCGAAAGAGGCATTCATCGTCGCTGCCACCTCGGATCTGAAGAATCGAGGTATCCGTCCGACGACATCGCGAATTGCTGTGATGACAGGCCTGACCAGGGCTGAGGTCGCAAGAATTCGTGAAGGCACGGCGCCGCCACCCGTCGCAGTGTCTGAACCTAGGACAGAACGAGTTATGAATGCGTGGTTTACCGATCCTGAATTTTTAGATCCTCAAGGAGCGCCCCGGATCCTACCGGAATTCGGAAATTCTTCTTTCGAATCTTTAGTCCGGAAATATAGCGGCGACATGCCTAGAAGAGCCTTATTAGAAGAATTAATCTCCGGGGGAATGGCCGTCCGCGAACACGATGACTTAGTCCGCGCAATCCGCCGACATCACCACGCCTCGTCTGCAACAAATTTGAATCTCGAACAGCTAGGAACGCAAGTAGATTTTGCTACATTCGGATCTGAAGTCGGCACCGTTAAAACATTAACGGTTGCATTCGAAGGAACGTTACCAGTAGCCGTTCAAAGAACCGTGAACCAACGCACGGAACGCTTTTTGGAAGCGCTATCAGACTACCTACACGGAGAGGCAGGCAAGAGTGATATCCAGTCGAATACAGAAACTGTGAACTTTCGTTTGATGATCTCGCACGGCGCGTCAAATATAAATACGTCAAAAAAGCCATGAACACTCGCAAGAAAATCGCAGCATCGGCTAATCCGAAATATAGCCCCTTAGTTACGGCTGCGCGCGAGCAATTGGTTCAAGCAGTTGAGAGCCTAATAGACACATTCAAGCCTGTAAAAAAACAAGTTCACACTAAAAATAAAAAGTCAGTGGATGAAGCCGCCATGGCGCGAGATTATCGACGGCTTTGCGATGCTGCCGCAACTTTGCACCGCTGGCACTCTGACTCAAAGTATTTAACGTCGACCGGCGCAACCAAGAAACTTCCAAGAGTCGGAAATATCTCACTAGAGAATCTAACGTACGAAACATTAGGAAATAAAGAGAGAGCCAACCAGGCGGCAATGGATCTAATCGAATTCTGCATGGTCACAGAGTCTAGCGGGCAATACACGCCAGCAAATAGATCGGCAGTTATAAAAAATAATTCGCCTTTGATTCTTGCCCACGCGACATCAGCAGTCAGTCGCCTAATCAAAACTGTCACGCATAACGTTTTTGGGAAGCGCCCTTCGCGTTACGAGAGGCAACTTGCCGAGGTCGAAATTTCAACCCAAGAGCTGCCGCAATTTTTACGATTTGTTGAGCAACAGGGCGAGTATTTTATAGACGCAATCGATGACTGGTTGGCGGCTCGCGAATCTAATAAGGCTCCCGTGAAAAAGGCCGTAAGAGTAGGCGTGGGAGCTTTCGCATGGGCCGAGGAAGAAGAAACAATTAAGAAGCGGAAACCATCGCCTTCAATTGGTCCTCGCCGATAACCGCTACCCCCAACTCCACTGCTTTTGCGAGTTTCGAGCCCGCATCAGCGCCCGCTAGGATGTAATCGGTTTTCTTCGATACCGAGCCCGTCACCTTACCGCCGAACTTCCGTATCAACGCTTCAGCGTCAGCGCGCCCCAATGTCGGCAGTGTTCCGGTACAAACAAAAGTCTTTCCGGCAAAAGGCAAATCGTCACTACGCGAGACGGTCTGCACTTCCCAGACCAAGCCAAGTGCTATCAGTTGATCAACGACACTCGCCTGGCGGGAGTCGTCCAAGAAACCGCGGATCGAAGCGGCCACGACAGGCCCGACATCCGGCACCGCTTGGATCTGCTCCAGAGTCGCCATGCGCAATGGACTCAAATCACCAAAATGCTCCGCCAACGCTAACGCGGTGGCCTCACCGACATTGGGAATGCCGAGCGCAAACAAAAATCGCGGCAACGTTGTGCGACGACTTTTCTCGAGCGCGGCCGCAATTTTCGTCGCGCTCTTCTCCCCCATCCGCGCAAGGCCCGCCAGCTGCTCGACGGTGAGGCGATACAGATCTGCCGGGCTTTCAACCAAACCGGCCTCGACAAGTTGATCGACAACCTTATCACCCAACCCTTCGACGTCCATCGCCCGACGCGCCGCAAAATGCTTGATCGCCTCCTTGCGCTGCGCCAAACACACATACCCACCGGTACAGCGAGCGACCGACTCGCCGTGCACCCGCTGGATAGCGGAACCACACACCGGGCACGCGAGCGGCAAGGCCGCCTCCACAGCACCCACAGGACGCCGCTCTGGAATGACCCGCACCACTTCTGGAATCACGTCCCCTGCGCGTCGAATCACCACCGTGTCGCCGACGCGAACATCCTTGCGGGTGAGTTCATCGATGTTGTGCAGCGTCGCGTTGGAAACGGTGACCCCACCAACAAAAACCGGTTCCAGGCGTGCGACTGGCGTCAAGGCGCCGGTCCGGCCCACCTGCCACTCGATAGCACGCACCTGCGTGATTTCTTCCTCGGCCGGGAATTTATGTGCAATGGCCCAACGCGGCGCCCGCGCGACAAATCCCAATTCGCGCTGGCTTTGGAACGCGTCTACTTTGTAAACGACGCCATCGATCTGATAGCCGAGCGTTGCGCGGCGCGCGCCAATATCCCGGTAATACGCCAAGAGACCTGCAGCGCCGCGCGCCACCCGCGTTTCTGGACAGGTACGCAAGCCCCAGGCCCGCAGCAGCGCCACAAACTCCCCATGCGTGGCCGGCAAAGTGCCGCCTTCTACCGCACCAACCCCATAGAAAAATGCATCCAGTGGCCGCGTTGCGGTAATGCTTGGATCCAACTGCCGCAAGCTACCCGCGGCGGCATTGCGTGGATTGACGAAGATTTTCTCGCCTTTGGCGAGCGCCTCTCGATTCATGCGCGCAAAGCCCGCATCCGACATGAACACTTCGCCGCGCACTTCAACCAACGCCGGTACCGTCCCTTGCAAACGCAAGGGGACACTCTTCATCGTGCGCAGGTTGGAGGTGACATCCTCACCAGTGACCCCGTCACCGCGCGTCGCCCCCACCACAAGGTGACCCTCGACATAGGTCAGCGAGATCGCCAAACCATCGAGTTTCGGCTCGCAGTGGTAGTCGATCAGTTCCTCGGTCTCCAGACGTTCGCGCACGCGCCGATCAAATGCCTCGACGTCCGCATCCAAAAATGCGTTCTCTAGCGAGAGCATGGGCACCCGGTGCGACACGGCATCGAAGTGTTTCAGCGGTGTGCCGCTCACGCGTTGGGTCGGTGAGTCCGGCGTAATGCAGTGCGGATGCGCCGTTTCGAGCGCGCGCAACTCGCCCATCAGCCGGTCATAGGTCGCATCCGGTACTTCCGGATCATCGAGCACGTAGTACCGATAGTCGTAGCGCGCGAGGGTCGCCTTCAGCGCCTCGAACTGGGCCCTTAGGTCCATACGCTCACCCCGGCGGTCGGCCGGGATGCGCCGACGTCGTGAGGCTCTCAAATTGGACCAAGTCCGCACGCAACGCGAGGAGCCGCTCCGCGCTCAACTGATGCCCCGTGTCATCTTGCAGCACCGCGCCTAAGCGATCGGAAAGTCTGCGGGCGACCGCGAGCAATTGATCGAAGGTCTCCGGCGCGGGCAAGGGACCGGGAAAGATCGCAAACATCGACACGCCCAGATAGCGTTCGGTGGCCATGGTATCCGGATCAAACGATCCCGGCTCGACCAAGCTCGCGACGCTAAATACCGGCCGCTCGTCTTCGGCCATCCGATGGAAAATGCGGTAGCGACCGTACTCCAGCCCCTCGGCATGGAAGGCCTGCGCAAGCTGCACGCCCGAAGCCAAACGCCCCGAGAGCACCACGATGCGTAGCGCCAAAATACGTTGATGCCGATCTTGTTTGGCCTGCGCGCGCGCCGGTACGGTCGTCGATTCGGATTCGACACTGACGGCCTCGGTCACCATCGGCGGCTCGACCGGTCGAGGCGTTGCAGGGCGCGTGATCGGGACGGGCGCGGGCACAGTCGGCGTCGGCGCGGCGGGCGCCGCCGCCGTTGTCGGCAACGGCCACGGCGTCACATGCCGCGGCGGCGGCGGGGATGGCGGTCGCGGTGCCGGGGGTGGCACGGGGACGGGTCGTGGTTGCACGGGCGCCGCTCGCACCGGCGTTTCCAAGGTTGGCGGCGTTGGCCGTAGCGGCGCAATCACCGTCATTGGCGGCGCCACGAAAGACTCGCGCGCCAACTCCACCTGCGCAAAGTCAGCCGGCAGATCGTTGATCGTGATGATCGGTGGATCCACGGGGGCGCGCCGCGCATCGAGCGTCGATAGCGGCGGCAACACCACCGTTTGCGCAAACTCGCCATCACGCTCCAACCCAGCGTCGGCGCCAAGCGCAGGACCGAAGTGTTCCTCGTCGTAGCGATGGGCAACGTCGAGAAATCCAGGTTCAGCGACTAGGCTCTGCTCTGCCGCCGCCTGTTGCGCGCGCTCTGCTCGAACTTTCGACCAACGGCCCCACACCCAGATGCTGAGGATGACGACGAGGCCGATTCCAAGAAGGATCCAGCGCAGTTCCTGCATCGGGGTGCTCCTCGGCTAGCCGGCAGCCGCCAAACGCAAGGCCTCATCGACATCAACCGAAACCAGACGGGACACACCCGGCTCGTTCATGGTGACGCCCACCAGCTGACTGGCCAGTTCGAGGGTGTTTTTGTTGTGCGAAATGAACACAAATTGTACCCGTTCGCTCATCTCGCGCACGATATCGCAGAAGCGACCGACGTTGTGTTCGTCCAGCGGCGCATCCACCTCGTCGAGCAAGCAGAAGGGCGCGGGGTTCAATTCGAATATCGAGAACACCAGCGCGACGGCGGTGAGCGCTTTCTCGCCACCGGACAACTGACTGATGGTCGAGTTGCGTTTGCCCGGCGGGCGGGCCATGACCGCAACGCCCGACTCGAGCAAGTCGTCCCCCGTAAGCTCCAGATACGCATTGCCACCACCAAACAGCCGCGGGAACTTGGACTGCAGGCCGGCATTGACCTTGTCGAAGGTGTCTTGGAAACGCTCGCGCGTCTCCCGATCAATCTTCCGGATCGCACTCTCGAGGGAGTTCAACGCCTCGGTCAAGTCAGCGAACTGCTTGTCCAGATATTCCTTACGCTCCGACTGTTCCTTGAACTCGTCGATGGCTGCGAGATTCACCTGACCCAAGCGCTCGATCTTGCCTTCGATCTCCGTAACTTGTGTTTCCCAGGCAGCCACATTCGAGCCCTCTGGCAAGGCCTCGGTCACCTGCACCAGATCAAAGCGCGTCGCTGCAAACTGCTCGTTCAGCGACTCGCGACGGACGCGCGTCTCCTGCGCAGCCAATTGCGCCTGCGAGGCCGCAGCGCGACTGCTCTCGACCCGCTGCTCGGCCGTCAAGCGTGCGTGATCGAGCGTCTGGAATTCCCCTTCGGCCGCCTCGACGACCACACGCTGACGCGCGAGCGCCTGCTCGCTGCCCAGGCGTACCGCCAATAACTGCTCGAGTTCGCTCGTCAGCGTCGCCAACGGCGCAACGCCCTCCTGCAACTCCTGCTCCAACTGGGCGCGACGTGCCGCGATCTGATCGCGCTGCGCCACCAAACGCGCGAGACTCGTGGTCAGCGACTGCAAGGAAGAGCGCCGCGATTCCACCGCGATCTCCGCCTGCTGCGCCACGCGGCGCGCCGTCTCCGCCGACGAGCGCGCCCCGTCCAGATCGCCGCGCAGCGTGGTGCGCTCCGCGTCCAGATCAGGGCGGCGCAATTCAGCGGCGTGCATCGCCTCGACGGCCACCGCCAAGCGGCTGCGCGCCTGCCGGCCTTCCTCTTCAGCGGTGACGATTTCACGCGCCAACTCCGCCGACTCCCGTCCCAAACGTTCCAGTCGTTCGGCGTTCTGTTGGGCCCGTGCCCGCAGACTGTCATGCTGGCTGCGCAGGTCAACAAACTGACGATGCGTCCGATTGGCCTCTGCCTGCGTCTCCTCACGGGCACGGTCCAGCGCTTTGATCTGCTCGCGCGCGTGCACCAGCGCGGCATCCCGCGCCGTCAGTTGCGTTTCGGCGTCCTTGACCTGCTCTTTGAGGGTGCGCAGTTCCTGCTCACGCTCCAACACGCCCGCATGGGCGTCGCGGTCCCGACTAACCCGCAACCAGTCCCGTCCAATCCAGACCCCGTCTTTGGTAATAATTGACTCGCCGTCGCGCAGCGCACTGCGCTGCGCCAGCGCGTCACTCAAGGTATCGACCGCGAGCACTGCACCCAGCAATTCATCGAGCACCGCAGGGCCCTGCACCTTCGCCCGCAGCCGACCCGCCGCGCCGGCGTGGGCCGCTATGGCCGTACCGCCGCCGATAAAGGTGACCTGACCGACCTTGAGATCGCCCACGATAGCGGCAACAGCGTCCAGCCCATCGACACAAACCGCTTCGAGGTAACTGCCAAGCACCGTCTCTACCGCACGCGCCCAGCCCGACTCCACGGTCAGTCCTTGCGCCAAACGGGGCTTGTCGGCCAACGCGCGACCCTTGAGCCACTCGACGACCTGACCCTTGACCTGGCCCAGTGCGGCTTGTTGCATGGCTTCCAGCGAAACCACCTGACCGCGGACGCGCGACAGATCCGAGCGCGCCTTGTCCAGCGCCGTTTGCGCCAAGCGTTCGGCATCGCGTGCCGCGTTGTACTCTTTAATGAGTCCCTGCACGCGCACTTGCGCCGCTTCGGATTCTTGTTGCGCGGCATCGCGCTTGGCCTGCAAGTCCGCCAGCGCCGCCGTCACATCCTGCGCGGCGAGATTATCGCGCTCGGTGTGCACCCGCTCCTGCTGCTGCAGGCTGCGCTGCAAGCGGCCATCGAGCTGCTCGATCCGCGCGCGCTCCACCATCGCCTTCTGATTGGCCTCTGCACCTTCCCGCGTGAACGCTTCCCAGCGCACTTGAAAACCCTGCATCGCTTCTTCGGCGGCGCTCAAGCGCGCGCGCGCCGCCGTTTCGGCCGCGCGCGCGGTGGCCAGTTCCGGCTCCAGTGCGGCCAGGGCCGCCGACAAGGTGGCGTGCTCGGCTGCATCGCGCGCATACAGCGATGCGGTCTCGTTGTAGGTGGCATTGGCACTGTCCAAATCGGTGCGCTGGCGCGCACGCAGCTCCTTGGCGTGCGCAATAGCCTGCTCACAGCGCGCCGCTTCGGCGCCAGCCTGGTAATACCGACCCTGCACCTGGGAGAGCACTTCGGTCTCGCGCGTATGCCGCTCGCGCCCTTTTTCAATTGCCGCTTCCGCACCACGCAAGTGCGCAATAGCCGCTTCCAGGGCGAGTTCTGCACTCGTGACCGCGGCGGTGCGCGTGCCGGACTCCGAGTCCAGATCGCGCAGTCGCAACGCCAGCAATTCGGCCTTGAGCTTGCGCTCTTCTTCCTTCAAACCCTGATAGCGCCGCGCGGTGACCGCCTGCCGCTGCAGGTGCTTCAACTGCTTATCGAGTTCTTCCCGAATGTCATTGAGACGATCAAGGTTCTCGCGCGTGTGCGCGATACGACTCTCGGTCTCTTTGCGGCGTTCCTTGTACTTGGAGATACCCGCCGCCTCTTCCAGGAATGCGCGCAGATCATCGGGCTTGGCCTCGATCAAGCGCGAGATCATGCCCTGCTCGATGATGGCGTAGGAACGGCTGCCAAGGCCCGTGCCCAGGAACAGTTGCGTAATATCCTTGCGCCGGCACTTGGCGCCGTTGATGAAATACGTCGACTGCCCGTCGCGGGAGACTTGCCGCTTGAGCGAGACCTCCGCGTAGGCCGCATAGGGGCCGGTGAGCGAGCCGTCGCTGTTGTCGAAGATCAGTTCGACCGAGGCCGTGCCAACGGGTTTGCGACCGGCCGCGCCCGAGAAAATGACATCGGTCATGTCGTTGCCGCGCAGGTGCTTGGCGGAGATCTCGCCCATGACCCAACGCACCGCATCGATGATGTTTGACTTGCCGCAACCGTTCGGACCGACCACGCCGGTCAGATTGGAGGGCAGATGTACCGTGGTGGGGTCGACGAACGACTTGAACCCGGCGAGTTTTAACTTCGATAAACGCATGCAAGACCTTGATTATTATGAATCTGGGCAGCAAAAGACCGCGCGCTGGCCCCAGATTGGGTCAAAACCGTGACAGCAAACTCTAGTGTAGAGTACGCGCCCCAATCCTGCGACCCGTTGACAGACAGCACTATGGTTGACCGCAATATCACACTGCCCCGGACCGATATCGACACATTCCCCAACCCCCAGCCGGGTCGGGACTTCGTCATCCGCATCCGCATCCCCGAGTTCACCTGCTTGTGCCCCGTCACCGGCCAGCCGGATTTCGCGGAGATCCTCCTCGAGTACATCCCCGCGGCCCACTGCGTCGAGTTAAAGAGCCTGAAGCTCTACACCTGGAGCTTCCGCGAACGCGGCTGCTTCCATGAAGCGGTCACCAACGAGATCGCCGATACCCTGGCCGGTGCGCTGCAGCCGCGCTTCTTGCGCATCACCGGCACTTTCAATGTGCGCGGCGGACTGTATACCAGCGTCGTGGCCGAGCATCGCGCCGCCGGCTGGATCCCTGCCCCCGCCGTGACCCTAGCCGGCCACTAAAGCAAGGTCAGAAATCCCGATGCCTCTCCCCGAGGGGCAGTCTATACTTGCGCCCGGTTCGAAGACCTTCGATATGGAGTTCGAAATGACCCAGAAGAAGAAAGCCCCCATCACGAAGGGCGCCGTGAAGAAACAGGCGAGCAAGAAACCGGTTGCCAAGGCTGCCGCAAAAACCGCCCCGACCAAGAAATCCCCGGCTGTGGCGAAAGCCAAAGCCAAGGTGGCGACTAAACCCGCCGCTAAACCCGCTGCAAAGCCGGTCGCGAAACCCGCGGCCAAGAAAACCGCGCCGAGCGCGAAGGCCAAGACGACTGTGAAGACGACTGTGAAGGCGGCGCCGAAGAAGGCCCCCGCTGCGAAACCTGTTGCCGCCCCGAAGAAGGCAGCACCTGCCCCGACACCGGCGAGCGCGCCGAAAAAGGCCGCGCCGCCCCCGAAAGCGGTGGTCGCGCCGAAAAAGGCTGCGCCCTCCCCTAAGCCCGCGCCCGCGCCTGCACCCGCACCCGCACCTGCGCCCGTGAAGGTCACGAAACCGGCCCCCGTTGCAAAGCCAGCGCCCGCACCGGTGGCCGCGAAAGCGGCACCCGAACCGAAGAAGCGCGCCAAGGCGGCGGTGGCCCCAGAAGACCTCATTCTAAAACCCGCGCCGCGCCTACCGTTCGTCCCTGAACCGGAAGAAGACAACGACGGCCCGCGCTCCTTGGCGCTGCTGTCCGGTCCGCGCAACGTCAAGCCCTACCTCGCCAAGAAAGGCGAGCAGTACATGGGCAAAGAACAGCTCGAGCACTTCCGGACCATCCTGTCGGTCTGGAAGCGCGACTTGATGATGGAAGTCGACCGTACGGTCACGCACATGAAGGACGAAGCGGCCAACCCGCCCGACCCCAATGACCGCGCAACGCTCGAGTCGGAGTTCTCGCTGGAACTGCGTACCCGCGATCGCGAGCGCAAGTTGATCCGCAAGATCGACCAAGCACTGGAGCGCGTCGAGGACGGTTCCTACGGCTATTGCCTGGAGACGGGCGAAGAGATTGGCATCAAGCGCCTCGAGGCGCGTCCGGTGGCAACCCTCTCCATCGAGGCTCAGGAGCGCCGTGAACGTCGCGAGAAACAATACGGCGACCGGGACGACCGCTACCGTTAAACGCGGCCGCTTCGCCCCGTCGCCGACGGGGCGCTTGCACGCCGGCTCCCTGCTCGCAGCCGTGGGCAGTTATCTCGATGCGCGCCAAGCGGGTGGCGAATGGATCGTGCGCATCGAGGATATCGACCGGGACCGCACCGTCCCGGGCGCAGCCGATGACATCTTGCGCACACTCGAGTCCTACGGCCTCGAGTGGCACGGCGCTGTGCTCTACCAACACACCCGTACCGACGCGTATCGCGCCGCGCTCGAAGCGCTGCGCGCACAGGGCCTCGTTTACGCGTGCGACTGTGCCGGCCGTGCCTACCGCAGCGCCGGCCAAGGCGGGGAAGCACGCTACCCCGGGCATTGTCGTCATCGCACCCACCCCCCCACCACAGCGCACGCGTGGCGCCTAGATACGCGGACAGCGCCGCCCTACACGATCGCCGATCGTCTGCAGGGCAACTACACCCAAGACGTCGCCCAGGCAGTCGGTGACTTCGTGCTGTGGCGCAAAGACGGTTGGCCGGCCTATCAACTCGCCGTCGTGGTCGATGACGCCCATCAAGGCATCAGTGACGTCGTGCGCGGGATGGATCTGCTCGACAACACCCCACGCCAACGCTTGCTCCAAGACCGGTTGCAGGCCCCCGCGCCCCGCTACGCCCATCTGCCACTGCTGCGGGATCGCGACGGCAGCAAACTATCCAAGTCCACGCAAGCGCTGCCGGTCGCAAAACACGCAGCCAGCGCCACGCTGGCGTGGATCCTACGCATGCTGCAGCACCCGCTACCGGACGACCTTGGCGCGGCGGCACCCAGGGAACAATTGGCGTACGCGGTGGCGCACTGGGATACGCACCGCTTAGCCGGCGTGCGCGAAATCAGCGTGCCTGCCGGCTAACTTGTGCCGCACAGACCGGCCGCCCTACTGCAAAACGCCGGGTGACGGGCACGGGGAGCGCCGGCATGTTGCGCCGCAGCGCACCGGGCGTATGATGATTTGCCCCGGGTCGCAACCGGGGGATCAGGGGGGATACTATGGCGGAACCACGCGTCATTAAAAAATATCCGAACCGTCGTCTCTACGACACGGTCGAGAGTCGGTACATCACGCTGGCGGACATCCGCCAGCTCGTGAATGACAAGGTCGACTTCCTGGTCATCGACAAAAAGACCGCCGCCGACATCACGCGCCTGATTCTGCTGCAGGTGATTGCCGAACGAGAAAACGAGGGCGACCCCCTCCTCAGCCAGGACTGCTTGTCGCAGATGATCCGCGCCTACGGCGGCACGATGCAAGGACTGGTTGGCGATTATCTCGAGCAGAGCCTGAAACTCTTTAGCGCGCAGCAGACCCAGATCCGGGATCGGCTGCGCTCGATGGTGGGCATCGATCCGATGACGGCCATGACCAGCATGGCGCAAGAGAATTTCCAGCGCTGGAGCCAACTCCAAGAAGCCTTCTTCCAGTCGATGGGCACGAGCACGCCCAAAAAAGAGTCGCGCGAGCACGCCGACTAAAACCCCGACGTCACGGGTGGTGTGACTTTGTGCACAAAGACCGCCGTTAGTCGACGCACGCACCGCACCGCAACGGACCTACGCTAGAGACCCCTTCGCGACCATGGAGTCGGCCGTGGCGTCTTTCTTCCTGCGCATCACCGCCATCGGCAGCCAACACTATCGCAGCGTCGTTTCACTGGCCGCCTATCGGGCTGGCGAGCGGTTACAGGATCGTCGGCTGCAAGAGACCTTCAATCACAGCAACCGCACGGACGTGGTCCACAAGGAAATCCTGCTACCGGACACGGCGCGCGCCGCCGGCGCGGACTGGGCCTTGCAGCGCGAGGAACTGTGGAATCAAGCCCAGTCGGTCGAACGCCTGCGCCGCGCGCGCTATGCGCACGAATGGATGCTGGCGCTGCCGCACGAACTGCACCCCGAGGCGCGCCTCGCGCTGGCGCGCCGTTACGCGACTGCACTGGTCAATCGCTATGGCAGTGCGGTGGATCTTGCGGTGCACACCCCGCGCCCCGAGAGCGACCCACGCAATCATCACGCCCATCTGCTGGTCAGCACACGTCAGGTAGAGGGCGACGGTTTCGGGGCCAAGACGGATCTGAACCGTCAATGGGAGGACCTCAAGGCACACGGCCAGCCCAGCACGATCAAACAGTGGCACGGCCTGCGGGCTTTGTGGGTCGAGCACGCCAACGAGGCACTTGCAGCCGCCGGGCGCGACGAACGCCTCTCGCTGGCGCGCAAAGACGAATTCGGTATTGCGATTCCATCCAAGCCCGGCTGGAGCCGCAAGGTCGAAGGACTGCTGCGCGCCGGCCAACCCAGTTTTGTGGCCGACGCCGAATTACAGCGTTATGCCTTCGAGCTCAAACGCCGCGCACTGGCGCTGCAAGCGCTCGAACAGGAACAAACCCTCACGCGCTTGCGCGCGGGCGCCGCCAACGCGCTGCACACGGCGCCCACGACCGCGCCGAGCGTCGCCGCGCCGCGGCCCGCCGACGAGGACAGCCCCACCGACTTTGCCGGTTGGCTGCAATGGCGGGCGCGGCAGACCCTAGAGGCGGGGGCCGGCGCCGAGGCGCAGGCCCGCGCGGCGTTGGCCGCCTGGCAGCAGCAACGAGAACAGACCCCCACGCAGGCCGGCACCGAAGCCCCCGCGCCCGCACCGACAGCGGCGGCTGATGTGGGCCTCTAGGGAGCCCGCCCACGGCCGCCCAAACGGCGGTTTGTCGGTGCCGACCGCACCAGACCCTTTCGGGGTAGAATGCGCGCTGCGTGCCGGTGATCTGCCGGGCTGAACGGATACAGGGAACCCCAACGATCGTGCTGCTGCGACGCTCTATTCTGGCGGGATTGGTACTCGGCGCCTTGGCCGGGTGTGCCACCACCCCGCACGGCGCCCAGAGCGCCGCCGAATTCCCGATGGTGCCGGCGCAGCACACGGGCATTGCGGTCCGGCCGCGTCCGCCCGAGGCCCCACCGACGCCCTTCGTGGCCGCCCCCGCAGCGCAGCCCGCAGCCAGCTTCCGCGTGTTGGATCCCGTCCCCGCCGCGCCGGCCGACCTCTTTGCCCGCCTCCGGGATGGTTACGGCCTGGCCGAAGTCGACGACGTGTCGATCGATCGGCAACTCAAATTCTTCGCCAGCAAGCCACAGTTCCTGGACCGCACCTTTGCGCGCGGCGAACGCTATCTGTACTACGTGGTGCAGGAGCTCGAGGCGCGGCACATGCCGCTGGAACTGGCGTTGTTGCCGGTGATCGAGAGCGCTTACAACCCCTATGCTTATTCGCGCGCGCGCGCGGCCGGCATCTGGCAGTTCATCACCCCCACGGCAACGCGCCATCAGGTGCGCGTGAACTGGTGGCAGGATGGGCGTCGCGACATCATGGACTCGACCCGCGCCGCGCTCGACTACCTGAGCGAGCTGAACACGATGTTCAATGGCGACTGGCTGCTCGCCATTGCCGCCTATAACTGCGGCGAGATGGCGGTGCTGCGCGCCGTGCAACGCAACCAAGCGGCTGGCCTGCCGATCGATTTCTGGCATCTGAAGTTGCCTACCGAAACGCGCGGCTATGTGCCGTCGTTGCTGGCCATGGCCCGCCTGGTGCGCAACCCATCCGCCTACGGACTGGACTTCGAACCGCTGCCAAACAAGCCCTACTTTGCGAGCGTCGAGGTCGGCGGTCCGATCGACCTGCGGGTGGCCGCCGCGCTGCTCGAGGTCTCGGAAGAAGAGATGCACGCGCTCAATCCCGCCTTCAACCGCTGGGCGACCGATCCGGAAGGCCCCTTTGCGCTACTGGTGCCGGCCGAGTCGGCGCGCGCTTTTGCGGATGCCAGCGCGCGCCTCAGCGCCGATCAGCGCCTACCCGTCGAGCACCACACCGTCGCGGCCAAGGAAACCCTCACCTCAATCGCCAAAGCACGCAACCTGCCGTTGCCGATCGTGCAGCAGTTAAACGGTAGCGCGCACTTCACCGCGCGCGTCGGCGACGCGATCTTGCTGCCGGCGACGCAATTGGTGGCGCCGCTCAAGGCCGGCCTGATGATCGAAGGCGAAACCACCGGCACCGGCAAGCACAGCAAAGCCGCCGCCATTGCCCACCACCACGTGGTGCGTCACGGCGAGACGCTGGCCTCGATTGCCAAGAAAAACCACCTCAAAGTTGCCAACCTCGCGCAAATGAACGGCTTGCAGCCGGAGTCGGCCTTAAAGCCGGGTCGACAGCTCACCGTGGCCAGCGCCAGTACCACCACCGACGCGGCGCACACGCCCCGCGCAAGTCAGGATCACCGTGCGGCGAACACCGCGGCCGTGCGGGAAGTGCGCTATCAGGTCAAACACGGCGATACCTTGCATGGTTTGACACAAAAGTTCGCCGTCACGCTCGCGCAGTTAAAAGCGTGGAACCGCCTTGGCAAAACGCTCACGGTCGGGCAGATGATCGTCATCAAAGTGCCGGCTGACAAAGACTACGGCGGCTGAGCCGACGCCACAGTCTGCAGCGTAGCGGTCGTGCATGACCGCGCGCCCGTCCCCGCACCCGGCACAGCGCGCGCGCAATGCCGTCGCCGTACGCGCTGTCTTGCGGACTACGTCAGCCGCGGGGCGCCATGCCATCGGGCGTCGCATACCGCGTCTGGCATCCCTTACGGGGCCAGCGCGGCCAAGGCCCCGCGAGCACGCCTGCGCGCGTACGCCCATACCGGGTAGATCGCTGGATATCGATTCGTTGTCACACGCGACAACGTGGCTCTCTTGCCCTGACGTCATCAGCGCGCGATAGGCTTTAGTGCCGCCATAGAGCCGCGGGTCCAGCAGACGCGCGGCTGCCTGTGCAACAGGCCGGCGCGCAAACGTCCGCGGCGTGCACCGACCGGCGTCCTGCCGCGCATCGGTGTCCCCGCTGCGCGTCGCCCGAACGCCACTCCACCGCGGTATCAGGGCCTCGCGACGTCCGCAATCTGCGGGATTTGGTGCGCTCGCAGCAAGGTGTTGAACGCCGGCAATGCCTGCGCCACCAACGATCGCCACAAGGTCAACTGCGTGTCCAGGCGCGCATGCAGCAGCGCCTGCACCGCTACCTGGGACTCGGTCGGCGCCGCATCCCCGTCCAACACGGACGACAGATAGGCATATTGCTCGTTCAGCTTGACCGGATAACGCAACGTGTCTTCGCTGGCCGCGAGTTTGACTTGCACCAGTTCTTGCTCGATTGCTGCCATCTGCGCCAATAGCGCCTCGCCCGCCTGCACCACGGCTTGCGCGGACGCCTCGTCCGCGCTCCACTTCTGCAGCGTCTGCAGCTTGGCGCGCACCGACCGGATCTGATTCACCGCCCGATGCAGGGCGTCAATGTCCTGCCACGTCTCCAGCGCCAGGTGCTCGAGTGCCAGCAGATCCGCCGCCGAGACCTGCCCCTGCAAGCGGGGATCTAACACGACTACAAACGGCACCACCTGCGACTGCCCCGCGACGGTCAGTCGGACTTGGTATTGACCGGGGCGCAGCAGCGGGCCACGCGGCAACCCCTCGCCATAGACCGCACCCGGCAACACGGTCGGATCCTCGCGATGCATGTTCCAGGCAAAGCGATTGGCACCGGCGGCCGCGGGGATGGTGTCGACCGGTTCTTCCCGATCGGTCCACTCGGCGGGTTGCGCGTAGGCATCTTTCGGTCGGCGATTGGAGAAGTGTTTGAGTACTTGCCCGCTCGCGTCCAAAAATTCGAGCACGACTTCCTCATTCTCGGCCGGTGCCTTCTGCAGGTAATAGTCGATGACCGCACCCGCGGGCGGATTGTCGCCCACCGGCAAGCGCCGCTCGACCTGATCGGGCACATGGCGACGCACGGCGGGCGCCGGCGTCAACAAGATCGCCGCGCGCTCGGTGTGCACGGAGGCGGCCTGCCGCACCGGCGACAGATCATCGAGAATCCAGAACGAACGGCCGTGGGTGGCGGCGATCAAATCACCGTCTTTGATGGCCAGATCATGGATCGGCGTCGGCGGCAGATTCAGCTGCAGCGATTGCCAATGCGCGCCATCGTCGTTCGAAAAATACACGCCCCGCTCCGTGGCCGCATACAGCAGGCCGGCCTGCGTTGGGTCTTCACGCACCGAGCGCACGTACGCCCCCATGGGAATGCCGCGCACAATGCGCGTCCAGGTCTTGCCAAAATCATGGGTCCGATAGAGCAAGGGCTGCTTATCATCGAGCTTGTGCCGATCCACCGCCAGATAGGCCGTCGCTACATCATGCGCCGAGGCTTCGACCATGCTGACCAGACTCCACGCCGGCAAGTCCTTCGGCGTCACATTCGTCCAGGTGCCCCCGTCATCCCGGGTTAGGTGCACCAAGCCGTCGTCCGTACCGGCCCACAGCAGACCGCGCTGACGCGGCGACTCGGCCAACGTGAACACCGTGTCGTAGTACTCGACGCTGGTGATGTCGAGCGTGATGTCCCCACCCGAGGGCGTCTGCTTGCTCTTGTCATTACGGGTCAAATCCGGGCTGATCGGGTGCCAGCTACGACCCTGATCGGCGCTACGCAGCACATATTGCGAAGCGGTGTACAGCACATTCGAATCGTACTGCGACACGAACAACGGCTCGGTCCACTGCAAGCGAAACTTCTGCGCGTCGGCGCCTTGCCCGGAGGTGTCGAGCGGATACGGGGAGACGTCACGCATTTGATTGGTGCGGTGATCGTAGCGGGTGATCACGCCACTGTTGTCATTGGCGTAGATGATGTCCGGATCGCGCGGATCCGGCGCAATGTAACCGCTCTCGCCACCGCCGACCGGATACCAATCCTGCCGACCAATCACACCCTCGTCAGTGCGACTGGCGATCGCGATCGTGCTGTTGTCCTGCTGCGCGCCGTAGATACGGTACGGCACGTGATTGTCCGCGACCACATGATAAAACTGCGCGGTGGGCTGATTGTACGGCGCTGTCCAATGCTGGCCGCTGTCCACCGACAGGCTCGCGCCGCCGTCGCTGCTCTCGATCATTCGCTGCGGATGGGTCGGGTCGATCCACAAGCCATGGTGGTCGCCGTGCGGCGCCGGCAGCAAATCAAAGGTGCGCCCGCCGTCGATGGAACGGAACAGGCCGGTGTTGGCGATATAGACGATGTCCGGCGACTGGGGATCGGCGAAGACGTGATTGAAATACCAAGCGCGCTGCCGGAAGCGATGATCGCTGTTGACGAGCGTCCAGTGTGCGCCTTGATCGTCCGAGCGGTACAGTCCGCCCTCGTCGGCCTCCACCAGCGCATACACGCGTCCCGCAACACCGCCCGCCACCGACAGCCCAATCTTGCCCAGCGTACCGGTCGGCAAACCCTGCCCCTGCACGGGCTGCCAGGTCGCGCCGCCATCGGTCGATTTGTACAAACCGGAACCGGGTCCGCCACTGTTGAAATGCCACGGCTCGCGGCGCATTTGCCAGAGCGCGGCGTATACGATCGAGGGATTGGTCGGATCCATGACGACGTCGACCGCACCGCTGTCGGCATCCTTGTACAGCACCTTCTGCCAGCTCTTGCCGCCGTCGGTGGTCCGAAACACGCCGCGTTCCGTATTCGGACCATAGGCGTGACCCAACGCCGCCACCAGCACCACGTCGGGGTTGCGCGGGTCAATGACCACCGCGCCTATGTGCTCGCTGTCCTGCAAACCGATGTTGCGCCAGGTCTTGCCGGCATCGGTGGACTTATAAACGCCATCCCCGTACGTGATGTTGCCGCGCGGGCACGGCTCGCCGGTACCCACGTACAGAACGTTGTGATCGGCGTCGGCCACCGCGATCGCGCCGATCGAACTGATCGGTGCGCTGTCGAACACCGGCAGCCACGAGGCCCCCGCATCGGTGCTCTTCCACACACCGCCGCCCACGGCGCCAAAATACCAAGTGGCCGAATCACCGGGCACGCCCGTCACGGCCTCCACACGGCCACCGCGGAAGGGGCCCACCTGCCGCCAATGCAGGGCGCCGAGCAGGTCCGGTGCGGCCTCGGCCAGCGCGGCCGGCGGGGCTGCCAACAGCGTCGACATCAGTACAGCAGCCAACGCAAGGGGCTTGATAGGAATAGCCACGCGGAACCTCCCAGGTCGTGAACAGCGCAAGGTAGGTCGCATGCTAACACCCCGTTACCCGCTTGCAGAGCGCCGCGCAGAGGCCGCTAAAACCGGGGCCGTCCGCGCCAAGATGCCCGTCATTGACGGTTAGTTTCGCCCGCGCAGATCGCAAAATCGGCATAGCCTTCCCGTTCAGGGGACTCGGAGCCGGATGCAAGTCTTTTGCGTTGTATTGCTGCCCCAAGTCACCGTACAGATCCTGCCGATCTACGCCGGTGCAGTCATCTCGATGCTGAAGAGGACTTCGGTGCTCGGCTACAGCGCGATGCAGGATCTGACCATGACCGCCGACAGCATTCGTGGTCGCCCCTACGACGCGCTATTTACCTGCGTCATCATCGCCTTGATCTACTGCGTACTGGCGTGGCTTTTGACTGCGCTATTGGCACGCTGCGCGCGCCAGCTACGCAGGCGGCGGCGCGAGGACACCGCACGTCCGGCGCGCCTGCGACCGACAGGGTCGACGCAAGCGCCCGACCCCCACTACCGCCAGTAGCGCCTGCGGGCCGCTGCACTCGCCTTCAGGGGCCACGCTGGACGGCAACCACATTGTCATCCGTATTGCGATCGATGTGCGTGTTGTACGGATCGACGCCCGCGTACGCGGGCGCCGTCGCGCTACGTAGCACGATGCGCTGCGCCCCGTTGTGTACGCTGTCCCGACGCAGCAGCAACACGCTCTCGGCCTTGAAGCCTTTTTTGCCGGGCTCTGCCGTAAACAAACCCACCACAAACGCTGCCTGAAACGGCGTCTCTGTCTCTTTGCCCGTGCCATCCGCATAGAGTTTGCGCGCGGTGACCTGCAAGGTGGTCTCCCACTGGCCATCGGGCAGTTGGTGGGTCGTGGCCTGCACGGCCTTCAAATCATGCAGCGTGATGCGCTCGAACAAGTCGCTAATGAGTTGCTCGTGGCCAGGACCTGCCTCCTCGCGCAACAGCCGCAGAAAATCCCGCGGGTTGGGATAGGGCGCAGCTTTGAAGGCATATTCTTTCAGCAAGCGTTGCAAGGTGTGGTTAACGACTGCCTCACCCAATTCTTCTTTGAGTAAGTACAGCGCTAAACCGCCTTTTTGGTAATGAATATACGGCTGGTTTTCAACCCGCTCCAGCGGCAACTCCTCGAGCCGCTCGCCACCACGTGCGCGCAAGTACCGATCCATTTCCAGTTTCAGGAATTTGCGAATCTGCGCCCGCCCGTACAACTGCTCCATCACCAGTAGCGCCGAGTACTGCGCCATCGATTCGACTAGGAACGTGCCGCCTTGCTGATCGGCACTGATCAACTGATGCCCCCACCACTGATGCCCGACCTCGTGCGCGGTGACGTAGCTGACCATATCGATATCGTCAGGGTCTTTGCGATTGAGAATAAAGCCGATCGACTCCGCATACGGAATGGTGTTGGCGAACGACTGCGCAAAAGTCGCATAGGCCGGAAATTCCAGAATGCGCAGCTGGCGAAACTGGAACGGACTGAAGGCGGCACTGAACACATCCAGCGAACGCTTCATGGCCTCAATCATCAGCGCGGTGTTGTGATCATGGGCAGGGTCGTGATAGACCGCCAATTGCACGTCGTGCCACTGATCGCGCGCCACCTGGTAGCGCGCCGATTGGATCGAGAAGAAGTTCTGAATGGGGGCGTCCGTGCGGTAGCGTGCGATGCGCCGACCGTTCTCGACGCGCTCCGCTACTTGGTAGCCCGGCGCAATCACGAGCTGATCGGCCACGGTGGAGACGGTGAGGTCCGCATCCACCCAATCGCTATCGCGACGCAACATGTTGAAGCCGCGAGCCGCCTCGTCTTCGAGTTTCGCCGGCCGCAATTCCGCCGGCAGCCCATACTTGCGGCGCTTGATGCGATCGGACAAGAAGTCGCTGCGATTGGTCCCTAAGGTGGGGGTGATCTCCGAGTTATCGATGAAGGTACCGTTGTCGACCACCCGTGTGTCATTGCCGCGGTTACGAAAGCCGCGCTGTGCGCGCACGGTGGCGAAGCGCAGGGTCGCTTGCCCACCGGGCGCCAACGGCTGCGCAAAGCGATAGATGCGGTAGTTGAACAGCGCCAGCTCTTGCGCCAACGTCGCGCCCTCCAATGCCATCTGCGTCACCTGCAGATCCCGCGGCAGGTTGACGTGCACGGTAGTTATGGGCGCCCCGGAGCGGTTCTCCAAAACATAACTGCCGTGGGTCACCACCCGCGACTGCGCCGGATACAGCGCGACGTCCAAGACCACAGCGCGGATGCGCGGCTGCGCCAACAACTCGAATGGCAGGGTGGCTTTTTCTTTGTCTGCGGTCCAACGATCCTCGGCCTCTGCGGTGCGGTACGGATTAAGGACGTTGGTGTTGTAGTAGATGTACCCACCCAGACCGGCCATTAGCAGCACCGCGCTGCCGGCGACTACACCGGCCGGCCCCGCGAGCCGCGCCGGCAGGCGCCGCAAGCGAGCGCCCAAGAGCACCACCGTGCCGCGGCGCCACAGCGCTTGGGACAGCACCACCAACACCAGCGCAAAGGCCGACCAATAGGCGCGGAACCAAGCCGCATGGGCCGCAAACTGGCCTTGCGCATTCATATCCGAGAGCGGCACCCGCGGCGCACTCGCGTACTGGTACAGGTGGTGCTCAAAACCGAGGTTACCTAGCGTACTTTGCGAGATCACAAACACCAACATGACCAACCAGCCCGCCTGCTTGTTCGGCACCAGCGTTTGCACAAACACCGCCAGCACGGCGAAGAGCGTGACCTCAATACTCTCCGGCAGCACGTACCAGGTGCAGTAATGCAGGAGTTCTAGATGCGTGTAGCCCTTGAGTAACTGCACCACCAAGGCCGCCAGCACACTACCCACCAGCGTCGACACCAACACGAGCGTAATAGCCAAGATCTTCGGCAAGGCGAAAGCCCAATCGGGTGCGGGCGTTGCATCGAGCACTTCGTGGGTGCGCTGGTCGCGACTGCCCCAGACCAGCTCTCCGGCGTAATACACCGCAATGATCAGCGGGATGACGGTGAAGCTACCCCGCAGCGCATCGATCATCACGCGCGTCACCGGCAAGGTGTCGGTGTCATACAGCTGACTGGCAAACCAGAGCGCGCCGGCCGCATTGACGCAACCGAAGAACACCAACACCACGTAGCCGGGGTTACGGAAGGTAGCGGCCATATCAAAGCGCACGAGTGCGCGTACCGCAGCCCAACCGCCAGGATTGCCGGTCGGTGTCGGCACCACCGTAGCCGCCGGCAGCGCGTCCACGGTGACGCGCTGCACTTTGCGCGCTTTGGCGGGCCGGCCCTCGATCCGGTAGAGCTGCACCGCCAGCGCCAAAATCCCGCCCGACAGCACCAGCCACAGCAGACGATTCCACAACAGTACGCCCGCCAGCGCCGGCATCAGCGTGTTGCGTTCCGCCGCCGTCCAGTACTTGGTGGTCAGTCCCAGGGCGGCCATGCCGAAGGGCTCGCCCAGCGCCACCGCAGTCTCGAAGCGCGGCTGGTCGAGCAGACCCATCGCCACCAAATAAAGCACCAAAAACACCACCACGCCCACGTAGGTCGCCATCATCGAGCGCGTCGCGATGGCCAACGCAAACAACGCGGCGGACATCACCAACAGGGTCGGGCCGCAGAACAGCAACCACGCTTGCAGATACCAACCCAGGTGCACCGGACCCACTGTTTCCGGATCCACCCACGGCATGGCGGCGCCCACCAGATTGCCCAAGGGGACGCTTGCGAACACCAGCATGCCCACAGCCCACGCACCCGCGAAGCGTCCGAGCAGGTAGTCGGTACGCGTCAGGCGGGTGCTGTGCAAGAGGCCGCCAAAGCGGGTTTCGTCGTCGCGCACGACCGCATTGGCCACAAACGCGGCGACCACAAACAGGCAGAACACACTCAGCACCATCGCGATCTGCACAATAACGAAGGGCGCGTTGACGAGCACGTTGCCGCCATTACCGCCAATACGAATTTTATCCGACGCTGCCGCCCCGAAAGCCAGCAGGAAGAACAACAGGAACGTCACCCAAAAAGCGGGCGAGCGCAATTGGTAACGCAATTCAAAGCGCGCGACGCTCAATAGCATGACAGCCGCCTCAAGCCGCAGCGCGGCGGTGGGCGACCGTGGCGAAATACACATCTTCCAAGCCCGCTCGCGCCGGCTCGAAGCCCTCGCCCGGCGACGCGTCCGCCCACACATGCACCAGCGTCCGACCCGCCAGCAGGCGGGTCGCGATGACCCGGTGCGCCGCACGGCAGGCCTCGAGTTCGTGTTTAAGAATCGTCTTGCGCCAGACGCGGCCCTCGAGCGCATCGATCAATTGTTGCGGCACGCCCTCGGCCAAGAGGCTACCGTCGGCCATGATGGCCATGCGCGGACACAAGTCCGCCACATCCTCCACGATATGGGTCGACAGGATCACGACCACGTTCTCACCGATGCCAGCGAGCAGGTTCAGGAAGCGATTGCGCTCCTCCGGGTCGAGTCCTGCGGTCGGTTCATCGACGATCACGAGCCGCGGGTTGCCGAGCAACGCTTGGGCAATCCCAAAGCGTTGGCGCATACCCCCGGAAAAGCCGGCCAATGCTTTTTTGCGGACGCTCCATAAATTCACCTGCTGCAACAGCGCATCGACTGCTTCGCGCCGCTCCCCGCGCGCCGCGTAGCCTTTGAGTACCGCCAGATGATCGAGCATGTCGTAGGCTGACACGCGCGGATACACACCAAAGTCTTGGGGCAGATAACCGAGGACCCGGCGCAGGGCTGGCGGATCGGCCAATACGTCGATGCCATCAAAGTGAATACTGCCGGACTGCGGCCGCTGCAAGGTCGCAATACTGCGCATCAGGGTGCTTTTGCCGGCGCCGTTCGGGCCCAACAGGCCAAACATGCCACAGGGGATTTGCAGGGACACCCCCTGCAAGGCACGGGTGCCGTTGGGATAGGTGTGATTGAGTGCAGTGATGGTCAGCATAGGGATCTCACATATAGTCCGATGAAAACGCACCGACGTCCCCCCTGTTTGAGTCCCTAGGGCATCTAGAGTTTGACCTATGGCAATGACATTGTCTGAATCTGGAAGCTGTGGAGAAGTGCGGGCATGTGGGAGAACGTATAGGAATATGGTGTAACTGATGCGCTCAATGGTAGTCGCGACCACAAGATGTTAAGAGACGTTAAGGGCTCGTGTTGGATCTCTGGGCGTCAAAATTCTTTACGCTCACCCACCCAATCGCGCGGTCTGTTGCACACCAAAATTCCCGAGGCTATAGCCTACTGCATAGGTTTGAGAAATGGTCGAACAGCGTTTCTGGACGTCTCGGCATCCACGCGGCGCAGCGACTCGAGCAATACGTTGGCGCCATTCTCGATATCCTCAGGGCGCGAGTACTCCTTCGGCGAGTGACTGATTCCACCCACGCTCGGAATAAAAATCATACCGATGGGGCCCAAGGCCGCCATCTCCTGCGCGTCATGCCCGGCGCCGCTGGGCAGGCGCTGACTGCTCAGTTGCAACGCCTGTGCACTCTGTGCGATCACCGCTTGCAGGTGCGCATCGGTGAGGGCAGGCTCGCTCAACGCATGCGGATCGAACTGAAACGTCGTGCCGGTACGGGTACCGATCGTCGTGCCCGCCTCGACCACCGCGGCATACAAGGTCTTGACCTTCTCCGCATCCAGATCACGGATCTCCAGACCCAGCACGACTTTGCCCGGCACCACGTTGTAGGCGCCTGGCTGCGCCCGAATCCAACCCACAGTACCGACTTGCCGACCCGGGACTGCGGTGATGACGCGATTCACCGCCTCGATAAACTGTGCGGCCGCCAATAGTGCGTCATGCCGCTGGTTCATGGGCGTTGTGCCCGCATGGTTGGCAAAGCCCTGCACGGTGACCTCGCAATCGATGATGCCCACAATGCCTTCGACCACACCGATCTGGCGCTCGGCCTGCTCGAGCACGGCGCCTTGTTCGATGTGCAACTCTAAATAGGCCGCCACGCTGCCCGGGGCACGCTGCACTGCGGCCAAATGCTGCAGGTCACCACCGATAAACTGCACGCCCTCGCGCACCGTCTTGCCGCTTTGCGAGACCAAATCGAGCCGAGCCGCCTCAATGCCGCGTGCGATTGCGGTACTGCCAAGCATCACGCCCTCTTCGTTCTCAAACACAATCACCTGCAGGGGGTGGCGCAGCGCCACGCCGCGCTCGTTCAGGACCTGCGCCACTTCGATCGCGGACAGGGAACCGACATCGCCGTCGTAGTTACCGCCTTCCGGTACGGAATCGATATGCGAGCCGATCACCAGTGGCTGCAAACCGGGTTCTGTTCCCGCACGGCGCCCGACCAGATTGCCGGCCGCATCCACCTGTACCGACAGACCCGCCTCGCGCATCAGACCGAGCACGTAGGCACGACCCGCCAGATCCGCTTCGCTGTAGGCAACACGACTGACGCCGCCTTGTGGGTTCTTACCAAATTGTGCGAGCGCCTGCAGGTGCGCGTTGATGCGCTCGCCCTGGACCCGTACGGGCGGGGTCTGTGCCGTCGCCGTCGTCACCGCCAGCAGGAACAGACTGAAAACACGGAAAGTCAGCATGGGTAAACCTCGTACGCAACACCGCACACCCCGGCACCCGGATGGCCAAGGTTATCCCGAGAGAGTACAGGATCAGGAATCACCCGGCGACCAAACAAAAGCAGCGCGCCTTGCATCGGTGCGCGCGCACCGCACCGCTGCGCACATAAGCGAACCCTGCGGATCCACCGTGGCGGGCGTATGACGACGGCGGCTACGCCGCGGGCGTAGCGCCTGATCTTGCAGCGGGCGTCCCCATCGCGCGTCACGCGCGATGGCCTCCAGATCGCAGCCCCGCCCCAACACGCGCACGACGCGCACCAACGGGCCCAGCGCTGCCAGCCCTCTTCGGTGCGATGCGGATCGCATTCTCGATCGCAGGCGATGAGATCGCCGTAACCTACGTGCTGAGCGGACGCCAAAACACACTGCCGATGACGCGAGGGCCGCTGTGGCGCCGTGGGGCCACGCCTGCGGTCCATGCGATTTCTACCCCCGTGATCGTGGCCTCGGTGGTTCTCATCGTGACTGGCACCGGTCTGTCCCGAAGAGGCAGTAGCACGTCGGCCATCGCGCCTGCCTGAATCGATGGGCAGGACCAGGAGGGCCAGTTCCACCTAGAATGCAACGCGTGAATCGCAGGGCATAACCCGCGTAGACTCTCTAACGAAACCGTTCGTGCGCTTTTTAAAGTGAGCGGACGATGCTGTGCAGAAGACCCTGCGTGAACGTGTGACGGGACGGGTCATCCGGTGCGCCGGATTATAGCCCCAGCGCATGGCACGCATGACAAGCACAGCGCCGAGCGCGGACAATCGACACTCGCCCTGAGGCGGCCCGATCAGCCCGACACGCAGATCAGCCCTGCAGGCCACGGCCGCTCCTCCATGCCGCATCCTCTGTTCTAGGACCCTCGGGCAGCGATACCAGAGGCTGGTTTCCTGTTGGAACATTCGCGTTTTTTGCGATTTTCCAACCTGCAGCGATGAGCCGGGGACTGTACTGTCAGGATTCGATCGTATAAACCACCTACGAAAAGTAATGGCAAATAACCCTTTACGCATGTGAAAAGTACGATATCACGGCCAAATATCCGGAGTTTCGTCTCCAGCCTCGCCGCCGGGGCATGAGCCATGCGTCGCCGCAAAGTGTCACACAAAAAGTGTGAAACAGGACGGTTTGCGGCGCCGCACGCGATGGTAAACTGCAACCGTAGACGCCATCAGCAATACGGATCTGGGCTTTTTCAGTCCCACACCGCTCGATGACAACCACCTGCTGGTGTTGCGCTATACCGCACAAGGCTTCGTGCCCACCCGCATCGCGGTGCAACCGACACCGGATCTGGCGGCCATCCAGTTGCTCGGCACGCAGGTCGCGGTGGCACACCCGGCACTGCTCACCTGGATGCAGGCCGACGCCAACACCGTGCCGTTTGCAAACCAGATCACGCGCCGTGGCACCTATCAGCCCCTCAAAGAACTGCGCCCGCAATCGCTGGTGCCCGTGCTGGACGGCTACAAGAAATCCGTCGGCGTTGGCGTATCTGCAGATTTCACCGATCCGATGGGCTTTGCCGACGTGACGGTGAATGCCAGTTACACTCCGGATGCCACGCTCAAAGCCTCGGAGCGCGCGCACGTGTCCGTCGAGCTGCAGGAAGGTCGCTGGACGGTCGGTGGTAAATGGAATGGCGCGGATGTGTACGATATTGCCGGACCCACCCGGCGCAGCCGTGAAGGGTATAGCGGCTATATTCACTACGACCGACCGCTGGCTTTTGATCTGCCCACCCGCACGGATTTGATCGCCAACGTCGCCTACTACGGCGGACTGGATGCCTTGCCGGGCTACCAGACGATTGCTGCACCCAGCCACCAGTTAACCACCCTCGCCGTCGGCTTAACCTCGACGACACTGCACTCTTCACTCGGTTCGGTCGACTACGAAGCCGGACATGAATGGTCGGTCATGGCCCACGGCTATGGGGCGATGGGGGACTTTATTCCGAGCCTGCAAGTCGAGTACCACGCGGGCCTGCCGTTACCGCTGGCGCACTCGTCGCTGTGGCTGCGTACCAGCGCCGTGGTCTCCGAGGGCGGCGCCCAAGCACCCCTGTCGAATGTATATCTGGGTGGCTTCGGCAACAACTATATCGACAGCCGTCTGAACGGCGGCGCACAGCGCTACCGCCAGATGCTGTCCTCCATGCCCGGCTTCGACCTCAACGCCTTGCATGGCCGCACCGCCGGCAAAGTGATGCTGGAATGGAGCCTGCCACCGTTGCGCTTTGCAGACGCCGGCACGCCCGGGTTCTACTTGAACTGGGCGCGACCAGAGCTCTTTGCCAGCGCCCTCACCACCAACCCTGACAACCCCAGCCTACGACGGACCGCGCGCAATCTCGGCGCGCAGATAGACTTCCGGTTAGTGGTCATGCATCGCTATTCGATTATGCTCTCCGTCGGCGCGGCCCGCGGCTTTGGGGCGGAGGGTCGTGGCAAGAGTGAGTACATGCTGTCGCTATTGGTGCTCTAAGAGCGGAACACGCAGCGCGTGCGCCGCAGTAAATCCTGTGCGCCAGATTGACGCGCAGGGGTAAGCAACCGGACTACTCGGATCCGGCAACGCCCTGCCCTACAACAGCATCCGCAAGCTTCGATCCATTAACCCCCTCTGGGAGCCAGGGCTCGAATCCATCGCCCCCCATGCACAGACGTGCCTAGCGCGTTGCCGCAGCGGCACTGTTGCCCCCGCGCAGTGCTAGCAGAGGTCCGCCCCCCTCACTGGATTCCAAAAAAATGATGCTATAGGCCATAGTTGCAAAAATTTCTGCAGCGCACAGCAAGCTGTCGATCGGCACCGAGCGCAGCGTATCGGCAATCCGCCCGCACCCCGCGCTCTGCACCGTGCGATCAACGCCTTGGGCAGTCGCAAAGCGCAGTGTCATCCACACCGGCGCTCACTGATCGGAGCGGAACCCGATTTTCGCGTGACTGCCATCGCAGAACGGCTTTTTGGCCGAAGCGCCGCAGCGGCATAATGCGGCCGACTGCGTCCGTTTAACGGTTTTTCCGCCGGCACTGATGATCTCGAGGTTGCCACTGACCTGTAGCGGTCCGTGGGTCAGCGGATTGACGCGCAAAGGGCCGCCGCGCTCCTCCAACAACGCAGACTCGACGAACGCCAATTCACCCGTTGCGATGAAGCCCACCGTCGCGTGCGCACCGTCGCAAAACGGTTTGTTTTTCGAATGCCCACACCGGCAGAGGGTTACGCGCAACCGCGGCTCCTGCCCCTCGATGCGCAAATCGGCGGACACCGCGTACGGTCCGTTCTCCAGTATGCGCGCCGTGTTGATTGCAGGGGCCGCCTCCTGCGGGCCTCCGTCGCGGCGCTGGTAGGTCAGCGCGCCGGACGGACAGCGTTTGATCACGCCCACGAGGTCCTCGACCCGGGCTTGTTCCGGGCGCAGCCACGCACCCTCCCGCTTGGCCTGAAACACATCGGCCGCTCCCAGGACGCAGTGCCGTGCGTGCATGCACACGCGCGGCTCGAACGCGATGGCGAGGTCTTGGGACGTGGCGCTATGGACGCCGTGCGCCGCGGTTGTCCCCACGCGGGTCTCGGCGGGGGCACGTGCGGTCGACTCGGGCACTACGGGTACGGCTGCCGTCGCCGGCAGCGGGCGCGCAGCGACGATCGCGCCGTTGTTCTCGTATTGCGCATGCAAGGCCAACAGGTCCCGGGTGGCGCGCTCTAGTTGCTCGGCAACGCCGGGCAACGCACAGTCGCTAGGCAACGCACGGACCGCCGCGGCGATCTCGCCGGCGCGCTCGGCGAGCAGCCGGGCGGCACAGGTCTGTACGTGCAAGCCCAGCACCCCCTGCAACTCAAAAGTCAGGCCTGCCCGTAGCCGACCGCCGCTCGCCTTGAGGGGTAGTGTGGTCGCCAACTCCCCCACGCTCGACATCGCATGCATCAGTCCGGTACCGATCCCTGCGAGTGCGGTTTTCAGCGCCCGCGGCTGCTGTTGTGGGCCATAGGCCTGCGCCAGCACCTTGCACATCAGCGCATAAATGCAGTTACCGATATCCACGACCCGCATTGCCAGCGGATGGGTAATGACCGTGGCGCCCTTGCGGCGAATGGGAGCGGTCAGCACCGGATTAGTGGCCGCCGGTCGCCCCGCCTCGAAGGCCGGGCGCGCCGCCTTGAGTTGCCGAAATTCTGCAGCCACGTTGGCAAAGCGCGCGTAGTGCGAGTCTGCGGCGTAATCCGGGGCCCCTTCCCCGTGCGTCACAATGCTCAGGATCGCCGCACGGGCCGACGCCAGGTCCGTGACCGGATTGAGCTCGCCGAGGGGAAAGTCTTCGGCGGTGATCTGGTGATGGCCGCGCCCGGCAAAAATCGTCTCCTCGCCAAAGCGCGCAGACAGCTGCTTGAGGTTGAACAGGATGCTGTTGTACAGATGTCCCTGCGAGGGGTAGTCCGAGTGCGTCGGTGACAACAGGTCCGTGCGAATCTCGCGAAAGTAGGCGGGTTTTTTCGTGAACTTTGCCCCGTCCACCACGTCTGCGCCGAGCGGCCGCTCCACATAGACAAAGTGCTGGATCGTCGACGTGTTAAACGGCGACAGGTGAAATTCATAATCGGCAGGAAAACGACCAATCTCAACGGGAAAATCCGGACGATTGAAGTTCGGCGAGGCGCCCAGTGCGATCAGCAAGTTATTCACGAGACTCAGGTGCAGCATCTCCTGCACGGCGACGATCTGGATCTCCCGCCGCCACCGGTTGATCGCTTCCAGCTCGACCGCCGTGATGCCCTCCTCGGTCGAGCGCTTCAAGGTCAGCAGCGTGTACAGGTAGGAGCACATGACGCTGTGCTCAAACGCAGCCGCCTCCTGCAGCAGGAAGACGATTTCCTCGCGGTCGCGTATAAAGTCGACGTTGAAATCTTCGAACTCAATGGCGTCCATCACGATCCTCGGCTGAGAACGAAGAATGCATCCAATCAGCCTAGCGCCGGCGACTGGTTCCATGCGTGCGCATCATCGGTGGTGAAGAGGCAAGATGCAAGAAACGCACGGTGTTACGCGGCACACGGCTTGTTAGGATTTTTTCGCGCAATCCGCTGACGTCTCGCCGATCGCCGCATCGCGCACTGGGCATAGCTCGGCCGCTCCTGACAAAACGGACCACCCCGCATCGTCAACGCTGCTATTGCATTTGCGCACCGAAAAGCCGTTCATCGATACCGGCACCGCGTCCGCCGCCCGCGGTGTGCACCCCTGCTTGGCGACACCCCAGTCGTGCCAAAAATACCGCTGCCGAAGTCGCACTGCGCTGCCTGCAGAGGGCGCCAGCGGCTTGCGCCTATGGCCACTTCAAACCAGCTCAGCCACGCACTGCGCCAACGACCGCACGTCCACCTGCGGCGCAAGCGCATAACGCGTCGATCCTGGGTACACCACCAACAACCGATGGAGTTCCAGGTCAGCGAGCGCCGAGCGAATCGATGGCGTCAGCGTCGGCGCGTCCGCGCGCTTGATCTCAATGCCAATACGCCGGCCCTTCAGAAACAATAACAAATCGAGTTCCGCGCCGGCCTGCGTGCGCCAGTAATACGCGTGCACCTTGGGCAAATGCGCGAGCAATTGCGCAATGATGAACCCTTTCCAGGACCCACCGACGACCGGATGCCCCTCGAGTTGAGGACGATCACCTATACCGAGCAACGTGTGCAAGAGCCCCGTATCCCGAATATAAACCTTGGGCGACTTGACCAACCGTTTGCCGACGTTTGCGCACCACGGTTCCAGCACACGCACCACCAATGCGCCAGCCCGTGCGTCGAGGTGACGCTTGACGGTGGTATGCGCCTCACCCAAGGAGCGACCAATCTCCGAACTGTTCCAGATGCCACCGGAATAGTGTGCAGTCATGGTCCAGAATCGTCGCATCGTGCCCGCTGGCACGCGCACCCCCGGTTGGGCCAAATCGCGTTCAAGAAACGTTCGAATGAAGTCCTCGCGCCAGGCAGCACTATCAGCCTCAGAGCGCGCAAGGAACGAGCGCGGACGGGCTTGCGGTCCAACAAGACCCTGAGAATCGGGAAGAGATTAGGATGATGCTGCACCTCATCAATCACAACCAGTCCGCGCAATGATTCCAGCGCCATCATGGGCTCGGATAGCCGCGCCCGATCGACCGGATTTTCTAAATCGAAGTAAGCACCCTCCGCAGCACCCGCAAGCTGCCGCGCGAGTGTCGTTTTCCCGCACTGACGGGGACCGAGCAACGCCACCGCTGGGCTCGTTTTGAGTCCAGCACGCACTCTTTCCAACAGGGATTTGCGTTCAATCGTGCCTTTTAAATTGAGCGGTTACCGCTCAATTTACAAGGCACGCATGAGCACCTTCGCATGAGATAATAGTTTCATCAGTACCGCGCGGTCTGCTTGGTCCGCTTGTTTGCACGGACCTACACTGCCAAGCCCCAGCCGGTCAGGTCACACCGCGACCTACAAGCGCCTGCGCAAAGATTCTTGGCTAGCGATCGATGGCCGGACTCATATCCTCGAGCCACAGCACCTCGTCTGCATACGACTGCAGATCCGGCGACAAGGTCGTCATGGCGCCAGAGATCCAAATCTCTTTGTGCAACTCCGACTTCACATAGGCAATCGCATCTTCAAAGTCGCCATCGCCTGCGGACAAAATCAAGCGGTCATACACATTTTGCACCGCCAGCTTAATGATCAGTGTGGCAATGCCTACATCCACGCCCTTTTGCATGACCCGATCAAAGGACACGCCACACTCGGGGCACGCGACATGTAGCGCCTTGAGTGGGTACAACTGCACCCGAAACTTCGGCCCTTTGGGTGGCGCTGACTTCAGCCAGGTGTGGAAGGCATTTTGCGCATCGGTCTCATGATCCGGCGTCGCGTGTAGATAATAGCTTTCATAGATCGGACCGCCATTGCGTCGGACCAGTTCATTCTTGAGCTTCAGGTAGTCAAAGGGCCGCTGGCGGCCATAGTTGAACAGGTAAGCGCCATCGACAATCCAGAGCGTTTTCATCGCCCCAGTTTAACGAATCGGTCGTCGGTACTACCGATTTTATAAATCGACGGCTCGCCTGCCGCCTGCAAACTGCACCAAGGACGGTGCACGAGACTCTGGCGACTGCGACGCCGCGCCGTGCACCGCACCGCACGCCAGCCCCGGCGCCCGGCCCCGCGACGGAGCACGGCGGAGTACCATGGGTGCTCGTTCCCTTCCCCGCGGGAGTCCCCATGCGCGCCCTACTGATTGCGATGATTGTCCTTGGCTTCATGGCCACCGTACCCGCGATAGCGGAAGACGCCTTTGGCGCGCAGGTCGTGGCCCCGAGCGCCCACCCCTTCCAGCTCGGTCGACTGCAGTTGATCGCGCTGCACGACGCCCAATTTGTCGTGCCCAACGACGGCACCCTGTTCGGGACGGACGTGGGCACCGCCGCCATCGCCGCGGCGCTGCGAGCAAACGGCCTGCCGGATGATCGCGTCACGCTCAGCGTCAATGCCTTGCTCGTGCGCAGCGGCCCGCGTCTACTGCTGCTCGATACCGGCATCGGTCCTACCGCGCAGGGGGCCTTGCTCGCCAGTCTCCAGGCAGCCGGCATCGCACCGCAATCGATCACCGACGTACTCATCACACATAGCCACAGCGATCATGTCGGCGGCCTGCTCAACAGCGAGGGCCAATCGGCCTTTCCCCACGCTGTCATCCGCATGGGCAAGGCCGAATGGGCGTGGTTGCAAAGTCAGGACAAGGTCAAGGCGCAGGTGCAAGCGATTGCCGCGCAGGTACAAGCCTTCACACCGGGTCAGCAACTGGCACCGGGCGTGCGCGCGGTGGAACTGGCCGGCCACACGCCCGGCCATAGCGGCTATGCACTGCGCTCGGGCAGCAAGCGCCTGCTGGATATCGGCGATATGGCGCACAGTGCGGTCCTGTCCCTACAGCAGCCGGAGTGGACCATGAGCTTCGATCGCGACGCCGCGCAAGCCAAGGTCACCCGCAGAGCCACCTTGGCGCGCCTTGCCCGGCAACAGGAGTTGGTGTTTGCACCGCACTTCCCGTTCCCCGGAATCGGTCATATCGCGGTGGAGGGAGGTGCCTTCCGCTGGGTCCCGACCACGCCTGAATGACGCGGCCCGGCTGGCCGCGCCGTCGCCGGTCGCTTTTGTCAGGTCCGTACAGCACGGGGTAGCGCGTTGCATCTGCGGGAGCGGCGGCAGGACAAGGACCGTGCGGATCTATACGACGCTCTGCCCTATCCAACTCGGGACGTTGCCGTGCGCGAGCCCCCATTCGCCAAGGCCGCCAACACCGCGATCCGGGAACGCGTCAAGGCTGCCCCCATCGCGCATGCGTCCAGCAACTACTTGCGCCCTGCATTGGGCTGCCGTGCGGCGCAAAGCGGCTACAGCGCGCAGCAGCCCACCGACTGCAGCATCGATGCCGGTGCGCTTGGGGCCCGCGCACACGCCGCGCGCCAGCCTCTCGCACGTAACCGTCGGCCCGATGCCACCGACGCCAGCGCGACGCACGCCGGACCCCGATGGCATCGACCTTTGCAGCACCCTTCAGCGCTGATCGAAGCGATCGAGGTTCATCACCTTCGTCCACGCGGCGACAAAGTCGCGCACAAACTTCTGCGCGTTGTCGTTCTGGGCATACAGCTCAGCGAGCGCGCGCAACTGCGAATTGCCGCCGAACAACAGGTCCACGCGCGTGGCCGTCCACCGCACCTGACCGGTGCTGCGGTCGCGACCTTCGTAGGCGTTGTCGCCCACGCGTGTCCACACCGTCGACATCTGCACCAAGTGCACGAAAAAGTCGTTACTCAGCTGCCCTGGTCGCATGGTCAAGACACCCGCCGTCGAGCCCGCTGGTTGGATACCCAGCACCCGTAACCCGCCGAGCAGCACCGTCATTTCAGGCGCACTGAGCGTGAGCAACTGCGCCTGATTGACCAACAGCGCCTCGGGGGAGACCGCAGCGGCGCGCTTGCAGTAGTTGCGAAAGCCGTCAGCTTGCGGTTCGAGCACCGCAAAGGACGCTGCGTCCGTTTGTGCCGCGTTGGCATCGGTACGGCCCGGCAAGAAGGGCACTTCGACCGCATACCCTGCGGCCTTGGCGGCTGCTTCGACGGCGGCATTGCCCGCCAGCACGATCAGGTCCGCCAGCGATACCTGCTTGCCGCTGCGTTGGTCGGCATTGAACTGCCGCTGCACGGCCTCGAGCACCGCAAGCACCCGGGCCAGTTGCTCGGGCTGATTGACGTCCCAGTCCTTCTGCGGCGCCAGACGAATGCGTGCGCCGTTGGCGCCGCCGCGCTTGTCGCTGCCGCGGAAGGTCGAGGCCGCGGCCCAGGCGGTGCAGACCAACTCGCTGAGCGTCAGACCGCAACGCAGGATCTCGGCCTTGAGCGCGGCGACGTCCTGCGCATCGATCACGGCATGCGTCAGCGCCGGCAGCGGGTCCTGCCAGAGCAACGCTTCAGACGGCACCTCAGGACCGAGGTAGCGCACCTTCGGGCCCATATCGCGATGCGTGAGCTTGAACCATGCGCGGGCATACGCCTCCGCAAACACCGCCGGATGTGCCGCGTAGTGGCGCGCGATTTTTTCGTACGCGGGATCAAAGCGTAGCGCCAGATCGGCGGTGGTCATCATCGGTGCATGCCGGATGGTGGGGTCGTGCGCATCGGCGATCATGTCTTCTGGCGCAACGTCCTGGGCGCGCCACTGCTGTGCACCGGACGGACTGCGCACCAGCGCCCATTCGTATTGGAATAAGACCTTGAAGTAACCCATATCCCAGGTGGTTGGATGGGGCTTCCAGGCGCCTTCGATGCCACTGGTCGTGGTGTCGGCGCCCTTGCCCGTACCGTGCGCATTGATCCAACCCAAGCCCATCGTTTCGAGCGGCGCGGCTTCGGGTGCCGGTCCAACGTGGTGCGGGGCACCCGCTCCGTGGGCCTTGCCGAAGGTGTGGCCACCGGCGATCAGGGCTACGGTTTCGTGGTCGTCCATCGCCATCCGCGCGAAGGTCTCGCGCACATCACGGCCGCTCGCCACCGGATCGGGGTTGCCGTCCGGGCCTTCCGGGTTCACATAGATCAGGCCCATCTGCACGGCGCCCAACGGTTGCTCCAGTTCCCGCTCGCCGACGTAGCGGCTATGGGGTTGATCGCTGGTGGCCAGCCACGCCGTCTCCGCGCCCCAGTAGACATCCTCCTGCGGCGCCCAGATATCCTCGCGCCCCCCACCGAAGCCAAAGGTCTTGAAGCCCATGGTTTCCATCGCCACGTTACCGGCCAGGATGTACAGGTCAGCCCAGGAAATGGCGTTGCCATAGGTCTGCTTGATGGGCCAGAGTAAGCGCCGCGCCTTATCGAGGTTGCCGTTGTCCGGCCAGCTATTGATGGGGGCAAAGCGCTGGTTGCCGTTGCCGGCGCCACCGCGACCATCGGCAACGCGGTAGGTGCCGGCGCTGTGCCAGGCCAAGCGAATGAACAAACCGCCGTAATGCCCCCAATCCGCGGGCCACCAATCCTGCGAATCGGTCATCAGCGCCGCGAGGTCGCGCTTGAGCGCAGCGTAGTCCAGTGTCTTGAATGCCGCGGCGTAGTCGAAGTCGCCGCCCATCGGGTTCGACACCGGCTGATGCTGGTGCAGAATGGACAGGTTTAGCAGGTTCGGCCACCAGTCGGCGTTGGACTGTGTGCCCTGCGTCGCGCGAGCGCCGCCGGCGGGGTGGAAGGGGCATTGTGCTGACGAAGTAGACGGGCGCATGGCAAATCTCCTAGGAACGGTGGCGAGGGCGCTGTGGCAGTCCACCGGACGGCTCACCGCGTGGGCCGTGTGCTGCAGCGGGGCTGTCTTGCTGTTGGTACGGTGGGGGCGTTGGTTTGCACTGGCAGTGCCAGAAGCCAAACTGTACGGCCTATCTTCTGATAGTTATAGTCGATGCTTTGTATGCCTACGATCGTTTCTGACTATCGATTGGCGGCTATTCTCAGCCTGCAGCCGCAACGATCGATGTCGCTGCGCCCCCTGACCGGACAGCACGTCCGCCTCACGCAGCTTGTGCATAATCTCTTCCGTCGTGAACCGTTGTTGCGAAATGATTCCCAACCCTCCGTTCAACCATTTTAGGAAACATCAGGCTGGACCAGGAATCGCAGGTCAGGTCAGGCCCGCGCCTGCGCAGTAGGGAGTCCAGGGCGAGGCGAACAGTCGGGCGCTTTGCCAATGCGCGCTGGATGCCTCGACCGGTCCGGCGCACGATCGCATTCCTACTTTCCAGGAACTGGACGCGATGGCGGAGCGAATCTACGCAAGCTGCGCCAAGAGCCTAAAGCCGCGGTAGCGACGATTCGTCTCCACCGATGGGACTGATGCAACGGCGTCTAGCCCTATTCGTACGATAACTGATCCTGATCGTGCGTAGACCCACCGACAGCCACCCCATCGTGGCTGCCATCTCGCGCCCCGTCACGGCTTCACGGTTTCCGGCCGCCTGCCGCCCTTCTCAGCTACGCCTTTCGTTACTCCGGCGTAATTCCGGCCGTCTCGATGTTGCGGTGCGGCGGCGAAGCGGCGCCATTTCCATCGACTTGATGGGGAGCCCGATTCTGCGGCCGAGCGTATGCGGTCGGGTCTCAAGACTTACGCCTCGCAGTCCTTTTCCGGCGTGCCGGCCTCGGCGGCGGCGTTGACGCGGCGGTCCAGTGATAGCGGGAGACGCTGACGTTGCGATCCTTCCCGATCTGCACGTCGAGCACGTCGTTGTACGGCTCTTCGTCTGTCAGTTCCTCGAGAAGCGCGGTGAATACCGCGAGTTGCAAGTCGATCCCCCGAACTGACGGCTCGATCGTCAAGCACACGAGGCCCGCGTGCAGTTCCTCGCGCCGATACAGCGCGAGAAAGTCGCGGTTATTGTTCGTTACAAACACGAACCCGTCATCGACGGCCCGCCGCGCAATATTCCAGTCAGGCCGTCCACCGAGCCCGAGCCAGGTGACGTGGGTCGATCCACCGAACCCCTGCGTCCGGGCGAGCGTCGCGAGCTCCGGGCTCAGACACTCGTCGATCAGGAACTTCATTGTCAGGTAGGCAACCGGATCTTCAGGCGCTTGGTCGCGCCGACTTGCGTTAAGCCCCGGGTCGAGAGCCGCGCTGGGCGCCCGCGGCGCGGGTACGCCTCCGCGTACACGGACGCGAGGCCGACGAACTCGGCAGTGAGTGCGGGCCACACGCGCTTCATCTGCTCAAGGCTCTCACCGCTCGCCGCAAGCGCAGCGACTTCATGGACCGGGATGCGGGTTCCGGAAAGACAAGGAATCCCCGCCATGATGCGGTCATCAACGGTCACAGCATTACGGGCCCGTTCGAGCGCCGCACGCCCTGCATCGACTTCCCGCTCCATGGCCGCAACGTCCACCGTTACCGAGTCGTCCCGGAACACGCGGATATTTGATCGAAGGATGCTGGTTAGCATGCGCTCGCGTACCACCGGCGTCAGCGTCGAACGAGTCCGATGAGCGAGCTTGATCGCGAGCACGCCACGTCCACCGATCAGCCGCGTGCCACCGGTGGTCACGACGGCACCGGCAAGGAGCCCAGCGTCGATGATCTTGTGCACGCTCTTGAGCGGGACGCCGGCCACAACTCCGGCTTCATTGGCGGTCCAAGTCCCGTGCCTGCGAGTGGCTACCGTCATGTTTGATCCTTAATGCTTCCCGCGTAAGGGAAGAATATATCACCAAGGCGTCCTGATGTCCCCTTACCGTCTCGTTCCCGGAGGTAGATGAGTCGAATACGCGTCCATTTGGGACTTTCACGAAGGGCAGAAGCAGCCCAACTATCTGATTTTATTGGTCTGCCTTCCGGTGTCAGGTGTCGCACGATAACTGATCCGTATCGCTTCTACGCGCGGAACGACGGTCAGATCGGCCTGTCGCGAAGGGTCCTAAATGCGCGCCGGCGCACTCCAGACGTTGCCTAGCGATCTACCGGTAGACGTCTCGGCGATGCCCCACCTTGAATAGGCAGACGTCGCGGCGTACGTCGTCTATTAGATAGACGATTCGATAGTTTCCCTGGCGCACTCGGTATCGGTCGTCATAACCGGCGAGCTTCTCAGAACCGTGAGGCGTTGGATTTGCGCCAAGAGCTGCGATAAGTTCCACGAGGCGCCGACGATCGGCTTTCGCATTGACCGCTTCAATCTCCTTCGCGGCCGAAGGCTTGAGTAGGAGCCTATATTCGCCCACGCCGCTTCATGCCAGCCACGAATGCGTCAAAGGAAATGCTTTTTTCCTTATCGCGGGATGAGAATGCCTCTAGATCAGTGGCGTCCTCCGCGAGAGCCACACGGACGGCATCATTGACCATGTCCGAGACTGACCGGTCAGATGCAGCTGCGCGCAGCCGCAGGGCCTTATGAACATCGGCCGCAAAGTAAACAGTCGCGCGCTTGGAATTATCCATCGGCTCATCCTATCCAATTAACGTTTCGACGTCAAGACGTCAAAGCGTTAGTCGCCCAAGAGTTATGCGTCGGTCGCCCACCCAAGAGGCACCGCGTCAATCGGCCGGCGGGTGTTATGTATCGAGCGACTGCTCGTATTACGGATGCGCGATAACTGATCCTGATCGCGCCTGGCCTAACCGCACCGAACGTGCGACTGCTCGCATTCAGCAGCAATGCCGCGGCGGCCAGGCAGTACTCAGCGTGAGAGTGCCGGAATCCGATTGAGCGCCAGGAACATCGCGACCGGCGCCGTTTGACTCGCGCCCGTGTCTACGGGAAGTTCGGCGAACCCGTAACGCGCATAGAAAGCGACGGCATTACGCTTCGCATCCACCAGCACGCCGACGCATCCGAACTCATCACTCATTTGATGGGCAAGACCAAACACATAGCGCAGCAGCTCCAGTCCGACTCCGCGCCCTCGTACTCGCTGATCCGTCGCCAATCGAGCCAGCCGCAGCACTGGCAAAGGATAGCGCGGAAGGCGCTTTGCAAGTGCCGGCGGCAGGCGCTCAAATTCGATGTTCGCAGGGCTGACGCTGGCGTAGCCGATCACGCGCCCTTCCATGATCGCTACGTAATTGACACCGATGCGATGCCGGAACTGATTCTGACCTGCGTATAAGCGCAGGTAGCGGTCAAGCGTCTCATCCCCGCTAATAAATTCGTCGCGGGAATCACCGGGCAGCAGCAGGCGGATTTCCAGCATTCGCTTCGCTCAACGCCGGCGCATCAAATCCTGCATCGCGTCAGTCGGCGCGGCCGCCGTCTCCAACTGGGCGACGATGGCTTTCAAACCGTCAAGCTTGACGCGCAGCACCGGCGGCACGATGAACTGCTCTGGAATCTCTTCGGCGGCGAGGAGATGGTGGAGCAGTGCCTGCTCGATCACGAACGACTTCTTAATGCCGCGCTTGCGCGTATAGGCATCCAGAAGCTTCTTCGTATGCTTCGAGACGCTGGCGGAAATTTGGGTCGACTGGCTGGCCATGGCCGTATCCAAGAATTACGGAAGTATTGTAGGGAATCCTACGCGAAATTCAGTATAGAATCGATCAGTTCCAGTCGTGCCTAGGAGCGTCTGGCGGACGCTTGTAGGGTCTAAATAAACCTCACGAAATCAGTTATTTACGTCGGGTATCCGTTGGAAGTCGAGGGCGCGAGTCGCGCTGAAGCGCCGTTAGTCCATCACTTGGCGCCCGCCGCTCGATAACTGACCTGATCGGTCCCCTGGATCGAGAAGCTCCTGTAATCATTGAAATCCGTGGATCGCCTGGCGTGAGACTTGCGTCGTCACGGGCATGCGCATAGTATGCGCATGAAGGAGTACCGCCATGACAGCTCTCTACAATCTGGCTGCTCGTAAGCGCCCAGTGAATCTAACCCTGAACGAAGATCTCGTGAATCGCGTCAAGGGAATCGCCGACAACCTCTCTGGTGTAGTCGAATCGTTGCTTGCCGATTATGTCGCGCGCGAGGACCGGGCGCGGAACGAGAGATCACAAGCTGTTCGATCCGCGGTGGCGCAATGGAACAAATTCGCCGCTGAGCACGGTTCGTTCTCCGACGAGCACTCAACACTCTGATGGCACAGTTCGACGTCCACCGAAATCTAGGGCGACATAAAGAAGCAATACCGTTCGTTGTTGTCGTGCAGTCGTCCCAGTTCGATGACTATCGACGCAGGGTGGTCGTGCCGCTCGTTCGAGCCAGTACCGTCGGCAAGACCGAGCTCCGGCATTTCAATCCCACGTTCAAGGTCGGTGGCACGTCGGTCGTTCTTCACCCGCTCGAGATCGTCTCCGTCGCATTGGAGCAACTTGGTCCGGTTGTAGGATCTCTTAGCACCGAGAGCCAGCAAATCATTGCCGCTCTCGACGAACTGTTGAGTCGCACCTGGAAGTAAGACGCGATCTGCAGCGTCCCGGACGCACGTGCGATAACTGACCTGATCGTACCGTCGGGCTCGATAAGCGTATCGATCCCGACAGCGGAATAGCTGCGGACGACGTTCGCGCCGGGTGGTTGGCTATCGCGAGATTTGCGGAGACTGGCTTGAGTCGCCGCGTCACCGGTACTTTAAGGCTTTACTGCTTCGCATGAGGCACGAGGCCAACGCTGTAGCACTGCGCCGTTATCTGATGCCGCCGGGCATCTCACTGTTGCTTGGGAGGTAGAGGTGGTTTCGGAATTTAAGACACGGGTATAAGGTGGATTTTGGCTGACCGGGTAATCAACGGGAGGTACGAGATTCATGAGGAAGCCAAGACGGAATTTGTCGCCGGCGTTTAAGGCGAGAGTAGCGCTGGAGGCTATTCGGGGCGAGAAGACGGTAGCGCAGATTGCGGCGCAC
>Ga0209499_1000013_pt1 | contig 157923 bp, 188 predicted proteins | sample C_130208_EF_Meta_FD_187306 | JGI IMG/M metagenome (GOLD analysis project Ga0209499, IMG submission 187306) | Freshwater microbial communities from Lake Croche, Canada to study carbon cycling - C_130208_EF_MetaG (SPAdes) (version 2) | ecosystem: Environmental > Aquatic > Freshwater > Lake...
TATAACTCCTTTAACACCACCAGCAGCACTGGTAAATGTTAAATTATTAAAAGTATTTGTGCCGCTTATAGTTGGAAAATTGTTTGCACCGGTTGAGGTAAAACTCACATTATAGAACGTTAATCCACCACCGTTGAATGTTGTGTTAGCAGTACTGCTAACCAACGTGCTGGTACCTGCGTTGAATGTCAATCCGGTTGTAACAGTAAAATTAACAAACGTAGCAGTATTAGTAGATGTGATAGTAGACGACCCAAAATTTATAGTTCTTGTTGTGGTACTAGAACTATAAAGCGCACCCTGTGTCAGCGTCATATTAAAGTTGCCGGTGTCAAAAGTACCCCTGACAACTCTGAATGAGTCAGTACTGTTTATAGCACTAGTCCATGCACTACCCAGCGTCCATCCGCCGCCGGTACCATCTAATGCTATATAACTAGTGGTTGTACCTAAAATAGTCACACCATTTGTAGTAATGGTTTTACCAGTTGCAGTAGCACAGAATACTATTATTGGTGTTGCAGTCCACGTCAAGTTAGCGGCAGGCAGTGTCATACTACCGTAGATGCTCCAACAAGTCAATGCTGCGCCTGCTAATGTAACTGCACCACTTGCTGGTCCAGCAATATTCACGTCAAGACAACTAGGTCCTGAATAAATCGTGATACTGGTAACTGTTTGTGATATGCTAAGGTTATAGGTACCAAGTCCGCCAGACCCTGTACCAAAGCTAGTAATATACGTGCCGCCAGCCACGTAGGTTGTAGCAGTTGGTCCGGTAGCTGTGCCAGCATAAATGCTGTTTCCAACTGCTAATGCGCCGCTGGTAACTACAGTAATGGTTAGCACTGTACCTGCAATAGTACCTGTACCAACAAAGCCGTTGGCCATTGTTACTGTATAAAGTGTTGCGTTGGATGCACTGTCAAATATCACACTGTCTGCATAGGTTGGTGCAGCAGCAAGTGTGGTTCTACCTGCATCGCTATACCAGTTTGTGGCAGTGTTAGAATCCCAGGTGCCTGATCCGCCGCCCCAATATCGTGTGGCCATGAGTTGTTACTCCTCTACCGGAGTGATAGCAGCGATCCATGCTGCAAAACGCTGTTGCTGCATTTCAGTTATTGCAGCATCTGTGATGTTGATATAATCAATGGGACTTAGTACTATAGAGTCTTTGAATGACTGACCATTGTAGTCAAATTCAAAACCTATACTCCACCATCCGTCTGGTCGTTGTGTTGCCGAACCCATGTTTGTAGAATCCCAAATACAGGGTATTTATCTGGAATTCTACTAGATTTTTACACAATGATGATACGGTCGAAGCCTTCGTCCGCAGTGGGCATTTCCAACTGCGATACCATGCCCATGACAATGTTGGCAGGAATGGTTTTTCCAGGACGATTGGCCAGTCGTCGCTGCAATTCTGCTTCAGGCGGAGTATTAAAGTACACAGCAATTTTTTCGTAATGCGCAGGCACACGATTCAATTTCTTGCCACGAGTCTTGGCAGTTACATTGGTCTGATCCCAGATTACATCGTGTCCTGCTGCAAACGCAGCCACAGCATCTGCATGCATTTGCCGTTCAGCTTCACCAATCACAGACTTGAACATGTCATTGTAGGTTTTGCCTGCGGCTTCCGCAGCAGCTTCGATTTTGTCATCTGTGCTGAGAATAACCGCATCGATGCCGCAATTTTTGATCCACGTGCTTTTACCAGAACCGGGTACGCCAATCAAGATGTAAAGTTTTTGCATGTGCTATCTCCTTGTTATGCGATGTTTATACGGTATCCACACTGTTGTCAACAGTGTCTGGACCTTTCATAAACTTGAGAAAGTGAAGATTGCCTTCCAGTTCTTCTTCACTGATACCACAACTCCACGCATGTAGGCAATGTTCACTGTTGACTTTGCAGATAGGACACTCCCAGCCGTGACTGTGTTTGAATTCATATAGTACCCAACACTTTTCACAAACGGGAGGTCCAAGGCCCATTTTACTCTATCCCTAATATAAGTTTTGCGTCATCGCTCATGAGTTCCGGACCCCATGTTGGATCAAATACCACATTAACGGTTACATTGTCGATGCCTTTAACTGCCAACGTTGCAAATCTAACATCGTTGACAATATCATCTGCACTAGGGCAAAATGCACTGGTTAGACTCATGATTATATCACATGTGTTATCTATAATGTTGACATTATATATAAGACCCAGATCATAGACATTGACGCTAATCTCTGGGTCATATACTTCTTTTAAATTTTCAACAATTAGATCATGACGGTTGTCTGGGTCAACAGTTTGATTGTTGGCATATATTACTGCCGTTGTATCCATAATTTTACCCAATGTTTCTATAATCAGTCAGACATCTTACGCTTGTCGATGACCACATCTGCCAGGCCATAGGCCACAGATTCAGCAGCAGTCATAAACGTATCGCGGTCCATGTCGCGCTCAAACTCTTCATAAGTCTTGCCCACGCTGTTGTGATCCACATAGATCTGTGTGAGTTCAACTTTCATGCGTTCAATCTCACGTAGTGTAATAGCCATGTCGCTGACCATACCCTGTGCCCCACCTGAGGGCTGATGGATCATATGACGTGCATGCTTCATAATATAGCGATGCCCAGGTGCACCTGCTTGTGCTAACAGTGACCCCATGCTTGCAGCTTGTCCCATGACAAATGTGTACACAGGGCATTGAATAAATTGCATTGTATCGAAAATACTCATACCAGCAGTGACTGATCCGCCTGGTGAATTAATATAGAAATTGATTGGCGACTTGGCATTTTCGCTTTCAAGAAACAGCAATTGTGCAACCAACAAGCTGGCACTGTGATTGTTAACATCAGTATCGAGTATAATCACTCGGTCGCGAAGTAATCTGCTGTATATATCGTAGCTGCGTTCGCCATTGGCGCTTTTTTCTACAACGATTGGCACTAGATTGGGCATGGTATTTCCTTTGTATGTTATATTAAGTATAGTATCAGTGACAGATTTTCTCAATCTCGTCAGCAGTGCGGTCGCTCATTGCAAAGCCGGCAATGCAATTGTTCCTGTTGTAATCATTGACAGCTAACGAGCATGACATAGCAACAACTATACCCACTATCATAATTACAAACCATTTTAGTTCCATTTCCATTTGCGTTGCTCCGTGTGTTACGCAGTTTATGTTATAGCCAATGCATCTTAAACAGCACAGCATCTGCATCGTAAGCAAACCAAAATCTGCCAGCTGTAGTAACAAATGATCCTGGCTTCAAATTCTGCTCGCACCATGCAAACGCAGGCTTGTAACTGCTTCGGATTTTCACTGACTGATATCCAAAGTTATCTAATGTAGACGTTTTTTGAAAACGTCTACGATTGTACAGACGTAGAAAATGTTGATAGTGTACTTTGTCCATTTTAAGATGCGCTCCGTCCTTTAACCAACCAGGTATAATATCGTCTGCCCAAATCACAGCATTCATATATGATTTTCCTGTCTGTCTAGCTTTTAAAAAAGTTATAGTTTGTGTTGCAGTTGCGGCAATGGCATCAGCTTTCTTACCCGCAGTTATAGCATCATAAAATTTATAATGCATGAGTTATTCCCATTCTTTCAAAGCACTGGCACTCACTGCTGCAACAATGGCATCCACATCTGACTGATACAAGCCACTGCTGGCAAAACTATTGAATTCTCCAATTCTAGCACCGCGTTCTTCGCAGAGGAAGATGTCCACAGTGTAACAGGTATCCAACTGCCAGTCTGCTGTGGCAACACGTTCTGCCATGGCAACACAGTCTGGATGCAAGTCGATGCGTGTCATCAACCTGTCATCCCAGCGGTATTGCGATCCAGTGACTATCTTGCGATCACATATCACAAAACGATTCTCACACTTGATAGGACGAGCTCGGGCAATCAAACACTGTTCATGGTCAAAGGGTCTGCTGGTCTGTTTGAGTGCAGACAATTCATAGTCCAGCTTGTCCATGGTCACATCAAAGCCAGTGAAGCTTTTGAAGCCGCTGTCTGGCCGCATGAAGATGTGATCGCCAAACAGATCGCGAATCATAGACTTGCTGCGGGCAATCATGCCCACTGGCATGTAGACACAGTGTTCATTGAAGTACCAGTCACCGGGCAACTGCGTCATGTAAAAGCTGGTGTCAGTGTCTTTTTTGAAACCATATGCGCCGGGTGTATAGCCACGGTTTTTGGTGCGTATGAACTTGATAGGACCATACATGACCACGCATTCATCTTGTCCATAGGGAATGTCTGCATACTCGCGAGTATTGGGATCAAAGTCACTTTGAAAGTATTCGATGCCTGCACGTTGCAATGCAGAGTCAATCTGTGGCGATCCGGGCCTACGAAAGATTTCAGTACTGATTGCCCATTTAACTGTGGAAGGTGTGCGCATTATGGTCCTGCTTCAATCATGTCTTTTGCAAAGTTTAGTGCCACCATGCAGTGTTGTACACCTACAATCTGAGTGTGACAATCGATCAGAGCATTGTGTTGGCCTTCGGGATTGTTATCACGTAGATCATCCCATACTGCAAACAGTGTACGGCTATCGAGAACTCTGCTATAACGCCACGGCGCACTCATGCCATACTGTTGATAGAGATTTTCAAGAATGACCAAATCAAACTGCGGCCCTTGCGCCCATACACTTTTACTGCCTTTGACAAATGCACTGAGTTCTTTAAGAGCTGTGGCTATGTCAATGCGGTTGTCAGGATCAAATGCTTCTGTGCGTACTGCATCATCTTGTTTAAGCCACCAGTCTATGGTGTCAGCTTCACTGCAACGGTTGATCTTCTCTTGTTCATCAATGCTCAACCGCATATAGAAGTTGTCAATGGGCTCACTCAGCGTATTTGGATTAAATTTAGCTGCACCCACTGTGAGGACAATGCAGTTGGCAGATACGCCCAGCGTTTCGATATCAATCATTACATCATGCATTCGTCACTCCGTTGTCAATTGTAGACACACTAACAGTATATGGTAAAACAGTCAATGACATTCGCTAAATATTCACATGCGCATCAATGAACTCACTGGTTACCGTTCCCATCCTGCTTATAAACAAGCAAGATCCACGTTTGACGATACCACAGACAAATGGGCCATGCAGACTCGTCGCAAAGACAAACTGGAACAGTTTAGAACGTTTCTAGAAAAAAATGGCTTCAAGTTTATAGACAAGGGATCGTTTGGCGCAGTATTTGAACGTCCTGGATATCCATGGGTATTTAAAATATTCAACAGGGATCCTGCATACTTACACTTCGTAAAGTATGCCATGGCACATCAGGATAATCCACACTTGCCACGGATCAAAGGCATCATAAAAATCAACGACGATACCTATGCAGTGCGTATGGAACGCTTGAGTCCAATACCGCTTGGCACAGAGCCTGCAATGTCACTGATACGTAAAATAGTCGGCATTGACAGCTATGGCGATCTCAGCGATGCAGATGTGGCATGGATAGACAAAAAGTTTCCAGGCATTTCTGCGTTTTTCAAAAGCTTTCCGTTGGGTGAGTTTGAATACGATCTACACTTACAAAACTTCATGCAGCGTGGCAAGACCATGGTTATAGTAGACCCCATATATGATTATAGAGAAATGCAGGGCAACTGATGCAGCTACGTGATTTATTCGAACGTCACTATAAAAGCTTGCCAGCGTATCAGCAGGCTCACAGTGATTTCTCTGACACCAGTACGCATGGTGCAGCCATGCACGGCATGCTGAAATTTGATAAATTCATGCGTGAAAATGGATTTGAACTGCTGGGATCGGGCGGATTTGCCAACGTTTATGAACGACCAGGATATCCTTGGGTATTCAAAATCTTCACTGGTGATACAGCATACCTGTCATGGTTGGAATATGTCACTGCCAATCAAGGCAACGAACATGTGCCTAAACTACGAGGTAAACCATTTAAAATCAACAACGGTACCTATGCCATACGCATGGAAAAATTAACACCATTGCCCGGCAATTTCACGGATGATCCATTGCTTGATGCTGTTATGTATGGCGGGCTTCCACTTACACGCAAGTCTGAAAGCACTATTACAGATCTAGGGCATCCGGATTTATTGGCTGTTTTAAAAGCGATAATGAAAATTGCATATTCTAATAAAAATTACAACACAGATTTACATAGATATAATCTAATGATGCGCGGTAACACACCTGTTATAACAGACCCGCTTGCAGATTCCAGGGTATAAAACATGCGCTTACAACAACTATTCCTCAACGAAAACACAGTGCTTGATGAACTCACACACTACAAAAACTTGCCTGCGTACAAAACTGCGCAAGATACATTTGCAGGTGTTGGACGTGGTGGTCATTACAGTGCCATGAAAAAGTTCAACGAGTTCATGAATGAACACGGCTTTAGGAAAATGGGCGAAGGTGCATTTGGTGCTGTGTATGAAAAGGAAGGATATCCATGGGTATTCAAAGTATTTCATGGAGATCCTGCATACTTGGATTTCTTACGCTATGCCATTGCACATCAAAATAACCCACATGTGCCAAAGTTCAAAGGCAAACCCTTCAAAATAGATGATAAAACCTATGCCATACGCATGGAAAAACTATATGAATGGACCAGTTACTTTGATCTTATGGGACATACCAAATCATTGATGTATGCTGTATCTTCGTGGAGACCGCCTGTGTCACCAGACCAAGAAGCAGTGTTTAAGTCACGCGGTGCCGCAGGATTAATACCAGTACTCAACAATCTTGCTCAATTGTGTGGTAGTAAAAATTACAGACTAGACCTACACCATGGTAATATTATGAGACGTGGCAATACCATAGTAATAGTAGATCCTCTGGTAGACGATGCGAGTTTGCAAAGAAGTGAACCAAATATGGCGCCGCCTGATGAATCGCAACAGTCCACTCAACCGGGCAGATTTGAACCCAGTTCAAAGTGATCTTCAATAAAGCCGCCAACTGGACAAAATCCTTTGTTGTAATTGTTGTTTGCAATTTCTGCACATTCGCGAACAATCAGTTCAGCAAACTTTTCCAGTGATCCAGGGTTGTTCAGAGACTCTTGCCAAATGCGCACCCGTTCTGTGTCAGCATCTGCCCATTTGGTTTGTACAAGCCCTGCTTGTTTGGCCAGTTCTTTGATACGTGGATTCATGCTGCGTCCTCATAAACTATGTTATAACCTGTGGGCATTTTTCTGCGCGGTATGTCACGGTTACGTTCCCGCTGCATCCAGTCCCACACTTGCTGTGCCAACGGATCCTTATATACTCGTCGTGTTACAGGACCAAATCGTTCACCTTTGGGACCTACTAACCACATATCTTTGCGATACTCATATTCATAAGTCATGGTTTCAATCCATATTTTCTGCACAGTGCAGCATGACCTGCCACTGCTTCATCCAGTGTTTGATAGCGATCAACGACTTCACTGCCGTTTTCTGAGAACAAGCAAGACTCATACTTGTAACCAAAATCCATGCCCGGTATAGTGGGCATTTCCACAGTGCTCAAGCGGATTGTTTCAAGACTAAACAATCCGCCATCGCTTGATACCTTTTGCCAACGCGGCGCCATCAGTTGTCTCCATCAAAGTGATAAGTCCATTTGATATCCTTCCACAGATGCCGCACGGAATCAATGGTAGTCTGAGTGCCAGTGTGCTTGCGGATATGCGCAACCAGCATTGCACGAGTATCTTTGCCGTCAAATTTGCCAAACACAATCATGGGAGCCACAGGGTCGTTCTTCTTGATAGTGGGCATCCACTCAGTGGCATAACGCTTGCGGTCCAAGCCAGATGCCACCACACCGTTGTAATAACGGTCGTAGCTGTCAACACTTGCAGCAATGCCTTCCCAAAAGTCATTTTCAAACTGGTCAACTCGATGACGGTCATCATCCAACATAAACGCTTTGCTGTCATCCAGCTTGTCCGTGACAATCAACTTGATCAAGTTCTTTTCCAAGTTCAAGTTGTCTTTGGTCTTATGGATACGACAGTACCACTCGCCTTTGATTTTGTGCATTTCGCCATCGTCAAAACGAATGATCCAACCTTCCATGCCTTCAACATCATGGGTCTCAGACAACAGTCGTTCCATGTTGGCAGCAGTGCCGTCGTAAGCACGAACAACATCAATATTGTAAGAACCTCCCCATTCTAGCAAGTCGGCATAGCCGACATATTCACCAGAGACATTGTGACGAATAGCCAGCAATACCAAACGGTCCTCTGGATAGTCAATGACAATGCGTTGCTTACGGCTGCACCATTCAAAGATGGGAGTCATACCGCGAGTGATGCATTCGCGTGCCATAGATTCATAACCATGAGTACCAAGAGTAGCAATGAACAGTTCTGCACCCATGCCAACATCAGTGATACCCATCTTGGTACCCCAACGGATACCCGCATCAGTGATCACAGGCGTAATCATAGAACCATCCAGCTTTTCCAAGATCACATGCGGACGATTCAAATCAATGCAGTGCATTTGAGTTTCGTCACGTTCGTTGACGTTGAAGAACTTGTGCAAACGGCGTGCCATGATTTTACCGTCGTTATGGAAAAGTATACCACGGCATTCTCGACGAATGGCAGCATGCAGATCGTATTCATTGTTCAACATCACAGGAGGGAACGTATCAATCATGTTGACCATGTAGTTGACAACGTAGCCCCAATCGCGTTCAACAATTTTAAATTCATCGCGACCTGCAATGGCAGCACGAACATCGTCGATATGATTGATGTTAGGAAATTGGTAGCCCATGTCGTTCAACCCTGTATGAATAACTGTGTATGGTTGACAATAACACATAGCAAATTACTGTCAACCATATTTTTATTTAAAGATGTAAAAACGAACGTTTTTTGTCTGCAACGATTGCAGGGATCGCTGCCATAACTCGTCTACAATAGGCACTGGGTTTTTTGCCTAATTTTGCATATGTACCACGGTTATAGAGAGTAGCTGCTTTACACCAATCGCCCTTTGCACGATCTAGCGCCTCTTTGAGGTATAGCATACTCCAGGTCAGGTTCGTTTCTGGGTCAAACAACAACTTGCAGTTGCCTTTGAATCCCAGACCTTTGGCAGTGGCACATCTGATCTGACCTAGACCATAGTTGCCACTGTTATAAGCTCGCACATCGAAAGTACTTTCGACCTTTATGATAGCGTATGCCAGCGAGAATGGCACCTGTCGTTCTGCGGTCTTGTCAGCGATTAACTGAACCAATGGAGGAAGGCTATCAACATTCACAACATCGGCACCCCATGCTTTGCAGCTAACGCATGCTAACACTAGGGCTACGACCATGATTTTTAACTTCATAGTAATTTATTTAACTACCAAAACCGCATAATTGTCAAGCCAGTTAACTGTTGACTGCGCCAAGTACCAGATAGTAAGCGGAATATTGCTTCTTTGCACCGTCAACACACTGTTAAAGTATGCTATAATATTGAAAAATACTGCGTTAACTCAGTCAACGCAGTATTTAATTTTAGATTATTACGTTGGTTTTGCAGTCTATGGATGTAGAGGGAACCTGCTAAGATAAGGTTGCAGTGCTTCTTTATATCCAAACACATAAGCAGCAGTGGCTTCGCGACGGAAGCACATATAGTTGCCATCTGACATTTCAACTGGAGGCAGTGTATGTGTTGCAGGAGCGATCAAACTTCGGATTTCACTGTTGACAATGTAAGGGTAAGTGGGATCAATCACAATACCTGTAATAAAACCATCTGTGTCAGCTTCATCAACTGATTGCATGACTTCTTGCCATGAACCTTTCAAATTGATCTGTGTGCCAAAACCATTGGCCTGTTTCATCCACAACTCAATGTCTGCCTTGCGTTCAACATCTTTAGAGTTGATGTAATGATTGTAAACAAAGTGATTGGCAGCATGCCCACTGTGGGCCTGTGCTTTTCCTGGGGCCATGCTCTGCAAATCCGTTCTAACGAACACATACAGTGCTAGATAATCTGCCATATTGTTTCCTTACAAGTAGTGTGCGGATTAAAAAACTCGCACAATGAGATGTCCATTTTCAACTTTAACCTCAACATTGCCCAGCGCCAACAACGGACCGTAGAGTTTGGCATTCTTTTCGGCAAGCTTGGCACGCTTGAGCGCAAAATGTGCGTCACAGACTTTGACAGCTTCAAACGGTTTTTTGCGATTCAAACCGCGCTTGGTGTAGTAGTCAGGTCGTTGTCCAAAGAAGTCTTTGATGATATCGCTTACAGCACACACACGATCCACATGAGTGTCAGTGTCGAAAAACTCCTTGTGTTGACCCGCTGCTTCATTGCCGCGGTAGATTGCATCAAGATATGCACCCAAGCTATTTTTCACTGTGTGAGTTGTATTCAGATCTTCTTGAACAAGCATTGCGGTCATCGTTTTGATCCTTTGGTTGTGTTGTGTCTCTGTGCTGCATACGTAACAGTTGTATGCAGCACTGTCAAGTGTAATTTTAGTTTGCCCAATAGCTTTCGCTAGCAACGCTGCAATGCCAAGGAGTGTTAACGCTTTCGCGCACAATTTCACCCGTCATCATGTTGCAAACTTCGCGGGTACCTGCAATCAGCAAGTGATAAGCAGCACTGTCTTGCACTGCAAGCACTGTGTCTTCCACGTTCTTCTTACGGCAGATACGAGTCTTAGCAGCTTTGGCAGCAGCTTCGGTTTTGTAATACTGCGTACCATAGGCACGCTCGGTAACAATTGCAGTAGTGTTGACGTTGTAAACTACGTAAGCCATTGTGTGCATCCTTGTGCGCTGCGTTATATGTTATACATAGCATCAACAGATACTGCGTCAACCAATTTTTAATATTTTTAACAATAAATAATTTGTAATACAAAGGTTTTACTACATGATTGAAGAAATTAAAAAAGCTGCCGAGTTGTCAAACAGTTGTCAACGTAATTGGGATCACAGTGCGTTGATACCAGATGAACATGTTGAGATGTTAATACATAGCATTCGTCATGCACCAACTAAACAAAATGAAACTCACTACAAAGTATTTTTTATTCGTAATCCAGAGCTTATATACCAGATATACAGAAAGACAAAACAATTTGCTGTTACGCCAGGAACTGGTGATATCACACAGTTTACAGACAACGACGGTAAAACCAAACTTGAATACAATGTTCGCAACTCTCAAGTCAACGCAAACTTACTGATAGCATTTTGCGATGATTGGGATCAATCAAAATCTCGAACTATGATTCACAGAATTGTAGATGAACGTCCGAATGATGTTGCACCTGGCGCTATAACTGAAAAAGAGCGTCAGAAGGCTCTCAGTATAGGTGTTGCTACTGGTGAGTTAATATTAGCTGCAAACTTGCTCGGCTACAGAACAGGCATCTGTACTGCATTTTGGTCGCATGAGATGACGGATTTTTTCGAGGGTGGGGAACTAAAACTATTAGTTGGTGTAGGCGTTCCGCATCCAGACAAGGATAGAAAAGAACACGAAGAAGTCGTCAACAAGGACATTGTAGCAGTTGATCGTCGTAGCGGCGACGATGATGCCAAATGGATTTTTCCTACGTTTGAAAAAGACGTGATGATCAAAGAACTGCTTTAAATGTTCAGAGCCTATAGTATCACACATCTTCTGTACGAACAATGTCACTCTGATATTTGTCCATAAACGCATCAAAATCTTCAACGTTGTCAAAGTAGTAGACAACACGATCATTGTAAGCTGCTTCACTGGCTACTCTCACTGCAACATCGCCCGTCAGTGTGCGTTCACACCATCGCCTTACAGCAAACATAGTCATTTGATCAAAGTGATCAGTCTGTGTACTCATCCATGCAGCCCACGGCCATAAGCTGTTAGGCCATGGCGGGTCCCGCTGGTCGAACTTCAAAAGTTCCTGCGGCATTATCCACAACACGGTGTTGGGATCTAAGCTGTCAAGGTCAATCCAGCGAGACATTTTTATTCATTCGTTAGTATGTAATGCATTGCAGCTTGCTCAAAATCATCCGAAGATTTAAAAAACACTTCTTTATCTTCGTAATTATGAATCCAGCATTTAGGTTGTGCATTTCTGCGTTCGAAACAGTACCATTCACTATTATTGCGAATTTCACTACCATCACCTAATGTTGCAATGCAGGATTTTACAAAATTATTAAACATACTACCAAACGTGTTTGCACGATATAAGTATCCTCGTTCAAATGCTTGATTACGATCATCTATTTTACAAAAGTCGCCAAATTTATATCTAGTACGAGGGTATGGTGTATTACGTCCCATATTAAACTCCTGTAACTTTGTCATTACGAAACCCCATGAACACAGGGAACCTCACACTCCAAACGTCATCGCTGTCTTGATTCTTTGTTAGTACATCTCCTTTGATTTCAACTGTGCGACCAATTACAGTATCGCGGCTTACCCAAATCTCATCACGTAGTTCTTCTGTATAGCCGCCGCCAACTGTGACTTCAATCAGCTTGCCTTGATCAACACCGCGACATACCAATCCACCCATGGTGTTTTTGAATTTGCTGTCAGCTTTACCAGGTTCAACGTCAACAACTTCCAAGTCCACAGTGATAAAGGGTTTGATCTTCATCCATGCATCGGTACGCTTGCAACGATAGCTGGCACCGGGATCTTTTACCATAATGCCTTCATAGCCAGCAGCCACAGTTTCGTTGTTGAACTGTTTGAATTCTTCCTGTCCTTCTGCTGTATCAAGATCGACAGCCTTCTTGGGAATCACATACACACTTTCGCCGCAGGTGTCTTGCAACATGGGTATAAATCCAACTAGCACATCCTGTCGTTCTGTCTGTTTCACAGCATATTCACCTGCACGGAATTCGTCAAGCGGAATGATATCAAACAGTGCCAGTTTGGCATCGCTGGTATCCACATCACTTTTGCGATTCAACTGCTTCATCAGTTCTTGGAAGCTGCGGCTAACCATTTCGCCATCCAGCACAATGCTCTGTTTCAACTTGGGCAGCATTGCAGACATTTTGTCAGTGATGGCATCAAACCTATCGTTTTGCCGTCCGTCTCGGCTGTATTGTGTAACAGTCTGTGCGTCGATATCCAAGATAGTGAGAATGCGCACACCATCCAGTTTGGGATCCAGCAGCTTCCAACCCTTCATCTTCTTGGGATGGTCATCTGCGTTTTTTGCAAGCTGGCAGCTAAACACAGGGATAGTATATTGCAGTGCATCACCGCCAATGGCTTCCAGCACTTTGTTGATAGTGCTTTCAGTTACACCGCACTTGAGATCTTTAAGCAGCAGTCTACGGTACCAACCGTTCCAATCTGCGGTGCTTGATACATCTGCTGCTGCAAGCAGTGCATCACGTGCAGCATTGCCAGTTAGTTGGCGTTTGCGCAGTCGTTCTAGCAGTGTGTTGAATTTGATCCAGTCCATGCTGGGTACAAAGCCCGGCATATCACCATCTTCAATAATGGGTGCTTTTTTGACACCAAATGTAACAAGTGCATCATATGCAAGCTTGGCACCTTGGAAGAATTCAACACAGCCTTGATCCCATGCGCGGCGCACGATGGCTTCTTTATCTAGTCTACCCGGTGTAGCTTCAAGCTGCGCAATGACGTCTGACGGTTTCATCTGTGTACCTCTATGGAACGTTATACACTATGATGTAGCAGATAAGCAGTGCGTTGTCAACCTGATCAACTACCTGAACCAATGCTTTGTTCAATTGTATCAAGTTCTGGCCAGTCTACATTGTGTTTGCGTAGGTAATCGACTACCTCTTTTGCAAGATCAAATTGGCTAGTATGCATCCAATTTAAAACTGTTTTAATTATAGAACGCTTGACTTTGTGGTCAGCAAACAACGCCGGGCTGGGATTTTTGATGTATTTTATGTTAAGGCCATCTTCTTGTACCGCAGCCGATTGTGACGCCAGGCTGGGATTTTTAATATATTCGATTGCCCATGGTCTGTGTTGCACCGCAGCCAATTGCACAGCTGGTGTAGGATTGTCAATTGATCTTATTGCCCAGCCAGATTGTTGTACCGCAGCCAATTGAATAGCTAGACTGGGATTAGAAATATATTGTATTCTACTACCGTCTTTTTTCACAGCAGTGAGTTGTCGCTTTTCGCTGGCAGTATTCAAGTCAGATAATTTTAACGATTCAGTTAGTTTGCCTGCATTCATGCTTTGTTCAATTGTATCAAGTTCTGGCCAGTTTATGTTTAGAGTTCGCAGTTTATTCGCTATATTGACCACAGTTTCAGACTGCGGTCCTTTATGTTTTAATTCAGCTAGTAGAAATTTTATTATAGTATGTTTATGCGGCAAAATGTCATTGGCTGAAAATTCAACATCAGTGGTTAAAACAGCAGGACCAAATTTAGATAATATCGCATTTGCATCTTGATTTAAAACGAACCTGACTGCGTCTGCTATTTCTCTTGCGATTCCGCCTGCATAGTAATCAATTTGATCGTTGTTACTATAATCAATTTCAATATCGGATGCTGCCGACTCACTGAATCCAATATCAGTTAACTTTTCAACTAGTTCACTGTCGTAATTACCTTCGTCGAACCAATTTTTTACCTCTTCATATGCTTCTTCGTCATCCGAGTTTGCCGAAAATTGTGGTTGAAAATTATATTGTAAAATAAGTTCGCCGTGATAAGGGTCTTCATCAACGTCCATTGGTACTGATACAGACATTTGTAGCGTAGTTACTCTAGCAGTTAACTTGACTGGTTCGTCGTCGATGCCAATATGACCATCGATAGTAACAACATCATTAATAGGAACTTTAAACAGTACCTCAATACCAGTGTCGTCATATACAGGATATAGTGTTATGTATTTTGCAATAAATTCCAAGTCTGCTGTAATAGACAACTCACTGTCTTCTAGTATTTTTCTATACTGTTGGATGTCGTCGGTCATCTGTTAATTTCCTATCGTTTTTGCATTCATACTGCGTTCTATCACCGCTAGATCTGACCATTGTACACCATGCTTGCGCCGGTGTTTTGAGAAGTGTTTCTAATAGCTGTTTGTAATAACCAGGTTCGTGGGTCATGAGTATTCTTTAAAATTACTGATATACTTATCTTAGAGTATTCATCGAGATATCAAGTTCTGCTTCGCCGAACTGCGACTGTCGTTGCTGTCATTTCGCAGGCTCCATTCATCAACTCAATCGCTATATCTTAATAATTGAATCTTAATTATTTCGATAGATTTGATGTCACAAGACGACTAGTGTGCCGCCTTGTGACCAAGAGCCAACATTTCGATGAGTTCTCTAGCCTGTCCATCAGTTCGCAACCTTATTCAGGCAAGGGGCTGTCATGATTTCCTCCCTTTTACGTTAATTTCTGCCTATCTCGTTCAATGGCCTATGGACCAACAATACCACTGAATGTCATGGATATGGGGTTACCGTCTACTACCCCAAGTATCATATAATATGATTTCGACCGCGGTTTGCTTATGCTGATACGCAGAGCTTTTTATTTTGAATTGTCACGGAACCGGATTGCCGGAAGCTTCGCATCCACCATCAGTGGGTAGTGCGTATCAGTCATGCTGTCGCCCATGTGCATCCCTTCCCGTCCGAAGGTGAGCAGTCCTATTCAAACGCCTGGACCGGCTATCGACAGTGTTTAATTAAAAAGGGCAAGTGTTACCTTGCCCTAGTTTGCAGTTATGGTTGCCATCCCGGCGGCGGAGTTGCGCCACTGGTATAAGCAGGGAATGCTGTGTTAGATACATCTGTGCCATATCTAGTACGCAATACAATCCCTCGCTTCTGCAAGTTCTTACTACTGTCGTAGTATACTGCCATTATGGCATTAGGCACAGTGGAATTCTCTCTGGTAAACTGTGTATTAACAGTGTTCCATTGAGTGGCAGCACCAAATCCTGTGCCAACTGATTGACTAACAGAACTCAAACTGTCCGCAGATCCGCTGTGGTTGTATATACCTCTAGCTACACTGCTGCTGGGATTGGCAAACGTGAGTTTGTTGATACTTGACGCAGGAAAACTATTTTGCCATTGATACTCACGGAATACCATGGCACCAATAACTCCTGTGTTACCTACGTTGCCGCCAATTTTAGCCACATAGCTTTTGCTGCTACGGCTGAAGAAGAACTCGGCAGCGGTTGCTGCATCCAGTTTCCACCCTGGTATTTCCAGTGTGCTGTTGCCATTTACCACATAGCCTTCGCTTAGATGCCCTGCGGGTTTACCCTTGAGGACATCTAGTCCGTCTACACTGAAGATTGCCAATACCCTATCTGGACTTCGATTGGTAAAGCGGAGAGTGTATGTGCTACCCTCTCTGCCTTCAATCCAAACCTGCCCTTGATGATAGTATTCATCGGCAGGTCTGCGTCCAAGTGGGCAGATCTCCAGCTGATATTGTGCGCTGGAATCAAACATCTTACTTGATCCTGTCGCGTTCTTCGGCAGTCATACTAGTAGACGCATACACTGCATGCGTATCCAACCCTGCTATCTTTGCACTGCGCATACGTACAGTGGTAGCACTGAGTGTACCCATAGTCTGCGCCATGTTGGTAGTGCTGTAGTTTACACTGTTCATAGTGTTCATACCAAAGCTTGCACCAACTGAGAACGCATCAATGTTTGCACCAAGGAACACAAAACTCCAGTCTGCCTTTTCAGCAGCAGCAACCATTGCTTTGATTTGTGTACTGTTGAATTTGCTACTGGCGTTTTCTTCGCCGTCAGTCATAATAAGAACGATAACACCGGGGCGATCCTTCTTCTTATTCTTTTCCAGTGTGGCATTTACCTGCTCAATAGTATAGCCAATGCAGTCGAGCAAGTTGGTTCCACCATTGGGTCGGTAGTTCTTTTTATCAAGCGCAGGCGCTTCGCTAATTGCAAGATTTTCAAACACAGTTTTGATATGCGGTGCGTCGAACTTGTTCAGTGTAAGAGTTGCATCGCCTGCATTTTCAGCAGCACGTTGGCCTTGAACAAATTCGTTAAAACCAGAGATAGTGCTGTCGTAGCAGGAATTCATACTACCGCTTTCATCAAGTACAACCGCAATAAGGTTGCCTTTGGTGCCAGCTTTTTTAAACTTGTATGTGTTTGTGGGAGTTGTGGTTGTTGCTACTGTTACAGTAGTTTGCTGTGTCAAACCGAGACCTGGAAACGGGTTCGGCAGAGTGCCATTTGTAGTAGTCATATCAATGTCCTTCGAGGTCTTTACTGCCCAAAATCACCTTTGGGTCTTATCTGCCTCATCCTGCACCCTGTGTGCATTAAACATATTTATAATGTCTGAATTGCTGATATCCAAATTATTTAGATAGAACTCATTGATTGTCAGCAGCAGTTGCACTGTCTTTTATTATTTCCAAATCTGGCCATGTGACGCCTAGTTTGTTTAGTTGCCATATAAATGCTTTGGTATGTTTAAACATCTCTGCTTTGAGATATTCCAGCAACATTTTAATTAATCGGTGCCTGTATGGTTTAAGATCTTCTGCGTGATCGCCTTCGTAGCCCATGCGCAACAATTCTACCAATGCAAGTCTTACATTTGTCATATCATTGGCATTGAGAGCTTGCATTAAATTATCAAGTTGGTATTCGGCGTCATTGCTCATGGTGTATCCTTTTACAGTTGTACTGTTGGAAACAATACAGTAGTCATAAATTCTGTAGCAAGTTCATCGCCTAACAGATTCTTAATGGCTTTTACAGTATGCTCATTTTTACGTTGCTGTATGCAATATCTATCCTGTGCGGCTATGATATTAGCAGACAGGTGTGTATCAGGCGTTAAGCTATCAAGGTATTGTGCTAATACCAACTTTGCATCGTCTGCAATTGCTATCAACTCATCGCCTGTTGGTCTGCATGCAATCCAATTTTCGCCAAATATGTCGCCCCATTCTGGACGTTGTCTAGGACGTTCAATTGGCAATGTGGTAAAAGGCTGACTGGGTAATACAGTGGGACTGAGATCCCAAAACAATCCAGTTACTTTGCTTTCGCCTGCTATAACATCAAATCCAAATATAGGAGCAGGATCGGTAACATGCGGAAATACACAGCAATGTACCACCATGAAACGATCCTGATTAAAAATTTCCACATGCGCTATGCGAAATTTCGGACTGGTCCAACGATGGTTTTCCCAACCGTAATCTTTTGTAGGTACAGTTTCACTGTTTGGTTGTCCTGCGATTATTGTACAGAAGTCACGAGCAACTTCATCCAAATAGTTGATAAAGTTCATCGTATATCCTCATGGTCCAATCAAATGCCGCATTGGCTTCGTCGTAGTGTATATCAGTAAGATTTGCTCTCACGTAAGCAATACAGCCCTTGAGGTCTTCAAATTTTAAATGTGCATGCGGTCCAGGCAACTGTTTGCCTATCATCTGTCCGCCATACATGTTTCCTAGATAATGCACGTAGACATGCGCCCAACGGTCATTGGCAGATAACCCACTGAGATACTTTACGTAATTTTTTACATTTGGTGCTATTACGCAAGGCTCGTAGTCCATATCTGCAATGTCTTGCAATATGATTTTGTTACGCAGCACTTCTGGTTTGATAATCATACCGTCCCGTTCTAGCTCTGCATAGATTGGTTGCATGTTTTCGATAAATGCAGCATAGGTGTCGGTTCGCATGCCACCTGTGATCATCAGTTTACTTAATTCAGTTTGCTCTGCACGTTTATGACTGTCGCGCACTGCTTCGCGTAGATCCATTTGTTTACCTCTGTGATATTTTGAGGTTCATACCCTCTAATACTTTAAGCAGTGTAGCAAATCTTTCGCGGTCTTGCACTCTAAATTCTTCAGAAAGATTATCCCAAGGCTGAAGCATAGGATGTTTACGATTTTTTGGATCCATTTTGTGACCAAATGTCCAACCTTCGTCCATCTTGCGTTGGTGCCATTGGTTGTGATAGGTTTTAGCAGCAGACTCTGCAATACCTGCAAGCATATCCTGTTGTACCTGTTGCAGTTTTGTTTCTCTGCCATCACGCTGGCTCCAGTTGATAACAAAGTCGCCGTCTGGATACTCTGCATTCCATGCTTCTGCAATAGCATCAGCTTCGGCTTCTTCCAAATCTCTACTGATAGGCACCACATAGTGATAACCATTCTCACCTTTTATACAGTAGAGTTTGGTGTTGACTAATTCTCGGCCTTGTAACAGTCCTGTTTCGGCAATGATGCCATTAGGACCGCGGTCTCTAACTGTGCTAAACCATTTCGCAGGAATACCCTTGGGCAATGGTTTGGCAGTTTTAATTTCAATGTTGTGTTGTGATCTGTGCTGCATCAGATATTTAGCACTGTAATCACAATATTACCATTCCCAAATCCATTGATACCCGCGATGCAGTTGACGTTTACCAACCATGCTCATCCATTGTGCTACAAATGTACCTTTGCCCACATGCGATCCGTCGGCGGCCATGAGGTTATCATCTACTGCAACCAGTGTACCAGGACGCAATACATTTTTAATAGCCAACAATTCGTAGATATGATGCTGTGCGCTGGGTTGCCAGTTGTTTAAGTCAAGGTCAAAACTATCCAAGTACAGTACATCAATGTACCTGCCCATTTTACCAAAGTTGACTTCTGCTTCTTGCAACCATTTTACGCTGTCTCCGCAGAATACTTGATGACGTTGCCCTGTTAGGCTTTTTGCAAACTGACAGGCACGTGGATCGATGTCTACACTGTAAAGTGTACCTTCGTGCATGTCCGCCATGGTATTGAATACTTGACTGCTTTGTCCGTCGCCAAACCAATTGTCAGTTTGTCGTGTGCATCCAGTTTCTACAATAAGCGGGTATCGGCTATTTTGTACTTTGTTATACAGTATTTCAAACCCGCTGCGTCTTTTGTCTAGGCGGGCGAACATTTCATCTAATGTCATGTGTTTACTCCCAGACCATATTATATTGTCAACTGATGTGAAGAACACAATTAAATACAGTATGGAAGATAATGTAACAATCTTAGAATCCACTGTGGTGTTAGATGATGATACCGCAGCACGGGAAGAACAACAACGCATACTGCTGTTGTTGCTGGATGTAATGGAGTAAATATCAACATGAATATAACTGGAATCTTTGCAGTGGTATTGATAGTAGTAGGTGGTATGTTCTACTGGTACTTTGACCACAGCCAAAAAATCATACATCAACTGGAAGCCGATCGTGCCAAGTTGGAAATATCGGTACAATCACAACGAGATGCTATATCTGCATTGCAAATGCATGCAAAAGATCAAGCAGTGCAAGTAACGGAACTGCAAACCAATTTAAATACTGCTAACAGCTATAGAGATACACTAGAAAAGAAACTACGTGATCACGATTTAACAATGTTGGCTCGTGCTAAACCCAAGCTGATAGAAGATCGTATGAATGCTGCTACCGCAGCAGTATGGAATGACCTTGAAACTATTACAGGTGGTAAACCCGCCAATACTGCTGTGCCTGCTGCAAAAACAACTGCACCATCAACAAGCAGCACCGGCCATTATAAGAGTTTAAATGATGTCAATGCACAACCCTTACAGTAACACATACCCAACCGTTGCATTGCTTGCTGCAACATTATCAATCGCAGGCTGTGCAAGTACTACTCAGCCTATTCAAATAGATACAAAACCAGTTCAACTAGAAATTATACAGCCTGCACCTCCTGCACCTGTATCGCTGTCAGAAGTGAACGTATCTGTTGTAACAGCAGCGACACTTGATGCATTCATAAAACAAGCCAAAACAGAACAAGGTACTGATAATCCTGTATTTGTTGTATTAAGTGTAAAAGGTTATGAAAATCTCAGCTTGAATATTGCAGAACTCAAACGTTACATACTACAACAACAGCAAATTATAGCATATTACCGCAAAGCTACTTCACAAAAATAAAGAAATTAAAATGAACAGATTAAAGAAAATACTTCAATCAAAATGGTTTAAACGAGGCGGCTTGGCAGTTTTGTGTTTTTACCTGCTCAAAAGCACATTATGGACCATACTGTTTGTTGCCATGTACATGGGGTGGGTACACTTGTAACACCGCACTGAAAACACTGTGTTAAACTAAATATTGCTACTCAGCAATAAGGCAGTGTTGTTATGATAAAACGATTAAACCCCGCAACCGAACCCAGCGATAAACCAAAAGTTATAAAGACACTAGATGGTGTTTCTAGTTCAGACGATGATACATTTTATCAAGGTACCGGACAAAGCGTGGCACCTGCAACACCAACACCACCGGCACCTGCTGTTACTACACCTGCTGTAGCAACTACAATGACCAGTGCGCCGCCGCCGGTTGTGCAGCAAAATACCACCGCCTCTGTAGTTACAACACCTAGTACACAGTATGCCAGTACCATTACAGCGGGTAATATTACCAGTAATGTAGATGCAGTTCCCAATTCAGACGCAGCAATTGTACATCGTAAAATGAGTCTTGAAGAAGCCAAGTTTAGACTTGAAGAAGAAAAGACTCGTCATGCAATATACATGGAAATACGCAAAGAGGATTTTAGACAGTCTGAATTAAAAGTAGAACAAGATATCAACAGTAAAAAAGAGCACGAACATTGGATGAAGTCCTATTGGCGTCCTGCAATGGGATGGCTCTATATGATAATTTGTGCGTTTGATTTTATTGTAGGACCTATGTTAACTATGGCCATGCCTATATTTCTCAAAGGTCTTGGTGCAGCCAGTGTTACCTACACACAATGGTCAAGTTTAACATTGAGTAACGGCGGGTTAATACATTTGGCATTTGGCGCAATACTGGGTATTACTGCTTGGACTAGAGGACAAGAAAAAATCAGCAAGATGGGTTAATACAATTTACTTCAAAATTGATTTCCAGTGATATATGGTTCTATCTATACCTTCGCTGTATGAAATTGCAGGCTTCCATCCGGTTAGTTTCGTAAGTTTTTCATTTCCGCTGTTTAACCACCATATTTCGCCATGACGTGGATCTTTTGTATTCCAATTTATAGTGCCATTCCAGTTAAGCTGCTCTGCTATATAATTTGCGCAGTCTTTTATTTTTCTTGGATCATTAGGACCTATTGTGAATATATTTTTTGCACATTTTTCTCTGTTTTCAATAACAGTCATCCATGCGTCTAACAAGTCATCTATGTAGATAAAATTTCTATAAGGTTCTGCATATCCTAAATTACACACATTACCAGTTATCATCTGGCTTATAATATGCTCTGTAACAAAAAAGTCATTGTCTTTTCTTCCGTATGCATTTGTCTGCCTAATAGCAGCCCATTCTAATCCATATGCTCGTCCAGCATATTCAAGATATTTTTCGCAACCATATTTTGCAACTGCATACGGCGCATTTGGGTTAGGTTGTGTTTCTTCAGTGAAAATAACAGGTATTTTAAATGTGTTGGTTTGTTCAATTTCGTCTGATATTGGTTGCCATCCATACACTTCCATAGTGGATGCAAAAACAAAATATGGCATATTCTGTAATTTACTACATGCTTCAATTAGATTTACAGTTCCTATATAATTTACTTCGCTGAAGCTTACTTGTTCATAGAAACTTTTTTGAACTTCTGTTCTTGCTGCCAAATGTATAACAATATCTGGTGCTGTTTCTTTTATTTCGATGTTAACAGCTTTGTGATCTGTTAAATCACTTTTGAGAGATACAACTGATCCAATTTTTTGTAATCTGGCTATAAGATGTTGTCCTATAAATCCGCTGGAACCTGTTAATAAAATTTTCATTGCTAATTTCTTACTGCTAATATTGTGTTATGATCTAGTATATATTTTAATATTGTATTCGTTTTCAAATGCAGCAGCATCAGCTTCGTTGTTTACCATAGGTTGTCCTTTGATGTTGAGACTTGTGTTAACTAACATAGGGCATCCGGTCTCGCTATACCATCTGCGCAGTGTTTGATATAATCCCATGTGCTGTTTGACATTTACAGTCTGTACCCTACTGGTACCATCTATATGTACTATACCGGGAAACCGAGTAGGTTCGCGACATTTGACAGTATATTGCATGTATGCATGATTATAATCTGTCATATCGAAGTATTGATTTGCATGTTCTTCTAGTATTACAGGTGCAAATGGTCTAAATGCATCTCGTCTTTTAACAACATTTAAACGTTCTTGAATATTAGCTATGCGAGGATCTGCTAGCAAGCTGCGATTACCCAATGCTCGCGGCCCAAACTCTGCACAGCCATTGGCAACACCTACAACTCCGCTCTTGTGTAATTCGCTTATCAGTTTACCTAATGGATATAACCCATCTATACAATGTCCCAAGTATGGGCCTTCCCAGTTGACATGTTGTTTTAGATATGCCAGTGCAGCACCAAGACTGTTGCCTGCATCTCCTGGATTTGGCATTATCCAAATGTTTTCCCATATACCTTGTGCTGCAATTGCGGCATTTGCTACACAGTTCAATGCACAACCACCACTTAGTACAAGATTATCTGAGTTTGCTGTGGACTTTAAACATGTACTGATGCGTAATACAATATCCGTGAATATTGCTTGAGCACCAGCAGCTAAATTATGTACATCGGTAATATAAGGTTGCCAATTTAAAATACCTCTATGCATGTTGACTTTACAACGATAAAACGGCCAGCGGTTGGTTATTTCTATCAGTTCATCTAATATTACTTGCTTATATTTGTCGGGGTCGCCAAATGCAGCCATACCCATTACAATGTATTCTTCTTCGTTGGGTTTGAATCCACAGCGTTGCGTAATTGCTGTATAAAATAAACCAAGACTGTTTGGGTAGTGTGCAGCAGCAATCTTTTTAAGACTTATACCATGGCCATACCATGCAGTTGTGGTATCCCATTCTCCAATGGCGTCTATTACCAATATAGCAGCAGTATCAAACCCACTGGTATAGTAGCCACCTGCTGCATGACTACGATGATGACTGACAGTATGCATTATTGTGTCTGACATCTGTAGTCTGTTTAAATTAGTACGTGGACCAGTCAAGGTGATATCTGACCATTGACCCGCCCATATTTCACGTGTTAATTTCAACAAGGGTTTTTCGTGCCATATCAATGCACTGGGTGTACCATAAACCAGTGCAGCATTTATCAAATCTTCAGTTATTCTGTCGTCGTTTTTTATTTTACTGTATCGTTCACTATGTGCAGCCCATACAATTTTATTGTCGTTGATTATTGAAATTGCTGCATCGTGTCCACCGCCAGATATACCCCAAACATTGATATTTTTCATAAGTGCACCTTTTAAATTTCTGGAATAACACAGCTTTACTATACATATATAGTATAATAACAGTAAGATAAGAATTAAAAATGACAATTTATATATTGTACCACAATGTTAGATCTGACACAATACCGCAATGGAATTATATACCAGATGTCTCAGTACTGTTAAAAAACTGGCCAACCAATGTAGAACAGTTTGATTTGCGATTAGACAGCATGCCCAATACAGATGTTGCATATGCAAAAATAGAAGATGTGCCTGAGCGTAGCAATTGGTTATATTCATTGAACAATCTGTATAATCATGATTTATATAGACGCTCAGATTTAACCATACTTGATTATTTTAAGTCTGTGCCTCGTCTTATGTCAGATCTTATAGCAGGGTATGGTAGAATAATGTATGACGATAGACGCGAAGGATATCTATATCCCAACTATGTAAAGGCGGAAATAGAGGGATTTTTCAAACTATACGGTATACCACTAGACAGAGTGGTATTTGCAACTGGTACTGCTAACAGTGCCGACATATTCAGTCGTAATGGTTATACTATGCAGCCATTATACCTACAACAATTTGAATTGGAATCAAGTTGTGCTGTACAAAATTGGCCAACTACACCACCGCAACGTCACATAGACCGGCGATTTTTATGCTTTAACCGTTCATATCAATATAGAGTACATCGATTACAATTGCTAGCTAAAATGTATAGAAGGAATTTATTAGATCAATTCTATTACAGTATGTTAGATGGTGTGGACAGGACAGACGTAGTAACATCTGCTATGCGAGTTATGGGAGTAGAACCTAACAGTTATGATACAGCGGGTGCTATGCGTGAACTAAAGTCGCGCATGCCAATGTTATTAGACACAGATGATTTACAAACCAATCTGGCATGGGTTCACACAGAGTCTGTGGAATCATACTACAATCGCACGGGTATTAGCGTAGTAACAGAAACACTGTTTCATGACAATGAAATATTTTTCAGTGAAAAGACATGGCATCCAATGCGTATGCAGCAACCATTTATATTGGTAAATGGACCTGGGTCGCTACAGCATTTGCGAGATCTGGGGTACATGACATTTGACCATTGGTGGGACGAAAGTTATGATACAATAGTCAATTCCTATGAGCGACTGGATGCCATAGAACAATTGATAACGGATATTGCAGCATGGCCAGACAGTAAATTTATACAGTTTGTAAAGGAATCTCAAATTGTTTGTCAACATAACTTGGCTCATTTGGCAACCGCACACACTCGCATCGATTATAACCAACGACTTATTGCACTGTTTTAGCAGCTCGTTTGGCCTCGGGTGTTAATATGCTTTTAACATGATCATCTAACCAATATGGATCAGCTGCATGTATATATTTTGTATTGGCATCTAGTTTGAGTATATCGTCTATTTGCGGATCATCCCAGCTTAATGGGAAGTTCAACCAATGTGACAGACTTTTGATGTATTGTCTACGATACAAGTACAACAATTCCTGGCCAATGTAAAATGGCGGCACAGACATCCATTGCAACAGTTGCGGCATATTACCCCATGTTGGCCCGCCGCGCAAACGAGTCTGTTGGTATGTGAGTATGTTTTGATCTCGGCCTATGACCACAGGCTGTACATCAATGCCAAGACTTTCTACTTTTGACATAAAATCAAAAATAGGAGGCACTTTAGGCAACCAATTTTCTATGTAGGGATTTGATATACTGGTCACTGCATACTTTTTACCACCCATTATATCAAGATCGATCTTGTCTATGTTGTTCCAATAGTAGTTGAACGGTTCTTGATAATGTGGAATAAAATATCCATCTGGCCTGAGAGCATCTTTCCATCCATGCACATCTGTATGCATGCTGAATATTTTGCCAAACAAATGATTACCAGACCCTTGCGGACCGAATAGAACAATCATTTTCATACAGTCATTACCTTTATGCCGCTGGTCTTATAATCTTGCAAATATTCTCGTGGCGGCAATGCAATATGCAATGCATTGGCCAATTGGTGATTGTTGGTAATATCCAATCTTGCACTATGTCGTGCGGCAAAATCTATAATATCTGCATTTTGTTGATCTATATGCATGGCCATCATTTCTAAATTGCTGTAGTATTGATAGTTGGGATAGGTTATGTTGAACTGCCCACAGCGTACCCACCATCCAAGGCATGCGTCATTGGGACGATGTACAAGAACTATCGTACAGTCCGGCCACGTTTCTCGTATATAATCTAGATGATGGCAAAATACATGACTTTTGATAATGCGTACACCCTCTCCTGAGAATGGTCTATCGAATTCTGCTTCTGCTGTGTGCTTGGCCAGTTGTGGTAACTGCATAAACTGTTTGCCGAACTCCATACCAGGATCGAAGTATGCACCAAGATGCATGAGATCTGGCTGTCCCCATGCAGAATGATAATATGTTCTATTGCTGCTGTAGTCAGACCTGTCAATGTCTATACTGTAGTAAATGTTTTTGCACACCGAGCTCCATTTGGAACCCGGTGCACCTGCCATAAAAATATATTTTGGCAATGTCATTGTCTAGTCTTTGACTGCGGTCAATTTGGTAATGCCCAATGCAAGTGCACCAGATCCAAACACAGCAAGACAAGTGCCAAGCACTGCAATGTTAGGGCCGCCGCCGAAGTTTTGACCGTATACATAAGTCGAGAACCCAACTAGGTACGCAATCAAAACACCCCAGAACATACCAGCTTCGTTGACTAACTTTTGATTTAGTAGACTAAACATCAGTGGGAACCAAACTGTTGCACGCAAAATACCAAAGAACAGGAAGATGGTAATCAATGTCATACCCGGCCAGTTGGCAAGTGTAAGACCTGCTGCAATCAACAGAACCATGCCTATACGACCATATGCAATGCTGGACTCGTCGCCTGCATCTGGCTTGGCCATGTTTTTGACATCATGCCCAAATATATTGGACACAGAGCTAAGTTGCGAATCCAGCACAGACACCAGTCCTGCGAACAACATAAACAGATACATTATAGCAGCCCATGCAGGCAGCAAACTGCCAACTGTGATGATGTTCACATACCCCAACAGTTCTTTTGGAATCTCATAATGCATGCCAGCAGCAGTGAATCCCAGTAGACCAGTCAGCAAGGGTGTGATGACAAAGATAAATGCACCGCCTACAAATGACTTGATAACTGCACCTTTGCGCACTGCAAATGCACGTTGATAGAACGCATTATCGCCCCATGGTGCACCCATGTGGCCTATGGCAGTTGAGAAGCCAAATCCCATGAACACGCCCAGTGCAAAATCAGTGCCAATGATACTGCGACCATTGCCAGTGATGCCGCCCAGTCCTAGATCTACTATATCCCAGCCGCCTGCTGTGCCAATTGCCCATGGAACAATTACAGCCAGGCCCAATACCAACACGGTCAATTTGAAAATTTCAGTGACAACTGATGCTTTCAATCCGCCACGTATGGTATAAGTCAATGCAATTGCTGCAAGTATAAAGCTAACAGTATGATAGCTCATGCCTGTCAGCACTTCAACAGACTTGGATCCTGCCAGTACGTTGATGGCAAAAGAACAGATTGCCAACATGCCAAGTTCTATCATAAACAGACCTTGTACTCGTTTGCCGAACTGTTCTTTGAGATAACCTGAAATGGTAAATCCATCTGGCTTCTTGTTGCGCAGTCTATTGGCAAACCAAGAAAAGAATATCAGCGACAAAAAGTTGCCTATACAAAACCAAAACAGTCCCACAAGGCCATTTTGGTAAGCTTGCTGTGCTGATATGAACATACCAGGTGCCCACATCCATGCTGCACCTGTGCTCATTGCACCTTGTAAAGGACTGAGTTTGCGTTTTGCAACAAAGAATCCTTCCTTGCTAGTGGCGTATCCGCTAGCAAATACCCATGTCAATCCAAACACAATTGCAGCATACATTGCAAGAACAATGCCACCTGTGCCGGGAGTAAACAAGGGGAATAATGTAGTAAAATCCATCTTATTCTCCATGTAGATGTTTGTGAATCGCCAGTTCAACAGGACTCGGTTCTGTCTTACTGGATAGTGTGAGTAATGCATCTGTATAAGGCTGCTGTAACAGTTGCATCTGTTGTAGTGTAGATGTAAACAACTGGCTGTCAATCATTGCCCATCCAAGATGCGCTGCAATTTTTGTATATAGCACAGTGGGATCTGCTGTTAATATTTCTGTCATGCCCAAGCGCATAAAGCGTGTATCTTCGATTGTGCGCACGGTTGTGTTAGCCATGTCAAATTGCAAACGATCATATAGTTGAGAGTCGTTGCTGATCTCCATCATACCGTACCAACGGTCTTTGTCCATTTGACGTTCATTGCGCAAGTATCTAACATAGTGTTCGCTGTCATCCACACATTCTATCAGTATCGCACGATCTGTGGGTCTCATCCATTCTACGGTCTTTGCCACCGCAACATTGATATCTTCGCCTACACCTGCGGGCCAACCTGCATATATTGAATAGCCCCATGGGTTATCGTGGTCGCGAGAATCCGCCAATGCTTGCATAAAATCTGTGTTGCGTTTGATTTTACAAAAGCTGGCATATGCATGACTGGACCCATTGGGTTTCAATGGATTGTCAAGTATTGCAGGTTCGTGCTTGCTGCGTTCTAGAGAAAATCTGTCAACCATCCAACTGACAAAGCTGCCAAATGATCCGGGCTGATACAGTATGCAAACAGTGGTCACAGCTTGACCACTCGCATTGGCAGATGCACAGCAGCCTGTGCTGCTGCTACAATCTCTAAAGTCCTTGCAGTTTGTTTGCCAGTGATTTGGAGTAGTGGACGAGATTTCCAACCTGCATTGACAGTGGCATGCGGCATGTCCTGCCATTCCCATGTAATACAAGTGCCTGCGGTCCATTGATGGTATAGGGCATTGCCAAACATCCACGCTTGGCCCATTTCCCAATCGGCTAGCATTACTGCGAATCTGCGCATGATAGCAGGATTTTTATCCATGTCAGTTACTTTGAAACTGTTCTCACGCTCAGGTCGTGCTGCAAAATTGTCAATGTGAAAATGCAGCATTTGACCAGTGGTTTGATTATGAAATTTAATCATGGGATCTTCTAGTCCAAGATAATCTGCAATTTGGTGAAATACTGCAATATCTTCTGCGGCAGTTCTTGAAAACACTTCTGCATGCGGACTTGCGCCCGCATTGATAAGGTCTTGTTCTTCTGCGTTGGCAGTGTACAATCCTTGTTCTGCAATGGTTTTATTGAAATTGTTTCTTGTGCCCCAGGTGCTGACCTGTGTGCGTGGCATACATTCTGATATGGCATCTGTAAAATCTGTATCGAAAATGCAAACAGGGGTGTAACTGTCTTTGCCCAACTGTGGTGCACGAGTGTTATCAAAATGCCAACTGCTCTTAGATGTGGTATATTCCCATCTACTACCGTTCCAATCTTCGTATTCTGACATTTTTATACCCATTCTTTCAAATATATTACAGTATATATCATTTTTATTGGTTCTATAAAAAAAATGTGTAAAATTTAGAATAAATTATACGATGCGTATTTTACAATCTGCCATACATGGAAAATTGCAATGAATAAACGAATACTGACATATCTGCTAGAAAATCTAGCTGACAGTTTTAAATTGGAAAGATGGTCTGATATTAGAGCAGCGTTAAATGCCAATACAATCATTGATCAGTTGCCATGGACACCCAAGCGACTAGAAAAATTTGTAGAAGATATAGATAACACATTTGATGTTGTCATAGAACCAGTGGGTACTGTTGCTGTATTGGCAGACAAGATTGATTATGCATATGCCAGTAAGTTTTGGGGTGGCGGCATATGGAAACCTAAAACAGATGGATACCAATACACAGGTTGGGGCATTGTTGAGGAGATCAACAAACGTAATCCGCGAGCAGTGTTGGATGTGGGATGTGGTTACAATCAATTCAAGCCCCGCATACCCAACCTTGTTGGCATTGACAAGTTCAACAACAGTGCAGACTTTATGGTAGACATACTAGAGTACAATGTGGAACCAGAAACCTATGATGCAGTCATTGTATTTGGCAGTATTAATTTTGGTGATTACAGCGAAGTATCTGCCAAATTCAAAAAAGTATTTGAACTTACTGCACCCGGTGGTAGAATTTATGTAAGAGCTAACCCGGGCGAAATTCATAAAAATGGACCATGGATTGAAATATTTCCGTGGACATTCGAAGCTGCTCATAAAATTGCAAAAGAGCACGATGTTGAATTAGTTACATTTAAACAAGACAACAGTAATAGATTGTTCTTTATGTACGAAAAATAATGAACCGATATTTTATTGGTTCATTTTACCTATAGTATTAATTATGTTGTATTTGTTGTTACACTTACCGCACAATTCATAACAACATACATTAGGTGAACTTGTTAAACTATTCATAAGATTTGATTTGTAAAAATCATGTTCTAAAATTTCAGCTAATGTATGTTGATTTATATCATTCCATCCTGTGTTAATATCAGGTGTATATAATATATTTGCACTAAGGTATTCGGGTGATGGGCTATACTGTAGCCCACCATACCAACAACATGGCCAGATGTGACCGTTCCAGTCAATGTGTATACTGCGTTCATTCTTTGTATAGCAATCTATACTGTCTATTTTTGCCAGTCTATCTATTATTGTATTTCTTGACGTTACAGGATCTAACGTTTGATAATCTAATTTTGTAATAACTGTATCTCGCCAATGTGCTACATTATCCCACTCTGTTTTGTGATTATTGTATGCATTCCAAAACTTGTCGCTGCTACGTAAATCATTGTTGGGCGTAACTATAAAACTTTTAAACCCAACCATATTACTAATTGCTCTAGCTGCTTCTATCTGATGTTTGTTCCATGAAAATTCTATAAATTTCCATTCGGCATTTGCACCAGCTTTAATTACAGTGTTAACATTTTCCCAAACTTTATTCCATTTTACAAATCTTCTATAGATATGATTGGTATCTGACAACCCATCTATACTACATTGTATTAACACATTGTTTGGTCTAATAGTTGCAACTTTTTTCCAAAAGTCAATACTGTTAATACCCATATTACTTACAACAATAATTTTTGCGTCGGGGTTTACAGATGCTGCATAGTCTATAAAATCAGGCAATTCTTTTGTTGCACCCGCGTCGCCGTAATTACCACAAAATGTTATTTGTTTCAGACGGTTACCAAGTTCGTTGATTATTTTTTTCCAAACATCAAAACTCATATGTTTGTTAAATGGTACAGTTTGATTTTTAAACAAATTGTCAATTTGTCTAGCACAGCCGGGGCATGCTGCATTACAGCTTGAATTGATATCTACATTTAACATTTCAATATCATTAACAGTTAAGTATCTATTCATTGATTAATCAATACTTGTCCATACTATTATTGCTTTTTTACTTGTTATACCGTGATTTAAATAGTTGTCGCTGCAATGATAACGATATCTATCTGCTGAAAAACAACTGCCTTTTTTCCATTTATACACACTTTCTACGGTGAGATACTGGAATACTTCGTATCCGGTTAATGGATAAAAATCTCTTTTATAAGTGTCGTCGTCTATTGAATACAATTCATTTGGTTTAATATCATTCGCACGTATCCAACTCCACGGATCTTTATGCCCACTGCGTTCATTAAATACATAAGTTTGGCTGTCGTAATCTTCGAACGGAATTATGAGTGTCCACGCAGGATTAGGTGCTATTACCATGTTAGGTTGTTCGGCGTCATTATGTAAACCATATGGAAATCTGCTATCTAACACATGTATATGACTTGCTTTTACACCGCTGCCAAATGTAGCTTCTAGTTTTGGTTGCAGAATATCAACCAATGGTTTCCACTCTGGTTTGTTGTAAAAGTTATCAAATACATAATAATGTGCAGTAGTATGATTGGTGTCTCCCATAAATTTTAATGCAAGAGGTGCCATACATGTGTCATGTCCATACAAGACTTTATCAGATGCAGCAGCTTTTTCAAACTCATGTAATTCTGAATCCGACAAAAAATTATCAATTATCTTACTATCAAATATAGAATTTTTATAATAATCTGAATAGATATATTTTTCTAAATACTCTTTATCTTCTAATCTTTCAAATGACATAATTATTCCTTAAATTTTACGTATTTATATTGTTTTATTACCATCAAATTTATTTATATTGCACTCTAGATTGAATTCCTCCCAGTCAAAGCTCATGTTTTGTTTAACACATTCTTGATATTTAACTCGGTCGTCACTTCTTGTAGTTTCGTGTGTAAATTTATGCTTTAGTTTGAAACTTAAATTGCCAATATTATCAACACTGCAATTGAATTCGCTATGGTATGGACTTGCAATAAATCCACCAAATTCTGGCACATCTAGCTCTGGGTTACTAATCATATTAAAATCAAACGCACCGTATATTTTATAAAATATCCACGGTATTACTAGATATTCATTTGCTATGCTTGTGCTTAGTTTATTTTTATCAGTATTGAGTTTAGAATATTCATCATAATATGGTGTAAAATAATCAAAGTTTTGATTGGATTCTTGCGGTATATACTCAACAGGTTGAATTGTGGTGTTGTAATTAAATTTATAAAAATCGTTTATGTTTTTACGATTCTGACCATTCATTAATGTAGCACCTGCATGATCTTGCATTATTCTTAGCCATATATTCATAAACTTCAATCTTATAAATCTATGAATAATGGTGTTTTTGTAATCAGCAGTATACCAATTGCTCATAAATGTATTATCCCATGGAGTGTCAATCCATTGTAAATTATATTTTTTCCAATTGACATTCAAATCACTGAATGCTGCATCTCCGCAAGTCATTCCAGGGCTAATAGCATATATCCATTTACGAGTATTATGTAATACATGCAAACTGTGTAACCACTCACTAGGACCTTCGCTTGGAAATCCAACCACCCAATTCACATGACTACTTACTCCTGCGGCCGCAGCATCTCGCAGATTATTTTCAATTTCCCATACTTTGATATTTTTCTTCATATCATTTAGAACTTTTTCGCTGCCACTTTCTACACCAAAGCTTAGACTAATGCAACCACTTTTTACAATATCATTGAACATTACGGCGTCCATACGACCGTCGCAGCGTGCATAGCTATTCCATCTGACATCTAACTTACGTGCGATTATTTCTGCAATCAAATTCTTGAATTCTTTTAAATTACCATTTGCAAGGCTATCAACAAACCAAAATCTGTTAATTCCGTATTTTTTAACTTGATATTCCATTTCGTCTGCTACGCGATTGCTTTCACGCCATCTGTATCTCCAAAAATGTGTTTCTGCACAAAATGTACACTTAGCAACACATCCTCTACTGGTTTCTATACTTACACCGTCGGAGTGTTGGTAGTCATTTAGTGTATAATCATCATAATCAGGAAACGGAAGCGTGTTCAAATCTAAACTGCTTTTTAATCCGCCTAATACTATCATATCGTCCGATTTTGGCAACACATTGTAATTTTCAAGTAATGTAAGTAATTCTTGTTCGCCTTCGCCTTTTATACAAAAATTAATCAATCCGCGTGGAAACTTATGTGTTTCATATATTAAACTTTCGAACCAGGTATTAAAAGCCTCGGGACCGCCAACCATAATGACTTTTTCGGGCGATAATTCTTTAATACGTCTAATCATATATAAACTTGGCAATAAATTTGTCAAGTAAAGACTAAATCCAATAAAATTACTGTTGTCTGCCAGTATTTTGTGTATATATTCATCTAATAGAGATTTGAGGATAGGATGTACTTCTTGATCATATACAGGTTGTTCCCATTTATAATAATTTTTACTTTCCCAATAATCTACTTTATATTCTTCTATTAGATACTTGTATGCATTTACATTAATGTCATGTACGGTTACATTATAGCCATAATATCGTAATAGTCCCGTTAATCTTGCAATGTTATACGGTGGAAAAATAACACCCCATGCAGGTGCCATAACCAAGCTAACAGTATCATTATTCAAGAGACTTGCTTTATACTCTGACCAATATGTATAACCTCTCTTATTTTTTTTACGATTATCAGACCAATAATTTACTAATCTGGGTTTAACAGCTAAATCGCCAAGATGACTATTAGCATGATTAATAGCCTTTCTGTCTTTTTCTATGATATGAAGTAAAACTTGATCTCTGTCTTCACTTTGCAATTCGTTGTTGTCAGTTATTGCCATTCTGTTACCAATTGTGCCAAAGTTGGATGTACATCGTTGATACTCTGATTTCGTAGTTTATCATATGCAACGGTTCTAATTGCAAACTTTTTTTGTAACTCTTTAATATTAGATAACGTATTAGTATTGCGTAATCTGTGAATAGTAGCGTTTATTCTAAAAGCATCGAGCTGGTCTGGTGTAAAATCAGCTGATGCGAGTTCTATTTTATTAGCTATATTCAACCGCTCTTCTAATGGCAATATATCAATTTGCAGATCAGCAGGACTGTCTACAAAGTTAAAAATTAAATTACCGTTTTTACCGTTGTCTTTCCAATAATTTATAATGTTAACTAAGTCATATGCATTATACGCTTGCACAGTTGCTAATAAATGAGTCTTAACTGACATACCCAGATACTTTTTGTATGCAGCAGAAAGTTTTGTCCAGTCTGCGCCATATCTAATGTAGTCATTAGTATATCCGACACCATCTATACTAAATTGAATGTCTACATTTTTAAACTGCTCTAACCATTTTAATACCTTGCCTTGCATTCTGGTGCCATTTGTAGTGATATCTAAATGCAAATGCGTATTGTTGGTATCTATGCAATATTTTAATAACTTGATAACACCTGTCATAAAGAACGGTTCACCGCCTGCTAATTTAAGTGTTTTTAAATGTGGTAACCATTCTGTTATTTCACTAAACAGTTTGTCATTTTCAATCCAGTCGTTGACTTCGAACCAAGTTTCGCCTGTGATATTTTTTAAAAATGGGTTATCTTTATGTTCGTTTGCAATAGTACTGCTGACACCAACAAAACACATCCTGCAACCAAGATTACAGAACCTGCCTGGGCGCCAGTCTACCCAATGAGGAGTCTTGTTGCTATTGCCGTATTTTACATCAATATCCCAATCTGCTGCGGCATTAAACCATCCATTATGTATCATCCTATCGCTACCGCCGCCCGAGTCTTCCTCTAATTGGTAGCACTTATTACATTGTTTAACAGGTTTACCATCCAACATATCTTTACGAATTTGTTGGTATACATCTCCGGTCCATACCGCATTCATACTGGTTTTAGTAATATCCTCTGACACAGGATATTTCCAGTCTCCGACGCAGCATACATTTGCATGACCGTTAGTTGATATGTGCATGTGATTAAATGGTAGTATGCAAAAATACTTGTTGTTTTTAATATGATCTTTCCAACTATCTGTCATTTTTGTTTACCTGTTTTATCTAGTTTGACTTTTTTACTTCTTGCAGAAACATCTAAGTGATATTGAATTATATCGCTTATACCAGACAAACTTTGTCTCCAGTTTTCATTTCTAATTTTATCAAGTGCATCTTGTCTGGTAAAATATCCTTTGAACTGTGTGTCATCTGGACTTACTTCATTCATGTGTGTTAGTACACTACGTAAAGTTTTTTCTGTTTTTGTACACCACGCAATATCATTGTTCCATCTGCGATATATTTCATCTATGAAATTCTCATATAAATTGTCAATCATAACTTTAATACCGACTGGCAAATTTTGAATATTGTAAAATTTTGGCCAATATAAATTGTGTACTACAACATTAGGATTAATACGGTTAAATTTCTGTTCTTTAATCCACCATATCATATCTAATAAATGTACTACATTCATTACACTTAATGTAAGCGTGAAACTAGCAGTTGTGTTTTTTAAACGAGTATCTGTGTCAACTTTTCTAATATTGCGTTCAACAGTGTCCCATTTTGCAGGATGCCTTATATACTCGAAGTGCTCAAATATGCCATCTATACTCATACCCAAATGTACTTCTTTGAAAACATGCCATTTTTCAAAAATATTGTTGGGAATTCCTGCCATGTTTGTATTGTATTCAACTGTTACATTAGCAGCAACTTGCTTCTCAATCATAAAATCTAATAATTCTCTGTGTTTTATGTTAACGGTTGGCTCTCCACCTGTAAAATAAAACCGATCGATTGTGTCAATGTTACGTTGTATTTCCTCAAATAGTGGACTGCTGTCTACCCAATCGAATATTTTTGCAACTTTGGGCCTGCCATTTATTACATCTATAGTAATAGGATTGCCGCTCTTAGTAGGGAATGTATTACCGAGTCCTAGTGCGATCCAGTCGCTATACCACTGATCGCTGTCTGATGGGCCGCATGTTCTACATTTTATGTTGCATTTATTACCAAATCTCAAATCCCAATATTTGATTGGCATCGTAGTATTGTTTATAGTACCATCTAACGATGTATCATTTATTATAGTTTCAATATTAGAATTGAATATTGCATTATGTTGTTGTCTTTTACTTTCTATACCATTTTGTTCTTCATCCCAACACAGTTTACATACATTATGACGTTTACCTTCTAACATTCGCTGCCTAATAATTTTCCAATTTGGTGCATTGCGATTTGCACCTATATCGTCTGCCATTGTTAGTAGTTCGCCGTCATCTTTTCGTATCTCACCAAACGGTAATTCAGAATCATCATATATCATTTGACAACACATACGTACACTACCATCACTATTAGTAGCAGCATGTACCCAAGGCAATACACAAAAACTATCTTTGAATTTAGGGTCTGTTTGAATAGACCATGATTTTCTTGCTTTTATTAATTCGTCTCGTGTTCTACCTAATCGTCTCATGACAATTTCAAACACATCATCTGTTGCAACTTTATTAAATATGCATGCCTCTATCACTGCATCGTCTGTGTCGTACATTGCAATTATTTTTAGATTTTCGACTGGACATTCGGGATCTGTGACCATTTGAATACGTTCTTGCATACTTCTAAAAATACTAGGATCCAAATTGAACCTATCCTGTTTATGTTCTACATCATTTGTATTCATTTAAAAACCGTCTTTCCATAATAGAAGTGTTATTTTCTATCCATTTATTAGTATTGCGTATGCAGTGTTTAATGTCTAAATTATTAATATATGGCAATATTGTATTCCAAAATTCTGTACTATCTGTTACAAGACAGTCTACTGGTATAGTTTGGTAATTGTCGTATATCATAGAAAGATATTTAGGTAGCACATTACTTTCGTAAGCAATTGCATCACCTTGTGTGGTTACATAATGATATATGTCGTCATTATGCGTAATTGTTACAGGTTGGCGTGATTTGTATTGTGTATTAACAATATGTAACTCGTGTTCCCATATCCACGTATATTTTTCAGCCCAGTTTTTAATAGTATTAAGTGTATTTGAATCATTTGTGTTGTTTACTGTGCGTTTTATGTACTCAAATGTTACATCTTGTACGTTAACACGGTTTAATAGTTTTGCAAATGTTAATTTTGCAAAATACGAATACTCTTGCTTAACAACTAAATGTAGCACTTTGAGATTGGGTAAGAATTTCCAATAGTATTTTGCAAAATATAAACTTGGGTGATCTTTGATAATGTAACTACCATTGCCTATTAATTGTGTATATTGATCTGACATTAATTTACATTGCCATGTTGATGAATTGTCTGGATCGCTCCACATAGTTGCATAGTCTATTATACATGTAGTATTGGTTAGGTTTCTTTCTGTATTAGTTTCGCTTAATACTGGATTAATACTATTGCTATTAGCAGCAATGATGTTTGTTAAAAACTCGCCGCCTGTACCGCTACTGTACAAAATTAAAATAGGATTGGATTCATTTATATCAGAAATAGTTAACATGCAAAATTAATCCTAACTTTATTGATTTCTGAAAAATTCTATTTCGTTATCGCTATATTTAACCAGTGAACTGCTGTCTTTGATATCGCGTATGGGCACAAGACTCAGCATGCCTTTCATACGATTATTAGCACCCGGTTTGTGCAGTAGATCCAGTGCTAGAATTTTATCACGCAGTTGTTGCGCACGATCTAGATAACCAGGAGGTGTCATTAATTTGATTTCAAGCCAATGGTCGCCGTCTACACGATCTTGATGCTGCATCATTATTTTGCAGTTCTCAATAAACCTGTCCTCGTTGCCCTTGTACAAATCCATACTGGCAAAATGTGCGCTCATATTGATGCTGTTTACATACTGTACAGCTTCTGTCCAAAATTTAGTACTTCTGCTGCCGTTTGTAGTGATTAATACCCATTGGTTACGGCTTTTCAAATGTCGAAGTATATCTACAAAACGTGGATGCATTGTGGGTTCACCGCCACCAAAGTTCCAACGTATGGATGCACCTTTGCTCCATTGGTCTATAGTCATATCTATAGTACGTATAATAACTTCATAGCTGGGAAACTCTTCTTTGTTGTTATGTACACTGGGCCAGCAATATGCACAATCATAATTACAACGTCTGCTTATGTCCCATAACACCTGATATGGTATTTCAAAATTCATTTCTACAGCAGAAATGTTGTCGCCGATGGTATTGACAAAGTTACCTACCCTGCTAGTACCAGCATAGCCGTTTTGTGTGACATCTAGGTATTTTAGATAGTCGTCGGATTTGGCTTTGCTGAGAATAACATCTGCACCACAGCCGCAGTGGTCAAATTTACAAGTAGCATATTCTTTAGGTACTTCGAACCCTTCAAATATATTGCCTATATAGCCCCATTGCTTGCCAATGCCTTCTTCCAATGTCAAGTGACTACGGAAACCGTTGCCGCTCATAGCAAACTCTTTTTTAAGCTGCTCTTCCTTTTCAATAAACAGCTCAGGGCTTAAATCACCATGGTCGAAGTGAAACTTCTTATTGAATTCTTTCCATCCTGGCCTATTAAAACGATCCAATTTGGTACTGGCACAATTTGCAATCCAAATATTGCCATCGTAGTCAAAATACAATCCGCGAACACCTGCACTGCATTTCCACCCGTTCCAACTGTTGTAGCCTCGTGCAATAGCTTCATCTACACTTACTCGTAGAAATTTGCCATGCTCGTCATACATACGAAGCTGCTTGTTATCTAGCGGAATATCTGGATTATTGGTAATTGGCATTATTCGTCCTCTACAACTGCATAACTATCTGTCGGTAATATTTTCTTGCACATTATATCAAAATTGCAATGACACATGTTTTTGTTACATCTAATAGGACCAGTTGGCCAGCGTATACTATCCGGTGTTTTAATATTGCCAAACACTCCGCCTACTCTACACCAACCTCGCATAATAGAGCCGTCAAAGTCTACGACAAACTGTTCTACCCCTGCCCAGCAATCCCAGCCTTCCCAATTATTAGATTTGTCATTGATAAATCTGTGCGCACTGCGATTTTGCACAAGTTCGTTGATATCATCTATCATATCCATGCTGCCGCGATAGACTTTCCAGTGCTTGTCGTATTGAATCTTGCTGCTTAAATTATCCCATTGACGATCTATATATGCAGTTTGTTCATCTGTATATGTGTATAGTGTATCGCCGAAATCTATTATTAATGGTTGCAGTGCAAGACTTATATTGCTAACATTAACAAGTTCTTCTGCTACAGCTACACATTTTTTCCATATCTCGGGATCCCAGTGCATCATAATATTACAGTGTGTTCTGCAATATTGACTCATAAGTTTAACCACTTCGACAAAATGCACAGCATCTCCCTGTTCAGGATGAAAACTCAAACATATATGATCAAACAGTGTTTTGTTTTTCTCCCACCATCTGATAGTTCTACTGCTGTTACTGATAAAACCTATGTCGTGTCCTATGTGCTTTATATACTCTGCACACTTTACAAAGTCCTTCCATAACGTAACTTCGCCGCCGGTGAATTCAAAATATATTTTACGAGGTGTATAATGTTCTACTACATTGTCAATGAATCGTTTTACAACGTCGTAGTCGTTCCAACCAAAACTACCGTCATTTAAGCTGCTGGGACAATAGCTGCATTTGAAATTGCACATATTGCCAAGATTCCAGTTAACTACTACCCAGTCTTCACAGCCATCGTGATGGTGAGCTAATCTATTGTAAAAATTTTGTGGACCAAGTGGCATGATAATCTTTCTGTTTAAATTATTATATATCGAGTACAGTTCTGTTTCTCGTATCACCATAATGTACAACAGTTATACCATTCTGTGCATTCGCTGTTCGCCAAGGATCTATTACAACACTACCTGGTGCCATCATGTTTAGTATGTTGGTATAATCTCTCTGGTGTCCCAACAAGTATGTAGACGGGTTTTCTCTATCTACATTGTCATAGCTAATATCAGCACCTAACTGAACACAGTAGTGTCCCACCAACATGCCATAACTACCATCTGTGTAAGGCACACCGGGTTTAAAGCTTTTGCCTAGTATGTGTACAGGTAATCCGTACTTGACCAATGCGTGTGCTAGATTTTCTGCCTGTACTTCCCTTGCACGCATAATAGAATCGAACAGATCGTAACCAAGATTTAATTCTTCTGCAAGCCATCGCAGTGCAATATTATCACGAGGATGACAGGGTCCGCCATCACCCATACCGGGTTTCATATATGCAGGGCCCATGATACGATATGTGCTGTCTGCCAATGCTTTTGCAACTACATCTACATTCATATGCCCTATGCGTTCTGCTACATCTTGTATCATGTTTACTAGACTAAGTTTGGCAGAAATAAAAGTATTGTAGAATATTTTAGTGCTTTCCATTTCTTCCCACGTACCTGTCACAGTTCGTGCAGTTCTACCTGATACGTGTTCGTAGAATGTTAGCAGCGAGTTTACAGTATCGGTATATTCACCATCTGCTGTGCCAACCATAATCATTTCGGGATCGCAGAAATCTTCTGCTACTGTACCCATTGCTATAAGATAAGGATTGTATATCAACTGTGCATTGGGTATAACAGGTGCCAATAGTCTTCGTACTGTACCAGGCAACACTGTGCTGATTAATACAACTGTATTGTTTGAATCCACATACTGATTAATTTCGGTCAATACTGAAATTACATACGAGTAATCAAAGTCTTTGTTTTCAAGATGGCTGGTTGGTTTGCTGCCATCGTAATTGGGATCATGGGGTGTTGGCACAGCAATAAAAATCAATTTACTATTTGATACTAGGTATTTGAGATCATTTGTTATATTGACAACATTGCTTGTAAACGGTTGGATATCATATCCAATAACAGAATGTTTGGATGCCATTGCTTCTGCAACAGGCATGCCTAGCTTGCCTAAACCTATAAATCCAACAGTTGCCATTATATTACCCCGTGTACAGTACTACAGTATAATGCAATAACTCGTTATCTGTATATAAATGGATCGCGTTTACGCAATTCTTCTATGCGTTTTTTAAAGGCTTTTTTATCTTTGTAACGTTTAATAAGACGTTTAATCCAGTTGAACATGTTATAATCCTTTGTTGTAAATTGACATAAATTTATCGTATGCAGGCGTAGTAAACCAGTTCCTGCTAAGGAACCATTGCTGATTGTGATGACAGATTTCTTTCACTTGCTCTAGCCAACTCCATTTGTCTTTCACATAACTGATGTTTTGTAAATTGCGTACAATAGCAGAAACTCTATCTGCAAATGGTGCATCGTCGTAGCTTTCATCCCATAGTGTGTCAAATGTTTCAAACCCCCACGACTTTAATTTAGCCAAAGTTCCAGGGTGTGCCAACAACATAAATGGTTGCTGCGCCCATAACGGCTTCCATAATTTTTCACTAATAAACAAGTTATGCGGTTCATCAAATGCATGTGTTTCTGTTACCACACTTGCCCAACTGTTGAGATAGATACTGGGATTAATCTGCATGGCTTTGTTGTTGTCAAAATCTGCATCATCCACTACCAAAGGCAGCACAGCATTGGCTTTGTCTATTACACTTTGTGGCACATCATGCCGTGTCCAAAAATCATATACCAGCTTGTTGTGGCTTATCATTCCCTGTAAATGCAAATCCTGCTCTATTAAACGCATTGCCATAACTTCTCTGTGATTGCGACTAACACGATTCAAACAGTTAAACAGTTTTACTGTATGTGGCCGTTGTTTGGCTTGTCTGTGATCATCCCATGTCACTGCTGTGCTACGACGCAAATTCAATTGCTGCATATACATCAAATGTGGAAACCCAATGACGCCAATGCGTTCTCGTATACTGTGACTATCGCACCACTCTGCATAGCCGCGTTCTTCTAAATCATTGCCACTTAAAAACAGCATACTTGCGGCGGGTATTGCATTATCGTTACATAGTTTATGTAGGTATGCATATAGTTTGGTATCATAGAACCCTTCGTTTAGATTGTCTACAACCAACAATGCACGACCTGCACGAGCATCGTCTAACACCACACTTGGTACAAAATTAATAAATGGTTCGTATCCAAATTCATTACCAGGCCACCCTGTCCAGTAACCAGCATCGTTCCATGTGCCTATATTATATGCATATCTCTCGGGTCTGTTATCCAATCCACTATGATGCCAATGATGATCGGGTCTATCCCACCAGTTTAATCGCCAATAGTGAAACATATTAGCTACAGGAAAACGACCCGACTTTAATTCCCATCTGGGCCCGTGTGTGGTATGCGGGCATGCTGTCATAGTCCTAAAGCGTGCAGGGTCGTCAAATACCCAATGTACTGCTGTCATGGTCTTAACTGTGCCAATCTAGGCAAATAATCCTGCATTTTACGTGATTTTAATTGGTCAAGTAGATCAGCATCGTGCCAAAACTGCTCCCATGAATCTTCAGGCCAGTCTTTGAAATTGTATATTACCATGTCTGTTGCAGCCGTATCCATGTAATTGAGCGCACCTTGCCAACTGCTATAGTTACGTTGAGTTTCGTGTCCCAACAGCGACTGTTCTACTTCTGCACGTATTTCCCGTTTGGCATGTCTGGGTAATAATCGTACATCTTGATATGTGGGTTGATAGACAATGTTCACAAACGGCAAGCCTGCAAAACACTGTTGCTGGGTAGTCCATTCAATAAGTTCTGCAACGTTGAAACAATTGTAAATTCCAAACGTGGTATGCAGTTCCAACTTGATATTAGGTGCTTGCAATTCTGCAATCCGCTGTAGGTTATGACTGATAATACGCCAATCGCTGTTCTGTCGTATATAATCATTGGCAATACCCACAGCTTCTACGCTGACATTGATGTTTACCCATTGGAATGATTGCCACATTTTTAACAGCTTTGCAGGTACATGTGTGAGATTGGTATTGTAACTGATCTGTTGAAACTGTGCCAATCCCTGATCGATGCAGGACTGTAATATATCCATATGCTGTTTGACAATCAGTGGTTCGCCACCTAAGAAATTCATATGCGTAACAGAAGGTAAACTGCGATTTATCAACTCTATTGCACCTGGGTCTTCGAACCATATTTGATGCGCACTGCGAGGATCTGCTTCAACTGATTCCCACCTGCCCAGTTTGGCCAGATCATTTTGCCACAAATGACTGTTCATCCAGTTACACATCCTGCAAACCAAATTGCATTTATTACCAAATGTAATATCCAAATATTGTATTTCGGCACCTGTTAGCAGTGTGCCATCTGCTGCAATTGGTTTGGCCGTAGGCAGTATTCCATCTTTGGTATATACATCGTTCCATATTTGCCTAAAGCTAACACCGCCGTTATCTTCTATTTTCCAACATTTGCTGCAAGTTGGATGACGTTCACCTGCTTGTATAGACAATCTAACTGCTTTGTGTAGTTGACTGTTTAGTACATCCAATGGATCTGCACAATCGTTGACAAATGGTTGACTGTAATCTTCCCAATGTCCGTGATTGTTGCAGCAGAGTCTAGGACGGCCAGGGCCATCCAAACTCAAACTGTTGTAAGGTAATACACAAAATACATCTGTCATGCTCGCTGCCTTTTGGGTATACTCATGTCAGTTCCGCAATGACAATGTGTACGTGGACAAACAACTGTACTGTATAAATGATTCAAATTCAATGGTGTGTTCATATTGCCAATAACACCCGATACTCCGCAACTACCCATTGTAATATCACCATTTATTGCTATGTTAATGCTAGTACCAATATCACATTGCCAACCCAAAAAGAAATTGCGTCGTTCGGCAGTAAGACGATTGCTGTTCACAGGCCGTACCGTGCCGTCTGCATAGTGTTCTACTACTAAACTGTGTCCTGCACGGTTATCTGGTGTAGGCAATGACTGCTTGCTACGGTTGCTGTTCTTCATTAACCATTCGACTTTTGCAGGATCGTCATATGCATATGGATCGGCAGCAGTACTCATTTCATCTAGTATAGGTACATATTCCATTGTGACATTTTGCATAGTTGCCCATATCTCATCTGCACGTTCCAACATGTGATCCCAATGTGATTCTGCCATCATCATACGAACAGCAAGATAGTTTACTTTGTCTTGTAGAAACTGTGCAGTTTCCAAAAATCTATCATGCTTTACCCAGCCAGGGTGGTAACTGGCAACCACATCATCGAACCTATGATAGTTACGTTCCCACCATACCAGAGGCTTTGACAAATTGGTATTGATTGCCAATGTGACTTTGTCTGGCAATATATTAGACAAATAATCGCATATAGGTAATAGAGCAGGCCAGTGGGTGGGTTCGCCGCCGCTAAAGAATACTTTTACTTTGCTGTATTGTTTGCCTGCTAATCCGTGAATCAGTGTATCCAAATTGCTAAGGTAAACTTCAACATTTAAGTTGGGTGTGTCTCCGCCCCAATTACCAGGATTGCAATAACCACATCGAAAATTGCAAGTGTTACTGGTTTGCCATGTAATATTGAGTGTGAGTCCGTCTTGTGCTTCTATGGCAACTAATGCATTGTTTTCTAATATCATTTGTTAGTATTAATACCATTTTTTAATTGATCAATCAAGTCTGGCCACAATACAGAATGGTCCATACTGTGCATGCTGTCGTTAACCGCCAACCAGTCAATCAGCCGTTGTTGTGCTACGGTAGTAGCAGTTGTTTGTGACAACAACGTGGTACTCATATAATCTAAACCGTCGTGAAAATTACAATGACCGCCTCTGACTATGGGTCGCAATGCAGTACGTAATTTGGTAATCGCTGCTGTACGATACTCTATTGGTATAACTTTGGCACTGAGATGATGCGGAAAGTCCAACATAATAGGATACCATATGATATTTTTATCGTAGTCTTCTGCCATGTATATCAGCCACTGAATCAATGGTTCTATACTGTTGTAATTAAGGGCACCTACTACTGTGTACACTTTGAGTGTTTTTGCCACGTCATGCTTTAGATATTTTTCAAAATTACGAACTTTTTCTGTCCATACTGTGGGATAACGTATGTATTCGTCTATTTTATTCAAACCGTCTATGCTGATTTGAACTTCTGTGTTTTCGAATTTTGCAAGCCTGTCTAACAGTTTGTAATTCCACACTGTGCAATTGGTAGTAAAGCTGATATGGCATGTGGTATTGCCTGCATCCAACAGTATATCAAGGTACTGATAGATATTTGCATCCATAGTTGGTTCGCCGCCTGTTATATACAGACGTTTAAGAGTGGGTGCCATTTTGCGAAAATTTAGTTTGCTTTGTTCTGTGTTTATATAGCCATTATCTGCATACTCCACAGTTGTTTCACTGCGCCATTGGTTGTCTAACCATTCCGGCAATGCTGTATTTTCTATGGCATGTTTACGTTCTTCAGCTATTTTGCTACTGCTTCCACTCCAGCATGTAACGCATTGCAAATTACAAACAGTACCCAAACGTAATTCCAAACTGTCTGGCATGTCTGTGGCAACTGTGCGCAAGTCTTGCGCCAGTGTTGCAGCATAGTCACGGTTGGCGTGTGTACGAGGACTGGGATTGCCAGCTGCTTCTATATTGTTACAGACTTTACAGTCTTTAACTCGTTCTCCTGCTAACATGCGTTCTCGTACTGCCTGCATATATGCGCCGTTCCATATATCATCCAGTGACTGGGTATTCCATTTTGCAGTGGTATAATCCTGATTGCGAATAACAATGTTGTCACTGATGTTGCAACAGAGTTTGCATTCTCCCTGAGGGGTCGTGTTGATATTACGCCACGCCAATGCACACAGGCTATCAGATTGCATGGTCAATGCCCCTTAATTCTGGAAAGATATCTCGCCAACTTTCGTGACGAATTTTGTCTAATTTTGCAGTTTGATGTGCCCACAGATGCAGCAATTCGCTGTCATCTTGCTCATTCATAAATGATATTATACCAGTGAACGCAGCTATGGTTTTATCTGCTGCTCCATTAGTTGACAACCAATCACAATGTCGATTTATTTTATCAGTTACACGTTGCTTTATCTGTTCGGGTAGTACTCGTGTGCTAAAATATCGCGGACTTGTCAGTTGATTAATGCGTATATTATCAATGCCAACCAGTTCATGCTGCACCCAATCTTTGTGAAAATCACTAAGGTGTTTGACATTTAACAAACTAACAGTGGGAGTTATTTCAAAATATACATGGGGTAATTCTTGTAACATGCGTTTGCGATTGGCAACAACATCTTTCCATATCATGTTCTTACGTATATACTCGCCGCGTTCTCCACTACCATCAAGACTTGCAGCCACTTGTAAATTAGGGAATTGTCTCCATAATTCAAACAAGTCGCGTTGTTTGTAATCCAGTTTGGTGAAATTGGTAGTATAGTTGAGTTTTACATCTGTTTTACCTATGCTGATCCAATGATCCAGTATACGATAGTGTTCTTCAGTCATAAGACTTTCACCACCTGCAAAGTACACTTCTTCAGTTGTAGACAAATGTGGTAACAGTTGCTCCCAAAAATCATCGCCTTGGTTTATATTCAATATTCGCGGTGCGGTATGGGTATGATCCAGTGTAACTGCATCGTCGTACCATGCACTACTCAACTGCGGGCCGCATGTTCTACAACGTAGATTACATATATTGCTAAATCGCACATCAAAGTATGCAAGATTTACTTTTTCAACAGAGCCATCTTCTGCTGTGCTGTCTACCACAGGTTGATGATGTGCATATGCTTGATTGCTGTTGTTACGCAGTGTAAATGTGCCGTGACGTTCCACATCATAACAACGATTACATGATGCAGATTCTTTACCTGCCAACATGTTTAATCGCAGTTCTCGCATGCGTTCACTATTCCATATGTCTTTGATAGTAGAGTCATTGGTATTGCCAATGGTCCAGTTTGTATCGCTCATGCAGCAGGGGAATACATCTCCATTAGGCCACATATGCATATGCACCCAGGGCATCATACAAAACACCTTATTGTCGGTAGTCATTCAATTTTTCCACATTCGTTATAGAAATCAACCAGTTCCGGAAATGTATCTACAAACTTGGTATTTCTGCGTTTATCATGCTCAGTGAACCATGCATAAAAATCTCTGCGACCTGTATACAGTTTGTCACTGCTATAATTAGTCGTCTCCATATACCGTACCACACGACGAAATTTATCTACTTCTAAACTGCCAAATAGATTCTTATCCATGTCATCTTCGTTGGCTTCCATAAATGCAAGACATTCATGCAAGTATGGCAAGAATTCTGCTTTGGGTAGCAGGTTGATATCGTACTGCAACGGTTCTCTTAGATATGGAGTATCAAAGCGTACATTGCGCATGGTTCTACGCTGTTCTGTCGGCGGCGGCGCATACTGCGTTCTCCATTCCAACATTTTAGACAACAGCAATTTAAAACGCGGTACACTGAGTATATTGTAAGTCATCATCATACTAACTGCTTGACCAGACAGTGTCATGTATGTGTTTAAGTTCTGTTCCCACTGTGTTATATCAAGTCCTGTGCGTATATACTCTGCTTGCGTTCCCCATGTATCAATACTGGTAAACAGTGTAAAGTCTTTGATACACTTGCGGTCTATTAGATCTTTGATTTTGTTAGCAAGACGTGTAACCAGTATGGGTTTTACACCCAGGTTGCTGTTTATGTTGAGTTCTAACTTGGGCATTGGGTTGTTAGACAAATCCTCTAGCAGTGTCCATGTGCTTTTGTGCAGCAAGGGTTCACCGCCTGTTATACGCAGAATATTAACACTGTTGCGCACACTGGGCCACCACTTCCACCATGCATCTACAAACGGATTAGATTCCTCTTCGAAGATGGTCATCCAATCTATATCGCAGCGATGATTGGTTACCATGTCGTATGGACCGTGATCGCGTATCTCATTATAGAACTTGCTGGATGCCTTGGGATGGCAGTAACCGCATTTGAAATTGCATTCGTTGCCAAAGCTGACTTCTATGTATTCTGGTGCAACAGGAAAGTCGGCACCTTTGGCTTTGATCTCGTCGTAGCGGTCCTGCCTAAAGATACTGCTGTTGCGTATGTGTCTATCGCTGATCAAATCCTTGTCAAGATTTTCAATGTTCCAGCAGTATTGGCATCCGGCTGGCTTGCGCCCGTTCAACAATGCTCTACGTTCTGCTTTCTTTTCTTCTGTATTGTGTAATGCACTGGGATCCCACCCTATTCTTTTCTCATCTATCTTGTGAGGTGCAGGATGATAGCAACTGTGTGTTTCACCTGTCTGCAAGTATATAGTGGTATGATGCCATTTGGCCATGCAGAATGTTGGACTGATGGCATCCATCAGAGGTCTGAGTTCATCTATTCGTTTTCTATCTACCATAACCTTAGTATATAGGTTGGACCACAGATATGCTACCAACCCAACAATAATTTTTGTCAGCTCTTGTAAATATACCACTTATGTATATATATAATGTATTCAAATAAAGTTTATGTAACAAGATGACAAAATCACTTGACAATTTTCATACAAACTGCTACTGTGACATCGGCTAACCGACACAATAAACATCAAAGCAACGGAGCAAAGTTCATATGGTAAAACCAAACAAATCTGCATCGACTAGTACTGCAAATGGCCCGCAGTTCAAAGAATTAGATCCAGTACGCATTTATTTGAAAGATGTAGGTAAAACTCCACTGCTGAATCATGCTAAAGAAATTGAACTTAGCAAAACTATTGAAAGCAGCAAGCAGACTATTATGGATACGCTGTTTGCAATTCCCATGACTGTGCGCACTATTGATATATGGATTCAGGAAATACTAAACGGTGAACGACCAGCAGACGAGATTTTTGATGTAGAACTGCAAGCGGACGGCACATTGTCACAAGAGCTAGTAGACAAGTTGACAGAAGTCAGAACAATGTGTGCAGAATATCTCAGCAACACTGCTGGTAAAATTACCAAAGTTCAACTGCTTGACACGTTTAATGAATTGCATTTATTGCCATCCAGTATGACTACAATGATGACAAGTTTGCAAGACATCAACAAGAAATTACTCGAAGGCGACGGCGCAATTATGCGTATGGCAATTGACTGCGGAATTGATCGCACAGAGTTTATCAATTGCTATGTGGGGCATGAAGACCTGCTGTGGTTAAGCGGCAAGCAAGGCAAAGGTTGGGATCGGCTTCATCGCAAACACAATGAATTAATGAACTATGTTGGCATGATGCAAGAGCAAGCTGCTAATGCAGGGCTATCTGTGAATGAACTGCGCACCGCAGTGAGAGTACTGCGTAGTCAAGCCAAAATCAAAGATGAAGCAATCAGTCATATGGTAAATGCCAATTTGCGTTTAGTTGTAAGTGTTGCTAAAAAATACAATCAACAGGGCAATAGCCAACTGTTGGATCTGATTCAAGAAGGCAATATTGGCCTAATCAAAGCAGTTGAAAAATTTAAATGGCAATTGGGTTATCGTTTCAGCACTTATGCAACTTGGTGGATCAGGCAGGCAATTATTAAAACTGCAACTGAAAGCAATCGTACTATTCGTATTCCCAGTCATGTTCTTGATACTATCAAAAAAATAAACTCTGCTACTAAGGAATATTTCTACAGCAATGGACGCGATCCCAGTAATGCGGAGTTGGCAAAAATCCTCAACTGTGATGAGGACAAAATTGCACGTACCATGCGTGTTGCCAAAGATCCAATCAGTTTGGAAACTCCAGTGGGCAATGAGGATGAAGGCAAGCTAGGCAATCTTATTGAAGATACTGAATCTGAAAATGCATTTGAACAAATTGCAAGAGCAGATTTCAATAAAGTAATTGGCGATGCACTGGAAGGTCTTAGTAGTAGAGAAGAACGTGTGCTGCGTATGCGATTTGGCATAGGTACAATGCGTGAATACACACTGGAAGAAATTGGATTAAAGTTCAATGTTACACGTGAACGTGTGCGACAAATTGAAAACAAAGCACTAAGCAGACTTAAACATCCGCAGCGTGCCAAAGACTTACAAAACGCAATTACAAATCAATAATAATAAAAACACCCTATGCATTGCTGCGTAGGGTGTTATTTTATTGTCCTGACAGTCTCGGCCATCTGCATGCTTTACCATTATTAACAAGTTTGGTAAGGGCAGCTTTTTGGTTTTTTGCGTTAATTTGTTCAGATGTCAATGCAAATATACCAGATTTATTTTCTTTAGCCCACTGCCCACCTTTTTTGCCACCGATTTTACCTGCAAGCGCAGCATTGCCTGATTTAAATCCTGCGCCACGCTCTGCGGTTTTCTTACCACCTTGCGATGCTATCTTAATTTTATCTTCTTTAGACAATCCATGTATACCAGACTTGGTGTTAACGGCATTACGACCGCTAATTTTTCCAGCAGCTGATCTGTGTAGTGCAGCCAATTCAGGATTGTTTTTAATCCAATTTAGTAGTCCGATGCCATTGTTTATGTTATTGATAGCAGATTTGCGGCCATTTTCTTTAGCCATCTGTATCCAGTCATCTGGCGGTATTTTCATTCTAGCTGCAATCATAACACATGCATAATAATCACATTGTAATTTATGTATGTCATAATGTTCTTGCAAGGTTACAGCTTGCAAGTTAGCAGGGTTGTTATTATGATGGTTGCCGTCTATGTGATGAATATCAATACCAGCTAGCAGTGAAACGCTATGAAAGTCTTCGTATATTTTTCTATAGTTTTTTGACATAGTACTTGTGTGTTCCCACAAGTATTTATGCTCCTAATCTATGATTAATAACATCCCAATCAATTATTTGCCAAATCTTTTTAAGATAATCATCTTTATCCCATTTATAATCGTAGAATGCGTGTTCCCACATGTCTATGGGCAGCAACACATCTTTTACTATTTTATGATTCTTAATGGTTTTTATAGTACCGTTTTTAGCCAAGTATACCCAGCCAGATCCCTGTATGGTTTTGGCTGCGGCAGTCATAGCACGTTTGAAATCTGGAAAATCGTTGTGTACACTTTCTATCAATTCCAAACTAGCACCACGTGGCTTGTTGTTGCTTCGGGGTGCAGCGAATTGTGACCAATATATACCGTGTAAGAACGCACCTGCTTCGTTAAACGCAGGATCTCCTTCACTTTTGTTAAATCTATCAACATACCCTTTGGTAAGATGATCGTAATGATAGATTACAGCTTCTTTACTTAGAACGGGTTCTAATGCATCGCGTGCATACGGCAACGGTTCCAGTGTTAGCTTTTTAGCAGCTTCTGATAATTGTGCAAGTTTCATGCTGATATTTATAACAATTGTGCATTGTAATTTGGCATTATATTATAATGTGTAACATAATGATTTTAATATAACAATTTGGAGCAACGTTGTGACGAAGCCAACTACTAAAAATCGTGTCTACATTGAATGCAGTGAGACTGAAAAGAAAGTTAAAGGTCGCATTATTAGAAAAGAAGATGCTGTTATGGAAGTGGAATCTCCAACAGGTCATATATTGTTAATGCATCGTAAAAACAAACGCAGTCCATTTATCACACGCATGGGACAATTGGAATTTTACAGCGACGGTAAAGAAATCAACTAGCGTCGTAGGTTGTACCAGTGAATATAAAACTGCACTGACCTTTTAGGCTTTCTACGATTACAGTTTCGCCAGCTGATATACACAGTTCTTGCCATTGCGCCATATGGTTCGGTGGCATCACTGTGTCAAACGACACATAACTGGCGATACCGGAACCGCCCACTTGACCAAGCGCAATTTTTACAAAATCACAATCTCTACCGTAATCTGCTGTAAGGTCGCCGGCATTTACCATAGCATTGCCCTGATTAACAACCAACAATTGTCCACGCACACCCAGGTTAGATACAGAGCCCGTATACATCACAGTAGGCGATCTTGCGGTTGGTTTGTTTTCTGCTACGATTTGCTGTGTCATGTGTACCTCTCTAGTATTTAATCCAGTTAGACGAGGCCTGGGCGCACCAAGTTGTGTGTAAATGCAAATGTACCAAGATGTACCAATTTGTCGCTAAACGTTTGATCAATCCATACAGTATGGCCCAATGCACGAGCCTGTTGACAAAAGTAAAAATCTTCACCCATGTGATCATTGGATTTTTCAACCCAAACAGTTTGAAATCGAGGCAATGTCATCTGCTTAACAACGTCAGTTTTAACCAGCATACACCCCATACCCACTGCATCAACTGCAACTAGCTCATCGTTGGCAGGATCATTGATCAAATAGCTGTGCCAATTATGCATTTCTGTATAAGCAACTGTTTTGTGTGGGTATTGCCGTGTAACGTAATTGCCTGCGACAATGTCTACATCATGTGATAACAGACGTTCTACTGTATCTGGTGGGAACATCATATCACTGTCAAGCCACAGTATATGAGTACTACCTGCATCTAGTGCCATATTGACCAGTTGATCACGCTGATTGACAATCAGTGTACCCATGCAAAAATGATGCAGCACATCTATACCAGTTGCTTGGCAATACTGAATCATTTTTGCTAGATCAAATGCAAATGCACTGTGCAACATATCTCTACAAGGTACGCAGATACTGACTTGTGCTGGTTTGGTTTTGGCTGTAGCCTGTCGTAACATGCTGCTCATATATTGCCTCGTTGCAGATATGTTAAATTATAATGGCATATTGTACTACGTCAATGTTATACGTAGTTGAACGGACCCTGACGTCCACCAAAAGTGGCACTGAGCGGGGTTATTTGTCCAGCTGTTCTCAATCCGCTTTTAGTAACACCCAATACACTATTCAAGCTGACACCTGTAGCCGCAGCAGGTAATACGCCCGCTGTATAAGCTGCCCAGACACCGCCCATGTTAATAATAGTGCCTGTTGCTGGTATAGCTGTTACCATTGCGACCTCATGTCATACTATGCTTAGCATACTTATTTGCACAGCATTTGTCTATATCTGCTATTACCAAGTAGATAGCGGTGCTCGTTTCCATGTATTTGCACTTATGCATACGTATACATAGTTGCTGTCGTATCCAATCTGTCCAGGTGTTCCTGCACTAGATGCAGTTAACGGTGCGTTGCCTACTGCAACACCCGTTGGACCAGTTGCACCTCTGGATCCGGTTGCACCAGTATTGGTTGCTGTGCCAGCTACACCAGTTGAACCTCTTGCACCCGTGGGTCCAGTTGCACCAGTATTAGCTGCTGTACCTGCTGCACCGGTTAATCCTGCGGGGCCAGTGGGTCCAGTTATCGTACTATTTGCACCTGTTGCTCCCGTTGGTCCACCAGCTGGGCCAGTAGGCCCGCTTGGTCCAGTTGCACCTTGCACATCTATCAAAGGATAGGTATATACACTCATTAGTTGCCTGCCAGTTCTTAATGTATGGATATTTATCAATAAATATGGTATGGCACTTTACAACAATCTCATCACTCCACCTGGTGTAAACATACGTACTGATTACAGTACCACCTTTAACTATGCAATTCCGCTAATGCAGACGGATTGCTGGCCTGTTCAACTGACACCTCCGCACATACAACCGTGGCAACAGGTGGTGATAATCAGTCAACAAAATACATTTTGGTCACAACAGCAGGGCACGATGCGTGCATGGCTAAGTTTAAATCCCAACGGTATCAATGTAATACCCAGTGTTATACGAAATCGTACAGTACACTTGCAAGGCATAGGATCCAGTTGGTGTTTCTATGCAGATACATTGCCCGTGGATCAAGTAAATACTGCACAAATACAATTTGCAGTGCCGCCAAATCCGCAAGGCGATGGTGGCAATATGGGATATTTCTTCAACATTCAAAACTTAGACGGACAAGAAAACGCCTACTATCTACGTTTTGAATTTTCAGGACACGGCGGCACATATCTAACTTAATTGTGCTTGACGCAGCAACGACGTTACGCTACAGTCATGTATGAGCAACATTTCGAACTTCCTCCAATCTGTTACTGTGCTTGACACAGAAACCACACATCTTTTGCCCGAACAGGCAGAAGTTGTAGAAGTAGCAGGTGCCGTGTTTGATGGACAGTCTTGGGCTGCAACAAACCTCCTGCTCAACGCAAAAAACGGTATCCCGCCTGAAGCCAGTGCCAAGAACAACATTGGGCCGCGGGATATCAAAGATCAGCCGTATTGGGATCAAAGCGAAAGCAAAATCAAAGACTTGCTACACTGGGATCATAGTACGTACTTCGTAGCACACAATGCTGCATATGACCGTACTGTTATCAAAACAGCATGGGCAGCTATGGGTAATGCTCAAGATGTGGCAGTATGCGAGGATCAATCTCGTTGGATCTGTACGCTGCGACTGAGCAAGCAAATATTGGACCATAATTTTCCCAACATACAATACAGTCTCAACTATTTGAGATTCTTGTTGGATCTTGATCTGCCGCAGTTCCATAATGTACACCGTGCAGATGCAGATGCAGTTACCTGTGCAATGCTGTTACAGGCCTTGGTTGGGTATGCAATCGAATTGGGATTGGTCACTGATGCGCCGGATCTAGGCGAACAGCTTGCCAAACTGTGTTGGGGACCTATTGCTGTTAAGACATGGCCGTTTGGTAAACATCGTGGTGCATTGCTAGCAGACATTCCCAATGACTACTATGTGTGGGCGTTGAAAAATGTCAACAGTCTGCAAGCCGGGAACAGTGATTACGACCCCGATCTTGCAGAAAGTGTCAAGCAATTGCTAGAGCAGAGACGCCGAAAGTCTTGATTGGTATGGGGCGACGTGACAATGTTTTACACATGTGTACTCGTTCGCCCCATCCATATTCTTCACGATGGGTTTCTTTAAATCCCCATTCACTGTATATTTTTAGATTGCGTGTCATCAAGCTGTTGGTGTAGAGCTTTATGCGATAAAGTTTTAACAGCTTTGCATAATGTTCTGCAAACTTCAATGTCTTACGTCCAAGACCCTGTCCTTGCTGACCGGGATCTACACACAATGCCTGTATCATAACGTGATCGGCACAGGGTGTTAGAACTACCATTGCAGGTGGTTCATCACCATCATCCAATAGCCAAAGATTACCTTTGGCAACATGACTATCAAAATCTTCTAAAAATGTAGGCGGTGTTCTACCTAGCAGCGGAATGTATGCGCTGTAGGCATGGTAGACAATTCGCCATATGTGTGGCATATCGTCGAAGGTTGCTTGGCGAAATAAAGGCGAGTTGTACACGGCATGCTTAACCCCTTTTCCTGAATCACTTGTATACCCAGGTCCTATAAAGTGATGTATTTATTATTTTTATCACTGTGACGTTATAATACATACTACCTGGGAGATAATCAAGATGTCTGAAAGAAAAGTCAAAGTTGCTGTGTTGTTCAGAGGACCTGTGCGTCCTGATATTGCAAGTGTGTCATCGCGTTGCAATGAATTTATGTCACAGTTTGCCAATGTGCAAAATGTAGAGTTTGTCACATATCTTGCAACATGGCGCCAATGGCGAGATCATCGTGCAAGTGACTTGATACATCTTGATCAATTTGACAACGTAATCATGCAGACCGAACCCACAGATGCACAAATTGCTCGTGCAACTGGTATTAAAAACTTGCCCAATGGTGCAGAGATACGTCCAGTGTTCAACATGTATTATCAAAGTAAAACAGCATTAGATGTTATACATGCAGCAGATGATTATGATTACATTGTCCACAGCCGTACAGACATGCGAATGGTAATGGGCGAAACAATGGCAGAATGGTTTGATAATGCTGCATATACTGCACCACATGTGCATCCTCATCCTTGGATGTGCGATCAGTTTGGCGTTGCTCCTGCTGCTATGATGTATGCAGCATGGAATTATGGTAGTATTGCACAGTTGGGCAAAGACATAGAAGCTGCTGATATTCCCGAACGAGTCTTACAAAATAGAATAGATGCGCTGGGTATACCTGTTAAAGCACCCAAGTATCTGCTGTGGGATCTGGATCCGCGCCGCAATCAGTAACTGTGCTTCTTTGTATTTTCATCTGTATGATAATCATAGTCTGGCCTAAACTTGCTCATTTCAGTTACAACTAAATTGGGTTTGATAAGTTTAAACATGGTCATATTCGTTTATAGTAGTTGACTCAATACTTACAACGTATTACAATGCATGGTACGAGGAACAACGCATATTGAAAGAATATGCAAATTTCAAGTATAAGCCTACAAAACGATTCGGTGGATGGGGAGAGTGCTTGCGATATCCTGTGAACATCCGTAACAGCAAGATACAAAAGCCTTTGGAATAAGGTATCAAGGAGGAAATAGCAGACGATGGCATACGTAGTTACTGATAATTGTATTAAATGCAAATATACAGATTGTGTCGCAGTCTGCCCGTAGCGGTAGATTGTTTTTACGAAGGCGAAAACATGCTGGTAATCAATCCCATTGAATGCATAGATTGCGGTGTTTGTGAACCTGAATGCCCTGCCGGTGCAATTAAAATGTATACAGAAGCCACACCAGAACTTAAACCGTGGTTGAATCTCAATACCAAATACAGTGCATTATGGCCTAATATTGCAACTATGCGCAGACATGAAGAAGGTGCCGAAGATTATGACGGTGAGCCGGGTAAACTCAACAAATACTTTTCGCCCAAGCCGGGAACTGGAGTTTAACTCCAGTTACCGATAGTTACGTTGCTGCCCAGTGTACTAGTATTGCCAACTGGGTAAATTCGCATCCATGAGCCGGGTGCTACTGCATAAGCAGTAGGTGTGCCGCTGTCCAATGTAATTTGTGGAGTTAGCGTACCGCCAGTACCTATGCCCACCATACCGGTGATCTGTATCAAGAAGTTTTGGCTACCATTGGCAGGCGCAGCCGTGATTGTAGTCATAGTGCTGAAGTTGGTTCTAAGGTTTGAATTCATCATACTGCTTGCAGCAATAGTTACGTTGCTAGCACCAAGCTTACTGATAACAGCATAATCGTGCTCTACTGGCACGGCAGTACCACCCAAACTGTATTGCAATACAGAACCGTTTGCACCCGCTTTACCGATGCTGGCCACAATCTCATACCAGTAACGAGTACCGCCAGTTACTGCAACACTTTGTCCAAACAAGCTATTAGTTACAGGCTGTGCTGCCAGTGGTAATGCACGTAATGCACCAAGTTGGAAATACTGTGCAGTAGTTATAACACCTCGCTGTGTACCACTGGGTGTTGCATACATGCTGTAGCCATCGTATTCAATCGCACCTGCTACAGCAGCAGCCTTAACAGGGCCGCTGTTTAGATTAATAGGTGCAGCCGCGGTAGATCCGGCCGACACTGTTAGATTGCCCACATAGACATTGCCAGCTATGCCAGCACCGCCGTTCACTACCAACGCACCTGTGCCAGTGCTGGTGCTGGGTGTGGCATTGCCCACAGTTAAATTACCAACCAGTACAGGGCCAGTTAGATAACTGGCCACATTGGTATTACTGTATGGTGCTGCTAAACCTGTCAAGCTGCTACCATCTCCGTAAAACTTAGTAGCATATACACTGGTGTTGGCATTGACACTGCCAATAACCAAATTGCCAGCGCCTTGTATAGCAGCATTGCTGACAATGCTTGCAGCTTGTAATGTGCTTGAAAGATTAAGCGTTTGAGCTGCTATGGCAGTGTTGCTGACCAGTGCATTGACAGTTGCAGTGCCAACGCTTTGTATTGTAGTGTTACTGCTGATGCTAGCAACTTGTGCTGCACCTGACAAGTTAAACGTTTGTCCTGCTATAGCACTGTTGCTGACAATGCTCTGTGCTGTCATTATTGTAGCAGCAGTTATAGTAGTATTGCTGAGTATCTGTTGTCCACGTAATACAGTGCTTGCATTTATATTAGGCGATGTTACTGATGTGTTACCAGTTATTGCTGGTGCGCTGACACTTGTACCTGCTTGTATAGTTGTGTTGCTATAGATAGCTGCAAGCTGTGCCAAGCCCGATGTGTTTAGTGTGCTGCTGAAGATATTGGTATTGCTGATTAAACTGCTAACCTGTGCAACACTGGTGCTATTAAATGTAGCAGTGGTCATGTTAACATTGTTGATCAAGCTATTGGTTACAGCAGTACCAACAACGTTGAAGGTGTTGGTAATAGTCTGTAGATTGACTGTTAAACTGTTGACCTGCGCTGCTGCTATCACGTTGAGAGTGTTGGTCTGTATGCCAGTGTTATTGACCAAGCTGTTGGTTATTACTGTATCACCCACGTTCAGCGTGTTGGTAGTAGTCAATAAATTGGTAGTAAGACTATTAACCTGTGCAGCACCTGTTACATTAAGTGTGGCACTTTGTATACCAGTGTTGTTGACTATGGACTGGGATGTTAATGTGCCAATGCTTTGTATAGCAGTGTTGGCTATCAAACGATCTACTCTAACAGTACCAGTGCTTGTAATTGTACCTGTAGTCACTGATAAGTTGCTAATAAACTGATTTACCTGCGCTGCGCCTGCCACTGTTAGTGTTTGTGCAAATGCACTGGCATTGGTCACAGTGTTTTGAATATAAGCAGTACCGCCTATATTCAAACTATCCGCAAAACCTGCGCCGCCTAGCACACTGAGATTGCTAAGCACACCAACCTGTGTGATACCCAGTTGTGATGCTTGTATGACCTGCCCTACTATGGTATTGGCAGTGATGCTGCCAGTGGCTGAAATATTGCCTACACTTATATTACCTATGAATGCGCTGGTGCCGGATACTTGCAGTTTGTTTATACCATCGTCTACTGAGCCAAGTACCCAACGGCCGTTGCTGATCAATCCAGCTACGTTGGCAGATTGTATACCGCCAGTGGTGAATACAATTTGCTTGCCAGGCTTGGCAGTGCTTATTACCAAATTGCTGTCACTGCTGTAAAGATAACCATCCAGTGCCTTTTGTGCGCTGTATTGTACAGAATTATAGGTACTGTTGTTGATACCCAGGTCCACATAGTTGATGCTATCTGTGCCAGTATCTGCTGTAGCTATAAAATCGCTGCTGGCAGCAGGATCTGCCAATATGTTTTGCACAGTTACTTGAACTGTGCCTGCTGACGTACCAGTTACCTGTAAGTTGGCATTGGCAAAGTCTGCCAAGGGTTCTATACCAATCTGTAAATTGCCAGTGATATACGCTGTGTTGGCATGCAGATCACCGCCGACACCATCACCTATATAGACATTGCCCTGTGCATAGAGATCAGTGTTGAAGTTCCAGCCGGGAGGGCTAGCACTATACAGCATGCTCACAGCAATTTGACTGTTGCCTAACACAAATCCGCCTTGATCAATCAAGTTGGTAGTTGTGGCACCATTGCCTGCATAGATAACTCTGTTGGTAACCTGTAGATCTGTAGACTGTGTTGCGCTGATGTTGCCAGTGACAGTGAGGTTGCCCACAGTGAGGTCATTGAAGAATGGATTGCTGTTGGTATTGAGATTCTGTGGCAAGCTCAGCGTGACGTTGCCGCCTAGTCTATTAACATATACTTGATCTTCTGTGCCTGCTATGTCCAGTACGGCGCTGGTAGTGAGGTTAATACCGTTGTTGACTGCTGCGGTGACTGACAGACCAGTGCCGGGATTTACATAGCTGACACCTGCCGTGGTGACATTGCTGCCATCACTGAACACGATGCCTTTGAGTGCAGTGACATTGCCTGCAAATGTAGTGCTGCCGTTTATCTGACTGCTGCCACCGCTGATGCTGAGACCGTTGCTGGTTATGCTACCATAGCTGACGACATTGCCGTAGGTGACCACATTGCCATATGTGGTGTTAGTACCGTAACTGATGCTGTTGCCTGTGACAGTGAGATCTGTACCAACCAGCACGTTGCTAACAAGTTGGATACCAGCACTGTCAAATGTGGCTATTTTAGCAATGACGTTGCTGCCCACTGCTGTGGTCCAGATTTGAACATTGGTGCCTTTGGCCAATTCAGTTTGAGCTTCGGTCGCAACCAAGTCAACACGAGCAGTGCTGATACTGGCAAATCCGTTGCTACTGTAAGGGTTGGCACCCAATCGTGATATGATATCACCGGCTAGAGTTTGTAATGGTACCGCAGCGGTACCGCGTGCTCGTCGTCCTATAAATGCTGAATAGGCATTACTACCATATGAATCATTGTATACTCGTGACGGGCTCGTATCCAATCCTGTCAATTGCAGCATTACACCAGTATTTCGAGGTTGGCTCTGGTCGCCGGTAATGTTGCCTATGATCTGCACAGCAGCAGTCAGTGGGTTTATGCTAACGTTGCTGCGCACAGTCATGACGCCTGTTGGGTCCACGTACAGTGTGTTGTAAAGCTGGCTTTCGTTCTGTATCTTTAATCCGCCACGACTGAATGTAATCGCATTGCCTGTATTTTCAATTCGTATTGGTGGTACAGATGGATCCGGGTCGCTTACTACTATGCTGCTAGCACCAACATATAGATTGCCAAATGTCTGGACAGGCGAGCCCAGCGATAACACGTTGCTGCTAGATGGCAACAAACTGCCAGTTATAGAAGTATTACCGATCAGCTTATTAGTGATATAGCTCATGTTATACGATGCTCCAATTGTTGCTGCCGGTATATATCAGCGTGTAGCTGTTGTAGTTTTGTGATATTGTCACACTGAGTTGGCCGTCTATGGTATCAGTGCCATATCCATCTATCACTATGTTGTGTGCTGTGGCATTTGCACCTATGTCTTTTATAATCACCTGTGCACCAATGACTATTAATGCAGTATTAACCAGTGTTATTGTGCAAGTGCCGGTGCCGCTGTAATTAACTGCTAATAACCTATCGGCCACAACGCTGTTATATGGCGTCGATGTTACGCTGGTTACTGTACTGACCAGTGCAGCCGTAATCTGTCTAGTACCGTCTTTAAATGTTATACCCGCTGTGCTTTCTGTAGCACCAGTGAATAATACACCCGTGTGATCAATTGACGCTGATAGCTGTTTGGTTGCAGTACCTGGTGGTGCTGTGTAGATATTGATCTGAGATCCATATGCAACGTCGGTATACGTTTCTGTGGCAACAAACTCAATTCCGGTTGGCGCAGGCGTAGTGGGGAATTGTGTCGCACCCCAACCAACTGCGGTTAACCTCATCATACTGTCGCCGCTTTGTAGTGCTGTTGGCGCTGCGGCTGTTCCGCGACCTGCACGACCAGTAAACTGTGCATATGCACTGGTGCCGAATGCATCACTGGTGAGTCTTGACGGTGTGTTTGGATTGCTGGTAAGGTGTATTAATCCGCCTGCAAACTGTACAGGCTGATAACTGCCATTGGCACTGCCAACAATGCTGAATGCACCTTGGTCCAGTGCAAGTATATTACCAGGTAATATAGATGTTCTGCCACTGCGAGCAACTGCGAACGATGACAGGCCTGATATGCCACTGACAATGTTTATAGGACGGTTAAACTGTACAAACCCCGTGGCATTACTAGTACCTATGATGATATTACTTGTAGGATCGCTCAGCAGCATTTGATTGTTGACAAATGTAAACTGACCAAATGTTGCACCGCTGTCCACAAACGTGGCACTTAGTGTGCTTGAATTGCTGGCATTGGGTACAGTCCATAGTTCTATGCGAGTGCCTTGGTTGGTACTAGTAAAGTTCTCACCGGCTTTGAGCAGCATGCCAGTATAGCTGTTGATGTTGAGATTACTACCGTTGTAGCCGTTGGCAATAATGCTACCGAGATATTGTCCGTTCAGTACGGCTGTTGGTGCATTGCTGTTGCCGCCAAATCTGCGCAGATCTATGACACCGCCGCCGCCGTTGACTCCGCCTGCCATGCTGTCGCCGTAAGCATCTATAGCAAATGTAGCAGGTGTTTGATCCGCAGCCTGTAGCCTAAATGCAAGGTTAATTGTGCCTAATGGAAACGTAGTCAGTGTGCTGGTAGCTACTACATTGACGTTGCCAATCAAAGTAATTGGGCCATTGCCACCTGGATTAAGTATGATACTTTGTCCGGCGTTATTACCGCTGATAGTTTGATCAGTAATAGACAAGTTGCCAAGCCCATATGCAGGTCCAGTTGGGCCCACTGCTGTACTAGTAGGACCTGTAACACCAGTCGGACCTGTGCCCAATGGACCTGTTGCACCAGTCGGCCCTGTTACAGTACTTGGCAGGCCAGTAGGACCAGTATATCCAGTTGGACCTGTGGTACCTGTGGTACCGTTATATCCAGTGGGACCTGTGCCCAATGGACCGGTTGCACCTGTTGCGCCAGTAACACCAGTGGGGCCTATAGGACCGCCGCTTGGGCCAGTTGCACCCGATACACCAGTTGGACCTGTGTTGCCTCGTAAACCAGTAGGACCTGTTACGCCAGTATAACCTGGACCTGTTGCGCCACTGGCACCAGTCGCGCCAGTTGGACCTGTTACTGTGCTTGTTGCACCTGTGTCGCCTGTGTATCCAGTTGGACCGGTTGGCCCACCGGCAGGTCCTGCAGGACCTGTTACACCAGATGCAACAGTTGCGCCATTTACTAACAGGTTGCCTTTAACGTCGACATTGCCTGTTAGTACTATTGTGTTGTCGGTGGTTATAATATTGTATGTCATGTCAGTGATATTTATCCAGAGGCAAATTTATATATAACTACCTGTATAAACACTGATAAATATCCACATGCTATTGATAACAAGTGGATGTAGTTTCAGCGAATGCCTAAGTGATTATATCGACACTTGGCCTCGGCATCTCGCTAAAGCATTGAGGTCTATACATATATCATGTGGATTAGGATCACAAGGTAACGGGCTTATCAGCAGGAAATTACTGTACCAAGTATATACTGCATTGAAATCACACAGTGCTGACGATATTTTAGTAGGTATTATGTGGTCTGGAACAAGCAGATGGGAATGCTATCAAGAGCCAAAACCTGTTTTTGATAAAAATACGGATGGCTGGCAACACAACCCAACTGCTGTAGCAGACAACAGCCACGGCGGATGGATCATTGCCAATCACTGGTGGAAACATACGGTGTCTGATACATATTATAAAAACTATTACGATCCGGTGTACAGCCAAATACAAACACTGGAACATGTGCTAAGAACACAATGGTATCTCGAACAACATAACATCAAATACTTTATGTCATCTATGAATGGCAGTGTATTTCCAGATGATCTGTTGCAAAATCCCGAATGTCGTCATTTGACAGAAATGGTAGATTGGAACACATTTTTACCATGTGTCGGAGAGTATGAGTGGTGCAGAGACAATACTGCATATTCGTTTAAACCCAACGATGATCATCCAACTAGCGAAATGCACGGAGAATTTGTGGACCGTATGATCATGCCATGGCTCAGAGCACAGGGTTATTTAGACAACGCCACTGCCATTTTATAAGAATCCCAGGCCAATTTGACATTGGGATCTGAATTCCTCAACTGTTGTTCATGTAGTTCAGCTGAGCGATGGTCTTCTACCCATTTTAACAGATCAGCAAGATAGGGACTTGCAGCGATTCTCAACTCGGTTCCGCCGTATACATCCTGTTGTTGAGTTGTTATATAAAGATCGCCGTATAAATTTTTGATAGACATGCTGCATTACTCCTGTTATAGAGTGTACGTACAACGAATACCGCAGTCAACCAACACTAAATATCCTGTTAACACAAAGTAAACGCGATGCGATATTATGAAATAGCAAACACTGCTAGTCTTGAAATGCTAGACGAAGGGTGGATTTCCAAAGCTGCAAAGTGGGCGGCTGCGGGTGCAACAGCCGCAGCATTGGGATATGTAGCAGGTGACATTACCAAACAGCCAGGCCGTGATATACAGCAAACACCTGATAGTATCGCACAGCAAATGGATTATGCAAATAATACAGCATTGGACGAACCTGCAGGACCGTCTAGCTTGGCACCTACTACATCGCCTCGTCCTAAGGCAAGACCCGCTGATTTAACAGGCAACTCTACGCAAGGTAATACAGTAGATGTACAAACGCCAGGTCCTGACACAGTTAGACCAAAATTGAGACCCGACGATACAATAGATGTACAAACGCCAGGACCAGATACTGTCAGGCCACGGCCACGTCCAGATACTGACCTAAGTAAAATTCCGCCACCCACAATGCCACAGGACGTACTGGTTTCTAGATTGGCAACCGCAGATGCCAATGTAAAAGTAAACAACATCAGCAATAATAAAGACATAGAAAACATGTTGATAACAACTGCAACTTCTGCAGGTATAGTAGATACTGAGTTACAGGCATTTTTGGCACAGGCATATCATGAAAGCCGTAATTTTACATCAACTGTAGAGCAACGGTACGGCAAAGGCAAAAACTATTTTAAACGTGCATATGACATACGATATAACCCTGTTGCAGCAACGAGACTGGGAAATATAAAACCAGGCGACGGTGAAAAATTCAAAGGTCGTGGGTATCTGCAAATTACGGGACGTTTTAATTATTCAAAAGCAGCCAAGGCTCTGGGGTTGCCACTGTTAGAACAACCAGAACTGTTGGAAGATCCAAAAATAGCTGCCGCAGTATCGGTATGGTTTTGGAAATGGCGAGTGCGAGCTCGCAGTTCAGGCGACTGGAACAATGTGCAAGAAATCACCAACATTGTTAATGGAGGCGACACCGCAGTCGATGACCGAGGCGAACTGTTTGATGCGTATGGACATCTAAGATCGTTAAAACGCGAAACAAGACCTGATTGACAACGCTGCATCTTATCGCTATATTACTAATGTAGACGAAAAAGAATACGGGGGGTTAGCTCAATTGGTTAGAGCGCCGGACTCATAATCCGTAGGTTGCCAGTTCAAGTCTGGCACTCCCTACCAAACTTGCGTGTATGGTCCAGATGGATGGGCACGGGACTCTAAATCCTAGGAGGCAGGCTCAATACCTGTTATACGCACCATAAATAATTCAGTGTTTAAGGAGAAATAACACCATGTCGTAGATTGAAATTGCCTGTACCGAGTTAGTATTCCACTTTAATAAAAAACACTTAGAAGATCCCACTATTCCAATGTGGGTTGTTAAGACCAAAGGTGAGACGTATTACGTCCATCATGTCAGCAGTGACATGCCATGGTCTACAAAAGAAACTCCCAACAATAACAGTACCAAAGGCAGCATTAAGTTTAAACGGTGTCATCTTGTTATTGATGACAACAATGACGCTACTATCAAGCCGTTGACAATGAGCGATGCTATACGTCTCAAAAAGACAGAGCCCAAGAAAATACGACTGATTATGGATTATCGCAAACAGATAGACGAATTTGTTGAATACTGCGATGAACAAGAGATTTGGCATGATGGGGTTCACATACTGCCGGGTAGCTGTGGTTCGAGATTCTATGCAACCGATATCAAAGAAGATGACCTGCTGCTTACTCGCATGCGGTTCCCACCTAAGATGTTCCGTGAACTGATGCCCAATGAATATCTATATGCGTACTACGATAAAGTAGGACCTGATGTAGAACCACCAGATTACGACGACGATTACTACGATGACGACGAAGACGAAGATGACGATGAGGACGCAGCCTAAATCGTCAAAACTGTGTCAACCAAAGAAAAATAACGTTTTTTCACGTATTTGGTTGACACTTTTATAATTGGCTGTATAAATAGATATGTTGTAAGCAAAAATGGTTTTGCACAACAAACAAGGTTACAAATGCAACTCACGCTTTCCATCAATACTTTTACACAGCACGGCTATCAAGCCAAGCCGTCAACATGGCTAGTTGCTGTTGATAGTATGAATTGTGAAGATCGCGCAATTGTATCAACAGACGGGGTGTCAAGGGAAACCTAGCAGCGTAAGCAGCAAAGTTATACCAAAGCACCCCGGGAATCGAAAGATTCCTGGGTTTTTTATTAGGCAACAGGCATTGCCCAAACAGTGTCGCAGATGTTGCTAGTGTGGGATATGAGGGAACGTGGCCCTCACCGGACGCACTTAAAATGTTCTGGTAAACGGGCGGCCTTGGTGATGGAACTCCTTGTGTGGAGCGAAAAACCCAAGTTGATAGACGAGCACATCAGCCATCTAAAGTTAGAGATGGTGTAGTTGATGTGCTTCTCTATACACAGTAGGGCGAGCCTACTGTGGATGATTAATTGACATATTGCCCAGGGTCCTGTAATAAATATCAAACACGAATTTGCAACAGGGATGTATTATGGAAGATATTGGCAGACTTAGGAAGCTAAGCGGATTGAACGAAAGTGTGTATGCCGATGAAGCCATGCAGCATATAGAAAAGCTGATACATAAAATCAAACGTATACCCGACGATTTTATATATTTTGCAGCAAATTTGGATCAATCCCAAGACCAAACTCACATACTTGAATTAGTAGCTAGAAGCCTAGAAAATGCTGCTGCTAAAATAAGAAATAATTCGTAATCAGTATGATACCGTGGTATTATACTATATGATAGACAGATACATACCCAAGTTTCTAGACATACTGTATGATCCCACTGTGCTACAAGCAGTGCGGTTAGAAGAAATCAGAGATGCATTTCACTCTAACCAAATAATCAGTAAGAATTGTGCTATTGCTGCATTTGACAGTTTGCCTACAGCAGACAGAAATGTGTTGTACATTGGCTCATGGATTGGATTTTTGACGCACTATATCTGCGACAACTATCCTCACTGCACAGTAACAGAACTAGACATTGATGTAAGATGTAAACTCATTAGCCAACGGTTTAATGAACGGTTTACAAACTATATCAACAGTTATACAAGTGATGTAGAGTGTTTTGGTTACCTCAATAACTATGACACTGTAATCAATCTAAGCTGTGAACATATTAGCAGCAACTGGATTGACAAACTACAAAAAGGCACTACATTAGTGCTACAAACGAATAACTTCAAAATTCCAGAACATGTTAACACTTGTGAAACACTGGATGAAATGCGCGAAAAATATCAGTTGAGTGAAACATACTATGCGGAAGCAACTGTGTTAAATGCGTATACAAGATTTACACTGGCTGGCAAACGCTAATCAGTGATATTAATTGGCCGGGTGGCGGAATGGCTACGCAGTGGATTGCAAATCCATGTACGGGGGTTCGATTCCCTCCTCGGCCTCCAATGTACAGTAGTTGTAGAGTTAAGCAGCGCACCCTACGTCTTTGGGATAGCGGGCGATGGGCACGACTACTGTGCGCTAAACACTGTGTCAAAAAAAGGCATTGACGCGATATTAACAAGGTGCTAAGTTACTTGAGTAGACAAAAACGAAACGGTTTACATGCTCTTTGAAACTGTTAGAGAATACAGATGAAATAATTCTGTTTTCACATGCACACAACGGCGTAGGCCACGCCAATGTATGGGATAACAGCTCAGCTAGTGATATAGCAGAGTTAGCGGTTCGAGTCCGCATAGTGTGCAGTTGTAAACAGAAACAATTCTGTTTTCACATGTTATATAGGACGGTGGTTCGAATCCATCCTTGGGGTACGCCCCGAGTAGCTGTAGTGGTTAGAGCAAGTATAACAGTTGAAAACAGAATTAGCGATTGTTGCTAGTCAGTTCCAACAACATCAAATGGTTGGACCTTGTAGATATAAGGTTACTGATAGCTAACAAAAAGTTAACTATGATTATACACGGTAATAAAGTGTTCCATATCTTTTTTAACATCGTGTATTTATAAGGTCTGATATAGCATATCGCTATAAAAAGTTTTGCGGGGTAGAGCAGTCTGGTAGCTCGCTTGGCTCATAACCAAGAGGTCAGTGGTTCAAATCCACTCCCCGCAACCAAGCTAAACTAGCGCAGGTGGACAACACCGTAAGTCGCAAGCTACACGGTACTGCTTACTCGTAGCAGCTAAGTCGGCCTGTTGAGGTTAGAGCCAAACACACAACGTTCCTTCTAAGCTATCCAGGTGATGGTGCTCGGCTGTTAACCGAGAATAAGGCTGGTTCGAGTCCAGCAGAAGGAGCCAAATACAAACGGTACTTGCTTGAGGCCAAGTGGCTAAGTCCCAGTGGAGCAAGTTAAATCGCCTGTAAGGGTAGAGCCAACCACATAGTGCTATACATTCTGCGGTGTGTATGGCAGGGTAGGTGACGCAACGCTTTATAAAATATAACAATATTCACAGCGGTGTCCCTACCTACAATATACGGAACGGTGGCCGAGAGGCTTAAGGCAAGCGGTTGCTAACTGCTCGAGGGTGAGAGCCCTCCGTGGGTTCGAATCCCACCCGTTCCGCCAAATAACATGGGGTCGCACCGGCGCTGAAATCGCCTTACAGTAAGGGCAATGCCGGGAATGGAAATAGCGGCGATTGATTGGACATTCGATAAGGTCCTCGACTCCACCAAATTATGCTATATGGGCATGTGCCCAATAGGCGTAAGGCAAGCGGTTGCCAACTAATTGATCGGTATGCTGGAAATGGTATACAGGGGTGCGGGCTAAGCCAACAAGGATAGGGTGTGTAATGCTAATAAGCACCTTTGCGCTCGTTGATGTTTAACATCCGATGGTGAAACCTACCTGTACTGGACAGCGCAACGTAACAGTACAATATGGGTTCGATCCCCATTGCTGATCAATTAAACTAATTGGGCATCAGGTCACAAGGTGTGACAAGGGACTGTAACTCCCTCGGGGAAACCCACGCCAGGTTCGATTCCTGGGATGCCCACCATTACTTTGATGATACACTTTGAGTAGCAGGACAACATGTTTCGGACTGCGGGTTCAGGCGAGGTGGAAAGTGTATCTTCCAAGTAATATGGGGTTGTAGCTTAATACGACAAAAGCGGCCTGGATTGGGGCGAGATGCGGGTATGCGTTAGTCCCGTTGACTCCACCAAAATCTATTTACGTCCAGTAGCTCAGTTGGTCAGAGCACACCCCTGATAAGGGTGGGGTCGATGATTCGAATTCATCCTGGACGACCAAACAATGAAATGCAATACGGCCCCATAGATTATGGATAGATCGCTGCCCTTTCAAGGCGGAGAAACGGGTTTGAGTCCCGTTGGGGCTGCCAAATTATAACAATGCGTGTGATGGCGAAATGGTAGACGCAGCGGCAGGTGAGGCCGTGGGGCTCTGCTGATAAACATTGAGCGAATGGTAGTAGGTGCGCAACGAATCCGCTAGCAATAATATGTGTAAGGTATCCCACTGTAGGTTCGAGTCCTGCTCACAGCACTAAAATATGCAGCCTTAGCTCAGTGGTAGAGCAACACCTCGACACGGTGAAGGCCAAAGGTTCAAATCCTTTAGGCTGCACCATATTAATATAATGTACACTACAAATTGGCCTGTTAGTCGAGTGGTTTAAGACGCTTGCCTGTCACGCAAGAGAGCACGGGTTCGATCCCCGTACAGGTCGCCAAATTTTATGCAAACTGGTATAAATCTGCAAATGCTGTATGTTTGTGTACGTCCCATATATTGTAGTAAAATTGTAAGCTGATATCCGTCCAACATATATTTGTTAATTCTGGTTTTCCTATGCCAGTTTTAACGATATCTAACATTCGTGCATAGTTTCTTAACGCTTTAGGACGTACTAACATATAAAGATCTTGTAAGTTTTCGCCTTCTAACTTTTTCATCTGCTCCATTACTGCAACACATCGCTGTTTCCAATCCAGTATTGAATCGAATCTATAATCAAATACTTCATCATATAATTCTATACCAAGTGTTTGTAAGAATTTGTAATATCCAGATGTTGCGAATGTTAAAAATGGTCGCTGATGGTAAATGGCCATCCAGGTTTTTTCAGTAACCATTATCTCATCGGTAACAGTTTCTGATATAAAACTAAAAAGACTATCAGAAAATTGTGGTGGCGGCGTTTGATTTAACGACATGTTTGCATCATTGGCAATATTAGTATTTTGCCATGCCGCTTCCAATACCAACCTGTCCGGCATCCAATATTTAAAATTGTACGGCCTATTGTTAGCTTCTGCTTCCAGCAGTGTCATGTTCCAAGACACATAGTTGTTGTCGATCATATTGAAGTACGACATGTGATCTATAAACATACATCTGTTATGTCGGGGTTTACTGTTTAGAGATGTAAACAGTTTGTTTATAGGTAACTGATGTCCTAGCGGGGCGATATTGTTATCAATCGAGTGCTGTATGACAGATGATGCAAAAAACATAGTCCATGGTTTAACGCAATCTAAATCAGCAAACCTTGCATCGTGGTAATGTAATGGAGAACATCCTGTAACTGAAAGGGATATATTGTTACCTGTGCAATAATTGTGCAAAGATACAGTATCATCATAACCCCACAAAAACTCAGGATACGGATCATATGGTGTGAATACTACTACAGTATCTAAATTCGCAGTGTTGACAATTTTGTTGTACAAGTCGGCGTTTGTTAGACCGTAGCCATTAACTATCAATAATGTTGACATGATATACCTAATCGTGTATGTATTAGTATACGCATAAAACGACAAACACATAATAAGAATTATTGGATCGTCGCCAAGTGGTAAGGCCGCGGTTTTTGGTACCGCTATACGGAGGTTCGAATCCTCCCGATCCAACCATTAAATATTAGTAAAGCAACGACGTTAAATGGTATAAATAATATTATAATCGGAGTAATATTATGATACCTATTAGCGAATATATGAAATTGTCAAGAGACGACAGACGTGTACATCTTAAATTAAATGAACCGTGTGATGTTCGAGGCATACGATATTCGTATAATTTGATAGGATTAGTTGCGTACTATATTAATACAAGTGTGCCGCAAAAAGGCGACAATGCAATAGTTTGTCATGCCTGTAATAATTCAGGTTGTTCAAATCCCAATCATTTATATTGGGGATCTTACAAAGATAATCATTCAGATCAAGTAGAATCTGGTACATGGCAATCACCATATGCACGTACTGTTAACAAATATGGAATTGATACTACAATCTCTATGTTAACTAAATCCGGTAAAGAAGGTGGTAAAAAACTATTAGGTCGTAGTAAATCGGACAATCATAAGAAAAGTTTGTCCAATTCTCAATATGGTACAATGTGGATAACAAATGGCATCGATAATAGAAAAATAAAAAAAGAGCAGGATGTAATACCAGAGGGATGGTATAAAGGTAGAATTCAACCACCAGCCAATCATATAAATACAGTATGCTTATAAGAGAAATACTGTCAGAATTAACATTCATGGGTAGTCCTTGCACAAAGGATTGCAGCGGACACAAAGCCGGTTATGAATGGGGAATCAAACGACGCGGTAAGATTGCCAACAGTTGGAGCAACAGTTTCAACAATGGCACAAACATTGCTGCACAGAAGATCGCAGCCAGACCACAAGGTGGTGGTAAGTTGCCTCAACACCTAAGCCAAACTCCTGCTGCGATACGCAAGCGTCAACAACGCAGTGTTATCAAACAAAATCGGGTTGCACCGCCTGCACCACCACAGAAACCCATAGCATAATTAATACCAGCGACATCTAAATCTTGTAAATCATATTATGAGATTGCATTTGGTGTTTACAGTAAGTATAACTAATACATCGGAGTGTAGCTCAGCTTGGTAGAGCGCTTGGTTTGGGACCAAGATGTCGTGGGTTCAAATCCTGTCACTCCGACCATTTTAAATCTGAGGTAACGATGTCCAAGTCCAGTCTCGAATATGCAGAATTGTCGGGTATAAACATATGCCTAATGAAGTTAAGCGTTAAGAAAGATAGGACCAAAGATGAAGAAATCGTATTAAACTGGCTTAAAGCCAGATCAGATTATCTTAAAAATTTGTAATCATATGGATATTGTAATTTGTATTTTGCCAAAGATAGAGCCTAGTGCTCCGTCTGTTGGTCCTTCTATTTTAAAAAGCCATTGTATTGCAGCAGGATTTTCCTGTAAGGTGGCGGATTTTAATATAGAATTGTACAACTCTATACCAACTGATATGCAAAGTATATGGCATAGCAACGATAGTGTATTTGATAATATGCACGAGTGGTTGCCGTTATATGAACAGACATTTAAATCTACATTTGAACAGTTTGCAGATAGACTGATAGCAGAAAACTCAACATGGATAGGACTAAGTGTATTCAGTATCAAAAGCATGTTGCCTGCAATAGAGTTGATTAAACTAATCAAACATAAGAAACCAGAACAAAAAATTGTTGTTGGTGGCGCCGGTATCTATAACGACATAACTGCGCTAACCGCAGCAGGTGCAGACCACTGGATAGTAGGCGACGCCGAAGAAAGCATTGTGGAATTGTTAAAAGGCAATATGTCTTTTAGAGGTATAGACAACACACATCCTTACCAAATAGACGATTTGGATTCAGCTTCCATTCCCAACTATGACGACATAGATTTTAGCCAATATGCGAATTCTAATAACAGACAAGTATATATAACAGCAAGTAGAGGCTGTATTAGAGACTGCACATTTTGTGATGTTGCATCAATGTGGCCTAAATTTAGATTTAGAAGCAGTGCAAATGTAGTAGACGAAATCATACAACTGCGCCAACGATACGACATTAGAAATTTCTATTTTACAGACAGTCTTATAAATGGCGGTGTTAAAATATTCAGGGATATGTGCGCAGTATTGGCACAATACAGGCAAGAAACTGGCAGCGACTGGACATTGGGTAGCCAATTCATATGCAGATCTGCTGAACAGATGCCGCCAAACGATTATGATTTAATGAAAGCAGCGGGATTTTCTTGGGTTGCAATAGGTATAGAATCTGCCAGTCAAGCTGTGCGAGATCATATGAGAAAAGGATTTACCAATGAAGATATGTGGTACACATTCGATCAGTTACATCGGGTTGGTATAAATCTAAACATACTGCTAATAGCTGGATACCTTACAGAAACCAAAGCTGATTTTGATGAAACTCTTGACATGATACATCGTTTAGCTAGGGAAGATTACCTAAGCAACATAGATGCCATTAATATATTTGAAGCAATCATTTTCAAAAAAACACCGTCGTATGATATAAGCAAGCAGCTTGGTGTTATAGATATAGACAATGACACATGGCATTTGCCAGACAATACCAACAATTTAAGAGTGAGAGTTGTTCGTACATTAAAAGCGTATACACTGATAGAACGGTACAGAGGCGATGACAAAATGTTCTGGCTTGCCAAATCTGTAATACATTCTTGTACAACTCGTTACAAAGAACTAACCGGTCGCGATTTACCAACTGATATACTAAACTATGACGAATCGCTAGAATATAACCAATTGCCTTCGTAGCTCAATGGATAGAGCAGCAGACTTCGAATCTGTAGGTTGGGAGTTCGAGTCTCTCCGAGGGTGCCATTTCGATCTATGAACATCGGTTCATCCTGTATCAGTAAGCAGGCGACGTACATGAGAGGACAATATGAAAACGTTAGAAGAGAAAGAAGCATTTTATGCAAAATGCGCAGAGATACTAAACATACCGCATGTGTTTCATGTTCCAGTTCGTAGAAAAACACGATGGAACACACGCTTCTTAGGCAACGGTAGATACCCAGGCTTTGGACTAGTTCAATGCTATGGCTGTGTGGTACGAGTTGTTAGTAAACGTGGAACACGAATATTCAAAGACTATGATGAAGTCTACGAGTATTTGACCACAGTAGTACACGCATCAGCAACGGTAATTTGATTAAGTATGTTCATACGTTATACTCTATAATCTAACATAGAGGACTTCTAATGAAAAAACTTATTGCACTTATTATAATTGCTGTATTGGCAATTGCTGCATGGTATTATCATCCAAAGACTATGCAGCTTTATACCAGTAATACGTTTACTCCTAGCTTTGTTGTAGACTATGCAAAATGTGGTACCTATCCTGTAATTTCCGGTGCCAGTGTTACGTTTGGATCAGGCTCCACATGTGCTGCGGGTCGTGTTGTATCACAGCATGGTTATACAAATATTACCAAAATAACAGCTACTATTGACCTTAGCAAGGTTACACAGAATTATGTTAATGCGGCTGTGTATATGGTAGAGGATCCAACTAAACCTTCTACACAGCCATCAGGTAGCAATTATTGCGATGCAGGTGGCAACAACAACAATTGGAACTGTAGAGAACTTGATATTATAGAGACTAATGGGAACAAAATAACACAGACTACCATGCATTTGGGATCTGGCGGCAGCAGTGCACCGCAACGCTATGAATATAGTTTTTCAGATACTGCCAACACGTCGTGCTTTAATTACAGCAACATGAAAAACGACCCTGCCGCCGGTACACACAGTTTAGTAGACATAATTGATATGTCAAAACCATTCCAAATGACTACGGTGTTTGACTATACCACACCCGGTATGACAGTAACATACAGTCAAAACGGTAAAAGCGTAGTTGTGTATGATACCGCAGACGGCAGTGGTGCAGAAGGCAGTGGTACACTGGATATGAACGACTTGATCAACAGTATGGCTGTGGGCTATTGGTTAGAGCTTAGTTTTTGGCAAGGCTACAGCCCAACTGGTCCAAATGGTACATGGTGGAATGGTTCATGTAGTTGGGGCAGTCTTTGCAACAGCAGTGGGCAATACTGGACTATTACTGATATAGTAGTAACAGCAGATAGCGAAATTTGATAACTAAAATTAGAAAGGAGGCAAACATGAAACAGAATAAACTTGTCAGTAAACTGTATCGTGCTTGTCTCGACCACGACGAGAAGACCCTTGACAAACTTCGCAAGATGGAGTTTAAGAAGATCTTTAAGCACCGAGCCGAGAACAAGCCGTTCGGTACTAATTGGACCGTAGTAAGGTTCTAAACAACAATGGGCCTGTAGTGTATCGCGGTGTACACGCTAGCCTGAAAGGCTAGAAAAGGATGTTCGAGTCAAGCCCCGGCCTACCAAAAACGTATAAGTAACAATTAGATAGCATCAAAAGGGAAACAGATGCCAAACGACGGTCATAGTAACTAGCCATCAAGAACAGTTGGTATGATCGTCGTACCCGTGCTCTTGATGGCCTAAACATCAAGGAGCACCAATGAACCAAGTTATATATAATGGATTCGATTTGCTTAGCAATTGGATAGCTAGAACAACTGGTAAACCGCAGGCATTCTTAATAGCCTGTGCAGTTGTAATTTTTTGGGCTGTAACAGGTCCGTTATTTGGATTTAGCGATACGTGGCAGCTGGTAATCAACACCAGTACTACTATTATTACATTCTTAATGGTATTCTTGTTGCAGAATACAGGTAACAGAACTATTGAGGAAATGCATGCTAGACTACGGGGTATGGAGCAGCAAAATTCTCAAATAATTGCTGCACTTAACCAAATAACTGTTGACCGTATGTCAATAGATGTGTAAATTATATACACAACAAAAGGAGTCGTGTTATGAAACGTAAACAGCTAAAAGCGCCTAAACCGCGCAATCCCATTGTTAATATTGTCATGTTCCGCAGCGGTGCCGGTGTACATGACAAGCCCAACAAAGCCAAACGAGCAGCTAACAAAGTTGCTATGAAAAAGCAGGTCAGGGACAGTTTTGACCCTGACCGCAGTTTTGCAGCATGACAGATACTAAACCATTTTGTTCTGCACCATGGACAAGTATTCAACATGGCTCTGTACTTCATCAAGGTGGTACATGCCCATGCTGCGAGTGGAATGGTAAAATATACAAAGGCGGTATTAAACAGTATTTGGAATCAGACTGGCTGCGCAGTGTTAAAGAAACCATGCAATCATATGACATGGATATAATCAATTCAACTTGTAAATCTTGTTTAGAAGTCGAAAAGCTAAACATGCGGTCTAAGAGAAATCTAATAGACAACTGGATCGAATCTACCACTCTTGAATTTGACAAAATTGGATTAGTGGATTATCGGGCTAGCAATTTATGCAATTTAAAATGCAGAATGTGTTTTCCCAGTAACAGTTCTATGATTGCCAAAGAGATGAATATAGACATAGATAACAGCAACAATTTCGTTGATGATATTTACGAATATGATTTAAAAGATGTTGCTATTGTTAATATCGTAGGCGGCGAACCCAGTATAGATGATAAAGTTTTTAAGTTCCTAGATTGGTTAATTCTAAACAACTGGCATGAACAAATGGAGTTGACTATTACAACTAATGCAACAAATACCAATAAAAACTGGATTGATCGCATTTCGAAATTTAAAAGATTAAATGTTATAATAAGTGTAGATGGTATAGGTGATGTATATGAATATATTAGAACAAATGCCAAATGGGACAGTGTAAGTAAAAACATATCCGTATACGAATCTATGCCAAATATTAGTGTAGCTTTTCAAATAACAGGCAGTATGTATAATATACCTGTAATAGAAAAATGGTTACCATGGTTTTTAGATAAGGAATATGCAAACATATATCCGGTAGAAAGCCAACTGCATTTGACATTGGCGGCATTATCACCGGATATTAAACAAGAGAAAATTGCGTATTTAAAAACCATAAACTCTCATATGGCAGCATCTACTATACAGATGTTAGAAAATGCAACATATGACAAGGCGGTACATTGCGCATTCGTTGATGATACTAATAAGTTAGACGGCATACGACAAACAGACATTACCAGTATTGATACTGTTTTCGAACGAATACTGCGCCCGTAGCTTAGTTGGTCTAAAGCAACCGACTTTTAATCGGTGATCCTGGGTTCAAATCCCAGCGGGCACACCATTATTTTTTTATATAACACTATTATACTTTTAAATACTGTTATCATTGACACTGCTGTCGTATAGATTGAATAGATAATGAAACTTAACTTGCCTGATCATAGACTATTTAAAGATTTCAAACATATTAATCTTAACGTGGATCTAACATTATGTTGGACACCTGCTGCTGGCGGTCATTTTATTTGTAATGCAATTTCAGATGTTAAAAATATACCAAATTCAGTGAATGAATATGGACACAGTGATTCATTATGGAACTATATGGATTTATATAACATAGAACATGAAAATATGGTCGAGTATCTTGATACAGTATATGATATTGCAAGCAACTTAGACTTTTCAAAAAAACGTATGGTATTGCGGTCTCATGGGTATCCTTTGTTATTATCTAACATTGTCAACTATAGTTCTAAAGAAATAGTAATCATACATCCAGATGAGGAAAGCAAATATTTACTATCTATATTATCAGCAATTAAACATAACTTCAATCCTGTATTAGATATCAGTGCTATTGTAGATCTAGTAGATAGGGTACAGAAGTCCAATATCAAAGTACATGCAGACGATCTAATACTATTAACTGAACAAATTGTAACGTATATTGATCGCAACGTTGATATAAACACTGCTGGGATAATATGGTATTATTTTTTACATTGCAAAAAACATAATTTAATATCAACAAAATCAATCTTCAATGACTTTATAAAAGATTTATTTAAGAATTGTATTATGTATGATAATATTACACCTGATTGCGGACTGACAGATATAGTAGAATATCTGTCACAGTTTGGTAATTGTAAGGTTATAAATTACATAGACCTATTTTTTAAATTAAAAATACCATCAGATGGACTGCTAGCTAAATTAGATAAAACAGAAATATATAACTACAGTAAAGCAAATTTAAAGTTAATAATTAAGTTTTTATCATTGGTAGATGACACGGAAGCTGCTAAAATAAAAGACTACATTGCTGCATTTAAACATTATTTAGAAGAAAGTATACGTTCAGTATAAATTCAGGAGAACTCGATTGACTGTAGAAGAAAGATTGGCAAAATTAGAAGCAATCGTTGAATTGCTCATTGACGATCCTGTAGTTAGACATAAAATTGAAGTTGCTAGATTGAAGTCTGGTAGTAACAAGAATCCTCTTAGATTCGAAATAAAGGCAAATTATCAATAATGATTGAATGTTTGATCATGGGAGACAGCATTGCTGTTGGCATTGCACAGCAACGCACCGAATGCGTAGTTGAAGCCAAAGCTGGTATCAACAGTATGGATTATGTTAACGGACTGTACTTTTTCTATGCAGTACCTAAAGCAAAGACCACTGTAATCAGTCTTGGTAGCAATGATCGGGATACTAGCGAAACATACCCTGTACTGGTCACGCTGCGCGATGAAATCAAAGGCTCCGTGCTTTGGATCCTGCCTGCAAAACAAGACGAAGTACGCAATATCATGCTAACTATTGCACGCGAACGTGGCGATGCAGTTGCAGATACTCGTGCATGGCCATTGTCACTGGATGGTGTTCATCCTACTACAAAAGGATACCAAGGACTTGCAGAGTCCTTTTAAAGACAATGCATCCGTAGCTCAACTGGATAGAGCGTGGGCCTACGAAGCCTGAGGTTGGGAGTTCGAATCTCTCCGGGTGCACCAATAATGGATGGGTGTTAGAGTGGTTGATTATGCACCCTTGGAAAGGGTGTCTGGATGCGAGTCCAGCGAGGGTTCGAATCCCTCCTCGTCCGCCATATAAAAGGTAAGTTAGCTATGACAATATACAAACATGTTTATCTTGCTGCATCATGGACAGATGACGATTTGGATCGCATACGAGAATTACGCAAAACTCATGCACAGCAAGAAGGCAATGCAGATTTACCTAAAGACGTTCGAAAAGATCATCAACGCCATGTGAAAGCCTACACTATATTGTTAGAATACTTTTATGGTACTGGGCGTTTTGCCAACACTAACAATAGTGCTGCTTTATGGCCAGATGAGTTAGAAATACATATGCAGATTGCACTATCGCATCTGTAGAATAACAGAGATACATAGAACTGATGCCAGAGTCTGGTTTAATGGAACTGTGGAGAACGCAGTGGCCTATGCGCTGACACATACGGTTTTAAAGCCGGTAATCTGTTATAGCAGGTCCGTGGGTTCGAATCCCACTCAGTCATGTAAAAATAAACGTGTGATAAACAGGGGGTTGCCTATGTTACAGCGCCAAGCGAGAACCAAGTACTAAAACTTTGGTACGATATACAACACACTATACCAGTCTACTGGTCTAGTAAAGAATCAATTAAACAGTTCAAAACTGCCAGCGAACACATGCAAAAGCATGGAGTAAACTATCGTATGAACAACAAGGATGGGTATGCGAATGCATATCACAGCTTGAATAATATTGATATCATTCAGTAAATATGCTAGATTTAATATAGTAGGCATGACAATATGAAAAACTATGTACTAGTTAGATTTATGGGTGGTAGTGGCGGTGAACGAATTGCCAGTATAGCAGCATATTATTTGGATCAAGAATACCAGTCGATAGTTACTAGTCATAACAGGTTTATGTTCAACGATTTGTTTAATACTGCGCTTCAGCTAGAAGCACCATCCGATGATCTAGTTAATAAACTTAATATACCAAACACATATTGGTATAATATGGATGCTGAGATGATAAGCACTGTTGTGGAAAGTTTTAAACAACAACACCCGTTTAGATCAGTCGGTAAAACGCATTATCATTTTGATAAAAACTTAGATTATTCAGTTGCATTTAAAGGATTTAAAATACTAGATTTAAAACCCAGTCATAATAAATTGTGGTTAATAAATGCATTGCAATTATATAAAACTGCATGCAATATAGAAACTACACAATTATCACATAACGGTATATATACAGGCAAATTCTACCATGCAATAACCGATCATTTTAATACACACGGATGGTGGCCTGAATATTGGATGTGGTATGGCCCTATACCATGGAACGAGTTCATAGATAAAGTTTGTTTAGATATCGTATCTGAATTAGAACACAACACTGTTATTAGTACACCAGGCATGTTATTAGAATCTGCAAATATAGTAACAGATATTAAATTATCATGGACAGACGAGTTTTGTAAATTTATTGGTATATCTGAATTAATACCGGAACATCGCGCAGAGATGGTTGAATGGGTAACCGGTAATTTAAAAATACTAGAACATTTAGGACTAGCTGATAAAATCAATGAAAATTTATCAGCAACAGAACAGGTACAGTTATTGAAATCTACATTTGTACCTATATATGATGATATCATATATGAAAAGTTCAACATACGTATATAACATTATGCGCCGATAGCTCAGTGGTCTAGAGCAGGGAGCTCTTAACTCCAAGGTCGTGGGTTCAAATCCCACTCGGCACACCAACAATGAACGCAAAGGAACACGCAATTGGGATGTCTTACCACGAACTAGATACGTATATCCGTTCCAACACAGATCGCTACAGACTGTATGATTGGCAACAGATAGAACAGATGCGTAATGATCTAGCTGCATACGGCAGTGAATTAAGTTCACTCAGCCTTAGAAGAGCGCAAGACAGTGAACTTGTTGATGCTGTAATCAAATTACGACAGGAATTACGCGACGAGAAGAACTATGCGTTAAGTGATAGATTGCGTGATATACTAACAGCATCGGATTATAATATAGCCGATGTTAAGAAATAAAATTACATTCCAAGCAGTGTTTTTATCATTGGCAGAAGATGATCTAGCACAGTAAGAGTCACTACCATGGCAATAACTGAAATGGATATCCAGTTTTTACGTCGACTGTCGCTTATCAGCGTAAAGGCAACCATTTCGTTGCCTAGCAAACGGAATACCATTTCTAAACGCTCCGGTGGTTCCGGTGGTGTAAAATTTTCATTCATAGCTATTCCTTTTGAATATTTATGAATATCCCTAGATAGCTCAGTTGGTAGAGCACGTGCCTGAAGAGCATGGTGTCGGCGGTTCGAGTCCGTCTCTAGGGGCCAATTACAATTTTTATGAAAACAATTGCATTTTCTTAAAAATATAATAAATCTGTTATCGTTTTTACATAAAACTGTTACATTAATACCACATACTTGTAATGAAGGGAAGGCCTTCATTGCCATGTATAGGGGAATTTAATGAAAATATTAGCACTAAGCGTTGCGCTTACACTAGCAGCATTCACGACTGCGTCTGCCAAAGACGTTGTACAATTAACAGGAAGTTCTACAGTTTTGCCATTTGCCACAATTGCTGCTGAAGCATTTGGTGAAAATTACAAATTTGGCACGCCAATTGTTGAAGGTGGTGGTACTGGTGCAGGTATTGCAAAGTTTTGTGAAACTGATGATGCCGAATCAGTTGATATTGCTGATGCATCACGCAAGATGAAGTCAGGCGAATTGTCGCTGTGCCACAAGAACGGTGTTAGTAAAGTTCTTGAAGTGCGTATTGGCTATGATGGTATCGTATTTGCATCTGCTGCAAGCGGGCCAGAGTTTGCCTTTACTCCCAGTGACTGGTTCAAGGCACTGGCTGCTGAAGTTGACATAGACGGCAAGCTAGTACCCAATCCCTATACCAAGTGGAACCAAGTTGACCCCAAGTTGCCCGACCAAGAGATTTTGGTATTCATCCCAGGTACCAAACACGGCACACGCGAAGTATTTGACCAAAAGGTCGTCACCAAAGGTTGCACAGTATTCAAATCTGACAAACTGTTCAAAGCCCGCGATGGCAAGGCAGATGGTTGTACTGTACTGCGTAAAGATGGTCGTGCTGTGGAGATTGACGGCGACTACACCGAAACTCTAAAGCGTCTCGAAGCCAACCCAACATCTATGGGTGTATTCGGCTTGTCGTTCTATGAGAACAATACTGACAAACTGCGTGTGGCTACCTTCCAGGGTGTGGTTCCTAATAAAGAAACCATTGCTGCTGGCAAGTATGCAGTATCACGTCCGCTGTTCATGTATGTTAAGACACAACATTTTGGTACTACTCCTGGTTTGAAAGAGTTTGTACAATACGTTGTATCTGACGAACTGGCTGGCCCAAATGGCGTTATGGTAGAAGCTGGGCTTGTAGCTGATCCCAAGCTAGCAGAGACTCAAGCAAAAGTTAAGTGATTGACCAACGGATGGTGCTCTACACAGGGCACCATCAACTACAATAAAATAGCCAAACAGTATTGACATATACTACACAATAGTATACTTACTGTGTTACAGATACACACAGTTGGAGATATACGATGCCTTGCAGCGATGGCGGATACAGCGACGAAGTTCGTGTTAGCCGAGATGAAGTTCAAGAACATACAATGTTGGAAGCTGCCATGTGCGGTATACTTACCGTGCTTGCAAAAAATGATTCTAATAACGACTTGGATTATTTTTTCAAGAATGTCGATTGGAAAGAAGCTGGAGTCAAACGTAAGACACTTGAGATGTGGTGGCGTAAGCACAAGAAGCAAGATGAAGAACGTCGTGCTCGCGAAGCTGCTGCCCGCAACAAAGAACAACTCAAAGCCAGTGCAATCAACAAACTCACTGCGGAAGAACGTGCTGCACTGGGACTTTTGTAACAAATCAAGAAAGATAGACGCATGAAATACTTGGCATTTTTAGACATAGATGGTGTTTTTACATCTGCTCGTGTACAATATGCGTCTGCAAACTCCAATGATATGTGGAACAAATTCGACCCCACTGCAATCGAGTTTATGAACAAGTTGCACGACAGAGTCAAGGATCTGCATTTTGTTTTGATTTCAACATGGAAAGAACACTTGCGCGAAGCTGATGAACAAACTGCGCATTGGATAATTGCAGCTTTTCGTAATGCAGGATTTCGCGGCGAATTTGCATCGCCGTGGAAGACCAATCCTGACAACTTTGCTCGCTTTTATGAGAAAGGTATGACTCGCGCCAATGAGATCAAAGAATATCTAGAAGTGTATGCACCAAGTAATCAAGACTATATCATCTTTGATGACAACGACTACGGGTTCGAAACTGTACTTGGTAAGAATCGCTGGGTGCATACCGACGGAAACAATGGTATCCTGTTGAAACACATGTACAATGCCATGAGCATTGTAGGTGAATGGGATACAAAATAAAAGTATCAGGCGGTTGGCTTAGAAGCAGCCATCCTTTGAAGAGTGGAACCAAGCACCATTGGACGCCAAAGAACCTGTATCGGGCTGCAAACGATTGCAAGTGGTGTAGGAGATTGCTATATGGAAAAATGCGGATAGTAACAGAGTCCCCAGTGACTACAAAGTAGTGCAACTGTACGGCAACTGTTTTCCTTTGGCGTAGCAGCACACTGATACTTGTTTTAAACAGTTGACAACCACAACTGAAAAGTATATAACAAACTACAATATAAACGTTAAAAGGAAATCAAATGGACGCGACTCTTTTAATTATGGGCATGGCACTGTTTGCATGGCTTAATCATTCTCTTGCTACTCAGCGTGGTCGCAATGCTGTAGGTTGGGCAGTTGGGGGTTTAATTTTTGGACTACTGTCTACCATCTTGCTGTTGATTTTGGGTAAAACTGAAGCACGTGAAGTTGAGATTTATAAAAAATCCAACAGCGGCCAATAACTCGATAATCGACCTGACTTAGTGATAGCGGTAGCACGTCGGTCTGTGGAACCGATAGGGATGGTTCGAGCCCATCAGTCAGGACCATAAATAAAATTATAGGGGTATAGCTCAGCTGGTAGAGCGTCGGTCTCCAAAACCGAATGTCGCGGGTTCGAATCCTGCTGCCCCTGCCATATTAACACTTACACGACACAATATATGGCGTAGTAGCTCAGCTGGTTAGAGCACGCGACTCATAATCGCGGGGTCGATGGTTCAAGTCCATCCTACGCCACCAAACATTTTTATTGTATATCGGCTAGAGATGATATATAATAGTGTTATAAAAGAAAACGTTCCCTAGTAGCTCAGGGGCAGAGCAGCTGACTGGGTCCGAAAATACTGTAAAGTGGATTTGTGGAGTTCGAAACTCCTAGGACAAAATTTAATCAGCGAGTCGGTGGTTCGAAACCATCCTAGGGAGCCAAAAATTTCAGAAGGCAGCGTAGCTTGCACGGATGAGTGTACCACTGCAAACCAAACTTAACTGTTTTGAGTTTTGTATGTCGCCACATCGAGGTCGGGAGATCTATTCCCTATATGAGTTAGCCAAGGCTCACTCATACTGGACAAGAGTAGATCATAACCTTGGGAACCCGGACGCTGAAAAGGGGATGCATACCCGTGCCTTTTGATTTACCATGGTCCGGAAACGCCTCTTAACAATGCGCAACATTTATAGCAGGGATTTACCTGTGAACCCCAAGGACGCTTGGGACTACGGACATCAAGGGGTAATAAGCCCCACTTTATTAAACTATACAGTTGCTGAAATCACTTGCATTTCATACCCATAGACGTTAAATATATACAGTGCGGTAAGGTGCTGCACAAAACACACACATAGAGGAAATACACCATGTCTGATTCAAATTTTGATTACCAACGCATCGCAGAAGATGTTGCAGAGAACGTTAAGAAATTGATTCCCGAAGTCAAGTTCAACAAGAACGGATATGAAATCCGCAGCGACATTCTCAAAGAAGCCAAAGACCTTATTGCACAGGACTTCCACTACAAGTGGCAAGGTTGGGAAATGAGCGCAGAACGCACTTCAACTGGACAAGTTGTTACCAGCGTTGCTATGCCTCAATTTCCTGGACTTGACAAAGTTCTTGAAGCTGCTGAAAAAATGTACGAGTTTGTCAACAACGGCAATGTTCGTAAAAGCAAGTAACTGCTAACATTTGTGGTGGGATTAGTCCCACCACAATTGACACTTTATTATCCACCCTTAGCTCAGCTGGATAGAGCACCTGCCTTCTAAGCAGGGTGTCGCAGGTTCAATTCCTGCAGGGTGGACCATAAAGTGCCAATTAACGTGGTATAAATAACAGCATGCGGGTGTTGTGTAATGGTAAGACCTTAGCCTTCCAAGCTAAAGACACGGGTTCGATTCCCGTCACCCGCTCCAAAAACAAAGCAACATGTTCACATATCAACACATACGCAATGAAATAAAACAACTGTGCAAGTCGCGTCCAGCAGCTATGATACCGTCGTGGGTACTGGACTATATGATGAAACATATAGTTGTTTTGCCGCCTGGCAGCATTGTGGTAGAATTGGGTACCTTTGTCGGTGGTACAACAGTGCTTATGGCTGATGCAAATCCCACAGTGATCGTACACACCTACGATATCAACCAGTTTGACAAATATGAAGACAGCGCAATGTTGCAACACATGCGCGACATATACGAATTACCATTGTTACAGGCCACTGACATTATTGAAATGCAACGCTTGCATTTAGAAGACTATGATAATATAGTGATGCATGTCGATGATACAACTAACATTGCAGAAACTGATATCGCAGTTGCACTGGTAGATGATAACAGAGACGAAGCTGCATTACTCAATGTATTACAACAGTTGTGGCCTAAAATGGCACAAGGCGGAGTTGTACTGGGAGACGATATAGACTCGCCGGAAATATACAATGCGTTTGCTAAATTTGCAAAACTTCAAAATATAGAGTTGACAATCTATAGCAAATGCGTTAAATTAGTTAAAACAAACAACGTGTTCGATAACAGACAGTTTGACTTTAAAGATACACTACTACACAAACCACACATAGAAGATTGCGAAAAAATATGAAAAAAGCCATTAACAAAGCAAACGAACACAAGCAAATGCTTATGTTGCGACGTGGTTTGGTAGGACGTAAGACACGCAAGCAAAAGCGAATGGCGCCTGCTGCTGGTTAAAGAATTTGGGCTGTTGGTATAGTGGGAACACAGTAGCTTTGCAAGCTTCAGTCACCGGTTCGACCCCGGTACGGTCCACCAAATTAGAATTCGATGGTAGACTTGATAAATAAAATTAAAGGAGTCTACCAGCATGCCGAGCGGAGTTAAAGGAACTGGTGCAAGTTATAAAACTTATAAATGTTTGTATTGCAGTAAAGATCAAAAATGTGGTAACAGTAAAGTAAACAAATACTGTGATAATAAATGTAAGGCAGCATATGAATATATCTACAAGTACATACCACTTGTTGAAAGCGGTCAATGTGCAGCCGGTAGTAATCCTTTAAGACGATATATTTTAGAAAGAGATAATCACACTTGTACTGAATGCGCCTGCGGAGACGAACACAATGGAAAACCATTAACGCTGCATATAGATCATATTGACGGTGATAGCGATAATAACTTTCCAAAAAACTTAAGAACACTATGCCCGAATTGCCATAGTCAAACAGATACATTTGGCAATGCAGGTAGCGGAAATAGATACAAGAAGACTGCAAAACGAAACTTGTATTTACAACAATATAAATCCTAATGCGGAATTAGCTCAGTGGTAGAGCGTTTGGTTTACATCCAAGATGTCGGGGGTTCGAACCCCTCATTCCGCACCATATAACTGCCTATGCTATAGAATATGCGCCGAGCGTCAACTCTATCTAGGGAAGAAGCGCGATGTATGTCATAGAAAACTTAAACTACCGCTTGAACTATAGAGCATATGTAGTATATAATATAATACTACCACATATTTGCATATGCCATAGATAAAGCAAACAAACGGTGTTCAACACGATAGAGTGATCCCACTGAGGGGACAACATGGTGAGAACAATACTACTAGACTATTGCCGATGTTATAGAATGAGACGGTTGCAGATACCAGTTTCGTCATGATAAGGCAACACTAACCTGCTTAGACTATAGAATTTTTTGTTTACTACATCCAAAAAATCATAGTCAACGCAGCATAACTAATAGAATGCCTCTATAGCTCAGTTGGTAGAGCACCTGATTTGTAATCAGGGGGTCGCGGGTTCGAGTCCTGCTGGGGGCACCATTTAACATGGATTATAGTTAATTGGATTTAGAATTTATACCAGTTTTATATACTCCGGGACATTTTGGTACTTGGATTTGTTGGTTAATAAATCAACATTTGAGATTTCCAAAATATGAATCTAGTCCTAAAAATCGAGATAGTCGAGACGTAATAATTGCAGCAGATATAGGATCAATTGAATCTAACTTTTATTGCTACAATTTATCTGACTGGGATGCATATTACGCAGATGTCATACATCCAATAGCCGCAAATAACAAAAATCTAAATAAGTTTTCATTTAAATTCCATCCCAGTCACAATTTTAGAAAAGACGATAAATCGTTAGATGTAGATGGCATTAATAAAATATTTTCATATATAGGTGTGAAGAAAACTGTTATCACATTTGTAGATAATACCTTAGTAAACGAAATAAAAAAACGTTGGGAATATTTAGAAGACTACGAGTATGGTGCAGCTGATGCAGAAATGTTATATCAATGGCAACTTGCTAATATTCCAAATTACAATAAAATAAATGCAGATTATTTGTTATTAGATGCTGGTAAAATGTTATTGGGATCCGCGGAAGAATACAAAAAATTAACAGACTTTATTGATGAACCACCATTGGATAATTTTAAAGAACTAAGCAAGTTGCATTACGACTTTTCATTTTATTTTATGAATAGTATTAATAAAATTGCCATGGAGTTAAAAAACTATAATTACAAAGTCGGAGTGTAGCGCAGCCTGGTAGCGCAACTGCTTTGGGAGCAGTGGGTCGGGAGTTCGAATCTCTCCACTCCGACCATTTTATCACGGGACGTTTAAACTTTTATGACATCAGATCCCATTGACTGTTTTTACGCTAAAAATCATGCATTGGTATGGAGTAATGGATCTATTGCGCCTTGTTGCAATTACAAGGATGGCGAAGATCCTATCGGCAATTATACCAACGTGTTTGAGTTTTTTAACAGCCCTGAAATGGCGCAGTTACGAGAAGATCACGCCAATGGTGTCAAACGTCAAGGTTGCCGTAAATGTTGGTCAGTTGAAGATATTGGCGGTACTAGCTATAGAAAACCCAGCAATCCCGATCACACAGGACAACTAAAAGGTTTAGATATCGCCCTTGGTAGAACCTGCACATTGAAATGCAGAACCTGCGGTGCATTTGCTAGCAGTGCATGGGAAAGCGAATTAAAGTCGCGTGGTATACATAAGGATTGGGGTAAACTTACCAGTGATGAAATACCAACGGCGGCATACGATCACATTGAGCAGTTAGACATCCAGGGCGGCGAACCGTTTCTCGATAAAAGACTACCAGGCATATTAAATCATCTGCATACAAATGGTATCAGTAAGAATGTAAACTTGACTATTATCACCAATTTAGAATGGTTTCCAGACCAACGATTTACTGAACCGTTGAAACGATTTAAAAATCTACTAATCAAAATCAGTATTGATGGTGTGGGTACTAGAAACGAATATATGCGCAGTGGCAGTACGTGGGCAAACACAATTAATACTGTTGAAAAATGGGGTCAGTTCAAACACAGTAAACCAGATAGCAATATAAAAATAGTAATCAGTCACACTATAAGCACTTTTAACTTTTTGTATTACGATGAAATGGTAGAAGAAACTGGTAAACTACGCACTTTACAGGGACTTGAAGATTTAGAACTCTGGGCGCATTATGCATTAGAGAATGAATGGCATAATTGTTTCCTATTGCCAGATTCTCTTAAAGAAGAAGCTATAGGTATATGGGAGCAAGGTACTATACAGCCGTGGGAATATCAAACTTTTCGACATAATACAGTAAGTATGCTATCTCAAGCGAGACCTATCCCACCGTTGCCGTTTGATAAATGGTGGTATAACAATGCCGAAATGGATAATATCAGAGGTCAGTCAATACAAGATGCGCTGCCGGAATTAGTAAGCATGTTTGAAAAACACGGGCTCTTTTATAAAGATCAATGGACTAGGTAAATATTTTAGATATAGTGCGACCGTGGTGATCGTAGTATTGCGTGTCTACCATAAATAAAGTATGGAACATATCTGTGATCTCGGCTGCGGACGTACAGCAACATATTACTCTAAATGGACAAAACGTTATAGATGCGAGGCTAAGTCGCAGCAGTGTCCTGCTGTTAAAAATAAAAATATAACAAAATGTAAACAAGCACACGCAGACGGCAGGCACGGTTATACTCATAATTCTAAATCTGCATGGTCAAAAGGTTTAACAAAAGAAACAAGCATAGCAGTTGCTAGAATATCAGTGCTTAATAGCCGTCCTCGTAAAGATGAAACTGCAAGGCTTGCAAAAAACCGTTATCGAGAACAATGTAGATTCAAGTTAACAACCGCAGATCTAACTAAAATACCCGGCTATGAATTATTAGCAATACACGGACAATATTGTAAACATACTAATCCAAACGGAGTAGTTAAAGATCACAGATTGTCGGTACACGAAGCATATAATTTAGGGTTAGATACAACATTAGTAAGTCATCCTGCTAATTGTGAATTTATGTTACACAAGAAAAATGCTGCAAAGACACTAAAATCGTCTATTACAGTAGAAGAACTAATTGCGACCGTGGCGAAATGGTAGACGCTGTAGTTTGAGGGACTATTGCCGCAAGGTGTGAGAGTTCGAGTCTCTCTGGTCGCACCAATTATAGCTATTGACAAGTTATCAGTTCTATGTTATCGTCAATCAACAGTATTACATTGAACAAGGTGATGGCATGTCTAGCAAAACTGATCAATTAATTGCCAAAGCACTCAGTACGTTTAGTGAAGACGAAGCTATTGCATGTTTGCGTATGGCTCGTAAGCACAACACTGGCGGTACCGCTACACAATCGACTGCATCAGCTGAACGAGATTGGGAAGCACTTGCTCGCAAATATCACAAAGCTGCATACGAGCTACAAGAAGAACTCAAGATAGTAAAAAGGCAAAGGCAACTTTATGCAGATTCGTCTGCACGTCATTCACTTGATGCAAAGTTTGCCAAACAACAAGCAGAAACTATATCCCAAGACATGAAAAATCGTATAGTATACTGTGTAGTTATGCTAGTTCTTGCTGCATGCACGTCATTTGCAATTGGTTATATAATTTGATAAAATGTTTATACAATGGTGTTGACAACTGGTATATTACAAGTTAAAGTAACACATGTAAGCAGCAATAAACGAAGTTGAACTGTTGCTTACAAAAAATAAAAAACAGTTGACATGCTGTGTGTAAGATGTTAAAGTTATCAAGTAAGCAAGAAACGGTTTACATGCTCTTTATAAACGACACTGTGTTTACACAGACATATTGGGTAGTAACACTGTTAAGTAGCATTTGGTGATTCTTATGTGAAACAACAGGGTTAAACGCTTTCAACAATAAGTTGGGATGTTACAATTAATCACTGTATCTACCGACTGACGATAGAGTAACAGTATGTCGATGCAAACACAGTTAGCTTTAATACACCTAACAACAGCGAATGCTCGTTGCTGCTGAAAGAAACGACGGATGATGCAGCTTTAAAGTCCGTTGAACGCTTCTGTTGTAGATGTATTAGAGTTTGGATGATACGGCCGTTGAGAAACGTGAATATCATCTATGAGATTGGGGGTTTAGCCTCAATAGGATAAGTGCAGTGATGCACCCAAAGCCGGAAAGCCTACATACCGGCGCTAGTAAAATAGTCCATCTAAACAAGCCTGAACCAGTGTTGACTCGGGCAACCGAAAGCAACACCCGTCCGTAGAAAGGCGGTAGGCAGTAAGTTAGGAGCTCTGTCCGAAAGGATAGTCGCAGAGCCAGTCGGTGAGCGATAAGAGGGTTGGCGCCCAAACAGAGTTCAGCCAAACTAACGAATGCTGACAGTTAACAGGTAGTTACAGTGTCTGAGCCCGCAAGCAAAGGCATGGTAGCATTTCAAGAGTGGAAGGGTTAGGCCCCGGATACTTGAAGAAAGGTCAAGTAGTTCGCAAGACGAAAGACACGAGGTGTGTTGTATTGGGTATGCCAAAAGCATATTCAGCAGCGGTGGTAGCACATCTCAGATAGGTTGCAAATAACTCAGCGGTAGAGTAATTCCCTTCTAAGGAATCGGCGAAGGTTCAATCCCTTCTTTGATAAATGCAAAGTCTACCACGGTATGTTGTGTAAGGTGTCAAATACTTGAGGCGCAAGCCAATCAAGTTCAACAAAGCTCGCAAGGCAGCGTTGATTTGTACTAGAAGATTCGTAGCTCGCAAGGCTTAATGGTTCGCAAGATCAACGGATAATAAGGTGCAGAATAGCAGCATATGACGAGTCTACTGCCTGACTCTAAAAACGGCGACACTGTTAGTGGACCAGATTACCGCAAGGGATCTAGTGGATGTCGGAAGAAAGCAACTCGCAAGGTTGGTAATAATGTCCGAAGCATTAACATCGAACGTGTAATCTCAGCGTTTTCAAAAAAGGCCCTTAGGGGCCTTTTTGCATGACTGAAACATCTGCTAAATATCTGTGCAACATTTAGCGAGCTCACATCATGCGTATCAACGAAATCTTAAACGAAGCAGAAACACCAAAAGTGGACATAGAGCATTATGGAAATTGGACAATAAGCATGAGCAAAGATCCAGTTATAATGAAAGCCATAACCGGAGACACGGCACAATTTGTTGCAAAAGTCACTAATAAACGTCGTCCGCAAGCTGTGTTTTTTGGAGTAGGTACTACTCAGGGTGCAGCCAGAGACGATGCCATGTCAAAAGCTGTTGACCAAGAACGTCCAGACATGCATGTAAAATATTCTTTAATACAAGGCAAGCTAAACGTACCGTTTTTTCGCGAATATTCTTCAGATAATCGTAATACGTATGTTAAATTCATAAAAGATGACATCGGTAACACATCACTTGTGTTAGCAAACGACCAGTATGCTAGAGAATTTGGTAAATCATTATCAGAGTTGGGATTCAGTAGATGTACGCCGACACCCAATTTTGGTATGAATTTCACTATAACAGGCGATATGTTGTCAACTTATGGTCTTATACCTAATATGCGATATTCATTGAGCGCATATGACACAGACAATGACGGCAATCAATTGTTTCAGTTAATACCCGAATCAAGATCACAAGGTCCGTGGGATAAGATGATTATGCGCACACCGGGACTTACTATTGCTGCAATACCAATGCGCGACACAATAAATAAATAATTGTGATATTATCTAACTGATATCTAACATAAATTTTTAAGTATTTTGCATGATTAATGTCTCAGTTGATCCATTAAAAATATCTAGCAGCATGCGTTGACAGACTGCTGGTCCTCGAACACACTATGCATGTGATGTTTCTAATCGGACACATATACCGGTAGCAACTCATTACATAGCACAACAGTACAAAATGGAGAACCAAAAATGTCAAGTGCAACGACTCTTGTCGCTAATAACACACAGGTAAATGCGACTGCTATAACAACTGCAACGGCAAGTTCTAAGCAGAACTATGCTGCTGTTCGCAATAAACGCTTTTCTAATAAAAAAGGTATTAGTGTAAGTATTGATAAACGCTGGAACGATACTATTGCAGCATTACCTGCCAAAGAGCAAGCATCAATCAGTCAACAATTAACCAATGCTGTTGCAGAGTTTCGCAGACGTATGCCTCATGTAAAATCCTGGACAGACTTGGATTTGGTAGAGGCTAAATCACTGATGATGAGTACCGTATATATCGACATAACTATCCAGCGTCTGCCAGACCCCGACTGGATATTGAAAATCATAAACAAGTTTAAAGAATCCATGGTGACACCAATTGCAGTGTATAAAGACGAACACGGCGTATATCATGCTCGCGACGGACAGCATACTTTGATTGTGTTATGGATTATTGCTACTAAAATTCTTGGCATTAATCCCGACAATGTGCAAATACCTGTCAACATTTACAAAGACAAGACCCGTGCAGAAGTTCGTGAAAATTTTATCAGCTCTAACAGCGACGGCAAATTGCAACTGGATGCATTTGATATCTACGAGCAAAAAATCTGCGGCGTTCGTGTAGACGGTAGCAAAAACCCGGACTGGCTGCAAACAGAACTCAAACAACGTCATATTGAAAACAATGGCATGTTTGTAACAGCTAAAAAGTTTGGCGATGCCGACGAACCGGGTGCAATTAGTCGTTTACACGAAATTAATAAAATGCAAGCTGTTGCGGTAAAGAACTGCTGCGAGTATCTTAAGATAGTAGGATGCAACAACCGTGCAGTAGAAGAAAAAGAAATGGTGATGATGGGTCAGTTTTTTGATCGTTGTTATCATGCAGAACAAAACTACAAAACCAATAAGAAAGACCAATTACCAAATGTAGTTGTAACGCCATCTTTTATAAAAGATCTTGCAACTACTACTACAAAATTATGGAATGCAGATTTTAAACCAGACAGTAAGTTTTGGAAAAAAGGTGCAGTTGCATATGTTAATTGGCATACATCTGTAGACATTAAAACCAAAGCCAAGTTTATGCCTGAACCTGTACACGGTATGCCATTTATGTTAGCATGTCTAGATAAACATTTTTCATATGCTATTCCACTTAATAGCAGCACATCAGAGTTTACCCCCGCAGAAAAGGATCTATTCTAATGCTGTATGCAGAATATGACATTGTAAAATCCTCAGCAGTATTACGCACAGAAGTTGGTAATGTTTGTACTGTACCAGGGTGTAAAGAGCATATTACCCAAATGCGAGGTCCAGGCAGTAGCGTGCTGTGCAGAAATCATCAACTCTATATGAGAGAGTACGGCGGTATGGGACGTATAGATAGACCGTGGACGTTTCATCGTAAACGATTTTGTATCGAATGTGGATTTAATCCATACGAAGATACCAAAAATAAGTATTTTTATTTAAAAGATATAAATCCAGATCTCTGGCACAGGTTATGCAGAGGTAAACTAGTTGGTGATCATATAATCAGACCATCAGAGGGCGGCACAGATGAAGAGGATAATATACAAACATTGTGCAGACTTTGCGATAGTGATAAGACTACTATTAACGAAGACTGGCGTAAAGGCGACAAACGGCGACTAGACGAAGATAATAATGTAATAGACGATTGAGTAAAATGTCTATATGACTACTTTTACTATTGATGTATATAGATACATCTTATATAATTAACACATACGGAGAAATATCATGGCTAAAAAATCTATCACTAAAATCAGTGACAAGCTGGTCAAAGTAAACGAAAATTTCACTGTTAACATCTACGACAACGGTTTTATGATCGAAGTTGGTGGGCGTGACAGAGAAGACAACTGGACCGCGGTAAAACTTATGGTTAACAATATAGAAGAACTTGTTACACTTATCCGTGAAACAGTCGAAATGGAAATTAGTAACTAACACACACAGGAGGGATGGCCGAGAGGTTGATGGCTCTAGTCTTGAAAACTAGCGAGGGTGAAAGCCCTCCGTGGGTTCGAATCCCACTCCCTCCGCCAATAATAATGCCAGCATGACAAAGTTTTGTATACACAGCAATGCTGGCATCAGTTTAGTATCTGCAACTGGTAAATTGATGCCGTGCTGTAAGTATAATGCAGATGACAATATCAGCAGCATTTACAACGTAACTACATTAAACGGGTTACATGACACGCCGCAATATAAGCAGATGCAAGCACAGCTAAATGCTGGCATTTTTCCCACAGGTTGCAACTATTGCAAGACTACAGAAACTGCTGGTAGACAAAGTCGCAGACAACATACAAATCAAATGTATGACGATTTGAATATGTACGTACCAGGCCATGTGCAAGACATGGAAATTGCACTGGACTATACTTGTAACATGATGTGCAGAATGTGCAATCCAGGTGCTAGCAGCAAATGGAATATTGCACAATCTGTAATAAAGCAATTTGCAGAGCAGAAGATTGAATTAGATGGCAATAACAAATACCGTTCATACCAAGATCAACTGCGCAGCGTATTAGACAATACTGATCTTAGCCATGCTAGAATAGTAAAAATAGAAGGCGGTGAACCGTTCTATGCTAAAAATTTAGAATGGTTCTTAGACAAACTAGATAAAGAAGTACTTGATAAAAGCAAACTATACATAAACATATTCACCAATGGCAGCATATATCCATCTGTTACGGTGCTGGAAAAACTAGCAAAATTGAACGCTGCAATCATATTCAGTATTGATGCAGTAGGTGAATTAGCTAGTACAATTCGCTGGGGTGTAGATTGGAACGTCATTGCTGACAACATAGGCAAATGGCGCAAATTTGTTGATGCAAATCCACAAATGTCATTGCAAACCAACATAACAGTAAGCTTGCTTAATGTTAATAGACTGTCACCACTGCTGGCATTTTGTAAAAAATTGAATATAGATATAAACTTCAGCGAGTTAACATTCCCACATTACCTTAGTATCTATCAGCTACCCAAATCTGTTAGACAGCGTTGGACATACGATGACGAAACGCTAACTGGTATGATAATGGCAGATGTTGCGATTGAACCGGAATTTGCCAAGTTCATAGCCAGTGTAAATATACTAGATGCATATCAAGGCTACAGTTTCGAAACTGTTAACAATGAGATGTATCAACTAATACAATCTCTATCCCCATGTTAACACATAGAGGGTCTTATCAACAAAGGTCGGATGTAACAACAAGGTTCAATACAATAAATGACCCGTCTACCGAGATAAGCGTATGCTGAAGTACGTCAGCGTTCAGTAGGCTACATGATGTGAAGGTGGCAGTGTTGCTGGTAATGCTAAAGAGTTGATAACTCAAACCAGCGTTAAAAATGAAGATTTATTGGCATTTTTCCTTAGACAAATTCAAAAACAGACTATATATTAACAGTAAGATATGCGGGTGTAGCTCAGGGGTAGAGCGTCTGGTTGCCAACCACAAGGTCGTGAGTTCGAATCTCATCACCCGCTCCAAAATTTAACTATATCTATAACGGGCGTGTGGTCCAAGCACCATGTTGGGTATGTGATCAACAAACGAACAGTACAAGTTCAACCGTCGCATGTTGTAGAAAAGATTCGTGCTGCAAGTCGTTGACAACAGCTGGTATAATAGATTGTAGTGTGTATGCCGACTTTGATAAATAAAGTATGGAAAACACAATTATACCAATAGATCGATACTGCGACAGTGGATGCGGCCATTTAGCACAATTTTTTAGTACTAACACTGGTCGATACAGGTGTACAAAGAGTGCAAGTAGCTGCCCTGCTAATAAAGCAAAAAATAGTAGTGCATTAAAACAAGCACATAAAGACGGTAAATTACCTAAATTTACCGACGACATGCGACTTAAAAGCCAAATAAGTTTTCGTCGAAATTTGGTAAAAGAACATGCATTTGAAGATCTCGGTCATACATTGCGCAAAAAAATTGTAATAGAAGATCAGGAATATAAATGTGCGCATTGCGAATTAGAAGAATGGATGGGATTACGTATAACATTAGAGCTTGACCATATAGACGGTAATCGATCTAATAATGTTAGAAATAATTTACGATGTTTATGTCCGAACTGCCATAGTATCACCGATACATGGAAAATGGGACAACATAAAGGAAAGAAATCTAGAAAATGCAGCGATGATGAAATAATTGCAGCATTTAATAAAACCGGCAGTATAAATGCGGCCCTTAAAGCATTAAATATGAATTGGGGGTCAGTTAGTACTGTTAAAAAAGTGTTGTTTAAATATGGAATCATAAACGAAATTTAGCCTCTGTGGTGAAACGGTAGACACACTGCGCTTAGGACGCAGCGCCGCAAGGTGTGGGGGTTCAAATCCCTCCAGAGGCACCAATTTTAAAGGAAACAGTATGAAGTGGCGAGATTTAAAAGACGACCCACCAACTGGCAATGAATATGCTGTTTTACTTTTTCCTTGTAAAGCAGATTGCGGTGTACTTTACACAGTAAGTAATCCGCATTATGCTAAAGGCCAGTATGCACTAGATGCCGGTTATACACACTGGTTTGAATTCGAACTAGCACCTGATCATAAAAAATGGCAGCAATGGCAAGACGAATTGTTGCCGATGGGATTGACTACACAGTAATACTGTACTATAAATAAAAATATGCGGGCGTGGTGTAACGGTAGCCACAGGAGACTTAAAATCTCCCGCCTAGTGCGTGTCGGTTCGATTCCGACCGCCCGCACCAAAATTCAAAAAGGCGCAACGCAAGTTGCGTCTTTTTTGTCTATTGCATTTAAATAGTTGCGGCAATATAGTTTAATTCTAGAATGGAATTTAAATGAAATGACTCCTCAAGAAATCTCAGACTACAAACTAAAATGGCGTGCCAATGGTGTTGCTGTACCGTTACACAGCGATCTCGATGTAGCTGGTAAAGACTGGTGCAGACGTCGTCTAGAACGTCATCAGTGGGCATTCAATCCACACACAGCAGTATATGCACACACGTTTTTGTTTGAAGATGCTGCAAATGCAGAAGCATTCGTCGAACATTTCAAGCTTGACAACCACATGGTCCAGTCTTAGACAAAATAATATCTTGCATGTTCTATCCTATGTAGGATAAAATATACGATAAGGAGATATTATATGTTTACAAACTTGTTTAAAGATCTGGACCGTAATTTACTTGTTAAATTAGTCATAATCCAGTCACTATTAATCACCATTAGCAACTATCTAGTACACTATAAGTTTGCCATTGCTGGTTTCCCACTGGCCTATAGCATCTGGTGCACGCCACTGTTCATGGTTATAACTGATCTCATCACACGCTTGAGTGGCAAGCCACTGGCACGCGGTGTGTTGGTAGCAGCACTGATCCCAGGTATGATAGGCACTGCGCTTGGTGCTTGGATATACGGCAGCGACTTACTAGGTGGCACACGACTCACAGTAGCCAGCGGCGTTTGCTACTTGTTGCCAATGTTGCTAGATGTCAGTATCTTTGCTTGGTTGCGCACACGCATCAAAGCTTGGTATGTAGCACCTGCTGTTAGCGGTATCATTACCACTATCATTATGACTTACTTGTTCTGGTTTGCTGCGTTTGCAGGAGATGGTGGACAGTTTAGCGATACTTGGCACATCATGGCTACCAACCAGATACTAGTCAAGTGTGTGCTTAATATACTGATACTGTTGCCGGCATACAAGCTGCTGTTGGATTGGTTGCAAGGCGGTCTAGAGGACTCGCGAACAGCATGAGTGAAACTCCCTGGCGAAACTATAGCACTTACTGGGATCATCTGCCTCCACCAATGAGGCCCACTCCCAGTATAATAGATGTGATGACGAGCAATAGCACACCGGGGCATGTGCTGTTGTTGGGAGTTACACCTGAGATACATGCTGCGTTTGATCACGTCACTGCGATAGATCGAGATTCCAGCATGATTGCTAATGTTTGGCCAGGGAACACCGATAACAAACAAGTACAGCAGGGTTCATGGACAGAAATGGATTGGCCTGAGGCCACATTCGATACCATAATAGGTGACTGCGCTATACCCTTGCTTACAGATGTTGACAGCATTGCCGCATTTCAAACTCGTTGCCTCCATTGGCTTAAACCCGGCGGTAGCTTTGTGCATAGATTGATGCAGCGACCAGAAACGGCTGTGACCAGACATGATATTGCCCGTGAATTGTCTGGTCCGGCTACAATAAACTTCCATGCCATGCGGTGGCGCATGCAGCAGTGTATAGCTGCTGACAACAACGGTGTGGCACCTGCTATGAAAGTACGCGAATTGTTTGAATCGCTAGTACCAGATAGAGATGCGCTATGTGACATCACTGGTTGGAAACGAATAGATGTAGACAGCATTGACCTTTATAAGGGCAATACCAACCGTATATTCTTTGGTAGCCAACAACAGTGGCGCAATACAATCCCTGCTAACGCAGTGGACATACGCTGGACATATGTGTTTGATCATGATATCAGCGAAGATTTTCCTGTAATGCGTTGGAGAAAACCACTATGAATTTAGAAGGTATTGTATGGCCGCGTATGTACCAAGGCCCTAACTTGGTACTAATGGCTATGCTGGCAGAGCTTGATCGTACCATGTGGTTAGATCCTGATGTGATAGAAGCCGAACAGTTTGGTCAGCTTCGTTTGATAATAGCGCATCACATGGCGCATAGCCCGCAGTTTGCCGCACGTATGTGTGCTGCGGGGTTAACAGCAACAGAAATTACAGATCCTGTCAGTTTTAGAAAACTACCTACTCTGACGCGATTGGACATACAACAAGCAGGCGACAGTTTCTACAGCAGATATATTCCTAAAAGTCACGGACAACCGGGCGAAACTCGCACCAGTGGTAGCACAGGCGAACCTGTAAGAATACGCAAGACACAGATTGATGCACTGTACTGGACTGCACATGCAATTAGAGATCACTTGTGGGCTCGTAGAGATTTTCGTCACAAGCTGTTAAGCATACGTGCTGACATCTTCAAGTACGGCGAGAACCCCAATTGGGGACAGCCTATGTCTGATATATGGCAAACAGGACTTAGCATAGGCATGCCTGCCACATTCGATATGCGTGAGCAATTAAAAATCATCAAAGAATTCCAGCCTGGTATACTATTGATCTATCCCAACAATCTCAGTATTATACTGGACGAAATGGAACTTGATGGTGGTGACTTCAGCTACATCAAACATGTCAAAACCATAGGTGAAACTGTACATCAATGGCAGCGAGATAAGACACAGCGTGTTTTGGGATTAAAGATAGAAGACAACTACAGCAGCAATGAAATGGGCTGTATGGCTATACAGTGTCCTACAACTGACAACTATCATGTGATGACTGAAACTGTTATAGTAGAAATACTGAATGATGACAACCAACCCTGCGCACCGGGTGAAGTTGGACGTTTGGTAGTTACAGATCTGCATAATCATGCTAGCCCACTAATACGTTATGATATCGGCGACTGGGCAGAAGCAGGCGAACGCTGTAGCTGCGGACGTGGATTGCCAACTATTAGACGCTTTATAGGTCGTGAACACAGCATATTGACTCGACCGGATGGTACACGTATATGGCCTATATTCTATGGTGCCAAAATGAATGACATAGCACCGGTACGTCAATATCAGTTCCGTCAAAAGACTCTCACCGGCATGGAGTTCCGTTGCTTTACAGAAGAGCCACTAACTGAAGCACAGCGTTCAGGATTGATAGCATTGGTGCAGGATGCACTGGGCTATCCATATGAAATGGATCTTGTTGAATACAGACAACCTTTGCCAACTACTGGCAGAGGCAAGTTCCAAGAATTTATACGTGAAATTCCCTAATATAGGCATTAACTCCATGAGCGAACTAAAACAGATGATTGTCATGCGCAAGGATCTAAACATGCGCAAAGGCAAGATGGTGGCACAGGGTGCGCATGCCAGCATGAAAGCACTGCTGGAAAACATGGAGCACCCTAGCATCAAGCAATGGTTAAGCGGCCCGTTTGCCAAAATTGCTGTAACTGTGGACAGCGAAGAAGAACTGTTTGCAGTGATGAATAACGCCAAAGCAGCAGGATTGATTACCACCCTGATTACAGATGCAGGACGCACTGAGTTTAACGGTGTGGCAACCAATACCTGCATTGCAGTAGGACCTGCATCCAATGAAGACCTTGCACCTATCACCGGACATCTAAAACTGCTGTGAATTAACGGTTGCATTTTCTACAATTGTATGTTACAGTGACTATGCGAAAAAAGGTTTGTAGTAGCGGTTGGTAATCCTGAAACCCTGAGACAAGTGAGGTGAGAACGCCCGTCTCACACACCAGCAATGGTAAAGTAGCGCAAGCGAAGAGATGCAGGAATCCTGTCTGTATGGCAGGTTGAAAACTGGGAACCTGCCACTTGTCAATACCCATTAAGATCGGCAGTAGGCCAACCACATTAACCACAAGGCACGCAAAATGAATAGATATAAAGAATCCTTCAACGTAGGCGATATTGTAATTGCTGTAAATGGCAAAAGACCCTACCGTGTTACCAGCATATGGGGCAATCGTGTAGAAGGTCGTTATCTACACAGCGAGAATCCTGCAAGGTTTACACAAGGCCAGGTAAAACACTACGATGAAAACGAAAAATCTCAAAAAGACAAGGGGAAAGAAATGAGTCAATCCATTTACCAAGTAACGCTAGAAGATGGTACTACTACATTCGGTACCAAAGCCGGTGCAACTGCACAAGGCAAAATCCTTATTGAAGAAAAAGGCACTGGCAAAATTATTATTGTAGACGAGGCTATGCTCGAAGAACAACTGCCTTACACGTTTGCAGTTCGTACTCAAGGCAACACTCAACACTACATCGGCAAGCCAGGCGCTGTTGAAAAAGGCGACATCGTTATCGTAATGGATGGCGGCGTTGACAAGTTTACAGTGGGTATGGTGTCTGCTGTTGACACTAAGAACAAAACTGCTACAAAGCCGTTCAATGGCCGCAAGCTGATTACTGAAGCTATCTAACACAACAAGGATCAAACTATGAACAGCGAACAAGAACACAAAGTTGTCTTTGCACCCGGCTGCTTTGATGATTTTGAAGGTACACAAGAAGAACTCGATGCATTTATGGCAGAGATTTTAGAAATGCTAAAATCTGAAGACATTCGAGAACATGCATCAACGGATGGCAATATCATTGCAATCCCACATGTGTATGACAACGAAGATGAGGACGATGTGGCAGCAGTAGAAGCATACACTGCACAGCTAAATGCAGCAAGAAAGCGTATGCTCAACTAAATAGTTTCATGAGATTACATGAAATTGCAAAAAAGCCGCAGACTATAAAATCTGCAACCACAAAAAGTGGCATGATCAACCGCAAAAAAGCCAATGCTGCGGTTGATCCTCACGGCTATTTTAAATCAACCAGCGCATACAAGAACGTGCGCTAACGCAATTATAGCATTGGATCGTCTAACCAACGTATAATTGCAAACTTCAACATAGATACAGCACGTTCGGGTGTAAGGTTGAACCATTCACCTTTCAATCGCAAGTATCCCAACTCTGTATGCAGCTTCTTTTCTAGTATACGCACACGATGTTCTGGCACAGGTTCTGTGTGATGAATCTTTAACGGTGCAGGATTGCCTGTTTGCAGTGTAGACAAGCGTTTAGCAACATCTTTGCTAAAGCCTATCTTCTGTCTGTCAGTGTCTGTTCCAATGATATACAAATACATGAAGATACTTAGTTGCAATTTTGCACAGATAGTCAACTATTTCTGCTTGACACTGCTCAACGACTTGTTTATACACAGCACAACGAACACACAGACATCGAAAGGACTATCTTATGCAAGACGTTACTATTATGGCAGGCAGCTACCGCAATCAATCTCTTAACGACGTGCGCTGCATGTTGGTGCAGCCTATTAAGATGGGTAGCCGCGGATGGTACGGCAACTTCCAAGTGCCTGGCTTGGGCAGCATTCGTGTGCAATTGCCCAACGAATCCAGTTTGACCTATCACGGCACACTGAAGTCGCCAGAGTTGGTTGCAGCAGAAGAAATTACCGACGAACAAATTGCCAAGCGTATTGAGGATCGTTTCAAAATCCTTGATGAAATTACCGCAGGTGTTGCATCTGACACTGTGCGCAGTTTGATTGTCAGCGGTGCACCCGGCATGGGTAAGAGCGTTGGTATCCAGAACATCTTGGATCGCGAAATGTCGTTGAACGGCATTGAATACAACAAGATCAGCGGTAGCATTGTCAGTGCGTTTCAACTGTATCAAGTGTTGTTTGACAATGCAGAGCCCAACAGCGTGTTGATTTTGGATGACTGCGACAGCCTGCTGTTTGACTCGGACTGTGTTAACTTGCTGAAAGCTGCGCTGGAAAGCGGCGACCGTCCTCGTATGGTCAGCTATAACAGCGAAAGCGTTGTTAAACTGGGCATGCCTAAAACGTTTGAATTCAATGGGCGTGTGATTTTTATCACCAACTTGGACTTCCAACAGATCATTGACAAGGATCGCGGCGCTGCTAAACACATCTCTGCACTGGTTGACCGTAGCTTGTATTTGGATCTTAGCATGCACACCCGTCGTGAGATTTGGTGCAGGGTTGAGACCATGGTTCGCCGGCATCGCATGCTTAAATCGTTTTACTTTGACGAGCACGTCATTGACATGCTGTTGGAATACATCAAAGAACGCCGCGATGACTTCCGTCGGCTCAGCTTGCGGACTGTGGTTCAGCTGGCACAGTTTGCTAAAACCAGCCCCGACGGTTGGCGCCGAATGAGCGAAGCATTCCAGATCCGGCCGCGCTAATGGCAACCAAGTTAAGAACAATTGAGGAAACAATACGTTTGTTTCCTCATCATGTGCGGATTAAACCTGTAAAGGTCGCTGGCGGCAGACGTTCGCAAATGCGCGAGTGGCTGTCTGAACAGCAAATACGAGTACATCACTTATACGGCGATGCAGCAGATGTATATTGGGATACAGGTTGGGTCAACTTCTATTTCAAGCATGATACACAAGCAATGCTGTTCAAATTGAAGTGGTTATAAACCTATGGCATATCAATGGAGTCGCAAATGTCAGATGTTGAACTAGTAATGCAGCCAGCTAGATACTGGCGTATCAAGTTGTATGGTTATGGCGGTGAATTGGTATTTGGTACCAGTTCCAAAGAAGAAATGGAATACTGGGAAAGTGAACAAGCTCGTATTGACACCGACTGCCCCGAAGATGAAACTCCATTTGAACATTATATGTGGGAACAGGACAGCGAAGGTGCAGATTTTCCTAATGTACCAGAGAAGTTTCGCAGAGACGGTGGGTGGTATGACCAAGATGATCTGGCCCATTCGAATGGAGTAGAGTATTCTGCTGCCTACATTGCCATTGAAGAAGTAGAAAGTGCAACCTGGGATGCAGAAGCTATCAGAGAAGTGATTGAAGATGCAAGTCTGCCCGACTTTGTTGCAGCCAATTCAATCTCTGTAGGATCAGAAGAGTTCTACCCCGATGTTACTCACGTGTTCTGCGGCACCAGCGACGAAAAAGGCATGTTTTTCGAAGGTATTTTTGAAACACATGGTCCACTGGATTTATTCAAACTCAGCTTTAAGACCACTGAATTTCCCAATGGATATGAAATTGTCGATTGGGTACAGTACGATGGTGCTGATATCGAAAGTTATAATAGCGATACCAACGGTAAAAGCATGGATATTGGTTTTATCGAACTATAAAAACAAAGGGTTATCTATCAACTTTGCCGCAGCATACACCTAGTGTGCTGCGGCTTTTCAATGACCAATTTTCAACGATTGCGGGCAATGCATAGCAGTTATGCAATTGCAGCAATTGCTTTTTGCACCGCAGCATGCTATATAGTATGTACACAGAGAGAAGGGAAAACATCATGTTTATTACTATGATCACACGAATCATTACCGACGCTATACACGCAATTGCAGTGTATAAGATGAAACAACGCACTATCAAAGAGCTTAATATGCTGTCAGACAGGGATCTGTTGGATATTGGCATCACTCGTTATGACATTGCTGATATTGCAAAATACGATGCCAGTATGAAAATGTTTGCCAAAAGCAATGTATCTAGCTGGAATGTTGAAAATGCCTAACAAATTTTTAACAATGATCATGGGTTTAAAGAATTTATTTAAACCTGATCCCTATCGTGAATATACCATGGAACAGCGTAGGTTGAATCGGTATCTCAGTCAGGCCACTGACAGATACCATTTAGAACAACTGGAACGCGAATACATGAAAGACCATAAAACAGCTTGGCGCTAATCTAGCGCCAACTGCTGCAACGGAGAATATTATGTGCCACTGGCCTTACACAGATGAAGAATTAGATTTCATCAATGGGAAAAAACGTTAATCTGTTGTTATGTTACAATTATGCAACATATCGTGTTGCAAATTAAACATAACTTATACAGTAAGAGTTGACATTACCCGATAAATTATGTAATATATACATACGAAAAGAACGCAAAGTCGACTCACGTTCTTATATGTATCAAACAAAGGAAAATCAAATGAAAAAGACTATTTTTGCACTGGCAGCTATTGCGGCACTTGCTGGAACTGCTGCGGTTGCTAACACTACAGTTGCGCTGACTTACGGCCAGGATTATACTGCGGCTGGCTTCGGTGAGAAGACCAGCGAAACTACTGGTATTGCTATTTCGCAGTCATACGGTGATTACAAAGTTGGCGTTTCTTACAGCGGCAACACCGATGCACAAAATCTAGAAGCAACTATTGGACATCGATTCGCACTTAACGATCAAGTAAGCGTGGGTGCTAAACTTGGTTTGGGTGAACGTTTTGACACTGCTGATTTTGCATACTACACACTGAGCGGCGATGTAGGTGTTAAAGTCAACGACAAGCTGACTTGGACTGCAATCAACTATCGCTATCGCAATGCATTTGACACTGCGAACGATTACGAATCCCATCGTGTAGGCACTGGTGTTAGCTATGCACTGACTGATGCGGTTGCAGTCAATGCAACTGTTTATCGCAAATTCGATAACAACTTCGATGCCACTGGCAACACTGCTGAAATTGGTCTTGCATACCGATTCTAATAGTTTAAACTCGCTCCTTTACAAAAGACCCTGGGTGTAAAAACTCAGGGTTTCTTTTTGACTATTGACGACTCTTATAACCTCTGCTATTATTACAGTATGATAATATGGAGAACGGCAATGAATCGTGTGATTGATGTTGTAGCGTATATGGCACCTGCTGTATTCGTTGTGTTTTTGCTATATGATATTGTTGCATATCAAGAACATCTGGCGATAGATGTCATTGGACTGGGCGGATGGCTCAGCTATGTATATGAACGCAGAGACAATACAGTGTTGAAACTGCGTATGATAAAACTGATTAATGAGGTAACAAAAAAAGCATAATGCTTGACATAATCACAAACCCTGCTAAGGACATTTGGTTCATCAGCGACACACATTTTGGCCATTATACTAAATAAAATACAGATTGTATTTTATAAGGAATATCATGCCTAAAATTAAATTTGAATGTGCAACATGTGGTAATCAAGGTGAAAAATATAAATCACAGTTAAAAAATAAAAACTATTGTTCATCTCAATGTGGTAATAAAGCTAAATCATTAAAAGGCCCTTTAAACGGTAACTATGGTAAAAACTGGTCATATGATCAAAAATTAAAACAATCGATTTTAATAAAATCTAAAGTGGATGATGATTATAGATCCGCAGCAGGAAGTGCAAATAAAGGCAAACACTTTTCACAAGAACGGATTGCAGCAATGCATTCCCACAGAAGTCCCGATAGTTACAGGCATTACCCATCTGAAGAAGTACGAATTAAAATAGGTATAAAATCCGCTGAAAAATTCAACGAACAATATAACATAAATTTTCGTAATATAATGGAAACATCAGGACATTGGATTCCATTAGAAAATGTTTCAGACTATAATCTATATAAAAAAGAAGCCCATTGGATAAGTCATATGTGGGATTTAATTGTAGATATCAACCAAGTAACTCTGCTGAATACACATAAAGTATTTCATCCTATTAATAACAAAACAGGTTGTGTACGAGATCATATGTATTCTAAATTAGACGGGTTTAATGCAGGTGTACCACCTGAAATATTACGTCATCCTGCTAATTGCATGATAATAACACATAGTCAAAATGCTAGTAAAGGGCACCATTCATTGATATCCATTGACAAACTGTTTGAATTAATACACAGTTATACTGGTAATTGGAACGAACATACAATTGCGTTAAATAAAATTAACAATTACAACAACGGATTTAGATGGTCTAAATCCTATTATATAAACAAAATGAAAGGAGGTTGTCATGGATAAAAATATTTGGTTTATCAGTGACACACACTTTTGGCCACGCCAATTTTCTTAACTTCAAACACACAGACGGAGAATATATTCGCAAGTTTGACAACGTTCAAGCCATGGACGACTGCATGACTACTCATTGGAATGAAAATATCAAGCCGGGTGATAAAGTATATCACCTCGGTGATGTTGCAATGGGCGGCCCTGCTGTAGTCAAAAGCATAGGTAGGCTCAATGGACATAAACGTCTCATTGTTGGCAATCACGATGTACTCAAAGGCGAACTGCTGAATCAATTCCACAAAATTTCAATGTGGCGTGTATTCCGCGAACATGACTTTATTTGCAGCCATGTGCCGTTGCGTGAAGATTCAATGATGACCACGTTCAATCTGCATGGTCATATACACAAACATCCTAGCCCTAGCAATCGGCATATGAACATCTGTGTGGAACATCATGACTACAAGCCTGTGCATTTGGATACAATCCTTGCAGAACTGGCACGGCGCAAGTCAACGATTGGAGAAATTCCTCGTGCGTATTGAGTTGTTAATCAGATCGGGCAAGTTGGTTGCACGGCTGATCGACAGTAGCTTTAGACCCAACGATGTAGTAAGTGAAAGCAGCATAGATTTAAAAGATCTTGCTGCTGCATTGCCACAACACACACTTGCACCCACTATAGACGGGGACATGTATGTGCATTCGCCGCATAAAACAAGTCCGCAAGTGATAACCAGAGAAGAAAACGAAGCACAGGTATTGGCTGAACGAAAAAACACAGATACCCGTTGACAACGGCATTATATATGTTATTGTGCAGTTGTAGATAGCAACAGGAGACAGACATGAGCAAGGTAATTGTATTCGACATCGATGGAACCATTGCTGACATGGAGCACCGTCGGCATTGGGTTGCAACTAAACCCAAGAACTGGCCCGCATTCAATGCAGGCATGGCACGCGATACTGTGCATAAAGACATTGCTGGCCTCATGGACATGTTTGCTGACCTGGATTACACTATCCTGCTGTGCAGCGGCCGTGGCGAAGAATCTCGTGCAGTTACCGAGCAGTGGCTGGCAGATAACGACCTGCCTTACCGGCAACTGTACATGCGCGGTCTGCAAGACTATCGCCAGGACAGCATTGTCAAAGTAGAACTGCTGGCACAGATCCGTGTTCAGCATGGCAATCCTTGGCTGTGGTTTGACGATCGTAACCAAGTCGTAGATGCGATCCGTGCAGAAGGCGTTCGTGTTCTGCAAGTAGCCCCCGGAAACTTTTAAATGACTTACAAAATGTTTCTGGACGACGAGCGTGTACCCAATTTCCTTGGCCTCAAGGGATATGACTATCCCACCAAAGGAAATTGGGTCATCGTGCGCAGCATGCAAGCTGCCATTGACTGCATCAAGGAAAACGGCATCCCGTTCTTCATTGCATTCGACCATGATTTGGAAGATGCGCACTATGATGGCAAGGAAGGTCACGAACGTACTGGCTATGAGTTTGCCAAATGGTTCTGGGATTATGTTTTGGACAACAACATTGTGTTGCCTGACAACTTTGATTGGGTTGTTCACAGTATGAATCCCACTGGTGCAGAAAACATACGCCGTTATATGGCAAACTATATGCGTCATTACAAGAGCGAACACCCGTGAAGCTGTCAGAACGAAATCAAGACAGACTACAACTACTAAAACTCTGGGTCCGACTACATTCGTATCATACGTCTGGCGTGTTGACACTTACATATTTGGACCCAGAGTACCCTGCTTGGTTCAAAGCAGCAGTGGAAGAATATATCACAGCGTTAGAACAATATAAAGACAAATATTCTAAAAAATCCCGTTGACACTGTCTGCTGTGATGTTATTGTCACTGTACAGAGACACACAATACACGCTGGAGCACACTATGTCTTACACGTTTGACGCCAACATTGTTTCCGACTTGCACAAAGATGCATACGGTTATCGTCCTACCAGCGTGTTCTGGATCGACTGGAACAACGGCTCCGATAGCTACAAACAGAAAATGTGGGACTACTTGCTTGAAGATCTCGATGCCGAACTGGCTCGCGAGCGTGACGAGCAAGCGTTGGCTGTGTTCAGCTATGAAACACAGATCGCAAATAACATTGCTCTAGGCGCAGCAGACCGTGCTACTGCTATCCGTTGGATGATGCAGTCCATGGAACTCGGCGAGAATGATCTCTACTACGGCGGCTCGTTGGTTTGCTACAAGTTGGGCTTGCCTTACCACATGGAGACTGAGTTCGACGACATCTGCAAGCAGATGCTTGCTGCCTTTCAAAAAGAAGCAGCATGAAAACATTGACAGCGAGCATGACTACTGCTATGCTCACTGAGTTAAACAAAATACGAACACACACTTATCATACAAGCACACAGAGGCAACAATGACCCACTATCTCAAAGACGGCAACTCTTTCCGAGTGGCAGACGACAACAGTCTTGACATTCACAATCTGTTGCCTGCTGGCAACTATATTGTCAAGACGGATATGTTCGGCAACTTCTTCCTTGAACAGGTAGAATCGTTTACAGCACCTAGCAAAATCTACGGCGACACACTGAAGTTGGCAGATCGTATGCTGAATACCTATCACAATCGTCCTGCTAGCACCGGTGTGTTGCTGACTGGTGAAAAAGGTTCGGGTAAAACGCTGCTCAGCAAGATGCTCAGCATCAAAGCTGCCGAAACAGGTGTTCCCACTATCATTATCAACAGCCCGTGGAAAGGCGACGGGTTCAACAAGCTGATGCAAGATATCAGCCAGCCGTGCATTGTGCTGTTTGACGAGTTTGAAAAAGTCTATGACGGCGATGACCAAGAAGCTATCCTCACGCTGTTGGATGGTGTGTTCATTACCAAGAAACTGTTTGTGTTGACCTGCAACGACAAATGGCGTATTGACTCGCACATGCGCAACCGTCCGGGCCGTATCTATTACATGCTGGACTATGTTGGGCTTAGCACTGCATTTGTTCGTGAATACTGCGAAGACAACCTACTTGACAAGACGCAAGTTGATTCAGTATGCAATGCATCAAGCCTGTTTACCAGCTTCAACTTTGACATGCTCAAAGCCATGGTTGAAGAAATGAACCGCTACGGCGAAACTCCGCAAGAAGTGTTGAAGTTCCTCAACGCGAAGCCTGAGTTCATGGCAGCAGACACTTTTAATGTAGAAGCCATCATTGACCATGAAACTGTTAAAGCAGACGACCTGGGTAACAATCAATGGCGCGGCAATCCGCTGCGTGAAGAAGTGGAAATCAGCGTTCGCACTGTCGACGAAGATGATGACACTGAGTGGGTAGAATACACGTTCACTGCGGACAATCTCAAAAAGGTCGATGGTACCAAAGGTCGCTTTGTGTTTACCACGGACAAGGGAACTGTTATCCTTACTCGTGTTAAACCCCCGTCGTTTGACTACTGGGCTGCAATGTAAGCTACTATACTACCGGAATAGGGCGCTACGGCGTCCTATTCTATTTTTCAATATAAAGGCATCACATGATAAGACCATTTATACACTCAACAGATTTGCCTATTATAGACAGGCTGTGCAATGTTAGATCTAAATTTTGGATAGCAGGTGGTACTGTGCTGAATTGGTACCAGCATAAGCCTGCGGATAGTGATATCGATTTGTTTTTTCACAGCGAAAAAGATTTCGATAAAATGAACAAGTTGTTCACCAATGCATATGAAATTGCCACGTCTATAGATAGTGTGTTACCTAAATTTGCAGTAAAAAAAACTTACGAAACCATAGACAGCGACATCTTTATAACTGACAGGCATGCGTCTGATAATGCTGTAACTTACTCTGTAACTATAAGTGGCGCATCGCATCCGTTGTGGAAAGTGCAGTTAATCAAACGTCGATTCTATAAAAACATTGAAGACGTTATTGACGATTTTGATATTACTGTGTGTCAAATTGCAACGGACAGTTACAACAAAATCGTCACTAGCAAGCACTTTGCAGAAGATGTTGCAGCCAAGCGATTGCGATTTGTAAACATGACACCCAGCAGTGCCAAACGTTTGATAAAATATTGGGCATATGGCTTTACTCCCACGGATGATGATATACAATCAGTAATAGACTATCTAGATTTAGACTTGACTCGCAGAGAGGATGATTATTAATGAATAACAATCAACGTCACCAAGCTACGTGGAGCAAGCTCAGCCCTGTTCCATCTATGCATTATCATCCACACAGTGCCAGTCATATTGTGTATTGGAATGGAGTAGGCATGACCCGTAGCACTGCACTTATGCTTGTAGGTGCATGGTGGAACTTTATGTGGCCTACTCCCAAAATGAAAACCAAATCCTATGAGGAGTTCGTCAATGCATACAGACTGGGTGCATTTGGCAATGTAAACTGGGATGATATGATCAAAAGCGATCCGCAACAATACTTTACACAAATTACCAAGCTGGTTGTCAATTCTAAAACTCATTCTATTCAGGACTTGGTAAAGCAATACACTGTGCAAGAAGCATTGTCGTGGTTTAAAACCGAAAATGAATCTGTGATAGAAGACTAATCCGCAGTATAGTAGCATGTAATATCAAAATAGGAACACAAATGTCATATCTTTTTACAAGCGAAAGTGTCAGTGAAGGACACCCTGACAAAGTAGCAGATGCTATTAGCGATGCTGTGCTAGACATGGTTATGTCGCATTATGATTCAAGTATGCGATGTGCATGTGAAACACTGGTAACTACCAATCAAGTTGTGCTAGCAGGCGAATACAAAGGTATTCTCGGCACCAGTGCAGTAGATGATACTGTGCGAAGTGTTATACGCAACATCGGCTATGAGCAAACTGGATTTGACTGGCGTACCGTTAACATTCTCAATTTGATGCATGGACAAAGCGCAGACATTGCATTGGGTACAGACGACTTTGGCGCAGGTGATCAGGGGCTGATGTTTGGCTATGCTACTACCGAAACTGAAAGCTATATGCCCAGTGCTATCTATTGGAGCCACGAGATTCTACGCAAGCTAACTGCTGCTCGCAAAGACGGTACTATGCCTTGGCTAGGACCTGATGCAAAAAGCCAAGTTACGTTTGAATACGATAACAATAACAAGCCTGTAGGCATTGCCAAAGTTGTTTGCAGTACACAGCACAATGAACACATTACCATACAGGAAGTTCGTGAAACTGTTGAACTGCTTATTCGTTCTGTACTGCCGCAACAGTATTTGACCAACACTGAATTCTACATCAATCCCACTGGACGTTTTGTAATTGGCGGTCCTGATGGCGATACCGGACTAACTGGACGCAAGATCATCGTGGACAGCTACGGTGGGTATGCTCCTCACGGTGGCGGTGCGTTCTCAGGCAAGGATCCTACCAAAGTTGACCGCAGTGCAGCTTATATGATGCGTTATATTGCTAAAAACATTGTAGCAAGTGGTAAGGCTGATTGGGCAACTGTGCAAGTAAGCTATGCAATCGGTCTTAAAGATCCCATGAGCTTCTATGTGGAAAGCAACGGCGACAGCAGAAATCTTACCAATTGGGTCCGAGACAACGTTGACTTAACTCCTGCAGGCATTATAAATCGTTTCAAGTTGTTCAGTCCGATATACAGTTCAACTACCAATTATGGACATTTTGGCAAGACTGACTTGCCGTGGGAAAAGGTAGACCTATTCTAATGGAACACACTGCAACTAAGAAGCTGGGCTTTGCTTGCAAATGGTTGGATGACCCCAGTGAAGCTGGTATGAAAATCAATGCTCGTAACCGAGAAATTAACACCAGCACAACCACTGTTACATGGCTGAATCGCCAAACTCGCGAAGTGGCTGAGCAGCGACTGTGGGATCTTATGGTCCATAATATCGCTGCTAATAGACTGCTGGTATCAGCAGTTGCAAAGCTGCCAGAGTCTCAGCGTATGGTGCGACTGGGCAGTGATATGCTGCCTGTTTACACAGAAGCATCGTGGCGGTATTTTTGGCAGAAAACAGACGTTAAAAGGTATGCGGAACAAGAGTTTATCAAAGTAGGAGATGTGGCTCGCGACGCTGGTGTGCGACTCAGTATGCATCCAGGGCAGTACTGTGTTCTTGCCAGTACCACAGATACTATTGTAGAGCGCAGCATTGAAGAATTTGAATACCATGCCGATATGGCACGTTGGATGGGGTATGGACAGCAGTTCCAAGACTTTAAAATCAATGTGCATATCAGCGGCCGTCAAGGTCCTGACGGCATCAGAAAAGTTTTGCCTCGACTGTCCACAGAAGCACGTAACTGCATTACTATTGAGAATGACGAGAACAGTTGGGGTCTTGATGCCAGTTTGGAATTGGAAAAAGATGTGCCGCTTGTACTTGATATTCATCACCATTGGATTCGCACAGGCGAGTATATTCAAGCCAACGACGACCGAGTCAAACGTGTTGCCGACAGCTGGCGCGGTGTACGCCCTGCCATGCACTACAGCGTTAGCCGAGAAGACTATCTTGTGGGATTTGACCACACGGTGCTACCTGATATGACAACACTGCTAGCAGCAGGTTACAAGAAAGGCAAGCTGCGTGCGCACAGTGATTTCTATTGGAATACTGCTGCCAATGATTGGGCGCTTAGCTTTAACCATGACTTTGATATTATGCTAGAAAGTAAAGGAAAGAATCTTTCAAGCACGCGGCTGTTTGAATATCTCACAGCTTAACTAGACTATACACTGTCGATAGCCTGTCCAGGCGGTTGAATTGGACTGCTCACCTTCTACGGGGAGGGATGCACGTGGGCGACAGCACGGCTAATGCGCACTAACCCATTGATGGTGGGATGCGAAGCTTCCGGACATACCTCCGGTTCTGCAATATAAATCAAAAGCTCTGCGCACTAGGATAAAAACAACAGCAGTACGACAAGTTAAAAACTATTTTTGACACTTGGGATAGCGACGGTAATCCCACATCTATGAAATCCAGTGGTAGTGTTAGTCCGTAGGCCATTGGACGAGATGGGCAAGCATTTAGCGTAAAAGGGAGGCAATCGTAACAGCCCCTTGCTTATAGCAATATAAGTTGCAAACAGATGGACAGGTGAAAAGACTCAGCGAAAAGCTCTACCTTTTTAGCCACATGATGACATGCTACAGTCGTCTTGTGGCTATGGATCTAGCGAAAATAAAAGAAGATATGATAATAATCCATCATCCAATAAGTATCAGAATTGGCGATTGAGTTGATGAATAGAGCCTGCGATATGAAAGCAACGACAGTCGCAGTGTGTTGAAGACACACTTGGTAGGATTGAAAAATATTATGGCATTTAAGGCAAATTCAGATTAACAATCTGTACATGCGAATGTATATTGCGCATAATTGGTATATCAGGGACACAGAATGTTTTGGGATCAAGAATCAAGTGGTGGCGCAATAGCATTGGGTGTGCATCCCAGTCATGTAACACAATATAGTTTAGATAGCTATTTCGAATTCTGCATACATTGTGGTAACACTGATCTTGCACCGGGAGGTTGGGATGCATGGGAAGCAGAATGTACTAAAGAACCTGAACAACATCGCGTGGCAAGACTGCTGGGTGCTACTACTGAATTCGTCAATTCAACATTGGATAATATATGATAGATTATGGATTAATCTAGATGCCGTACCCAAGCGCAGTTGACATACTGTAATCAGTATGTTATGTGATTACATCAATAACTGAATATAGGGGATATTCGAAATGTTTAAAAATAGGTTAGTATGGATGGTACTGGTTCTTTTGCTTGTACTGTTTACAGCCAGTCAGGTGTTTGCAGGGTCATGTGATCAACTACAAGTACCAGGCATGACTGACAGTCAGTTGATTGACCTAAAGAAGAAGTGTGTTGATATGGCAGGTAACATTTCTTCTGTTGGTAATACTAGTGTAACCGACCTGTCGCAGTATGCAGAGCTAGGACAGAAATACGGCATTGCTCTTAGCGAAGTTGCCAAGAGTATTGGCGTTACTGTTAACGAACTTGCACAAACACCTGTTGGACAGTTTATGCTGGTTATGGTTGCATACAAGGTCATGGGTAACGACTTGCTGGGTATTGTTGGCAGCTTCCTGTGGTTTACAATTATGATCCCGCTGTGGGTATACATGTTTCATCGCATGGTACTGAGCACTCGCAGTATTAAAGAAACGTTTGATAACACGGGAAAATTAGCCAGTCGTGTTGTAAATCCCACAGATTGGGGCGATGCACCTGGTGTGATTGCGATTATCATGATGTTTGTGATGTTGTTTATCTGTATCAGCGGCTTTATTATGGCATTTGGTTGATAGGTGTATGATGAAAGAAGAACTTGAAAAACAGCTGGTTGAAAAGTATCCGTTGATTTTCAACCAGCGTTTCGAAATTTCCTGTGGCGATGGGTGGTATCAGCTAATCGATACACTGTGCGGTACCATCCAAGGTCATGTCAACAGTGTTGAACGGCAGCGTACCTGGGCATTGGAAAAAAATGCCAAAGGTATAGATATAGATAATCCCTATGAAGTACCCGAACCTGTTGTGCAAGTGAATGTACAACAGATTAAAGAAAAGTTTGGCACTCTGCGATTCTATACTACCGGCGGTGATGCATATATTCATGGTGCCATAAACATGGCAGATACTATGAGTGAACACATTTGCGAAGAATGTGGTAATGTGGGCAAACGGCGATCTGGTACTTGGATCAGAACACTGTGCGATCAACACTTTGTTGCAACAGCACTGGGTGCAGCAGATGAATTTCTTGATTGACATCTGCTGCACCCCACACTATAAATAGACATGTGATGGGATAGACCTGTCGCGCTAACATCAATAGTAGGATTTACTATGTCATACGAATTCGATATGGCCGTATTCATCGGTCGATTTGAGCCTTTTACTATCGCACATGCAACAGTTGTGCAAAAAGCTCTTAACAGTGCCAAAAAAGTAACAGTTGTTATTGGTTCTGCAAATACTCCCAGAAATCATCGAAACCCCTGGACATATGAAGAACGTGCTGCAATAATCAAAGCAGCCTTTCCCAATGATGCTGATCGCATTATTACTACTCCTTTGGAAGATACTATCTACAACGATGAAAAGTGGACCAAGGACGTTCAAGCTGCTGTTAATGATGCATTTACTGAAGCGTTTGGTGCATGGCATCCACTGGCCAAAGTTGCGCTGATTGGGCACGGCAAAGACAATACCAGTTTTTATCTTAGCTTGTTCCCGCAATGGGGTAGCATCAATGTTGAGAACATCGGTGGTATTTCTGCAACTGATGTACGCGATTGGTATTTTGGCAGCGACAGCGAATATTTTCAACGTATTAATAGTGCAGTGTTGCCTGCTAGCACAGATGCATTCTTGACTGAGTTTCGAAAAACACCAGACTTTGAAAACATCCGTGATGAATATGAGTTTGTTGCCAAGTACAAGCGTGCCTGGGATGCTGCGCCATTCAAGCCCACATTTGTCACAGTAGATACAGTTGTTGTGCAAAGCGGTCATGTGCTGCTAGTGCAACGTGGTGCTCGTCCTGGTAAAGGCTTGTGGGCATTGCCTGGTGGATTTCTTGAACAGGGCGAATGGATACAAGACGGTGCTATTCGTGAACTGCGTGAAGAAACCAAAATCAAAGTACCTGAGCCTGTGCTGCGCGGTAACATCAAAGCAAGTCGTGTGTTTGACGATCCCAATCGCAGCGCCCGTGGACGTACTATTACACATGCATACTTGATTCACTTGCCTCCTGCAACTGCACTGCCTAAGATCAAAGGCAGTGACGATGCAGTAAAAGCAAAATGGATGCCTATTGCAGATGTCAAACGCAGCATGATGTTTGAAGATCACTATGATATCGTTCAAACAATGATTGACATGCTCAAACTCAAGTGAGGAATCTAAATGAAAATCGGTGTAACCGGTACCCGTAGTGGTATGAACGAAATACAATTTGCAGCAGTTCAAGATTACCTGTCTCAATTTGTGCCAGCTGATACAGAATTACATCATGGCGATTGTGTGGGAGTAGATGTTGAAGTTGCAATCCTTGCACAGTTACTTGGTATGCGTACAGTCTGTCATCCACCTAGCAATGACGAATTACGTGCTAACCATGCTAGCGACGAGATCCGAGAACCTCTCAGCTACTTTGCTCGCAATCGCAACATTGTAGACGATACAGATGTGCTGATAGTTGTACCTTATCAAGATGTCCATCAAACGAACGGCGGTACATGGTATACACATGATTACGCCAAGAAGAAGGGTAAGGCTCTGGTTGTGTTCTTTCCTGGGAGATGCTAATGTCACAATATAATAAAGGAGATCTAAAAATGGTTAAGCCAATTGCACCATCTGATGTATCTGCTTTACAAGTAGAACTGTTTCCAGATTTTGTAATAGAAACATGGAACACTGTTATTGCTAAAAAATGGTCAGGCACACAAAGTCGTATTCTGCAAGATGATATAGTGCTGAAATTAATTGCTGCATCGCCTATGTTGATTACCAGAGGTGACGTATTTGCCCGACATTGGCTTGACATTGAAGATCTGTACCGTGCCGAAGGCTGGGTAGTCGAATACGATACGCCCGCATATAGTGAAGGCTACGATGCTTACTTTGTGTTCAAAAAGAAGTAAACCGCACTACCAAAGTCCAACTGATAGACAGTTGGCATCTAACTCAAGGGAGACTTGAAAAAATGACTAACTTAATTCTCAATACAGACAGCTACAAAGCCAGCCATTGGGGCCAATACCCTGCTGGCACCGAGCGAGTATACAGCTACATTGAAAGCCGAGGCGGGCGATTTGATCGCACTGTGGTATTTGGTCCGCAGATGTTTATCAAGAACACGCTGATGAAAGGCGTTACAGTTGATGACGTTAAAGAAGCCAAAGAGATGTGGCCTGCACATGGTGAACCTTTCAACGAAGAAGGTTGGATGGACATTGCTGTTCGACTCAAAGGCAAGCTGCCGTTGCTGATCAAAGCAGTACCGGAAGGTACTGTATTGCCTACGCACAACGCTATGGTTACACTGGAAAACACTGACCACAAGCATTTTTGGTTGACCAGCTACATCGAAACTGCACTGCTTCGTGCTGTTTGGTACCCGACCACTGTTGCTACGCTCAGCTGGCACATCAAGCAGATGATCAAAGCTGCAATCGATAAGACCAGCGATGTGCCTGAGCAGATTGCATTCAAGCTGCACGACTTTGGTGCTAGAGGTGTAAGCAGCGAAGAGACTGCCGGCATTGGCGGCGCTGCACACCTTGTGAACTTTATGGGTACTGATACCATGAGTGGTGTTGTTGCTGCCAAGCGTTATTACAACGAGCCAATGGCAGGCTTTAGTATTCCTGCTGCTGAACACAGCACTATGACCAGCTGGGGTCGTGATCACGAAGCAGACGCATATTCTAACATGATTGACCGTTACGGCAAGCCGGGTGCTGTGTTTGCCGTAGTCAGCGACAGCTATGACTTTTGGCATGCAGTAAGTAGCATCTGGGGAGAACAACTACGCCAGCGTGTGATAGACAGTGGTGCTACACTAGTTGTGCGTCCCGACAGCGGTGATCCTACCACTGTGCCAGTTAAAGCAATTGAACTACTGGCAGAGAAGTTTGGCTACACTGTGAACAGCAAAGGCTACAAGGTACTGCCTAACTGTGTGCGAGTGATCCAAGGTGACGGCATCACAATCGAAAGCATCGTTACACTGCTTGCCAACTTGGAAACTGCTGGATTTGCCATCGACAACCTTGCGTTTGGTATGGGCGGCGGACTTGGACAGATGGTCAACCGCGACACGCAGAAGTTTGCCATGAAAGCCAGTGCTGCTATGGTTAACGGCGAATGGCGCGATGTTTACAAAGATCCTGTCACTGACCACGGCAAGCAAAGCAAGCGTGGACGACTGGCACTGATCCGTGAAAACGGCAAGTGGGAGACTGTTGGCGAAAGCGGCTGGGCGTGGGCCAATTACCTAGAACCTGTATTCCGCGATGGTGAACTGCTGCGTGACCAGACATTTGCAGACGTTCGTGCGCACAGCAACCGTACTGCATTGGACTAACCGGTTATTTAATATAAAAGATAAAAGCGGGCAATGCTCGCTTTTATACAACTAACGGATCTGTAATCACAGGTGTACCATCTGCACGTTGCATGATATTTTCGTCATGCAAATCTAAATAAAACTTACCATGTATGTTAGGTAAGTCTGCTAACACTCTAGCAACATCAGGCCAACGTGTTGCTATCTTATCTACAAATTCTTGGTATTCAGATAATCGTAAGCTTATTGGCGGATCAGTGAGTTCGTTTGGTAAATCACCACTTAGCCTGTCCAATGGTTCTATACGTATAGCATATGTGGTTTTGTTGATACGAATAGGTCTGCCTTTTATTTTAGGCACTGCTGATAAATTTTGATGATGTATTGCATAATTCAAATATGCCAGATATGCAGGATCATTGTTAAAAACTTTGAATACCCATGGATAGCCAGGTCGCTCGAATACTGTGCCAAATCCGCCGCTGCCTAATTCTTCAAACCCCAATTCTTCCAGTTCGAATTTGAACTTTTCCCATGCATTAGTTGGATCTACTCTATCACCGATTTCTTTGGCAGCAATGCCCGCGGGCGACTGTTTGATAACCTGTGCACCTTTTAATTCTGCTATAAGCATCAGTCTTCTGGGCCTAATCCAGATTTACGCAGCATGTCTTTAAGTCCGGCAACATGATCAGCAGCAGATTTCTTTTCTTCGCCTTTTACTTTGTAACGGTCGTTGCCTATAGTAGCCAATGTACCGCCTATAAACTGTTTGATGATGTGTTGTGCAAAAGCAACTGCACTGGATATAGGCATTCCTGATTTACGTGCAATAGCAGACGCAAGTTCTACTAGTGTAAATTCACCTAATTCACGTATGGTTTTCAATGCAATAGATGTAAGACGTACTTGATCTCCCATGGCATCTTGAACACCTTGTGGTACTGCTGCGCCTGCATCATTGTCTTTCTCTGACCAGCCATACCTTTTATCGCCCAGTCGTTCTATACAGCAACCAAACTTACCTACAACTGCTCGTAATAAATCGGCAACTGGATGGTCGTCATCTGGGTGTAACATTCGTATTCTATCAGCCCATTCCTTAACACTGATACCTTCGTCACCTGCATCTTTAACAGCTTCCAATGCATCCAGTATGCGAGTTTGCATAGCAGGTGCATGCTTTTTAAGTTCACGTTCTATTTGAAAGTTAATAGACGGTCTGTCAGATATTGATTCTCTTAGTTTTCTTTTCATAGCATGCAGCCTTATATGGTCTATTATTTATTGGAATTTTACCACTTGACAACAGTCAACTAACTGCTATATTACACACATACAAACACACACAGGAGAACTAGATGAGTGTTACTAAAGGTGTACTTTATGTTGGAGGCGGACTGCTTGCAGTAGCAGTGTTGTTTGGTGTTGCCACACCCATTCTCAGCGTGCTAACTGCACCTGGGCGTGTGCTTACTGAAACCATGGGCACCACGAACATTATCAACAACTATGAAATGTTCTTTGATCTCAATGCAGGCTATCAACGTCGCATGGGCGACATTGCTGGTCATAAAGATGCAGTTGCCACTGCCGCTGGCAATGAAAAGAATCGCTTGACAGTTGAACTGTTGGGTATGAAGAACACTTGCCGTGACTTGGTTACTCGCTACAATGCAGAAAGCGCCAAACAGAATCGTGCGCTGTTTAAAGCAGCCAATCTGCCTGGCGAACTTGACATCAACACTTGCAACTGATAGGATAATAAAATGACAACGAAACGGATTCTCACTAGCTTGGCACTTGTTGCTGGCCTTGGTTTGACATTGATGGCTGGTAGCTGTGATGTGCAGCCCAATACTTCAACAAAAAACAGTGAAGCCAGTAAAGCTGCTGCCGCTGCCAACTCTATTAGCTTTGCTGCTGGCAATGCTGAAATCGACAACATCAAGAAGCGTTTGCAATTGACAAGCGACCCTGCGCTGATGGGTTATATCGTTCTGTTCAATGACATGGGGCAACCCGTCATCTATACCACTGTCAAAGGCAAGGTTACTTCGGGTGGTAAGCGTCTGACTGCACCTTTCCAAGAAACTGCTCTTACACGCGGCGGAGTTGGTGAAGTAAGTTCGAGTGACTTTACCGATGCACCCAGCGATGAAGGCACATGGGGTTCCAGCAATCCATACATTTACTTCTGGACTACCGAAGGTCAATACATCCAGTGGAGCGGTAATTACCTCTACAGCGACAAACCGTTCCGTTTGAACAGTACTCCGTCTGTGGTACTTGTACAACCTGTACCTGCTAACTAACTAAAATCTCACAATTGACACAGTGAGGCAGCATGCGATTACATGCTGCCTCTATTCATATCATTGCTAAATATCTAGTACATGTTATCAAGTATCTGGAAATTCACACAATGAAAATCAAAAATATCACATCGCGAATTAAGTTGGCAGAAGCACCTGGTACCGGACAAGCGACTCAGGTACGTCCTGCTACTAATGTGCCACGCGGTATGCGCAATTCTACAGGCAATGGTCCTAAAAAACCCACTAACTTTGCAGCAAACGACAATATTGTTAAAAAAGCCGCTGACATGATTGGTAGTACAGGTGCATCAGCTGAAGAAATTGTAGCAAGTCCATGGTATGCAAGATGGTACGATACATTTGCAGATGGTGCAAAATTTGCGGGCAAAGGTGCCTGGAATGGTGTTAAGATTGCCGGTAAAGTTGCAAGCAAAGTTGCATTGCCATTGCTGGCGTGTGTGGCCATATATGACGGCTATACTCAAATAACTGCCATAGATAAAAATGATACCAATCGTAGAAATAAAATAATTGCTATAGTAACTAAACTTGTGGCAGATTATGGATTTCCGGCAGTTGCAGGATATCTCGGTGCAATGGCAGGTGGTGCAGTTGGTGCATGGGTAGGCGGAGTAGGTGCGGCACCTGGTGCATTGATAGGAGGTATTGCCGGAGAAGCTGCTGCGTTTATTACACAATGGCAATATGGTGATAATATAGATCAAGCAATTGAAGATCTAGTAGATAATGTTCTTATGGATGCACCGCCATTGCGAAAAGCAACAGGTACATACACTGCACCGTATGATGTATCCAACGACGAACAAGGTGCACCGTTACCCTATGACGATATTGTGCCTAATCCAATTGTCAATCCAAATTCGAATCCTGTTGTAGATCCTTCTACACCAGTTGTAACTAAACCTGCTGCTGTAACTGCATCACCCACTGCACAAAATACTGCTAAAAAACCTGAAAGTAAACCAAAAACTGCTGTAACACCAAGTGCTGCAAGTACTACTACAAGACCACCGACTGCTAAGTTGCCAGTTACAACATCTACACCAACTGTGCCTCAAACTCCAAAGGTTACAATACCTAAAACTCCTACAACTGCAACACAGCCTAATTATGATGAGTTAACATTCAAGCAGGCATTTGCTCGTGCCAGAGAACGTGCAAGACAATTGTCACCTGATGATGCAGGCAAGTATACATTTACATGGCGTGGTAAACCATATCAAACAAATTACAAAGGCAGTGGCACTGCTGCCAGACCAAATGAGCCTTATATATCTCAGAAAAAGCAGCGCGGTATGATGAGTACTGCACCAATAAAAAATCCATACGAAAATCCAAAAAACGAAAGCATGAATTTTGCTGTTGATGAAGGAGTGTTAGACGTACTTGGCAGACTTGGTACAGGTATCAAAGGGTTGTTTAAAGGCGGTAAAGCACTTACCGCAGCAGAGAAAGCAGCAGCTGAAGCCGCCGAAGTCGCAGCAAAAGCTGCTAGAGCATTAGAGAAGACACTGTCTAACGGTAGGAAATATAGATACGACGAACTTAAAAAAGTCTGGTATGATGTTGAAAAAGAAGCTACCATAGGTAAAAAAGCAGCACAAGTAAATTCTGCCAGTGTAGAAGGTCGTGAGCTATATGCTATACGATCTGCAAAAATAGATGCAGAGGCTGCGGCTTCGGCAGGTACCACTGCATCTAAAATTACACCAGAGGTTAAAGCATTATTACGCAAAAAGCCGCCAGAAAGTTGGACAGTTGCAGAACTTACAAGCTTGGGTCTTAAAATAGAGGATGTGCCATTTTTATCTGCTGCTAGATCAGTGGGGCTTGACATTGCTGCAACTGCTGACGAAATTGTCAAGGCGCCATGGTATAGTGCATGGAGCAAGCTTGTACATGTCACCGGAGTTGTTTCTAATAATCTATTAATGGCTGCAATAAATGGTGCAGTGCCTGTATTTGAAGCAATTGGAAAACTACAACAACTTGATAAAAATGATCCAAATTATCAACGTAGACGAAACGAAATATGGGCAGAGTGTATTGCAAAAATTGGTGTACAGGCAACTGCTGCTATACTAGGTGCCGCAATTGCTCGTAAGTTAGTAGGTAAAGTCACAGCTAATAACAAAGCAAAATGGGTAGCAACACTGGTTGGAGAGTTTGCAGGGTTGACTGCTGAACAAATTTTCATAGATCCAAGTATAGAATCTATAGTGCAAAAAGCCAGCGACGTTATAACAGGAACTACAATACCCAGAGGGCAGGTGACTGATCCCACAACCGGTGAACCTCAGACAAACGCAGATGGCACACCTGCAAATTACGGCGATGTTACAAATAATCCATTGTATAAGAAGGCATATAACTGGGCAGTAAAATCTGGATATACAGGTGATGGTCCTGCTAGATTTGCCATGATGATTTATAAACAAGGGCCAAATGGTCCTCTTGTTAATCAACTAAATGAAACTATTTTAGTTGGATGGCTCTACAAACAACTACAAGAGTCAACAGATGCACGACGCACTATTAACATCCACAATAGTATTAGATCTATACTAGCAGAACGTACCAATGCCGATGCAATTGAACGTGTTGCATTCACATTGGTGGAATCTGGTATATTCAATGAAGATGCCGATAGTGATAACTTTATGACCAATGTCACTGCTGCCATTGCAGCCAATACCAAAGGCGACAAAGTAGGCGCACAAAAAGCCCTTGATGCTGCAAAATTGAATAACCCAGCCACAGGCACTGATCAAACCAATCAAAAGAAAATGCTGGATCAATTGACCAAAGCAAATCCCAGCCTGGCCGTACCCAATACCAATCCAAACTCTACTCAAAATCAAACACCAAATCCCAATGCCACACAGAGTAATGTTGAAGAAGCCGGCGGCATCGGCGGCGGCATGTCTGGTGGTGCAATACACGGTCAGGCAGTTGGTGCTAATGCAACAGAAGTAATTCAAGCCTATAATGAATTTGCAGCACAATATCCCATTGCTAAATTCCTGCTAGATATTGCACCAATAACTGGTACCGCAACAAGTATTATTGACGCATCGCAAGATCTTCGCGATGGCAAATATGGGCAGGCTGCATTAGATATGTTAGGTGCATTGCCTGGATTTAAAATAGGCAAGTATCTGAGTCGTGGTTTGCAAAATGCAGTACATGCTATTAATAAAGGTGCACGAGCTGGCAATATAGGCAATGCCGCATCTAACCTGATTGGTAATACAATTGGATCTGCAAGTGAAAGCATTGCACCTAAGATGGGCGATCACGTCATGTTGGAATTGGCAGATGGTCGTATGATAGTTGCTCCTATATCAGAGCTTCGCGGCAACAGTATGATTGTTACGCTGGATGAAACTGGACATCAATGGCTGGATGAAAGTCCAAGTCATGACGCACTTAAAATAGGTGATGGCACACAGTCAATAAGCAGCACTGCACAGTTTTGGAACAGTATGATAGATACACTTGTGCATGATACTCCTTCAGGTTGGGCGCAGATGTTTGTCAATTTGCAAAATACAACAGGTCATGCTGCAAGAACTATGCCAGCGCAATGGGCTAACATATGGAGACAACAACATATTGCACTGGGTGACGAAATTACTCGCGGTGATATGTTGACATGGGTAGACGAAGTTGAATCTGCAATAGACCGTAGCGGATTGACCGAATCATCACTGAATCCTGCAGGTGGTAGTAAACTGCGTGACATGTTAGACAGCAAGGATGCTGCAATGCTGGCAGTTTGGATGTCTAGTCGTGCAGGTGGTAAAGGCATTAGTGTTGCAAAGTTTACCAAAGACAAAGCTGTACAGTGTGGATTGCCTGCCAATCATTGGTGGGGCAAAATCAAACACCTTGTAAACGAAACTGCTGATCCATATTCAATGGAAAAGCGTTACTACATTGTGCGTAAAACTTCATCCGCTGCACCTGTAGACGGCATCAGTGGATTCCATCGCAAGAGCCAAGCTGAGAAAAAGCTTGCCGCTATGAAGAATCCGGATCAGTATATGGTACGTGCAATAGACAGCACTAAACTGCCCAAAGATGAATTCGATGAAGCGGCAATACCTGGAATCAATACCAAAGACACACGCTACGACTATTTTAAACATGGCAGATGGGTTATTATGGTCAGCAAGGAGCCGGTTCTGATGCCAGCACTAACTGGTCCTAATCCCAAGTACGTGGCCAAAGCAATACTAAGTGATGATCCGCGCAAGCAGCATATCAGTGTAGCAATGACACAGAATGGTGCGGTTGAAGCTGTGTCTAACAAGGCTATAGATGCCAATCGTGCTAGTTTAGATCCAAACGATTATGAAAACTACGTGATAGATTTTAACGTAGACTTCACTCGCGAATACATGGATCCAAAGACTGGACATTTCTTTAAGTTTACAATTGGTGCAGATGGACAACCGCGACTAATCAGTGTAGGTCTAGAATGGTATCAAAAGTTTGGCACGGAGATGGATCAGTTGGGGTTCCGTCGTGCTAGCGACAAGAGTTCGCGCAACATTGATACTCCTAATACCCCTACCTACAGCTTCCCAATAGGCAAGCCCATGGTCAAAAACTTGGGTCTCATACCAAACATGCGTTACTCAGTTGAGTTAGAAAGCCAAGATGCCGATGGTAACGACGTGTTTATTATTAGCCCGCACAGCAGATATACAGGTGTGGGTACTCGCATGATGATGAGAACACCTGGCTTTATACTGGCTGCGGTGCCCAAGAATAAAACCGACACTCCCCCGAGCCAATATGTTAATGACATGCCTGGTCTTGCAAGTTCTGGACTTGACGAAGCAGAGTATAAAGGCAAAACTGTACCTCTTAGCAAACCCATACGTACCAGTCCCAGCGAAGGCGGCAAGTTCAAAGTCTATGTGAAAGATCCAAAAACTGGCAACATCAAAATGGTTCGCTTTGGTGATACAACTGGGCTCAGTATCAAGCGCGATGATCCCAAGCGCAGAAAAAACTATCGTGCTAGACATCACTGCGAAAATCCAGGTCCTAAGACCAAAGCCAATTATTGGTCCTGTAAATTCTGGGCCAGTACACCTGTTAGTAAATTATTAAAGGGCAAATAATGTACTATATCATTTATAAAATAACAAACCATATTAATGGACGTTATTACATAGGTCGTCATGCAACTGATAATTTAGATGATGGTTATATGGGTAGTGGTAAAGGTATAAAGAATGCCATTGCAAAGTATGGTCTTGATAATTTTACTAAAGATATCATTGCTACAGCAGAAACTGCCGTGGATCTATGGCAATTAGAAAAAGATATTGTTAACGAAACAGTAGTTAAAGATCCGTTATCTTATAATATGTCATATGGTGGAAAACATTATCTTGACGGTTTGAAAAAATATGACGAGCAAGCATTTATTGAACATCAAAGACAAGCAGGATTGCGCGGCGGCAAAGTATCTATAGCTACTCGCAATTCAGCATGGCATGCAAAAGGCGGATCAGCATCTAGTCGTAAAAAAGCAGCACTATATAAGTATAAGCTTACTACATCATCTGGGGATGTATTTGATCTAGACGGTAATAGTCTTAAAGCAATGTGCAAAGAAAACAATTGGAATTATGATACATTAATATGGACCAGGCATAAAGATCGACCAGTATTATCGGGCCCTCTTGCAGGATTCAGATTAGACCAAATAAGCAAGCCTGTGGGCAAAATACTCAAAGGCAAGTGATGCGCAGCAGCCAGTTTATAACAGACGCTGTTGCACCTCGTAATATAAATGCTGCAAGCGAAGAAGAACAGCTTGCCGCAGTTGCCGACGATTATGGTATAATACGTGACATTGATAATCCCAGTGAGGCAGTGCAGCTAGCAGCAATAAACGAATATCCAGGTTCTATAATAGCCATAGACAATCCCACTGAGCGTGTTAAGATGGTGGCAATAGAAAACTCGCCACATCTTATCAAACACATACCAGACCCTAGCGAAGAATTGCAATTCGCAGCAGTTTCGCAAAACTACCGACTCATTCAACATATATACAGGCCTGCACCTGCTGTGCAACGTTATGTAGTAGAAGAAACGCCCGAGTACATACGTTACATTAACGCACCAACAGAAGAAGTTCAACTACTAGCAGTATCTGCATCTCCTTGGAATATACAAGATATATGGGAACCAACCGCAGCAGTACAAAAACTTGCAGTAATCAACAATGCTGCTACCATGTTAGAGATCAGATCTGATATTGATCGTGCAATATTCAATGACGGTAAAGTCAAACAATCTATCATACGATATATGTTGAAGCTGATAAAAGACTCTTATAAAGAACGTGTGGTACGATATATGAACATATTAGAATACTATGATGTCAAGTGGCCAGATTTAGATGTGATACGTGACACTGTGAACTCAATACCAGATGACGACTATTAATAGTAACATACAAAACCTGTATGTAACAACATGATCTATTAAGGACTGCTGTGTTGTGTAATTTCTTCCATAAATACCATGGGAGATTTGCAATGAGACTAACAGACCTATACGGTGATCTTTTTGAGAACGCACCATCCATGGGCAAGATAGTGGCCGGATTGCCTCCCAGCTTTCAACATAGTATGCCTGCTACACATGCTTTTCCTGACATGGACAACTATTATGGATTTTATAGATTTGTTATAGCTATGGCAGGCGAATCGGGTGAACCGCACGAACCCGTCGATTATGAAATACCGTTACAAAGCAACATGCGAGACATACCCATTGCTGTTGCATATACAAAGCAAGAACACGAAATGATACACAGGACTGCCAGACGAATGGGCGCTAAACCAGATGAGCTTGCATATCATGGCAGTCAAGAACCACCTGACACATTTACAGTTAGTCCTGTTATAAAATTTCAAATGAGTGAAGCTCAACAACGTAAGTTTAAAAGTCTATTGGCACTAAGCGAGGCAATGATTAATGCGTCTACTCGATCTGTTTGAAGAATTTGGATCTGCAAAGATCGACCATGACATGGAAGCAACATTGCCGCCTGTTGCAATCATGCCAGAACTTAGCAACAGCAACAGCTATCTACAATATCGTTTTATGTCTGATATGGCTGCTGCAAGAGCAGTAGCAGCAGGCGAGGTTCAATTTAAGAAAATTGTACCATGGAGTCAGTATCTAACAGTAGTTGGGTATACACCAGAAGAACTTGAAACTGTGAGATTGGCATGTGAACAAAGTGGTATGAAGTTTGAAATGATCAATAACACAACAAGCCAAGAACCCAGTTGGGTTAATACTCTAAGCACTGTGATGCCGTTTCATATGAGTGAACACAAGCGTAGCAATAAAAAACTTGCAGGCTTATTTGAAAGTGACGGCAAGCAAGTACTAGTAATATACCCTGGGCATTTCCAGCCGTTACACCGTGGTCATCAAGCAGTATTTCAAAAACTACAAGAAGAATACGGTGACAATGTCTATATCGCAACCAGTGATAAAACAAATAGTAATAATAGCCCATTTGACTACAATGACAAAACAGTTATGGCTCGTGCCGCCAATATACCACTTGATAAAGTTGTGCAGGTAAAATCCACTTATAGCCCAGCTGAAATTACAAAATTATTCGATCCCAATAACACAGTGCTGATATTTGTAGTGGGTGTTAAGGATATGGAACTTGATCCGCGATTCAAGTTTGATGATAAAAAAGACGGCACTAAATCATATTTGCAAAAGTTTAAAAACGAAGAAGTAGCTGAACCAATGAGCAAGCATGGTTATATCATGTCTGCACCTACTGTTGAGTTTGAGTTGTTGGGCCAACCCGTCACCAGTGCTACACAAGTTAGAAAACTTTATGCTGCCAGCGACGATGCAAAGCGTGATAAAATACTGAAAGATCTCTATGGTAAACCCTCGTCTGAAATTAGAACCATGTTTGATCGCAAGTTGAGTCATTCGTCTACACAACTGAGCGAGTCTGTACATAGCGAAACTTTTATAGATAACATGCGCAAGTTTTTTGCAATTGCACAGCGTGACTTGGAACTGGATAGCTTGCCTAAGATAGTATGGACCAGTGACAGTACTGCCAAAGGCGAACGTCCTACCTTTGGTAAATTCCAAAACGACAATAACACAATCACTGTAAGCATTGTAAATCGCCATCCAATTGATATTATGCGCACATTGGCACACGAACTTACACACTATAAACAACACATGACCAAAGGTTTAGATGCTAAAAGCGGCGATACAGGTAGTCCAGAAGAAGATGAAGCCAATGCCATTGCTGGACAAATTATGCGTCACTTTGACGAAGAAAATCCAGACGCATTTGATATCAAGCCTGTTATAGCAGAACATATTGTTAGACACGGCAGTGGATATAGACTGCTTAGCAAAAAAACTGGCAAAAATCTCGGAGATTTCCCTACTAAAGCTGCGGCTGAAAAGCATGAACGTGAAGTACAATATTTCAAGCATGCATCTGAATCAGTCAATGAGGAAGTATGGGATCACCCTAATCCTGTTAAAAAGCATAAAAAGCTAAGCCCAGCTGACAAAGCTGCTGCCAAACGCAGAGCCGCAGCAGCAGGTAGAAAATATCCCAACATGGTAGATAATATCTGGGCTGCTAAACGATAACTAATGCTGCAACAGCACAATGGAGAGTAACGTGAATTTATCCAATGCAGATAAAGAACATATTGCTCGCATATTGTACGAAACTGTCAATCCTCATGGAAATTGGCTAACTGTATTACCAATGGAACGCCGCAATTGGATAGCAGGCGCTGTTAAATTGTATACGCTGGATTACACACCTCACGTTCGTTAATAAATATCTACATGAAAATTATTAACATTATACCAAATACGCAATCTATATTTGAAGCAAAGGTTATCGGTGATTATCACCGAGGCATGTATAATGATGATGACGATGATGATGACGATAGCAGTTCATCGGGCTACAAACGTCGTATGCCACTCGGTAGTATACTGAATAAACATAAAAAATCTAGAAAAAAGAACGTTTCTTTACCCAGTAATACACCCCCAATCAGGTATGATTTGCCAGATTGGGACGCTGTGTTTGTTTTCACAGGGCATTTTAGAGATAGAATAGCAGAGCGCCATATCAATTATAATTTTATGGTAGATGAATTGTCTAACATTTTAGAAAAACACAAAGATACTATTCAAAGTTTGCCAGATGATGAAGAATTCGTAATACGTGATAGATTCAGATTTAACAGTATAATTGTTGTACACCGTAATGATGATGGTAGTTCTACATATTATGCTGTAACTATGTTACCAGCCACCAAAGCACGTAGCACTTTTGAAAAATTCAAATATGTGTTTAACGAATCAGATGATAGACATCCAATTAAACTAGGTGATCTTGTTACTATGTCAAAAGGCATGGAAGATGCCGATTTTTGGATAGAATATCGCGGCAGTATTAATACAGTTGGTAAACCCAGTAAAGAATACGGTCCGCATAAACTTGGTATAAAAGTCACAGCAACTGATCGATTGGATCCAAAATATTTGTACTATATGTTTATGCATTTGCATAACCAAGGGCAGTTTGCAAAAATAGCCAACGGTACAACCAATCTAGTTAATATAAGAATACGCGACATTGCTAATATACCATTGGCAATGTCAGAATCTATTGCAGAAAATGATGACGAACCGGTCAGGATAACGCTGCGAGGCTTTCCTAAAAGTCCAGACGATAGGCCGGAAGCAAGTGCTGCCAAGCGATGGATAGATCATCTGTATGCAACTCTGCCTACCAATCCGTTAAATCCAGACCAACTAGCACTGGTATACGGCGAAGGTGCAAATCAACAGATAGCACTGTTTGAGTTAGAACCAGTAAAGGGCGATCCAAAAACTGTCTATGTCAAGTGGTTCCAAGCATACCCAATGCGTCAGGGTGTAGGTACTAGAGCCATGAAAGAGTTGCAGGACATGGCAGGCAAAGCAGGTCTTAAACTGAACTTGATCAGCTGGAATCACGGTAAGGTACCAAGACGTGCGCTAGACAAGTTCTACAAAAAAGTGGGATTCAAACCCAGTTCTGGTAAACTAAGTGGTCTAACCTGGGATCCACTAAGTGAAACGGACGCTGTGACATTTGCAGGCAAAGATCCAAGAGAATTTACATCACCCAATGGTGGCAAAGCAGCAATGGTCATAGTTACTGCACAGGGATCGCGCTATCTTATAACAGATGATGGTATGGTGCTGCGCCATAAGTCTGCACATGCCAACACAGGCGGCGATGATCAAGGCCTTAAAAATTGGTCACAGCACATAGAATTTTATGATCCCAGTGAAAAAGTAGGCGGTACTACATTCCCGTTAGCAGTGTCTGCGTCTGTGAGTAAAAATCTACCAGTTGCATTAAGCAAAACACCCGATGGACTTCGTGCGCTGGCAATTTTAGACAATGGCAAGTGGCGTGTGGCTAAAATCAGTGATGTATTCAAACATGTTGCAAAAGATGATGTGCCGATTGCTGGCAAGTACAGCACAAGTCCCAAACTGCATTGGCATACCATGGATTACGATATCAACAGCAAAGGTATGCTGTCTAGAGTACACCCTGGCAGTCCAGTGTCACACGGTGCTGTAATCAAGCATGCGGTAAACGAAAACGATGACGACTATGGTGTCGATGACACACCCGACATAAAAGGTGCTAAAAAATGCATACAAGATGTCAAACGTGATTTTGATTCGTTGGGCGAATTGCCTGTTAATGGTTTACTAAGTGATTTGCAATATCGTTACAATTTAGACAATGCAACTATCGGCAAGTTGATAGAACCTATTAAATCAGACATCGTTGTCTATATAAACACCATGTTAAATCAAGGCGGTCATCCTGTATACGGCGCAGTACGACGTATATATAAACTATTCCAATACGATATTGCGTGGCCGGAACTGTATAGTATACTGAATATGCATAGGCGGCATATTATAAAATACATGTTAGACAAAATTAAAGTCAATGACATTGGTGTAGTTCAAGAACAACTTCGACATTTAAAAGAAATGGGTATAGATTGGCCGGAACTAGTTACTATACGTAACAGCGTAGTACCCAACAACCTTATAGCAGAAGTAGGACCTGCCATTGACAATGTATACGGTCTTGGTGCAGTTGGCATAAGTGGTAATATCAACTATATGGGTCTTAGAGTATATGTAAAACCCAGTGTGTTTTTGAAACTTGCAGCCCGTCATCCTGATATGCAAACGGATTACATTCAGCAACACATGTCCGGCGGTAAAGCCATAGGTGCACCGTTTCTTGATATAAATATTCCCAGTGAATGGATAGATAAATCTTCTAGACATGATCAAGTGGCAGAAGGCGATTTGACCGAACCTGCCATGGTTATTGGGCATGAAGGTCGTCATCGCATGGCTGCTATCTTAAAAGACTATGGCGATGATCCCATTGAAACACATTTGGTGTTTCGTGGACTGCGCCGCCGCCATATCACTGACAACATGATTGAACGACTGAACCAAGATATCGTCAATGAAAACGGTAGATTGTATCAAGGCTCGTGGTTTAATTTAACTGACGTAGTTACAGAAACTGATGATGACGATATTGATTTTGATACTAATTTTGTAGAACAGGACTTTTTAAAAGATCTACGTAACTATGGTATACTTGTTGCAATAACTGATATTTCAAATAAAGCCGAACGCGATGCCAGATTTTATCGCGATACTGCAATATATCATGACACTGTGATAGACCACAAATCATTAATAATCAGGGAACTACTAAAACGTATGAGTGCAGCAACAAGTCATACTGAGTTTCTTGTCATTGACGACTCTATTGCGTATCTAACTAAAAAGCTAAAATTAAATTGGCCAGAGTTAAACATAATAAGACAGAGCTGCAAAGCTCATGTAGCAGCATTACCGGACGATCATCCAGGATACGACGAGTTAGATGAAAAATGGAGCAAAAAATACAAAAACAGTATAAACTGTTCCAATCCCAAGGGATTCAGTCAACGTGCGCATTGTGCTGGTAAGAAAAAAAGATAAAGGGAAAACAAAGATGAAAATAAGTGATCTCGTTTACAATGCCAGCATCGACGATGTTAACGAAAGTAAATCTAAATCTATGAGTCGTGCTGCCAAAGGCAATGAGAAATACGGCAAAGACGGTATGAAAGCTTTGGCCAAAGCAGGACGTGACGGCGCCAGCGAAGAAAAGTTAGACGCAATACGCGACAAATATGACAATTATAATGAAAGCACGGATGCACTGAATAGAATACTACAACTCAGCGGAGTAGAATTAACAGAATCATTGACGCCGGATCAGCAGTTCAATATGATTGAAGAATTAGTAGAACATTTGGCCGCAGAACATGGCGTGGATCCAGATGCGATCTGGGAAGATTTCGAAACTGTAGATGACTATGAACTATATGAAAGTGCAGCATGGCATCGTAAAGAAGGCAAGAACAAAAAAGGCGGTTTAAATGCCAAAGGTGTAGCCAGCTATCGCAGAGAACACCCTGGTAGTAAATTACAAACCGCAGTAACTACCAAACCTAGCAAATTAAAGAAAGGCAGCAAAGCTGCTAAACGTAGAAAAAGCTTTTGTGCTAGAATGTCCGGTGTTAAAGGACCAATGAAAAAACCAAACGGTAAACCAACTCGCAAGGCGTTGGCCCTACGCAAATGGAACTGCTGATATGAAAATTAATGAACTAGTAATAGAAGCTGTAAAGCAACGTTTAGATCCAAAATGTTGGAAGGGCAAACACAAAGAAGGCACCAAAATCAAAGGCGGTGTTAGAGTTAATAACTGTGTGCCCAACGAAAGTATAGAAGAAAGCAAAGTTAAACCCAGTGCAAAATACTTAAAACTAGCTGATGCACTGGAAGATTATGCCAATAAGCATATTCCCAAGTCGCAGCCGGGCTTTGGCGATTTCATGTACCATGCTGAATTAATACGCAAGGGCCATCAAGATGTGCATAAACAAGATTTAAACACTGTGCAACAGAAGTATCGCAAAACTATGGGCGATATGATAAAACAACATCTTGATGAGACTCGTATCAGCGAAGGTCTTACTTACAATGATCCTGTATCAAAGTGGATAGCAGTGTTCAAAGCCAGCACACATCCAAAGTTTAAAGGAAAGACAGCTGAGCAGCGTGAGAAGATGGCACGTATGGCACAGTACAAAGCTGTGCAAAACAAAAAACCGTTATCAGAAAGCAAGAAGCGTAAGGCTAAGACACTTATAGACGGTATGATTAAATCCCTAATCAAGCAAGGCCGCACACATGATGAAGCTGTAGCTGATCTCAAACGACAAGTTGATTCACGTTTTTATGAGCATATAGATGCGTTAGCTGCTATGATAACAGAGCACGAATCTAATGCGGATTCTATTAACGATCAACGAGGTAGATAACAACATGTCTGGTCATGTGTATAAACCAAAACAACCTGTAACAGAAACATTTGATCAACCATACAAATCCAAATGGGAAAACAGTGAGTATGGCGATGTTGATCTGTTGACTAAGTTACCGGATGGCACAAATTTAAGTATCATGTTCAACCATGAAGGCGACGACGAATGGCAAGTTGAATTCTATAGAGACAACAGCCAAGCAGTAACCGGCCAAGGCGATGCACAGCGAATATTTGCCACTGTGATAAATGCTGTCCAGAAATTCGTTAAAAAACACAAACCACAGTTAGTGAGATTCTCTGCAAGCACAGAGTTAGATCCTGGACAGAATAGCGAAAGTAGAGCTAAATTATACGGTAGAATAATTCAGCGTTATGCTAGTGCAATGGGATATGAAGCGTATCAAGAGGATCACGGCGATCAAGTTACATATGAATTGACACGATTAGAAAATGTAACGGAAAACAGTGCAGATGGCCTAATAAGTGGCAAAGAAATGCTAGACATCTTTAAACGCATGCACCATGAACACGGCTTCAACAAGCAGATGGAACGTTGGATTGCCAAACAAACGTGGAGTCTTGATACAATTGAGCCAGAACAATTGCAAGACATGTACAATGACGACGAAGACACTGATCCGTTTGATAGAACCGTTTGGTTAGACGATGCAGTGGTTACCAAATATGAGCGTATATTGAGTGCAGGACAATTGGTTAATCCCATCATAATGGGTCTGGATCGCACTGTGATAGATGGTAACCATCGTGCGCAGGCTGCAAAAAACTTGCATGTAAGCATACCAGGTTATGTACCAGTTAAGAATGATGTAACAGAAAACTTTACAGATGGTAAAGGTCCTGGTCGCCCCGGAGACAGTCGACGCCACGGTATTCCCAAGCACGCTACATTAGCGCAGCTAGACAAGATCTCACATCAAGGTGGCCGCAAAGGTCAGCTAGCACACTGGCAAGCCAACATGCGCAGAGGTCGTGCAAAGACCAATGAAGCCATTGCTCCGCATGGAGACAGTTGGAACGAATTGAATTTGATGAAGATTGGCCAAAAGCCAGCGGCACTGGTAGGCCCACATGAATTTGAAAAACTCTACAAGCCAATTATGCGCAAGTATAACTGGATATGGACACATGTCACGGTGCCCAACCCTGATTCGGGACCTCTTGTACTTGGATTTGAACGTTATATAATTGGCCAACCTGGCGAACAAGCACGTATTGCTCGTATGCATCATTTGCTTGTACAAATGAACAAAAATCTTAAAAATGGTATCAGACCTGATGCAGACTATCATATAGAAATGGGTAGACTGCTGGGATACAGCGATGCTGATATTTCAGAGTTTCTCAAAAAAATAAATCTATAAATTATTGATACTATCAAAATAGCAGAGTAAAATTCACTATGACACAAGTACTATTCAGCATGCCATGCCATGAAAGCCATGAAGCAGTTAATATCAACATAGCCAATCTGCGACGATTCAACGGATTGCAGCATCAAATTTTGATACATGCAGACGCAGGTTGGAACGATTGGATGGAAGAACGTGTGGATTTTCCCAATGTCTACATCAATCCCATGCGTTATCGTACAAACCATGCACACAGCCAAATTGTCACACACATAAGCAACTACTTGAATGCAGTGGAGCGCGGTGTGGATTTTGATTATGTGGCAGTGTTTCATACCAGTGAGATGTTTATCAAACGAGGCATGCACGATCATATTGACAAATATGATCACAGCCTTTGGTTCACACCAGAAACACAACCGCATGATCTAAGTTGGCCACCCTTGGGCAAAGCAGTTGAAATGCGCATGTTCAAGGATCTATTTCCGGCTAATATACTCAGCAACTATCTGGGTAATTTGCTGGAAGGCAGTTGGTGGAAGCGCGAACTGTTTCAAGAAATTGTAGACTGGACACTGTATCACTATGATTTGGAAGATTTGCAATTGCCATGGGCAGCAGAAGAAGTGTTCTTTCCAACACTGAGTTGGCACTTGTCTGGTGGTAAAAACTTCACACACCCGTATTGTGCATTCCATCATGAAGATCATTTTATCAAAGATCGTATACTGATAGATGGTATACGCAATGGCAAAGATGTGACATTCTGGCAACCTCAAAACTTTGTCTATGATTGGAAACCTGTGCCCAGCCAAGGCCTATTCTCTGTCAAACGCATCAGCAGAGATTTGGAAGATCCCATACGCATATATCTAAGTTGGCTCAAAGCCTAACACCATACGTTGATGTCTTCAATGTGAATTTCTTTAATAAATACTGATAGACATTTTCAGCTTAGCTGCACACCTCTAATAAGGTAACGTATATACTATGAGATTACTAGATATTTTTGAGTCGTTTTATTTGTTAGAAGACCTAGAAGGGCAAAAAGCTCAGCGTGGTCAGTTTCTCAAAGACAAGTATGGCAAAGATTTTAAAGGCTTGCCTGGCTATGGGCCGGACGACTTAGACAAGCTGATTGAAAAGATCGGCGAAGTTGATCCCACTCGTAACGGTGCTTACATGCAGTGGATTGGACGATTGGCACTGACAAAGCCGGGTGAGAATCGCACAGAAGATTTGGACCGTGTGGGACAGGACTTGCAGAACTTCGAACAGTTCAAAGCACGTATTGCCAACAAAGATATCAACGCTTACAAAAGCTTTAACCAGCTCTACGATATAACTGAGCCGTTTACTAGACCACAAGAAAAAACAAAAGACGACAAGGCCAAAGACAAAGAAGCGGCAGAAATTGCCAAGCTGAAAAATGAAATCATCACAGTCTACAACGGCCCAGAAGGCTGGATACGTATTCCCAAAACACAAGCTGCTGCTACATACCTTGGCAAGGGTACACGTTGGTGTACTGCTGCTACTGGCAACAACATGTTCAACCATTATAACCGAGATGACAACCTATTTGTTGTACACGATAAAGCACAATCAAAAGTGTATAGAGAATTTATGGCGAACCCTGCCAATGCCGGTAAGCCAAAGCCTCACAACGGCATGTATCAGTTGCACATTGAAAGTGGTCAGTTTGCATCAGACGACGACCGCAATCAGGGTACTAGCTCAGTGCCGCCGTGGGCAAGAACTCCTATACTTGAATATTACAAAGCCAACAATCCAAATCTATCATGGAAACAGATAATGACACTGAGTACATTCGGCGATGAAAATCTCGCAGTTGGTACAAAGCATGAAGGTGTTATAAATCTGTTCAGCTTGTTTGATGCAATTGAACAACAAGATTATAAGAAAATACTGTACTGTGCAGCCAGCTTGCCTAATTTCAATATAGAATCTACACCAGACTATGCTGAAGAAATGGACAAATACAAAGCAAACTATATAAAAGACATGCTGACCAATCTTAATAAAGGTCCAGACGGCTACGCAGATGTAAATGCCATGCTGTCGCAACTTGAAAGTTTTGGAATGCCATGGCCTGAACTAAAACCCATTCGCGCTAAATTAAACGCTGTAATTTAATCGTACTGCAACACGCCCTTGTATTAGTTTACAAGGGCGTTGTCATGACATCTATATAGCGATAAATATCTTGCAATAACACAGGTATTTTCACATGCGACACTTTATATCATTAATAGAAAACATCAATGCTGAAAATTATACAGTACCGCAAGATGTAATAGATGCAATTGGAGAAACTCTAGATAATGGTTCTGCGTGGAGTTTGGAAAATGTGTACAGTTTAATGGATGAGCTTGACGTACCTGAAGATGCTACAACAGAAGTGCTTAAACGTCTGTTGCCGAATATAAAAAATTGGCTAGACCTGATGATAAATGAATATACGTTGGTCGGTGCAATGGACAGCATAATGTATCTAATTGATGAAGAAGGCCTGGAAGAATTCAAACCTATTTTAATACAAACCATAAAACAAAATAGAAGCAAAGTAATTAAAGGGTTGCTGCGAAACCTGCAAGAAAGCGTTATGGGTATTGAACACGTTATTGATTATCTGATGTCGCTGGGATTTGAATGGACTGAATTACAAACGATATACGATAGTGTTCATACAGGTAGAAATTAATCAATGTCCACTACAAATATAGATACCAGCATAGACAAACTGCGAGACAGATTAGAAGCTATTAAAACAGCTGGCGAATACTATAAACTTACCCCAATATTATCTCAAATTTCTAGAGTAATAGACAGTAGGCGTGACAACACCGAAACCAATTTATATCTGTTTGAAAAACTTGATCAACTGCTGTTGCATTACAAACCAATAATTCTAGAGTGGTTAAACGATCAATTTGAGCATGCTATATATGGCGGACTTGAAGGTCTAGAAATTTTAAAAAATGACATTGGACTTGATTGGCCAGAGTTAGGCAACTGGATTAATACGCATAAGCATACATTCGTTAAACAGCTTGTTTTAGGTATGAAGCAAAATGATTTCCATTCAGTTATATCTGACATTGAAGAATTGCGTAGATTAAATGTGACTTGGCCAGAATTGGATATTTTTGAAAAACCTGCTCGCGAAGAACAACAACGCATAGACTTTCGTTATGTAGGCGATGACAACGACGCCGATGATTATATAGATGATCACGATTTGCATGAGGATGATAGCGTGTCTCCTAAAATTAAAAAAACAGTACAATATTTGTTGAATACTGGCCATGTGGATGTGTTTGTACGGCAGTTGGAAGATCAAGGACTAGACGATTCTAGAATCGTAGAAGTATTGTCACCGCATGCAAAACAAATAGTAGATAAAATAACTGAAAACAAAAGAATGCCGCCTTATGCAGTATACGAACTGATATTGCTTTTACAACTTGGTGCAAAATGGCCTGTGTTATTAGATGCAATCTCAAATAACAAGCATGCAGTTATCAAATATCTGTTAACCGACTTTAAAGAGAATTATGCAGATGACATCATGCTAGACAGTTTGAATAAAGATCTTGAACGCTTGAAATCATTTGGTATAAACTGGAAAGAACTGGAGATACTTGAAACCAGCGTTGTCGATCAATTAAAAGATCGCGGGCTATACGATGATCGTACTCCATTGGCAGAAGCACAGCCTGTAATACCACCTAAAATAGTAAAACAGTTTGAACGTGAATACAGCAATATTCACCTGCGCGGTGTTACTGCTATATGGGAAACAGTGGTACACTTGAAAGACATAGGTGCAACTGATCAACAAATTGCATCGCTGCTATCAGAACGTCGCGAGCAAGTTGCACAGGTAATTAGAAACAGCTTGCACAATGAATCTCCTAAAAGTTTCAATCCCATTAACGAGGCCATGTACGCCATATACGAATTGCTAAGTGTAGGTATTAAATGGCCTTTGCTGTTACAGCTACTAGACCGCTATAAAGACAAAGTCACAGCCTGGGCAATTGCAGGCGCTACTGATAGTCACTTTGGTTCAATTATTGCAGACAGATTAGTTGCCTTTGAAAAACTGGGATTTGACACTGCTGATATTAGACAGGAATTAAAAGCCAATGTATCGCCTGATTTATTAAAATCTCTATATAGGCAAGGGTTCGGTTGGCACGTACAAAATAAAATACAAACACTTGCTAAATTAAATCTCCTACCAATTGAATTCAATGACAGAGACATAGATGATATTTTATCTGTATTCATGGACTATGTTGCCAATTACAGAATGTCTAAAGATGCATATAATGCATTGGTCGAGTTAATACCGCACGACATTGCTAAAATAAAACAGACGTTTGAGAAAAACAAAGCAACTATAGTAAAATCCCTGCTTAAAAGCATAAAATCGCAATATTCACAGTCTATAGTAGACACATTGCATATACTACACAAGTTGAATATTAAATGGCCAGAAATGTCTGTTATTACAACTAGTCTGAAAGCAGGCAGATAATGCAGTATTATAATGAAGAAATATACAGATCACTGATAGAGGCTGTACGTCAGCGCCAGTACAAAGAAGTACCGTTTAAATTACGTAGACTTGGTGAAAATACAGAACCTTTTACACCTAGAAGCGGTATTGATCTGCTTAATAAAAACAAAACTGGCTGCATTCGTGGTATATTGTACATATATAAAAATCAAGATGATTATGGGTTAACCAACAATGATTTCCAAAATGCAGTAAAAGGTGCACGTAAAATAGGATTGGCCTGGCCTGAATTGGATATACTTGAAAACAGTATTGGCACTGATACAGTCACCGAAGCTGCAAAACAACTCACCGGTGACGACATAGCCAAAGATATCGAAGACATATTCAGCGACACCGATTCAGGTTTTAGTTCTTCTAAACGTATGATATTGCAACGTCTGATATTATCCTATTCCGCATTGTTAGATGCAGTTAAAATAAAAGACATATCCAGCATAACAGCAGCGTTGACTAGATTAAAGCAACGTATTCTTCGAGACATGCTGTCTAATATGCAGCATGGCGATACCAAGGTGGATATGCCCATTTATATTAAAACACTACAGCAGTTTGGTATCAATTGGCCGGAGTTATCTATTATAAACGACAGCACAGATAAAAAACTCAAAGAAACGCTGCGCATACATCCTCGGGATCCCAGAGATCGTATGCTGGATAGATTAGAAGACATATTCACTGATCCCGGCACAGATGTATTTGACCGAATCACTGAATTGGATATAGCCAGATCCATTTTACAACGTATCAGTCAAGACGATGTTGATGCAATATTGGCAAACTATAAAACCCACATTATAAAAGATACATTGAAACATTTGATGCATGGTGCAGTAGATGTTGATGTACCTATCTTTTTAAGAACACTGCAAGGACTGGGTGCAAACTGGCGTGAATTAGACATAATCGAAAAAAGTGTTGGCGGCAATAGCCCGCAGTTGGATGAAGCACCCCGTACATCCGATGAAATAATTCGTGACGAATTTGACTATAATATATTTTATGGCATTGCAGCATTGCGCATTTATAGCCGTCAACTTGCAGAATTTCCCGAATATGAACAGCTAGTGAATACACATAAAGCCAAGCTGATACGCTTGCTGTTGGAGTTGTGCAAAGACAACGAGTTCGGTGTGGCCAAATTCAGAGCAGAGGATTTGCAAACTGCGGGTGTAGATTGGCCAGAGTTGGACATCATTATAGACAGCGCCACACATGAACTTGACAAGTTCTTTGGCATTGACTCAGCAGACCAGCTAGCAGAAGGAATTAGTCATGCTGCCAGATATAACATGAGTGGTGCGCTATCTAGCATAGAAGACGACGAACCACGCGAAATGGTATTGTTTTTAAGCAATGCTGCATATGAAGATTCGTTGCCAACTATTGCTAAAAAACTGGCTCCACATAAACAGTTTATTGTACGAGCATTGCTGGACTTTTTAAGAGATGAAGAAGATGCAGCAGAGTCAGTTGATACTGTTAGGGATTGCCTAACAGTATTGGATAAAATAGGATTCTCCAGCCCAGAATTGTCTATACTACGAAATAGTTTAAACGTACCAAGCAAAGGTGATCAAAATGGCCAATGATGCAGATCAATTAATTGCCAGCCGAGTTGCAGGCATAATGATGAATGAACCACTGGCACTAAGAGCATTGATTCACCGACTAGAAACACCACCCTATGAATGGCCAGCAGACGATATATTAGCAGTGGTACAAGATCACAAGACTGCTATTTTAAAATACATAGATAGAAAATTCAGGGTAGGTAATATATCATTGCCCATCAATGACATTAAAAAACTAATACACATTGATGCGCCATGGCCAGAATTAAAAGACATGGTCATCAAATACAAATTTTCTATTGTAAAAAAACTGTTAGAGATGCTGCGAGCCGGCGATCATAGAACAGCTACAGATCCAATTAACACACTAACGTCGTTAAACATGCGCTGGCCGGAACTTGTTGTTATGCAAAAGAGTATAGATGAAAGAAATAAACAGCTACGCGAATCATACACATTAGATGACCACGAAATGGCACAATACAAAGCTGATTTATTGTCTGACATCCACGGCAAGCATTATATTGCAGTATTAGATGCTGTACCCGATATTACACAGTATACAAATTTAGGCAATGTAGATCGTATAACTCGCACATTGGAAGAACATAAACACGGTATAATGCGTGCATTGTTAGAAATGATAAAATTGGGCAGCAGTAACGAATTGTCATTGTATGGCCCTACTCTTTTAAATGGATTTGCGAAACTGGGAATTGACTGGCCTGACCTTGACGTAATACGAACATCAATTGCCAAGACTCCGCTGAAAGAGTTGAGTGAAAATCGCGACCATGCCAAATGGATAGCAGATGAATATAAAGACAGCATAATAATAGGTGTTTTGCGAAACGACATGGATTTGCTATTGCAATCACTGGCAGAATTCGGATGGACAGATTCTCAAGATAGAGGCGATGTCACAGATTTAACTACGCTTATGACGAATCACAAGCAGAGAATAATGAAAGGCATACGCGAGTACATGCTGGAGTTGGACTCGGACGGCATATGCTACATTATGCCTCAAATATTAGATGGATTAGATAATGCTGGTATAAAGTGGCCGGATTTACAAGTACTTGGCCAGAGCGTTGACCTTATACAACAAGAAAAAGACGAAGACAATGTAGAGTTGAATGAACGCCGAAAGTCTGTAAATAACATAACGTACAGGAATCCCAGGGCATGATACCACGTGAAATCAGATACACTCTGACAATGTTCTACGAGGACATTGAGCAGGGTAGTTATATCGACGCTGTGGAGTGTCTAAATGAATTGTACCACTATAAGGTATATGAAACTGCTGAACGCAATAGAATCAATGCAGCATTGGTAGCCCATAAAAATGGTATCGTGAAACGACTGCTGCGCTATATGCGACGTTATCCATCAGATGAAGTTGCACACTTTATACCCAATACCATTGATGCATTGCGAGCATTTGATATTGATTGGCCTGATTTAAACGTTATTGCACGGTCTGTACCTAAAACGAAACCAGTGGCAGAAGCACTGGCATCGCCGCTGGGTAATATTGTATTTGGCATGCAAAATGCACTGCGACAGGGCAACGACCGTGTGGTAGCACACCGCGTAATTGATCTATGGCGTGGTAGTACATTGGAAAAACAGCGTGCAAGCGACATGCTAGCAGATGTTGATAATTTGGTATTGAGTTATATAGAACGTCAGCTTGGATCTGATGATATGTTTGCAGTACAAGATGGATTAAATCTTGTACAAGTATTACCGCCGTCAGAAGACTGGGCAGATATAACAACGCTTCTCAACAAATACAAAAAAAACATAATAAAGTATTTGTTAAAATGCATGCAACATGGAGAATTTGATATCGTAGAATATCGCGTACCCATGTTACATGAATGGGGTATACACTGGCCCGACTTGGAAGTTTTAAAAATCAGTGCAGATGAAATGGAACAGAACGACAGCAATGATTCCCAGCTGGATGAAGCAGATAGCCGCGCTGACTTTTCAACTGTGCATAGAAACAGATCAGACGCAGACGGCGGTCATAGATTTCTATTAAATGCAGATGAGTATGTGGAACATATCAGAGCTCTATTGCAAAATGGATATAAAAATAATGAAGCGGTGTCAGAGTTGTCCACTGTTGGCCGTAGACGCCGGGGCGCCATCAAAGACTGGCCTGAATTAGCTGCGGTAATCAACGAATATAAAAAACCATTATTAGATATTATATTGTTGCATTTTAATAAAGAACATTTCAGTCATCGACTTTTGGATTTTGCAGGTGCATTATACGCTATCGGGGTCCATTGGCCTGAAATTAAACCCATGATAGAAAAAAACAAATATAAGATCATGCAGATATTGCGTGGACTAATCGAAGACGAATCTGACATAGAGTTTATAGAATCTCAAATACATGCATTAAAAAGTTACGGTATTAAATGGCCTGATTTAGACATCATCGCCAAAAGTATTGCGCCCGATGATTTAGCAGAGGACGAAGATCAAGCAGCCGCGGTGCCAGACAATTCTATACGTTCAATGATAATGGATATGCTAGAACGCGATGGGCTGGGTATTGCATTATATCATATAGAAGAATGGAATCTTGATGTTGAAAAGTTTCCAGAATTAGTAGACTTTCTTAACAAGCGCAAACATCAATATATGAAAATCTTGATAAATGATCTAAAAGATGGACGCGACTGGAAGTATGGCGCAGTTGAACAATATCTAAGACGTCTAGAAAAGTCAAAAATAAATTGGCCCGAATTATCAATCATACGCGACAGCTTAAATACAGTACAACAGCAGGAAGACGATACCAATGACAATTGACCATTTGGATTTATTAGAAGACCTTGGCAATCTTGCACAGCTCAATGCAGGTCCGCTGATAAATGTGCTTAAACAATATCCCGGACCTAGTGGTATTGGTCACGTCGAGAAGGCATTTCACCGAGAATGGGATATGGCAATTGGCAGTAACAGTCCTATACTTGATATCGGCAATCTCAAAGATGGTATAAAGACGCTTCGCAAAGCATTTAAAACACACGAAGCTGCTGCGGCATTTGTAGTATACATTGGCGGCAAAGCTGCTATGTTTGGCACAACAGACAGTTATACACTTGCTGGCGGTTCACGCGAAGGCAGATTAGCATATGATTTAAGACCCTGGGAAGCTGCTGTAAAAGCTGCACATGAACGAGAACATGGAACCAAGCCGTCTTGGTCAAGACCCAGTACGCCCGCTCTCAGTACTGCTAAAGATGTAGAGTCGCGCAATTACAGTCATCCTGAAGACAAGTGGAATAACCCAGTAATGGTTACCAGACACTATGCAGGCGACATGGTCAGTACCGGTACGCTGTCTGGATTGTTTACTATTATGCAGAATATTGCTAAAGACACCGGAGAGCCTCTCACAGGCAAGCTGGTACTGCGCGATATGAAAGCCAGAGAAACTAGACGTGCAAGGCAGTTAACTAGACAAGAAATTAATGCTGGGGTGAAAGATCTCAAAACTAGATTGGCGATTTATAAGAACAGCAAAAAGCCCAGTGTCGATACTGTTGAAGATTTCATTGCAATGAGTCTTAATAAGCCAGGTAGTATTGTACAGTTTGCAGGACGCCCATATCGACTAACTGCTAGCACCTACGACAAAATTGATCCGTTGAGTTTGTTAAAAGGCAAATCATTTACCACCAGGTATGCAACCAACGAACCTGGTGGGTATAATAGTATGGAGTTGACATACAGGTTTGATGCAGATACTAACCAACTGTTACCTATATCAGCAACGTGGAGCGATAACACTGATCCTAATAAACCACGTAGTCAAACAGCAGTGCTGGATCCCAAGGGTTATCTACAAAACGCATTGGGTATTAAAAAGCTAGAAAAGCCATATGTTATACCTAAACTATTGGAAAAAATAAAAAACCAGCAATTCAAAGATGCATTACTGTATGCAACTGCATTGGAAAAATTAGGAATAGAATGGCCTGAAATCTCGCTTATCAAAGACAGTGCGCAACACGAAGTTGATTTAAAAAATAAATGAAATCCAGTGAATTCATAAACAAATCTATCAGGGATATTACAACAGACGTTGTGGCTATGTCGGTGAGCATTGGTAACTCTGTAACGGAATCTGATATAAGTCCTGAACTGTTATCACGTATGAGCAAGGCAGTTAAAAGCAAATTCTCAAAAGGCGATTATGCAGACGCACTTCGCTACATGGGCGATTACGGATTAACATATGCAGCAGCACCAAGTGAATTACAAGACCTTATCAACAGTAGACGAATGCAGATCATCAAAGATCTACTTGATATTGCAAGACATAATCCAGATGCATGGCGTGTATATAGATTGATGTCCTATGTAAAACTAGTAGAACTAGGTTGGCCTGAAATTGACACACTGTTCAACAGTGCCAAAGCTGCAAAAGAAGACGAGCGCATTTAAATACAATATGTTTACAGAATCCGCACCCCTTACAGCAGATGGTAGTTTTGCTAAAAGCCTAAGCTACAGCAAGCTATGGATGTGTCTTGAACTAAAACGCCTAATGAGCGAATTAAACATCAAGCAATTCAATGTGGTATATAGTCTTGGTAGTTGGTACGGTAACATGGGTATATTCATGTTGTTTACGCATGTGCCATTCAAAGTACTAGTAGATGTTGATACAGATCCGGAACCATTAAAAGCCAGTCATATCATACTTAAACAGCTAGCACCCGACCGAAAAATAATAAGCATGTGCAAAGATGCCAACAAGCTGCAATACATAGTTGGTCAACCCAGTTTGGTAATCAATAACAGCACAAACAACATGGCAAACCGCGGATGGCTAGAGCATGTGCCAGCTGGCACAGTTGTTGCAATTCAAGGTCGCAGTGACGAACCAGATAACAATTACAACACCTGCAAAACCATAGACGATTTTGATAAACAATATCCATTACGAGATGTACAATTTTTAGGGCAAATGTCATTGAAAGATCCCGGTGACAAATACCAACGTTGGATGAAGATAGGTATAAAATGACAACAGTACTGGGCGCAGGTCAACGTTACGATAGAATAATCGGTGTAGGTGGCATCACTGCTAGCACAGACGGATATCTATGGAGTAGCGAATCAGAGATAACAGAACCATTTCCGCCACGTATGCGTGCGCAGGGCATAGCAGTCAACGGCAGCAGCAATGTCTGGGTAGCTATAAGCGACAATGGCTATGCAGCGACGAGCTATGACTTGTCTACATGGGCAAATGTGCGACTGTTAGACTCTAACTTTTCTGCGCAGGGTATTAGTTGGAGTGTGAATGGCAGCGGTGCAAGACCCATATTCTGTGTTGCTGGCACACGCAAATACAATGATGACAATGTGTTGCCAGGTGAATACGAAAACAATACACAGATTGCCGAAATACTGATAAACGAAACAGGCAGCATTTATACATGGGATCAAGCGTTTACCCATCCTGAAAACAACAGTTATTTCTTCAACGTAAAATACTTCACTGACATATTGGTTAACGGTATATCTGTATCTGTTTGGGTAGCAGTGGGATCTGTAAATGGTCAGCCTGACATATGGTATAGTGAAAACATCAACTGGATAGGCGGCGGTTCTGTACCTGATACTGCCACTTGGCAACAAGTTAGTATACCCACTGCATTTGCAGATAGACCGCTATACGATGTAGCGGAATATCAAGGCACTCTGTATTTCAGCGGCCGCGGTGTTATTATCAACACAACTGATCTGGGTAGTCCTGTTTGGGGTACTAGCGATTTCTTTACCACTGCACGTTCATTGCCAGATTATCGCAATATAGCTGTAAATCCAGATGGCCATCTTGTTGCAGTAAGCAGCGGCGATATACGCTACAGCTTGGACAGAGTTGGTTGGACCAGCTATGACCAATTAGGTTACTTTTTCCAAAGCGTAATTTGGTTTCAAGACCATTGGATAGTGGGTGCATACAGTAATCTGACACAGTATACATATTTTACCAGTGCCAATACCACTGACTGGGTACCTCGTAATAATCTTGTACAAATATACGGTATGTGCGCTTATTGACAGAACACTGAGTCTGCGGCAAACTATGTTATCGCAAATATACATAGGAGCATTACATGAGCATTGGAACGCTAAGCGAAGCAGATCGTCTTAAAATCAAAGAACTTATTGATCAAGGTGTCAGTGTTACTCGTGACATAGAAACTCTGAAAGAAGGTCTCAAAGAGACTGTTGCTGCTATTGCAGCTGAACTTGAAATTAAAAAGCCTGTTCTTAACAAAGCTATCCGTGTAGCATATAAGATGGCAGAGAACCGCGATGAATTGGCGGAAGGTCGCGAGATATTTGACGAAATCGAAGAACTGCTGGAAATTGCCAAAAAGCGCAAGTAATACTGGCATTGTTGCAGTGTATATAACGCTGTCGGATGATATATTCGGCAGCGTTATATTTTGGCGCAATAGGTTGGATAATAGAGTAGCTGCTGGTACAATAGTAATAAGGTAAGGTTAACCGGCCACAAGCGGTAAGGAGAATAAATGAGTTATGTAGACGCTATTATTGATAAAGATAAGAATACAATATTCGTAGCAGAACGGTCACAGGATGGCCAACGTGTTTTAACAGAACATCCAACAAAATATGTAGTGTACTGGCCCAGCGACAGGGGCAAATGGTCAAGCATTCACGGCGTTAAACTGGACCGTTTTCAAACTAACAAGGGGAAAGAGTTCCAACGTGAACTGGGTGTTATTCCCAAACCCAAGCAACATGAAAGTGATATCAACCCAATCTTCCGTTGCTTATACGACAATTATAGAGATGCACCAAGTCCCAATCTGCACGTAGGGCTATTCGACATTGAAACTGACTTTGATCCGCTAAGAGGATTCTCAAGTACAGAAGATGCATTCTCACCAATCACTGCTATTTCAGTGTGGATGAATTGGTTGGATCGTTGTTTTACTCTGGCAATTAAACCAAAAACAATGAGTAAAGAAGCTGCACAGACAGTATGTAGCGAATTTCCAGATACCATGCTGTGCGATACTGAAAAAGAACTGCTAGACATATTTCTTACACTGATTGAAGACTGTGATATCCTTAGCGGTTGGAACTCAGAGGGCTACGATATTCCCTATATCTACAACAGGATTGTGCAAGTGCTTGGCAAAAGCGAAACTGCAAGACTGTGTTTGTGGGGCAAGTATCCCAAGAAGCGTGAATACGAAAGCTATGGACGTCAAACTATCACCTACGATTTGGTAGGGCGTGTACACTTGGACTATCTACAATTGTATCGCAAACACACTTATCATGAAATGCACACATATCGACTGGATGCAATTGGTGAATATGAAGTAGGCGAACGTAAAACACAATACGAAGGCACACTGGATCAACTTTATAACAATGACTTTAAAAAGTTCATTGAATACAACAGACAGGACGTTTTGCTGTTGGCTAAGATTGATGCCAAGCTGAAGTTTATCGAACTGGCAAACAACTTGGCACATACCAACTGTGTGCTTCTGCAAACAACGATGGGCGCTGTGGCATTGATTGACCAATCTATTGTCAATGCTGCTAGAGACTTGGAGTTGATTGTACCTGCGAGGATTCGAGAAACCGAAGCCGAAAAAGAAGAACGCTGGGCAGAAGAAACTGAAATGGGCGGCTCTGTGGTGGGTGCATATGTTGCTGATCCCAAGCCAGGCATGCACGACTGGATAGGCGGTGTTGACATTAACAGTCTGTATCCCAGTGTTATTCGTGCGCTGAACATGAGTCCAGAAACCATTGTTGGACATATCAGACCCATTACAACTGAAGCGTTTATCAAAAACAGTGTTGCAAATAAGAAGTCATTTGCAGATTCGTGGAATGGTATTTTTGGCACGCTGGAATATCAAGACGTTATGGAATTGAAACCCACTATTATGACAGTGGATTTTGAAGACGGCACCAGTGCCACTGTTACTGCAAAAGAAATACATGACTTGGTATGGAAAAGCGGTAGGACATTAACACTGAGTGCAAACGGCACTATCTTTGATTACAGCAAGCCTGGATTGATACCCGGCGTTCTTACACGCTGGTTTGCAGAACGTAAACAACTGCAAGCAGAATATCGTAAATGGGCAAAGACAGCAGATGATGCCACTGATCCAGATGCCAAAGCAGCAGCTAAGAAACAGGCAGAGTTTCATGATCAACGACAATTGATCAAGAAGATTTTGCTTAACAGCTTGTACGGCGCTATTGGTAACCCTGGTAGTCGTTGGTATGATCCCCGTGTTGCACAGAGTACTACACTGTGTGGGCGTTGTATCGTTAAGCATATGAGCGGCAAGATCAACGAAATCATTGCAGGCGAATACAATCATGTGGGCAAAGCCATTGTTTATGGTGATACAGACAGTGCATACTTCACTGCATACACAACTATGAAGGACAATCCGGAATTCGCTGACTATGAGTGGACCAAAGAAAATGTGATTGACCTGTATGACAAGATTGCAGATATGACCAATGCCAGCTTTCCTGACTTTATGGCAAAGGCATTTGGTTGCCCTGAAGCGAATGGCAAGATTATCAAAGCAGCACGTGAACTCTGTGCAATCAAAGGCTTGTTTATTACCAAGAAGCGTTACGCAGTGCTTATCTATGACAAAGAAGGCAAGCGTAAAGATCAAAACGGCAAGCCAGGCGAAATCAAAGCCATGGGACTGGATCTCAAACGCAGTGATACGCCAAAGACAGTACAGGACTTTTTGCAAAACGTACTGGTTGGTGTGCTAACAGGCGCAGATAAAAATGCTGCACTAAAGATGATTATGGACTTCCGCAAGGAGTTTAGAAGCTGGGATGGCTGGCTAAAAGGATCACCCAAGCGTGCCAACAACATTACCAACCACGCGAAGAACCAAGAACTGATGGAGAAGGTAAACTTCAACAAAACGTCTGCGGTTACAAAGAAGGTGATGATCCCAGGCCATGTGCTTGCAAGCTTGAACTGGAACAAACTGAAAAAGATCTACGGCGATCATTACAGTATGCCAATTCAAGACGGACAAAAGGTAATTGTGTGTAAGCTCAAACCCAATCCCAGCGGCATGACATCAGTGGCATATCCCACAGATGAACTCAAACTACCGCAGTGGTTTAAAGACTTGCCGTTTGACCACGATGCTATGGAAGAAGCACTTATCGACAAGAAGATAGACAACTTGTTGGGTGTGCTGAAATGGAACGTAAATGAAAACAAAGCCAACAGCAGTTTTGAAGACTTGTTTAGTTTTTAATCCACGTTGACAGAACACACATGACAGACAATAATATATCAAGAGGATAGCATGACAGACGAATCTACAGATAGCAGTGGCAGTATGGTACACAATCCACAGGATCTAAAAACATTATTTGAAGCTATGCAGCTAGCACCTAGCTGGATGAGCAAACGATTTATTATGAAAGAACTATGCGGTTGGAACGATACTGCGATAGAGCTCAATGTTAAATTGATGACAGAAGAAAACGCACAAGTTACAAAAGGTAATAGGATAGGAGGCTACAAATGAAGGACTACATTCAGGATCTTACTAGGCACGTTGTTTCTACAGGATTCTTTGACAAGATTAAAATCACTGCTGATAAAAAAGGCGTGACGATTGAAGCACTTGAAAAAGAAAAAGAAGTAGTGCTAAAAGGTACATTTGCACAGCCTATTGCTGATATGGATGGTGAATTTGGACTTAGCAATCTCAGCTTGCTAGGGCACGTTGCCAACGACAGCGAATTCAACAGCAAAGACAGCAAGCTTGAAATGGTTTATGAAACCAAGAACGGTGAAAAGACTGCGGTTGAATTGACCTATATCAACAAAAGCAAAAGCTATATCAACTATCGCTTTATGAGCAAGCAGTTGATTCCTGATCAACCCAAGTTCATGGAACCGCAGTGGGACGTAAAGATCAAGCCCAGCAAAGCCAATATTCAACAGTTTGCATGGGCCAGCAGCGGTCTTGGTGCATATGAGCAATACTTTATTCCCAAGATCCAAGATGGCGAACTACGCTTCTACATTGGTGAAGAAGGCACTGCCAATCAGCGCGGCGGCGTCGTGTTCGCAACAGACCTGACTGAAAAGTTTGAAGCACAGCACAAATGGAAGATCCAACAACTGATGTCAGTTCTCAAACTCAGCGAAGCCGCTGATTGTGAAATGGCATTCAGCAGCAAGGGTGTTATTCAAATAACTCTCAACACTGGGCTTGGTTCGTATCGCTACATCTTCCCGGCCAAGGTGCGCTGATGCAGCATCCACATCATGCTGTAACTGAGTTTCATGAGGCGTTTGGCCTCATGATCAACTCCACGCCAACACTGCCTGACACTGCCACACGAGATCTACGTAAAAAGCTGCTGGCAGAAGAATACACTGAATACACCACTGCTGAAGCAGAAGATGACATTGTGGAGATTGCAGACGCACTGGCTGACCTTATCTACATTGCATGTGGCACAGCAGTGGCCTATGGTATTCCCTTGGATCGTGTATTTGCAGAAGTACACCGCAGCAATATGGCCAAATTGGTAGACGGTAAAGTCATCCGCCGTGAAGATGGCAAAGTGCTCAAACCTGCCGGATGGACACCCCCTGATGTTGCAGGTATTCTTGGATTGCAAACAAATTGATTTAGCAGCATAAATATCTCACATTACTCAACGTGAGATATTAACATGCTGCGAATCAAATTCTTTGAAGCCAAAGACGATGAACCTGAAAAGAAGAAGCAGGACAACAAGTCTGCTTCTTCTAAACCAGTCAAAGACAAGGAAGCTGATCCGTTTGATTCTTCCATGTTTAAACCACAAAAATCGCAGCCTGTTGCCAAAGTAGACAAGTCTGCTGATACTAAATCAAACACTCCCACTGCTGACAAATCCCAAGCAGACACTCCTGAAATCAAAAAAGCATCTGCTGCTGACACTGCAAAAGCTATGCGAGGTGTTAATGCCACTGATGACATGCGCGATATGATGAGCAGGATAAATGTGCCCGACGATATGGTGGCAAATGAACCAGAGCTCGATACAGATAATGCACCAAATGACGAAGCTCGTCCTGAACCTATTAATCCCGACAATGTTCCTGCACTGATTAGTAGAGAAATTGCAGCAGCGATGCCGGATACTGTAGATCCGCAATTCCATCAAGTTAAGAACTTGCCCGGTTATATGAGCCGTGCTATTCGTGCAATGGGCCGTGAAACATTCAAAAACTACACAGATACACCAATTGAAGATATTAGTGTAGTTGCTAATCTTGGCGGACAGGGTCCAAACAGCGAAAGAGAAATCAATGCTGTATCTTCATGGTTAAAACAAAATGGTACAAAGCTAGATGCGTCTGAGTTAGGTTTTGGTGACATGATACCTGGGTACAGTGCGCAGACAATGCTGTACTCAACTGCCGGTATGCGATTCTTAGTAGTTAAAGACTTTGCAGGCGGCTATATCTATGTATGGCCAGAGGGATCAAGCGGCAATGCATTGGGATCAGACAAAGGCAGTGCAAAAGCTTTGGCCGCACCTAAAGCTGAGCCGCGCAGTGCCAGATCACTTGCAGCGCCTCGCAGTGCAGAACCAGAAGAATATTCCGGCAATGTAGACGACGATTTGGCTGCATTGATGAAAAAATACGGAGTGTGATAAAAAAAGCCAGCTTGCGCTGGCTTTTTTATTATTTCTCACTGTCGACAATCATATGGTAGATTGTTTCCCAGTCCTTAACCAAATATCCACCTGTAGTGTCTTTGTGCATATTGTGACCGTGTTCAACTAAGATTGATTTCATTCCCAGCGACTGGCCCAATTTAAAGTTTTCATACTTGTCTTCAATCCACCACAATCCGGAATCCTTGTATGGCAGCAGTGCATCGTCTTTGTCTGCACCAGTACCAAGAAATTTGAATTTGCGGAATGCAGTCTCACCAAACAGTTTGCGCAGGTTCTTTTTACGCAGCTTTTGAGCATAGGTATTGGTGCTCAAGCTGGTTACAACATCAAACACATAGCCGTGCTTTTCATGCAACAGTTTAACATAGTACGTTGCATCACGTAGCGCAGGCAAGAAACCAATTGCTGCGCTTTCATTAAACAGCTTGATCAGTTTGCGACTGTCTTCTTTGGTGATGCCATATCGCAATCCCATGTCATAAGCCAAGGCATGATCTGGTACAACACGATGCCCGTGTTCCTCCATCCATATCTCAAATGCCCATTCCCAGTTGAGTAGAACACCATCGGCGTCCGTGACAATAACCTTTTGTTCTGACATTGTTTATCCTTTGATAACGTTGATAATTTTTGTGTAATTCAAGCGGTTTTCATTCAATCCATGGTGTTTAAACGACGGACCGAACGCTTTAACTTTACCCGTAAGCTCAATCTTGTCATTAAAGGCATGCTGTGTTTTGTTGAAGAAACTTATCAAGTAACCGTCGTCGGTGACACCCACATGATTGTGGACACCAAACTCCTGCGAGTAACGGCAATTGGTTACAGTAATGGTTACTTTGACACTATGACCTTGCGGTGCCAGCTGCTCATTGTTGACATTCAGCAGCATTTCTTCAACTTTTTGAGCTTGCACCATCTGCAATGCAATGGTATGCATATAGCAAAGCCGCTTGATATTTTTGGGGTGGATTTCTTCGCTATTGAGGTCGTTATAAACCCCTTTGGTAAAGTCATCCAACTGGTCCTGCATGAACTTGAACAGTGCAGTCTGCAAAATCAAATTGCGATTGGCTTCTGCTTGCTGACGAATTTCTGGTGTAATATCCAACACAATAGCAGCATTTGTACCATTGGGGATATTTTCAACAACAGTATTGTACAGCGACGGTACAAACTTAGCATCGTCTCCCTCACCTACCCGAATGCCGTCATTGACAATCTCACGTTGGCTGCGATTACAAAATCCATGTGCTTGATATACACTCCACGCAGCAGTGATAACTTCGGTGGCTGTCACAGTGTTGATCATTGCAGTCTATCCCATGTATGTTGCTGTCTACCCGCATACAATAGCATAGACTGCAACTGTGTCAACACACAATACCGATATTGCCTAACATTTGTTGAGCAATATCTAGTTCGTTCACATCTTCTACTATTTCAAATCCGTCGTCGTAATCTGCAAACATTGCTTCGAATGCAGCATCGAATGCAACTTCGTTAAAGTCTCCATCCTTGTAAAATTCAGGAAACCTTGCGATTTCATAGGCATCCATTAGACTTACTGCCGTGATTACAAGGGTAGGCTGATCCATTTCATCAAACCACGCACTTTTCTTACCTCCAAGATCCCAACTGTATGTTGCAGTAAGTGCTTTAATAGAGTACGGCGAGGTGATTGATATTGGGTACATTTGGCAGGTCCTTTTTTTATGTTTTTATAGTTATCGGTAACTTAGCGTACTTCGCCAAGGAAGCCAATTTCAGCACCGTACTGACGATACTGGCTTTCCAACTGATTACGTGCTTCGGCCGAGTTACGTGCCTCAACAATACGCTCATGGTAATCAGACGTGTTGTATTTTATACCCTGCGGATTGGGAGCAAGGTACGGTTGCACTTTAAAACGATACTTGGTGAATTGCATAATGATTCTCCTTATGCGTTGTTGATCATTGACAGTTCGATGAAGAACCTGTGGTATTTTTCCATACGGTCTAGGTCTTTTTGATTAACACCCTTGAGGCGTCGCACATCTGTGTTGTGACGAAGGTCGCACAGTTTAACTTTGATAGCATCTGGATTACAGATAACTCGCACCTTGTAATCATCATAGCTTTCGCCGGGCATCTTGGTCAGCGCACGAATGCCTTCGATGACGCGATCCGTAAAACCCATTTCTTTGAGTTCAGCAAACGTGGTAGGTGTATCTTCAATCAGGTCATGTGCGAGAGCAATACACTGAAGTTCTTCGTCGTCGCTTTTGAGGTAGTGCATGACTTTCAATGTATGCAAGATATAAGGATTGCCACCTTTGTCAGTTTGGCCGGCATGACGATTGGTGGTCAGTACCAGCATCTTCCCAAGTAGTTCACCTTTACGCATCTTGTTCTCCTTTGTCTATACTATGACAATAGCATCGGCTACAGCAGTGTCAACCAAAAAGATAGGCAGCGATTACACTGCCTATCTTATTTTAGTGTCCCGTTACTTGATGCTGATAAAGGGTGTGGCTTGTCCGGGTACCATTGTGGTAGGCAGCTTGCCGTCCCACT